>OIXX01000581.1_pt1 | contig 20006 bp, 16 predicted proteins | sample 1588161 | NCBI WGS metagenome assembly OIXX01 (sample SAMN03283274) | human gut metagenome | biome: human-associated habitat; material: feces | host: Homo sapiens | place: Peru | collected 2012
CGCTATGCCACCGAGGCGAAGATGACGCGCCTCTCTGCCGAGCGCATCGCCCAGTACGAAATCCCCGTCCCGCCTCTCGACGAGCAGCGCCGCATCGTCTCGATCCTCGATCGCTTCGATGCCCTCACCACCTCGCTCACGGACGGCATTCCCGCCGAGATCGAGGCGCGCCGCCAGCAGTATGAGCACTATCGCGACAAGCTCCTCGACTTTCCGCGCAAGGCGGCATGACGGGCGCTAGCCCTCGAAAACGTGCAATCCCCATCGGCCCCTTGCCCTCGAAAACGTGCAATCCCGCATTGAAGCTGGGGGCCGGACTGGAAAACCCTGTAACGGAGTTCTTTATTCAGATTCGTAATTCGATAAATAATTCTAAACAGTTGCGAAAAACTTCGCGATTTCAGCCTTGATTTACGCAAATCATCGACAGATTTGAGAAAAATTTGGCAACTGTCTACTAAAATTAGTGAAGTTATCGACCGACCAAATCGGAGGTGCCATGGAGCGACGAAATCTCGTAGAACTCGTCGAGTCTATCCAACGACGCCAATGCGAGGAGCAGACGGTTGAGGTCAAGGCTGCCACTCAGGGTGCCCCGAAGGTCTATGACACGCTTTCGAGTTTCGCAAACCAAAGCGACGGGGGCGTCATCGTATTTGGGCTCGATGAGGACAACTCGTTCAACGCAGCCGGAGTCTATGACGCGCAGGCCTTGCAAAAGGCAGTTGCAGAACAGGCCAAAGAAATCGAGCCAGCTCTCGTGCCCGTGTTTGAAGTCGCTGAGTACCAGGGCGTCGTGGTTGTCGGCTGCTACGTTGCGGGGTTGCCCATGGGACAGCGACCGGCATACCGCCGTACGGCCGGGATTACGAAGGGTTCCTTCGTGCGCGTGGGAGACCAAGACCTCCACATGGGCGCTCCCGAGTTATATGAAATCGAATCGTTCAGGAATGGCACGCGCGACGACTTAGACGTGAGCCCCGCTTCCTCCATCGACATGCTGAGCGATGATTTCGTGCCCAAGTTTGTTCTAGATGCCAAGGCGGAGCGGCCGCATCTCTCCCATAGGTCAACGGACGAGGTGCTTTCCCTCACTGGTGCCGTGAGAAACGGCGTACCGACGTTGGCGGGCATGCTCACGCTCTCGGACTATCCTCAGCAGGCGTATCCCAACCTCTGCATCACGGCGGTCGTCGTGGCCGGAACCGAGCTCGGACAAGATGAACGCGGCAACCGGTTTGTGGACAACAAGCGGTTTGAAGGAACGATTGCCCAGATGGTTGAGGACGCGCTTGCCTTCGTGCGGCGGAATTCGAAGACAAAGACAGTCGTAGTCGACGGGAAGCGGAGGGACGTTCCGGAATACCCCGAGAACGCGGTTCGCGAGGTGCTTGCGAACTCGCTTATGCACCGCGACTATGGCCCCTACAGCAACGGAACCCCCACGCGCCTCATGCTGTTTAGCGACAGACTCGAGTGCTGGAATCCGGGCGGGATCTATGGCGGCCAGAGCGTTGACGACTTGGGCTACGTTAACGTCCAGACGCGCAATCCCACGCTCGTATCTATCTTGGAAATCCAGGGGGTCGCAGAAAACCGCCATTCGGGCATTCCGGTTATTAGGGACGAGATGAGGAAGGCCGGGCTGCGCCCGCCGGTGTTCATGGATGTGCGTGGGACGTTTACCGTACGTCTATTTAACGAGCCGGAGCCCCCCACGGAGGACGCTTCAAGTGCTTCTGGAGAGGCTATTACTCAAGAAGAGATTCTCGCGTTCTGTTCTGTTCCTAGGAGCAGACGCGAGATAGCGGATCACTTTGGGGTCGGCACCTCCTACATGGGCACGCGCTATCTGAATCCTCTGGTGTCGGCCGGCAGGCTGCTGTGGACGATTCCGGAGAAGCCGAGGAGCAAGAACCAGAGGTTCATATCGATACGGGGGGAGAAGCGATGAGCGGTAGTCAGGTCTTTGCGAAGGCGGTTGACGGAGCCCCCACAACTTACTCCGTCCTGCTTGAGGGGCCGGAGGCCACCGTCTGCGCCGAGGCACCCGTCGCAGCTTCCAATGACGCCGGCTATCAGTCCGAGGCCGAGCTCGAGGACGCCCTCATCAAGCAGCTTGTCGCCCAGGGCTTCGGCAGGCTCCACGTGCACGACCAGGCCGGTCTTGTCGCCAACCTGCGTGAGCGCATCGAGGAACTCAACGGATTTCGGTTCTCCGACGCCGACTGGGACGCGTTCTTCCGCACGCACATCGCCAACGGCACCGAGGGCATCGTCGAGAAGACGCGGCGCATCCAGCGTAACCCCGTCATCGACTTCACGCTTGCCGACGGCTCGCTCAAAAACGTGATGCTCCTCGACCGCAACCACATCCATCGCAATCGCCTGCAGGTGATGAACCAGTACGAGGCGAACGAGGGCGCCCACAAGAACCGCTACGACGTCACCATCCTCGTGAACGGCCTGCCGCTCGTGCACATCGAGCTCAAGCGGCGCGGGGTGGAGCTGCGTCAGGCGTTCAACCAGATCGAGCGCTACCAGCGCGAGAGCTTCTGGAGCGAGTCGGGTCTGTTCCAGTACGTGCAGATCTTCGTGATCTCCAACGGCACGCGCACCAAGTACTACTCCAACACGACCCGCTGGCAGAAGACCCGCGAGGGCAAGGGGCGCAAGACCAGTGCCTCCTACCAGTTCACGAGCTGGTGGACCGACGCCGAGAACCGAAAGATCATGGGGCTCGAGCCTTTTGCGGCAACCTTCCTCTCGCGCGGGACCCTGCTCATGGTACTCACGCACTACTGCGTGCTCGACGTGACGGACAGCCTGCTTGTCATGCGCCCGTACCAGATTTGCGCCACCGAGCGCATCCTGAACCGTATCCTCGTCTCGGAGTACGACAGGAAGCGCCTGGGCACGCTCGACGCCGGCGGCTACGTGTGGCACACCACGGGCTCCGGCAAGACGCTCACCTCGTTCAAGACGGCGGTACTCGCGAGCGAGATGGAGGGCGTGGACAAGGTTCTCTTCGTGGTCGACCGCAAGGACCTCGACTACCAGACCATGAAGGAATACAACAGGTTCCAGGCTGGGGCGGTCAACGGCTCCAACAACACGGCCGCGCTCAGGAAGAACCTGGAGTCCAAGGATGCCGACAGACGCATCTGTGTCACTACCATCCAGAAGCTCGCGGTCTACCTTTCCCAGGCCGAGCGCGGCAACGAGGTCTTCTCGCGCCACGTCGTGTTCATCTTCGACGAGTGCCACCGTTCACAGTTCGGCAAGATGCACAAGGCCATCACGGCCTGGTTCAGGAACTACCACCTCTTTGGCTTCACAGGCACGCCCATCTTCGCCAAGAACGCCGGATCGGGCGGCGACCCGGAGCTGCGCACCACGGCCCAGGCCTTTGGCGACTGCCTGCACAAGTACACGGTGGTGAACGCCATCGACGACGGCAACGTCCTGCCCTTCCGCGTGGACTACGTACGCACCTTCAAGCATGCCGACGGCCGGCCGGACGAGCAGGTGGAGGGCATCGATACCAACACCGCTTGGCAGAATCAGCACCGCATCCGGCTTGTGAGCGAGTACATCCTCGACCACTTCGACCAGAAGACCAAGCGCAGGGGCGCCTCGTACAGCGTCGGGGGCGAGCGGCGACGGGGCTTCAGCGCCATTCTCGCCTGCGACTCCGTCCCCTCGGCGCAGGCCTACTACGCTATGATCCGCGAGCTCGATGCCGCGCACCCTGCCGGCCAGCGGCTCAAGGTTGCGACCATCTTCACCTACGAGCCCAACGCCGACGAGGAAGGTGCCGACGGTATGCTCGCGGACGAGAGCATGGACACCTCCGGCATGGCCCAGGCCGACCGCGACTTCCTCGACGCTGCCATCCGCGACTACAACGCCATGTTTGGTACGAGCTGCAGCACCGACGCCAAGGGCTTCGACACGTACTACAAGGACGTGTCCATCCGCATGAAGGGCGACGACGGAACGAAGGCGCTTCCCGAGGGCGAGTGCCTCGACCTGCTTATCGTGGTCGACATGTTCCTCACGGGCTTCGACGCCAAGACGCTCAACACCCTCTGGGTGGACAAGAACCTGCGCATGCACGGGCTCATCCAGGCCTTCAGCCGCACCAACCGTATCCTCAACTCGGTCAAGACCTACGGCAACATCGTCTGCTTCCGCGACCTCTCGAAGCGGGTCGACGAAGCCCTGGGACTCTTCGGCGACCCGAACGCCGGCGGCATCGTGCTTCTCAAGCCCTACGAGACCTACCTCAAGGCCCATGCGGAGAAGCTGGCGAAGCTCCGTGAGGCCTTTCCGCTCGACGGCAACTTTGCCTGCCTTGGGGTGGGGGGCGAGCGCGAGCTCGTGCGGACGTTTGGTCAGATTCTGCGGCTCCGCAACATCCTCCAGAGCTTCGACGCCTTTGCGGCTGACGACCCCATGGGCGAGCGTGAGCTCCAGGACTACCAGAGCCACTACCTCGACCTTGCCGACAAGTACAAGCGTCAGCAGAAGGCCGAGCTTACGAGCATCGCCAGCGACCTCGTCTTCGAGATGGAGCTCGTGAGCCAGGTCGACGTCAACATCGACTACATCCTCATGCTGGTGGAGCGGCTCCACGGCGACAACGTGAACGACAGGGAGATTGCGGAGAAGATACGCAGCTCTGTCGCGTCCTCGCCGGAGCTGCGTGACAAGGCCGAGCTCATCGAGGCCTTCCTGAGGACCGTCGGCTTCGACGACGAGGCGTCTGACGCGGTCGAGCTCGTGCCGGTGCAGCGTCACGAGCGCATTCAGGAAGAGTGGAAGCGTTTCGTCGCCAAGTCCATGGAGGACGATATCTCCCGGGCGGTGGCGGAGCAGAACCTTAAGCCTGCCGAAACCCGGGAACTCATCTCCGAGGCCTTCGAGGCGGGGGAGGTGCCGGACCAGGGTGTGTCCGTCGGCCGGATTCTCAAGCCCGTCTCGCGCTTTGCCAAGGGAAACCCGTATGGTGAGAAGCGTCGCGCGGCCCTGGACTTCCTCTGGGCGTTCTATGGCAAGTACCGGAGCCTCACGCGTGCGTATCCCGTCGTAACGGACTACGATTCGGGGGATGTGCGAAAGGGGATTCGCCGGAGGATTGGGAGTCACGTATGAAGGTTGCGCTGCTTGAGCCGCTGGGTGTGCCGGAGGCTACGATTCGCGAGCTTGCTGCCCCTATCGAGGCGGCCGGCCACGAGTTCGTCTCCTTTGCCGAGAAGACCACGGACGTGGCGGAGCTCGCGCGGCGCTCCGAAGGCGCCGACGTGGTGATGATTGCCAACAACCCGTACCCCGCCGAGGCGGTTCGCGCGGCGGACAGGCTCAAGATGATCGCCGTGGCGTTCACGGGCATCGACCATGTGGGGCTCGACGCCTGCCGCGAGCGTGGGGTGACGGTGTGCAACTGCGTCGGCTACTCGGACGTGAGTGTGGCCGAGCTCACCGTGGGCCTCACCATCGACGTGCTGCGCCATGTGGTGCCGGCGGACGCCGCCGTGCGCGCGGGTGGCACGTCGGCCGGACTCATGGGCCGCGAGATCGCCGACAAGACGGTGGGCATCGTGGGCACGGGCCACATCGGCTGCGCGGCGGGCAGGCTCTTCCGGGCGTTTGGCGCCCGCGTGCTGGGCTATGCCCGTCACGAGAGCGCAGCGGCCGCCGAGGCGGGTATCGAGCAGGTGGGGCTTGCGGAGCTGCTGGCCCAGTCCGACATCGTGAGCCTGCACGTGCCGCTCAACGACGGCACGCGCGGCTGGTTTGACGCGGACAAGCTCTCGGCCATGAAGGACGGCGCGGTCTTCATCAACTGCGCGCGCGGTGCCATCGTGGACAACGACGCGTTGGCGGCGGCGCTCGCCTCCGGCAAGCTCTCCGGTGCGGGCGTGGACGTCTTCGACATGGAGCCTCCGCTGCCCGAGGGCTTTGCGCTCGCGAGTGCCAAGAACTGCGTGCTCACGCCGCACGTGGCCTTCCTCACCAAGGAGGCCATGCAGCGCCGCGCCAAGATCGAGTTCGACAACGTGACTGCGTGGCTGGCCGGCGAACCACAGAACGTCTGCGCGCTGTAGGACCGTTCGGCTCGCGTGGGGTGCCCGCGTGCGGCGGGCGCTTCTCGGGATAATCGCGAACGGTGTCTTGTCCGCGATGAGCGGCATGTTTCCTCAAGCTGAACCGCTCGCCGGAATTTGGGTTTCTCGGGTGAGGGTTGAGCGGGGTGGGGTAGACTAGTCCCCGTGACCGCGAGGTCGCATTTGTTCCGCGCCGCAAGGCGCAATGTGTTGCCCCCGGAGGGGCAAACGAAAGAAAGGCACGTCATGGCACAGGGCACTGTTAAGTGGTTCAACCCGGACAAGGGCTACGGCTTCATCTCTCGTGAGGACGGCGACGACCTGTTCGTCCACTACTCCGAGATCCAGATGGACGGCTTCAAGACCCTGGACGAGGGCCAGGCCGTCGAGTTTGACATCACCACCGGCCAGAACGGCAAGCTCCAGGCTTCCAACGTCCGCAAGCTCGCCTAAGTTCGACTCACATAGATCGAGCCAAGAGGGGTGCCTTCGGGTGCCTCTCTTTTTTTCTATTGCGTACGGTATGGCTGCGTGTCTGGGGCTTGATGTGCGGGGCGCTCGTCGCCGCCGTGCGTGCTGTTATCGCCCGAAAATGCGGGCCAAACGGTAACCCGGCCGCTTCGCGTCCGAAAGCGCGGGCCAAACGGTAATTCTGAGAGCCAGATATTACCGTTTGGCCCGCATCCTGTTGCCACGATTACCGTAGCGTGCGCATTTTGTCGCCATGGCTTCCGCAACGCGCGCTGTTGACGCCCGAGGTCATGTGTGTTGGATGTGCCGAGAAGGGCTTTGACGCGTAAAGAATAGCGGCGCCCGTCCCTACTTGACCTGGATGACCTGGCCCACGCCGAAGCCGGCATTGCGAACGACCTGCTTCAGATGGTTGGTGTCGGCAGTCTGCTTGGTGTGGACGAGCGCCTCGCCGTCCTTGAGGCTCACCTCGGCAAAGGTGCCGTTCTCGGCGTTGAACGAGTTGGCAATCTTGTTGGCGCAGTTGTTACAGGACATGCCCGTGACCTCGACCTTGTACTCGTGTGGGTAGTTGGCGACGTCCTTGTCCTTGGGCCCCTTTAGGCGAACCGACTCGTCCGGCTCGCAGCAGCCCGCCTTGCCGCCTGCGAGGATGTACTTGCGAACGATCAGGACGACCGCGACCACGACGGCGGCCACGACGATGACGTTGACAACCATGCTGTGCCTTCTTTCGGGCTTGGAGCCGAGTGACGGTATGCGGGACGCCACCCCGGCCTCCGGATGCTTTACTTAGCGTTGGCTAACTTCTGACGTGACCGATTCTACCCATTGAGGACACGCGCGCGTCGCCAAATGAGATGCTTGCCGACGAAAGAACGCCGCTGACGGAATTCGCCAAGGGCATATGCCGTTTGATCTCGCTAGACAACCGTCTGACGAATCGTCTGTAATACGAGGAAGGACCTTACTTTCAGCTTACATTCAAGGGGTAGGATGACTGGAACTATCCGCGTGCCTGCGTTTCCAACCGACCGCGCGGAACCGCCGTCAACAGGAAGAGGTTGTATGAATACCCGCCATCTCGTCCATAGGGCCCGCAGGCTGTTCGTGTGTCTCGCGCTTGCCATGGTGCCTGTGCTGGCGCTTTCGGGCTGCTCGCTGTTTGGTCCGAAGCCCGAGGAGGTGGTCAAGGAGATGCTTACTGCCGACCTCGATTCGCTCAAGACGGCTAGCGAGGATCAGGTCAAGGAGCTTTTCGGCGATGACGTCGTAAGCGAGCTGCAGACCTACGGTATCGATTCGAAGGACTTCTACGACAGCCTCGTCAAGCACTTCTCCTATGACAACCTGCAGGTGAAGGTTGATGGTGACAAGGCCACGGCCACGCTCGCCACCACGAACGTCGACGTCCAGAAGGTCGCGACCCAGTGGGAGAACGACGTGCTGGACTACATGTCTTCGTCCCAGGCCTATGACGACTACGACAAGCTTGGCGAGGACGGCATGATGAAGAAGGTCATGCAGTCCCTGGTTGACTCGCTGGCGGCCGACGACGCGCCCCTCAAGACCGCCGACGTGTCGATTGACCTCGAGAAGGGCAGTGACGGCAGCTGGACGACCACCGATGACGCTCAGGTTGCCAAGGCCATCTTCGCCGGTGCCGATCTCCAGAACGACCTGAACATGTAACGACGCCCGCCAAAGAGGGCGAAGCGCCCGTGAAGGGCGCCCATGGGCCCGTCGACGTCTCGTGCGTCGGCGGGCCCTGTGGTCTAGACGTGCTCGTTGATCGTGCGCTCGTAGGCCACGAACTCGAAGGGAACTCCCTCGGCGGTGAGGAGGGGGTTCCCGTTTTCGTCTGCCGCCACGCGCTCGACGACGCGCCAGGCCGGGTCGTCGTCGAGGTTGGGGAAGAACGTGTCTGCCGGCCGTACGCAGTGGTTGCGCGTGACGACCGCGCGGCTGCAGTAGGGCAGTGCTTCGCGGTAGACCTGGCCACCACCGACGACCCACGTCTCGTCATCGGCGACGAGCGCAAGGGCGTCGGCGAGCGTGGCGGCAATCTCGACGCCCTCGCGCACGAAGCTCGCGTCACGCGTGAGCACGATGTTGCGGCGCCTCTTGAGCGGCCTGCCCCCCGGAAAGCTCTCGAGGGTGTGCCTGCCCATGAGCACGGTGTGACCGGTGGTGTGGGCCACGAAGTGCCGCATGTCCGCGGGGTTCGAGACGACCATGTCGCCGTTAAGGCCGATGCCCCAGTCGTCGCAGACGGCGACGATGGCGGCGAGGTTTGGCAGGGACTTGGGTGTCGCGAGGGTGCTTGATGTCATGCGTGCCTCCTACACCGCGATGGGGATGTTCTTGACCTGCGGGCCGTGCTCGTAGCCCTCCACGATGAGGTCGTCCGTCGTGAAGCTGAAGAAGTCGTGCTTCTCGGGGTTGAGCGACACGCGCGGGGCGGCGAAGCGGGGACGGGCGATGAGCTCGCGGATGATGTCGACGTGCCGGTCGTAGATGTGGGCGTCGGCGATGACGTGCACGAGCTGGCCGGGGATCATCCCGACGTGACGGGCCACCATCATGAGCAGGATCGCGTACTGGCACACGTTCCAGTTGTTGGCGGCAAGCACGTCCTGGCTGCGCTGGTTGAGCAGCAGGTTGAGCGTGGGGGCGGCGTCACCCTCGTGGTGCGTCACGTTGTAGGTGCAGCTGTAAGCGCACGGGTAGAGGTTCATCTCGGAGAGGTCATGGAACACATACGTGTTCGTCATGATGCGGCGTGAGTAGGGCGTGCGCTCGAGGTCGAAGAGCGCGCGCTCCATCTGGTCGAAGTCGCCCTCCGGGTAGTGGCTCTTCTGCGCGATTTGGTAGCCGTAGGCTTTGCCGATCGAGCCGTCCTCGTTGGCCCACTCGTCCCAGATGTGGCTGTGGAGGTCGTGGACGTTGTTGGACTTCTTCTGGTAGATCCACAGCACCTCGTCCATGGCGCTCTTGAGCGCGGTGCGACGAAGCGTGAGCGCGGGAAACTCATCGCGCAGGTCGTAGCGGTTCACCACGCCAAACTGCTTGATGGTGTAGGCAGGCGTGCCATCCTCCCAGTGGGGGCGCACCTTCTGGCCCTCGGTGGTGGTTCCGTCGTCGAGAATGTCTTGGCACATGGCCACGAACAGGTCGTCAGCCTTGCTCATGGACGTCCTTTCATGCGAGCGCCCGTCGCGGTGCGCGGCGGGCGCTGGTTTGCTCTCAGTCGAGCATAGCGGAGCGGGGTGGCTGGTCGCTCGTGACGGTCGCAGGCCGCGTGACCGACACGAACTCTACAGCTTGTGTGTTGCGGCTACCTTGGCGAGGTCGGCTGTGACTTCGTCGAGCGTAGACCCTGCCTGTGCGAGCACCGTGCCCTCGACGGCCCCCTCCACGAAGGGGCAGTCGGCGAGCTTCACGGGGTAGGCGAAGTCCTCGTCGGCGAGGTCGTCGACGACCATCTTCGTGGTCATGACCGACGAGCCCATGTCCATGAGCACGACGACGCCATCGGGGCCCGCCACCTTGCGGATGGCGGCTTCGATCTTGTCGGCGCTCGTGCCGAAGGAGCCGTCGTCGAGTCCTCCCGCCGGCTCGACCACGGCGTTGGGCGCCATCATCTTGGTGTAGGCCGCAAGGGCGTCTGCCAGCGGCTTCGAGTGCGAGACGAGTACGAACCCAACCATGGCTAGGCCTCCTTCGCAGCGCTTGTCGCGTTGCCTTCGTTGGCGGCCGTGTCCGCTATGGCCTGAACGATGAGGGCAAACGAGGCGGCACCGGGATCCTTGTGTCCGACGGAGCGCTCACCGAGGTAACTCGCGCGGCCCTTGCGGGCGACGAGCGGCACGGTTGCCTCGGCGCCTGCGGCAGCGGCCTGGGCGGCGTCTGCGAGCGCGCGTGTGAGCGGCTCGTCCTGCGCCCGCGCGTGCTCGAGGGCCTCCATGGCGGGCTGCATGGCGTCGAGCATGGTCTTGTCGCCCGGCTTTGCGCCTCCCAGCTCCTCTATGCCCACGACGGCCTTGGAGAGCCCGGCCGAGAGCGCGCGCACGCTCAGCTCGTCCTCGCCCTTGAGGGCTACGCCGAGCTTGCGGAACAGCGTGCCGTAGAGCGGGCCGGAGGAGCCGCCGACCTTGGACACGAGCGTGGAGCCCACCTTCTTGAGGATGTCAGACGCGCATGCGCCTTCGAGGCCGGGGAGTAGCTCGAGCGCCGCCCGGAAGCCGCGAGCCATGTTGATGCCGTGGTCGGAGTCGCCGATGGGCTGGTCGAGTCGGGTGAGCTCGTCCTTGTGGGCCTCGACGGCAGCGGCGGCGGCGCGGATGGCACGCGTCACGCCGGCGGCTGCGGGCGAGGAGGTAGCGCTCGGCGCCTCGGCCGACTTCGTTTCCGTGTTGGCGGCAGGCGCCGTCGCCCCGTCCTTCTCGGCTGCGTTCGTGGCCTGGGCGTCCTGGGCGAGACCCGTCGTGCCCTGCTGCCAGGCAGGGGTGTTGGCGGGCGCTGCCAGCAGGCTCCTGAGCTCGTCGTCGAGGCGCAGAAGCGACACGGAGAAGCCACGCATCTCGAGCGAGGTGAGGTAGTTGCCCATGTAGGTGTGCCAGACGGGAATGGTGCGGGCGGCCAGCGCGTCGTGGACGTGATTGGCCACGAGGGCGAGCTCGTAGTCGGGGGTGCCGCCCGCCCCGTTGACGAGCACGGCCACCTCGTGTCCCGCGTAGTCGATGTCGGCGAGCACATGGTTGAGGATCTCGTCGACCATGGCGTCGACCGGCTCCATCTTCTCGCGGCGGATGCCCGGCTCGCCGTGGATGCCCACACCCATCTCCATCTCGTCGTCGGCGAGGGTGAAGCCGGGCATGCCCGCGGCGGGTACCGTGCAGGGGGCAATGGCCACGCCCATGGTGCGCACGTTGTCGACGACCTTCTCGGCGACGCGCTTTACCTCGGCAAGGGGCTTGCCAGCCTCGGCCGCCGCACCCGCGCACTTGTGCACGAAGACGGTCCCGGCAACGCCGCGGCGCTGCTCGCGCTCGGTGGGCGAGCCCACTGCCACGTCGTCGTTGACGACCACGTGGTCGCAGGAGACGCCCTCCTCGCGTGCGGCCTGCTCCGCGAGTTTGAAGTTGATGACGTCGCCAGTGTAGTTCTTGACCACGAGTAGCACGCCGGAGGCTCCCGGAGCGACGGCCTCGATGCCGGCCGAGATGCGGTCGACGGCGGGGGAGGTGTAAATGGCGCCGCCCACGGCCGCGTCGAGCATGCCTTCGCCCACATATCCGAGGTGCGCCGGCTCGTGGCCCATGCCGCCGCCCGACACGAGGGCAACCTTGCCCTGCTTGGGGCGGGTGCGAACCACGACGTCGTCGCCCACCTTGCGGATGAGCGCGGGCCACGACTTGACGTAGCCGTCGACCACCTGGCGCTCGACGTCTTCCGGCTTGTTGATGAACTTCTTCATCGTCTTGACGCTCCTTTCGACGAGGTCTTTCGCCGCGTTTTGTCGCTGGGGACGTTGTACCCGCTGAGGGCCGTTGCGCTACAGGTGCATCTCGTCGAAGAGCTGGTCCCAGGCAAGCCCCAGCTCGCGGACGGGCTCGACGTCGGCGGGCAGCCAGTCGACGGACATGAGCTCGTCGCGGCCGAGCCAGTGCAGCGCCTCGTGCTCGAGTTTCTTGGGTTCCTCGCCGGGGGCCGGTGCGCCCATGAAGAGCTCCATGGCGAGGTGGAAGTCGGGGTAGTCGTACTCGACGGTTGTGAAAGGCCAGAGGACGCCAAGCCTGAGGCCGAGCTCCTCGGCGCACTCGCGGCGCACGGCCGCCTCCGGCTCCTCGCCCTCCTCGACCTTGCCGCCGGGGAACTCCCACTTGTCCTTCATGCCGTAGCTGCGCTGGGCCGCGAGGATGCGACCTTCGTGCGCGACGATTGCGGCAGCAACGCGGACGCGGGGCAGGCTCGGGGACTGATCGTCGCTCATGAGCACTCCTTTTGTCTGGGGTTAGCTTGTTCGGAGCCTAGCACGTCGTGGCTGCGTGCGGTGGCGTTCGTGGTGAGCTGCGGGTGGCGAGGCGTGTGCTTTGTGAAGGGAGGTTTCGTTGCCAGCCGCCTGAGCCCCTGATGCGTTGGACAAGCCATACGGTTCGCGCAAAACTTGTCGCGAAAGAGGCGGAACGAAAGAGTCGGAATGAAAAAGCCGGAGGCTTGTCAGATTGGAGGCGCCGTTGTCCGGGGCATCGAGACGCGGCGCGACGTCCGCCCGCTTGAGGGGAGGGGTGCGCGTGGCACGGCCCGCCGTTGACGGGGCGTCCGCCGCGGTATCGCCTGGCGTCGACGGCGCATCTGCCGTGGCGGCTGCGGGGGCATCTGCGCCCGCCGTGCCGCTCGCAACCCGCCATGTCATGCAGGCGAACAAGTCGGAGAACACGAAACCCGAGCTCAAGGTACGTGCAGCCTTGCGCGAGGCGGGGCTGCCCGGCTATCGCCTTCACTGGAAGGCCGCTTCGGGCAAGCCTGACGTCTGCTATCCCGGTCGCAAGATTGCCATCTTCGTGAATGGCTGCTTCTGGCATCGCTGCCCGTACTGCAGCCCCTCTAACCCCAAGACCAACACGGAGTTCTGGCAGCGCAAGTTCGAGCGCAACCGGGCCCGCGACCAGCGCAACCGCCGCGAGCTCGCGGAGCAGGGCTGGCTCGTGCTCGTGATCTGGGAGTGCCGGCTCAAGCGCGGGCGCTTTGACGCCACCATGCGCGAGCTGGTGCGCGAGGTGCGGGCGGCAACCGAGCGGCCAGACTTCCAGTGGCCAAGGCGTGCAGGATCGGTGATCGAGGTGGGGTCGACGCCCGTGTGGCGTCGGCGAAAGTTCGCGCTGCGGCTTCGAAAGCGTCATAGTGGTCGCTAACGGCGCCGAGGCTTACGGCGGACGGACGCGCGCGTAGCCGCGCCGAGGCTCGTCTGCGACCATCGGCGGCTTCGCCGACATGGCTAACAACGAGGATGACGAGGGGGTGCGCGGCATGGCGGTCTACGTGACGTCCGACGCCCACGGGCACGTCAAGGCGCTCGACCGAGCGCTCGCGCAGGCGTCTCCCGGTGCTCAGGACAGCGTGTATGTGCTTGGAGACATGATTGACCGCGGTCCCGACCCGCTCGGCGTCGTCTCGCTCGTTCGGTCACTGCCCCATGTGCAGGTCATTCTCGGCAACCACGAGCAGCTCATGCTCACGGCCCTTGCCCGAAGCGGGGCGCCGAAGGACGGCTCCTTTGACCTGGGCGGCTTCGGCATGGATGCGTTTCTCGACTGGGTCGGCTGGATGCAGAACGGCGGGGCGGCCACGGCCGACCAGCTCGAGCATCTGAGCGCGGAGACGTACGCGGACTTCTTCTCGTGGGTGTCCGGTCTCGGGCGCTATGCCGTGGCGCGGGCGGGTGGCCGGACGTATGCGCTCGTGCATGCCGGCATCGACCCGAAGGCCGCGCGCGCCTGGCTCACGTCCGGCGCGGGGGCTGGCCGTGATCCCTCGGATCCAACCGTGCTGTCCGACTTGCTGGCGGCGCAGGACGAGGAAAACCTCCTCTGGATTCGCCAGGAGTTCTGGGGCTGTCCCACCGGTCTCGTTGACGAGACGGGGCGCGGGCCCGTGGTTGTGGCGGGGCACACGCCCTCGACGCTGCTCAAGATGCTGGCTGACGGCCCGAAGACGGAGTTCACGACGCCGGAGGGGCTTGGCACGATCGTGCGCGTGGGCGCATGCGAGCAAACCGGGGGCGTTGCCGACCGCATTGACATCGACTGCGCTGCCGCGGCGGGCTGTGGCTCTGGCCGCGTGGGGGTCTTGCGCCTTGACGACGGGGCCGAGTGGTTCGCCCCCGTCGAGGAGGGCGAGTAGTGGGCGCGGGTGGTGCGGCGCTCGAGCCCGGCACGATGCCCAGCCCCGGCGCGGTGCCCGAGACCAGCGCGACGCCCGAGACCAGCGCGACGCCCGAACCACAGCCGCTCGTGCCCATGGGGCCCATTCGTCCCGCGCCCGTCCGACCGCGGCCCGACGCACCCGAGGGCGACGACGGCCTGTCCGCCGGCGTCTCCGTTGCGGCGTCTGAGCTGCTCGCGGGGCATGTCTGCGTCGACGAGCTGGGCCATGGCTGGGTGCGCCCGTGGCGCTTCCTGCCCGGCCAGCGTCGGGCGCTCGAGAGCTGCATGGCGTGGTACCCGGGGATCTTTCGGCAGATGGCAGCTTGCACGGCGGGCGTGCGGCTGGAGTTTGAGACGGACAGCACGAGCGTCACGGTCGAGCTGCGCGTCGATGGCGAGCCGCGCGCCACGCGCAACGTGCTTGTGAACGTAGACGGGCCCGACGCCGAGCTGCCCCACGACGGCATATCCGCCGACGTGGACGGCGCTCACCTTGTGGCCCGCCTGCCCGCTGCGGGCGAGCCGGGCGTCACCTTCGACCTCGTGTCGTCGCAGCCCGCCCTTGCCGACCTCATGCCGCTTCCGGGCATGGGGCCTGCCCATCGGGTCACCATGTGGCTCCCGTGTCTGAGGGGCTGCGAGGTGGGCATGGTTACCGGCGATGGCAGCTACCTGCGGCGCATTGACAACCGCACCCCTCGGCTGCTCGTCCTTGGTGACTCCGTGGCGCAGGGCTTCTGCGCGGATGACCCCGCGCTTGCGTGGCCGTCGGTCGTGGCGGGGAATCTCGGCATGCCGCTGCTTAACCAGTCGGTGGGGGCGCAGGTGTATCAGCCCTCCGCCCTGGCAGGGCTCGCCGGCCAAAATGTCCCGGAGTCGCCCTTCGGTCTCGTTATCGCGGCGCTTGGGGGCAACTATCGCTTTGGCCGCTGCAATCCGGCCGTGGTAGGCCGCGAGATAGCCGAGTTCCTCTCGCTTGTCGACGATGCTGCTCCTGACGCGCCGCTCGTTGTGATGCTCCCGTACGTGAAGGGGCGCGAGGCCGTGCGTGGGAGCTGCTACGAGGAGGTGCCGCAGCTGGTGGCGCAGGCGGCGGAGCGCGTTCGTGCCCGCCGTGCTCGTCGGCATGCGGCTCCGCTCCTGCTGCTCGACGCCCCGGACGTTCCCGCCAAACAGCTCGCGGACGAGGACGGGCATCCGACGGCGAAGGGCGAGGCCCACATCGCGCGGCACGTGCTCGCCGGGATCAAAAAGCTCGACTGCCGGTGCTTGCGCGAGACGGGCGGCTACGGCCGTTGTGGGGCCTGTCGCCGCTAGCGGCGCGTCCGAACGCCCTATGCGTGCTCCCCGGCATAGATGAATGCTGCAAAAGGCATGTATGGAGCTGAGGTGGAAGCGCTTACAGGCATTTCTAGCCCATGAGATACGGAACTGCTAGGATTTCCGCGTTTTTATCGGCGCGACGTCGTGCCCGTCTGCGCTGACACGCCCGCCACACGCGTGTCTCGCCTGCCTCGTCGCCTCAGCTCCACGCAACATGGGAGGCAATCCATGACCGAGACCCAGCCCACGTTTGGCTCGCGCGCCCTCGAGGACGAGTACGTCCAGATCGTGCGCGAGATGGACGGCGACCTCGCCGGTCGTCGGCACGGTGACGAGTACCTCGCTGGCACGCACGCGCTCTATCACGGCCAGCCCACGCCCTGGGCGCTCACGCCCAAGATCTTCGACGCCGCTACGGTCGCGTATCTCCGCGAGTCGGCCGAGACCATGTACGGCATCATGGACAAGGTCACGCGCGCCTTTCGTACCAGCGCCGCCATCCGTGACCAGTTTGGCCTCGACCCCGAGTTTGCGCGCCTCTGCTGCCTCGACACGGGCTACGAGTGCCAGATTCCGCTCGCCCGCGTGGACGTCTTCCTCAACGAGGAGACGGGCGACTTCCAGTTCTGCGAGCTCAACACCGACGGCTCGGCCGGCATGGTGACGACCGACGAGGTCACGCGCGCCGTCCGCCACACGCCGTCGTTCGCCGAGTTCGAGCGCAGGCATCCCGACCTCGCCGCCTTCGACATCTCCGACGCCTGGGTCGAGGCGCTTCTCGCCTGCTACAAGAGCTGGGTGGGCCCGGGATTCCCGGACACCAACCCCGGCGACGACTACACCTACGGCGACGAGACCATGAGCCTCGCCATCGTCGACTTTGCGGAGAGCATCGACGCCGAGGACGTGCAGCACTTCATCGACCTGTTCCGCGACCGTGGCGTGCACGCGCGCTTTGCCGACGTGCGCAGCCTGCGCCTCGAGGAGGTCAAGCCGGGGCGCGTTCGTCTCATGGATGACGACGGCCCCATTGCCTGCGTGTGGCGTCGCGCCGTCACGGGCGAGCTGTGGGAGAAGCGCTGCGACGGCCAGGAGGCGCTCATCCACGCGGCCGAGCAGAACGTGGCCTGCGTGATTGGCGGCTTCCGCACCTGGCCGTGCGCCACGAAGACGGTCTTTGCCGTGCTCTGGAGCGACGCCGCTGCCGATGTCCTTACGTCCGAGGAGCTTGCGTTCGTGCACGCGCACGTGCCGCGCACGGTGCTGCTCGACGCCGATGCGGACCTGGCTCCTTACGCCGAGAAGGACAAGTGGATCGTAAAGCCCAGCGGCGGCTACAACTCCGTGGGCGTGCTCGCGGGTCTCGACGCCACGCAGGACGAGTGGGAGCGCGCGCTTGCCGAGACGGCGAAGTCGGGCGGCATCGTGCAGGCCTATGCGCCGCAGTACCGCACGCCGTGCCTGCGCGGGACCCTCATCGACGGCGAGCATCGTGGCAAGCCTGCCCAGGCTGACGAGCTGGGGTTTGCCGACGCCTCCAACATGGAGGGGCTGTTCCTCTTCAACGGTAAGTTTGCGGGCGTGTACACGCGTGCGGGATTTGCCAACACCATCGGCGAGTGGACGAGCCGCCTGAACCTCGGCTGCTTCTACGAACGCTAGGGCTTTGGGCCGGGCCCACGAGTGGGCGTGGGGTTCGCGGGCCGGTGCGGGGCCGTGTCTTGATTTCGGGTCTCGGATGCCCCGGATGGCCGGCTTTGTACGATCGGCCTCCCTCGTGCACCTTGATCCGGCCCGCAGAAGTCTCACATTCCGCTGGTAGACGCCCTTATCGGACGGGTGGCTGCCGATAAGGGCGTTTGCTGTCTCTCGGCGGACGGGGCCAGTCGTACAAACGACGCCATCCGGGGCATTGGCGGCTGGATTTTCGTACACGGAGGAACGGGGTCGTACAAACGACGCGATTCGGGGCAGCCTCCGTGCCACGTACCGCCCCGCCCTTCGCTTCGTGTGTCGGCGCTGCCGGTCGCCACGGCCGGTCTGACAGAAATCTAACAGACCGTTCACCGGGCATGTCGGCATTTTGGCATCCCGGCGGGCACGGTCCCGGATAGCCTTGCCCCCATGGATGTCCTCTTCTCACATACCACCGCTCTTGAGCTGCTTTGCACGCTGCCCAATCGTGCTGGCTCGCATACCTGCCGTGCGCGTGTCGTGCCTTCCCGTCCGCCCGGTCGTCCCGTGTGCGAGCTGGTGGCGCGGCATGCCAGCTCGCCGGTTCACGTGCTGGTGCGCGATCCGTCCGTCAGGCGTCCCCGTGCGGGCCTGCATTGCCACTCGTGCTCCCGAAGCCTGCCGCCGGGATCCGTTACCAAGGTCGAGCTGGAAGGACGCGAAGTGTACGTCACGTCCCCGGCACTCACGTTCGTCCAGCTTGCGGCAACGTTGGAACTCGTCGATGTCGTTGCCGTTGGCATGGCACTCTGCTCGGCGTATCGGCTTGATGACACGGCGCGGGGAGGGGCTGCCCATCGCGAGGGGGACGACGCTCCGTTCACTTCCGTGGAGAAGCTTCGGTCGTTCGTCGACGCTGCGAAGGGCATGCCGGGCGTGTCGCGGGCTCGTCAGGCGCTGCCCTATGTCTGCGACGGATCCCGATCGCCGGTTGAGTCGGGGCTTGCGATGGCGGTGGGCATGCCCGCGCGCTACGGTGGGTTTGCGCTGGGCAAGGTGACCATGAACCCGCAGGTAATCATTAATGACGACGTGGATGCGGCTGGCCTTCAGAGGGTGGGGGAGCGATATCCAGACATCATCGTGACAGCGGTTTCTCGAGGTACGGAGCGTCGCGCGGCTCTCGACTACGACGCCGACTCGACCCACGGCGGGGCTCGGCGGCGCGAGCGGGATCAGGCGAGGAGAAACGAGTTCCAGACCCTGCGTGGTCTTCCCCACTTTGCGCTCACATCTCTGCAAGCAGGCGAGTTCGGCGCGGTTTGCAAGGTGTTCGACCAGATGCGCCGGATGCTGGGCAGGCGCGCTGCCCGGTGTGGTGCTGGCTTGGGGGCTGGCGGTGACGACGCGTGGCCGGAGGGCTGGTGCGGGGGCAACCCGGCGGCGAGCGATCGCGAACTGCTGGAGGGGAGCATGCGGCATCGGAGGGTGCGCCTCTGGCTGCGCTACATTGCGGGGCCGACGCGCGCGGTTGGGACGGAGAGGTGGAGGAGGGCGGTGTTCGACGGCGGGAAGCCGCAGGGTCGGGATCCTGGCGATTGATGATTTGGGACGTCTGGTGGCGTGGTCGTTCCTCGGGACGTCGATGGAAGGCGGGGCCGTGCATGGTATTTCGGGCTCGTCTGCCGCACTTCTCTCCGTTTGTACGATTGTCGAGGTCGAGGCTATGTGCGGGATGCTCCGCGTCGAGAAGGCTGGCGTCCCTTGTGAGACGCTGAGCAGGCATTTTCTCCATAGCTTTGCGCTTGCGAGAAATGCGGCGGCAGTTCTGGGGTATCTAGCTCGTACATTCGGCTGGATTTAGGGCATTGGAAGTGCTCGTGGCCGACGCGGGGGTGGATGGTCGTACATTGCCTGCATTCCGGGGCACTTCAGGCCGCTGCGGGCCGCGAACGAGTTGGGGCACCACGGGCCGCTACGGGACACTACCGGTGTGACGGAGGAGACAGCATGGCAAGTCAGCAGGAGCGAGACAACCGAGGCCCTGCCACCTGGAGCGTGCCCGACGCGATGTCCGTACCGGGGGCGCCTGCCTCCGTTGCCCGCACCAACCGCTGCGCGCCCGACCTGCGCGAGGGACTCTCGCCCGAGGTGTCCGCCGCCGTCATCGAGCAGCGCGCCAACGGGCACCTGAGCCCGCACGCCACGCCCAGCTCGGCGGCCATCCGCCGGCTCGACACCGAGCGCGACCGTGACACCGCCTGGCGGCCCGCCTTCGTGAGGGACTCTGAGAAGATCATCCACCTGCCAGCCTACAACCGCCTTGCCGGGAAGACCCAGGTGTTCTCCCTGCGCGCCAACGACGACATCTCCCGCCGCGGCCTGCACGTGCAGCTCGTGAGCCGCGTGGCGCGTGACATCGGCCTCTCGCTCGGGCTCAACCTTGACCTCATCGAGGCCATCGCCCTTGGCCACGACATCGGCCACACGCCCTTCGGCC
>OIXX01000583.1_pt1 | contig 20000 bp, 6 predicted proteins | sample 1588161 | NCBI WGS metagenome assembly OIXX01 (sample SAMN03283274) | human gut metagenome | biome: human-associated habitat; material: feces | host: Homo sapiens | place: Peru | collected 2012
CTCGGCTTTGCCGCTTGCCTTAGCAAGAACTCTCAAATTTCAAATCTCAACTCTCAACTTCGTTAGATAAATTCCTGTTTATCTGTTAGTTTGCCAGACAATATTTGCATTTCTAACGCTCAATACTCCTCGCTCAGCGCACAAAGAAATCTTTGGGGCGAAATTCTTGAGTTTTGAGCGTGCAGCGATAACTTATTTACGCACAGTAGATTATGCCGACAGGGGAAGAAGTGTGCAATGAATAAGGGACATAAACAAGCATAATTGGGTGCAATAGCGCCACTTTTACACCCTAATAGTGCCACTTTTATCATGCAATAGCGCCACTTTTACTGTCTAATAGTGGCACTATTGGAGTGTAAAAGTGGCGCTATCGTATGGCTCGGGTGCAGTTTGCACAGCAAAACAACGTAAAAACAGCAAATCAGAACTCTAGAATCAATTTTTATTTTGTAACATCTTTTTACTCTTTGTACGATATTTGCATGGCGGACGACGGACGAATTAGGAGTTCTTGAATTTTGAATTGGCTATAGGACAAACTTAGGAGGCTATGGCGTCTCGCCGTAGCCACGCACCCACGAACAGTTAATCAATAATAAGCTGATTGAGCGTTTGCTATGGGAGGCTGCGGGGCTACGGCGAGACGCCATAGCCTCCTATGTTTGTCCCATAGCTTAACGTCAAAAACCTAAATATCATGTCTTCGTGTCTTCATGTCGAAAAAACATGTTTTCATGTCTTCTTGTCAAAAATTCATGTCTTCATGTCCTAAAGATACTGTCTTCTTGTCTTACGATGCGATGTCTTTACATCGAATAACGGACAGTATTTGCATGTGATTTTTGGGGTTTTCGTCTACCCGTCCATCCCAAAAATTTCGTTAAATCACTTGTCAAATCATGTACATAAATTGCCTATTGGCTTGTCAAATCGTGCGATGGCCCTTATTTTGTTAAGAATTGGCCATTTTTTGTTAAGTTTATACAACGGACTTGAGCGAATTTCAGCTTATTTTGCAGTGCTGACAGACATAGCATAAGGCATGTTGTCTCATGCAAATATTACTAACCACAAATACCGTACAATATGAGACCGCAAGACTATACTATTGAGAACGAACCTTGGCGACATTCTTATGATGACGTCGAGGGCAAAATCAGGGAGCATGTGGAAAAGCTGGGGACTGAACAGGAAATAACCAAGAAACCCAAACATCACATTATTAAACATAAAACTAAATAGATAACATATTATTCACCTTTCAAATCATTTTTAATATGAGGAAACAATTATTACTAATGCTATCCCTACTGCTATATGCCGTAGGTATGGCGGCACAACAACCCGATTGGGGCTATAATCCCAATGCCTACCCTGACGAGCACGTCATTTATGTAGGACTCACAGAGGGAAGCCTCGACAATTGTGGTCAGAAAGAGTTACCTGAGAACACTTACCTCGGAGCATTCATCGATGGTGAGTGCCGCGGACTTGCGAAGGTACAGAAAAAGTCGCTGTCGGTGGCTTTGACCATTAACTATTTCCCTCTTCGTGTAAAGGGAGATACTAATGACGAAGGCAAAGCCATATCTTTCAGATTACTTTATCCAGGTGGTCAGCTATCTTATGTTTACGACTTACAGCCTGCAGCCGATGCCGTAACCTATACTAATAAGAAAACCACCGGTACGCTGTCAGACCTCTTCCCGCTGAAGTTTATCCAGCCTCTATATTATGGTTTCACCCAAGAGACAGTATCAGTTAAGGTGGGTGAGCAGATCAATTTGTTGGATTATATTACATTCGAGCCAGCGAATGCCAACATACCAGAATTAAACTGGAATATGTATGAAGAGAGTGAAAATGTCATTATCGAAGGAAATAAGCTCACAGCCATTAAGTCAACTGGCAAGTATGGTTCCGTCGGCGTTTTCCCTAAGCTTTGGGACATGAAGAATACGGGACAGTATTCCGACATTAATATTCGTGTCATCCAGCCTGCCACCTCTATTGAGCTTCGCGACGAGTATAAGAATGGCATCACAGTTAACTTGGGCGACACTGCTGCCCTCAACACAGTGCTTCGCAGCGGCTACACCACAGCACCTGCCGACTGCAATGAGGAGCTGACATGGAAGAGCAACGACGAGACTGCCATCCTTCCGATGGAAGGTAATGATATTGGCAAGTTTAATCCAGTAAAGACCGGCACATACACCATGACGCTTAGCGGCGAGAATGCCAGCGTGGACCTTAAGGTCACAGTCATTAAGCCGGTAGAGTATATTAATCCGGTTGGTAGGGTTAAGGAGATTAAAATGTATATAGGCGACAACCTTCTCAGCATCCTTCCGTCTGGATATAAGGTAATGCCGGAGGACGCTACAGACCGCAGCGTGCATTACGAAGTTTTGCCAAATTACAACCAGGATCAGGAATTTAAGTATAATGAGATACTTGAGGACAATGGTTCTGAGGGAATTTTCGCCCGTAAGCCAGGTAGAGCTCGCATTGCAATTATATCTAATCAGAATCCGCAAGCCTCTTGCACATACGAAGTAATCGTAAAGGATGGTCCTACGAACATCACGTTCAAGCAGGATGAGATGACTTTCTTGATGCCAATAAAGGATACTGACAAGTGGGACATCTCTGAGGATATCCGTAACAACATCATCATGACACCGTCATGGCCTAAGTATGAAGAATATGAGTCGTACGATATAGCACAAAGCAATTTGGATATTTCTTCTCTTACGGATGCCGTAAAGCTGTATTATGATTTCAAGAAAGACAGCCTTTCTGCATCTGTCGTTAAAGTGGGTGAGGGATGGATTGATATCAGCTATTCATCTGAGCGCACCATCGCAACTGAGGAAGGACTCCGAAATGATGAGTATGAAATTTCAAACCACTTCCACGTAACAATCATGGAGTCTCTTAAGGGATTCAAGGTGGACGGATACGTAGAGATGGTAAGCACCGAGACACGCGACTTCGTGCTTACTCCCGACCCCGTTGACGCAGAGGTAGACCCGTCAAGAGTGGAGGTGACAATTGTGGACGCATCTGTTCCCGAGATGTGGAAGAGCATAGTAGAGATTGTTCCTACGGATGAGACCATGCTTAACTATACCATCAAACCTCATAGCGTAGGCAGAGCCACTATCAGCGTGAAGCTCGACGGCGTAGAGGTGGCAACATCTTATGTCGGTATCGGTCAGCGCTATATACAGAAGGCAGGATGGAAGTGGACTTCGCTCTATAGCGGCGGCGTATCATGGAACTCTCCTGAAATCGAATTAGGCAACGTGGTGGAGGAAATCCGCTCAGAAGACGCCCTTCTCCATAACGACCCCGAATACGGATACTTCGGCGACCTCAACAGACTGGAGTCTGGCACATGCTATAAGATTAAGGTGAAAGAAGAGGAACCCGGTCTCCTTAACTTGAGAATTTACCCCGGCGGCTACGAAGACATGCGACCTTATCGTCAGATTGTGCCGATGTGGAACTGGCTCGGCAATCCCTATCAGTATGACCACGATATCAACTCGGTGTTCTCTACCGAAGATGCAAACGCAAACAAATTCAACGTGGGCGACCGCATCGTATCGAAGGACAACGGCTTCGCTGAATATAATGGCGAAAAGTGGACAGGCACCCTTACCACTCTGCATGCCGGACTCGGATATATGTATTTCAATGCAGCATCAGACACCATCAACATGGAACTCAAGTATGAGTGGAATATGCCTCAGGGCACTCCGGTGATGAACGCTCCCCAGCACAAGCAGAGCGTATGGACATACAACAGCGCTCCGTTCGCTGACAACATGACCATCGTAGCTGACCTCGGCAACGACTATTCGGCAGAACGTTTCACGGTTGGCGCCTTCGTAGGCGACGAGTGCCGCGGTGAGGGCGAGATGATAGACGGCAAGTGCTTCATCACCGTCCATGCTGACAAGGGCGAGACCATTTCGTTCAAGCTCCATGACGCCGTCAGCGGCGAGATGCGCACCATCAACGAGCAGATGCCGTTCGCAAAGATGGCAGGTTCGCTCCGCGCTCCGCAGCGTCTGACTGTAGGTGGCATCGTCACCGGCATCACAGCAGCCGACATCGCATCTTCGGGCATCGCCGTTGTGGACGGACAGATCACAGTCCAGGGCATGGACGTGGCTGACGTCATCGTATGCAACGCATCCGGTGCTGTTGTCTCAACCGGCGAGACCACCGTTACCGGCCTTCCTTCAGGCGTTTACGTAGTGAAGGTGAAGACCAAGGACGGCAAGACCGTTACGAAGAAGCTTGTCAAGTAAGTTGACTATACTAATATAACTAAAAGTTTCGCATGTCACGTGACATGCGAAACTTTAAATAACCACTAAAAGAACCAAAGCGATGAAAAGCCACTTACACATAACCATACTGACGGCTGTGGCAGCACTCTTTCTGCATACCAGCGGCACAACAGCACAGAACATCACGGAGATTGCGAAGAGCGATCCCCTTATCATCACGGGTTCCGTAGGTACACAGAACACCTACTTTCACTCAACGGCAGGCAGCGCATACGCCTCGCCGCTGAGCAATACGCTGTTCCTCAACCTCAACATCAGCATGTATGGATTCAACATGCCTTTCTCGCTTTATTACTCCAACAACAATCTGGACTTCAACTATCCCCATATCTCCTTCAATCTCTCGCCGTCGTACAAGCAATGGCACGGACATATCGGAAGGTCGTCGGCAGGATTCTCGCCCTACGTCATGAGTATGTCGTACAACGGCGTGGGTTTGGAATATCGTACGCAGAAGTTCCGCGTGGGAGCTTTCTACGGCACGCTGCGCAGCGCCGTCAACGACGACCCTACGTCGCCCTCGCCGCGCAATCCGCAGTATCGCCGCATAGGATGGGGATTCAACATAGGCTACGGCACGGGCAGCAACTACCTCGACCTTTATCTGCTCCGCGCATACGACCGCCGCAGCTCCATTGACGAGTACTGGCAGGAGCGCATCTCGCCGCAGGAGAACATCGTGGTGGGACTGAAGGGAGGCGTGAGCATCAAGAACTGGATGTCGCTGACAGCCAACGTAGCCACATCAGCCTTCACCACCGACACACGCGCGGAGAAGGTGACGGACAGCAAGGTGACAAGATGGGACAAGGTGTTCGACACACGCTATACCTCCATGGCACGCTTCGCGGGCGACGCCAATCTCAACATCAACGCCGGCGGCGTGAACGCCTCGCTCTTCTATCGCATCATACAGCCCGACTATACGTCGCTCGGCACCTACTATATGGCTAACAACTATCACAGCGTCGGAGCCAGCCTCGGCACCACGCTCTTCCGCCGCGTGTCGGTGGCAGCCACGTTCTCCGCTCAGGAGGACAATCTCTCCAACAAGCAGCTCTATACCACGCGGGGCTTCGTCTATTCGGCTTTCATAGCCACACGCATAGCCAACCGCCTCAATCTCTCGTTCGGCTATAACGGCTATCTGCAGACGCAGGCTGACGGCACGGCACACGTAAACGACACCACACGCGTACGTCGCGCCATGAACACCTTCACGTTCACGCCGTCCTACGCCGTGGACAACGACCAGTTCGGTCATGCCTTCTCGCTCTCTGCCAGCCTCGTGCAGAACAAGGATCTCAACCGCTTCGCCACCGGCGTGAGCGACGTAACGTCCCTCGCCATCGGAGCCAGCTACGGACTGGAGGTGAAGGCATGGAAGACCAGCTTCCAGACCTCCATAAACCACCAGTCGTCAAAGGGATTCAACACGCGCTACACCAGCGACCTCGCCTCGGTGACAGCCAACCGCGCCTTCCTAAAGGACGACGCCCTCAACCTCTCAGCCACATTCTCGATGTGCTACAATGAGGTGAAGCGACAGTCGAAGAGCCTGTCCATGGGATGCGACATGGCTGCCAGCTACAGCATCAAGCAGAAGCATCTCTTCTCGATGACAGCCGGATTCAACAAGTACGGCGACGTCAACATCACCAAGACACGGTCGAAGCTGGACGCCACGGACATCAACATCAGCTTCAACTACACCTACACCTTCACGCTCCTCGAGATAAAGCGTAAGGCGGAGAAGGAACAGAACAAGTCGCTATAGTGTAACTTTTATTCCCACGATAAAATAAAGATCAAGATATGAACAGACTGAGATTCCACATCCTATCACTACTCATCATCCTGGGTGCCATGCTGCAGGCAGCCGCTCAGGACGTAATGGTGACGGTCAATCCGGTACAGCCCACGCTGCCTCCGCAGGCAATGCTGTACGTAGCCAATCCCGGCAACTACTTTAACGTAAGTCTGATCAACTCTTCTGGCGAGACTCAGAATGTCTATCTCGTCATGGACCTTGAGCAGATAAATCCCAACTCGGGACTTTACGTCAAGATTCCTGCACAGTATCAGCCCGACAAGCCCATCACGGTGCCTTCCGGCGGAACGCACATTCTGAGCATGGTGGAGATGAAGAATCTCTTCAATCATGTGCCCAACGACCGCATCGCCACCACCCCGGGTCTGTTCAGCGACTATGAGGGCGGCGCCTTCGGACTCCTGCCCGAGGGTCAGTATCGCATGCGCCTCGTGGCTTACCGCTGGGAGCCGGGACGTGACACTCCCGTCATGGTGAGCAGCCCGAGCAGCGGACAGTGCATCTTCACGATATGCTACAAGGCTCAGGCGCCGGAGTTCCTGATGCCTATGCCCGGCATCGGAAGTTCTTCCGACGCTTCCGTATGCACCATGGACAAGCAGAACGCCCTCTTTACGTGGAAAGAACCCATCGTGACGTGCAATCCCGGCGCGGCACGCTTTACGTATAAGTTTAAGGTGGTGCAGCTTGTCGGCGGTCAGACGCCCGACGAAGCCATAGAGTATAATCCTGCCGTGTACGAGAAGTCGGGACTGATGTCGCCGATGCTGATTCTGCCGCAGGAGCGCATCCGCTCCATGATAGACGACATGACCTACGTGGCACGCGTAACGGCGGAACAGTCCGGTCTTGGCAGCAATTATCTCAACTACTCCATGGTGGAGAACGACGGCAAGTCCGACCTCCGCCTCTTCCGCTTCGAGCCTGACGCCACCACCGTGGTGACGCCCCCAACGCCCGAAAACAAGGACAACAAGGACAAGGAGGACAAGAAGGATGAGGAGGAAGACGACGAGTTCGACTTCGGTTTCGGCAGCGGCAAGGAGGAAGTGACCGATTCGGTCTATAACTTCCGCAATCCGCAGATCATCCGCCCGAGTTTCCCCGGCAATGCAGGAGCCCGCAAGTCATTCACGGGCGACGACATCGGCGTGGAATGGAAGAAGGCATGGTTCGTGGGTGGCGTAGGAGAACGCCAGGACACGGTGAAGATCAATTATGAGGTGCAGCTTTTCCGCGGCGAGCCAGAGATGGACCGTGCAGACATCTTCGCCTCAGAGCCGGTCTACACACACTCCACGTACGACCTTTCTGACTCCATCAAGTGGGAGAAGATCAGCGACAAGGTGGTGGCTGGCGACTATATGGTGCTGCGCGTGCTCCCCAAGAGCGAGAACGTACAGTCCGTGGCGTTCGTCAACGACTCCGTAAACGTCATCGACTTCGCCCTCGCACAGCGCATCAGCCAGAAGTTCTTCCAGTGTTCGTCAATGGTGAACATCGAGAACCTCAAGCCTACGAAGAAGTCTGCGAAGGACTTCATAGGCAAGGAAGTGGGCATCGGACAGTATCAGCTCACCATCGACGAGATGAAGGAGAACGGCAAGGACGGCGGATTCCGCGGCAACGGTCGTGTGGAATGGTCGCCGCTCGGATTGTCGCTGATGGTGAAGGTGGAGTTCGACTCGCTCTTCATCAATACTGACGACATCGTTTATGCCGGCAAGGCCAAGGGCATGAAGGGCGACACATGGGCGTCGAACAACGGCGAGCAGGTGGACAAGCTCTTCTCCGACTGGGGCATTGACAACCTTATCGGCGACACTGGCATACCTTATGCTAAGATGTTGCAGAAGGAAGCGTCAAACAGAGGTCGCGACATCGCCAAACAGCTCAGCCTCGGCAAGTATTATGACTATTACCATCGAGCCAAGGACTTCCTCACGGAAGGCAAGCTTGACAACATAATGATGCCGATGAAGCTGCCGAAGTCGGTAAACAAGACTCCGGTGGACATCCAGATTGTCAACGTGACATTCGCTCCTTCGTGGGCTTCGATGGACCTTATCGGTACGTTCACGCTGCCCGAAAGCCGCTATACGGACAACAACATCCTCATCCTCGGTGCACCGCACACATGTATCAGCCCCGACCGTCTGTTGCCGGAGAGCGGATCAATGTGCCTGCTTTCCACCATAGACGTGAAGGAACCGTCGTCCGGTTTCCAGATTAAGTTTAAGGCTCCGACCGACATCACCGTGGCTGACGAAGGTCAGGCACCTGCGGACGGATGCTACATCAACTGGCAGGCTGACTCTTTGGCAGCCTTACACATCGACATCGACATCGCCATTCCTAAGCTGAAGAAGGTGGCTAACGGCACCGCTACGGACGAGCGACCCGTGCTGAACATCCAGACTGACGTCAAGGACTGGAACAACTGGACGGCAAGCGCTGCCATGGACGACTTCGAAGCAGAGGCTCTTCCGGGCTGGACATTCTGTCCTGGCGCCATTGTCTACGACCACTCCACAACGGTGAACGACAACAACATGGGATCGTTCCCCGCCGGATATGACAAGAGCAAGGCTGACATCCGCACCAACGACAAGGAATGGATGGGCCTTTACATCAGCAAGGTGGGCGTAAAGTTCCCGAAGGCTATGGAAGTGGGCAAGGAAGACGGCGACGGTGACCGTCGTCTTACCCTCGCTGCCAAGGACATGTTCTTCGACAAGTCGGGCGTTTCGCTCAAGTTCGGTGCGGAGGACATCATCAGCGCGAAGACCGGAAAGCTCGGAGGTTGGGCGTTTACGCTCGACAACGTGGGCGTGGAGTTCCTGCAGAGCAACTTCGAGAAGGCTTACTTCGACGGCAACATGAAGCTGCCGCTCGTCAATTCGGACATCGCCTACACATGTAATATATATAACCAGAAGCGCTTCAAGAAGGACAACGACAACGGCTATGCCTATATATTTAAGGTGCAGCAGGTGGAGGACATCAACTTTGACTTCATCCTTGCAGAGGCAAACCTTGAGCAGAAGCAGACTTACTTCTTCCTCGAAGCAGAAGACCAGGCTGACGGATCGACGAAGACCCGACTGGAATTCTCTATGGGCGGAAGCATTACCATCGGTTATGCTGACGAGATTCAGGGCAAGCTGGACGAGGTGAACAACAAGATTGACAAGGCTAAGGAACGCTCGTCATTCGTGAAGAACGCCCTCGACGGACTGCCGCTGAAGCTTAGCATCCCCGGCATCCACTTCACAAAGATGCGCATTGCCAACTGCTCTACGTGGGAATCAATCTACGATAAGGAGGAAACACAGAAGAAGGCACACGCAGCTCAGGCTGAAGAGCTGAGACGTTCGGCGTGGAAGACGCTTTGCGAGGAGAAGGAACGCAACCTCGGTTCTGAGGACAAGCCCATCTATTTCAACATGGGCGAATGGTCATTGGCTTCTTTAGAGAAGAAGATAGGCCCGTTCTGCTTCGGCATTACACGCTATGACCTCGGCTATTCGGGTGGCGCAATGACGCTCGACCTTGAGGGAAAGATTGGCTTGCTGGAAGACCTCGTAGTGGCAAAGGCTGGCATTCAGTTGCAGGCAGAGGTGAAGAACCTCGACGACATCAGCAACATCTCGCTGGAATATAAGGACTGTCTGTTTAATTCCATCGAGGTTTCGTCCAACCTTCCGGGCATCACCATCTCGGGAAGAATGGACGTCATACGTCCTAACGACAAGGTAAAGGACAAGGGATATAAGGGCCATCTTAAGTTTGCGCTCCCCGGAAATCTCTTTACCTTCGACTCAAACGGCGGCTACTTCGAGCACAAGGAGGAAGGCAACAACTTCACTTGGGGCTACTTCAACATCGCTATCGGCTCGGCTGTGGGTCTGCAGATTCCGCCAATCGAGCTTAACGACATCCACGGCGGCTTCTACTTCAACTGCCGAAAGGACCCGAAGGACGCAACGAAGGCCATCGCTCAGAAGGGCGTCATCGGCGTAACGGCTGGTTTGGGCATTGCAGCGTCGGGTGGCGACAACGTCATCGGCGGCAAATTCTCGCTCACCGTGGTATACGACAAGGAGCACAAGCGCCTCACCACATTCATGCTTGACGGCAATGTGAGCGCTATGGCTGGCTTGGTTAATTCGAGAGCGTCCATCGTTTATCAGAACGACGACCAGTCGAAGTACCTGCGTCTGAACGTCACGGTTGACGCCAAGGCGGACGGACTCGCCAAGAAGTATGCGGGTGAGATTACGAAGTACACTGAACAGCTTGCGGACAGCAAGATTCTGAAGCAGATGCAGGCTCTCAACGACACCATAAAGACCACTTACGACAAGCTGGGATCAATGGCTGGACTGGACAATCTCCATCAGGAACACAGCACGGAGGAGAAACACGAGAGCAAGGATGAAAACAAGAGCGAAAACAAAGATAACTTCAAGGCTACGTCAGGAGCCAAGATATCTCTCGACTTTGGACTTACATGGCGCGACAAAGGTGTGAACTTCGACAAGGTGAAGTGGCATCTCTATCTCGGCAAACCGCAGAAGAGCGAACGCTGCCAGTTCATCCTCATTGACCTTGAGGCGAAGATTGTGGAAGTGAAGATCGGAGCGGATGCCTACTTCTGTGTGGGCAACGAGCTGCCGGACAACGGCGCTCTGCCTCCTATTCCCGAAAACATACGCCAGTTCCTCACCGGTAGCCGCGGCAGCAACGGCGTTCAGTCAGCAGACGTAAGCAAGGCTGAGCGTGCCCGCGAGGAAGCCCTCAGGGAGTTCCGCGCCAACGCCACGGGTGGCGTAATGCTCGGAGCAAGCGTATGGGGCTACATCAATGTGGACCTCGGCATCCTCTATGCCGACATGGGCGCCGAGGCTGGCTTCGACGTCAGCATCACACACATCGGCGACGAGGTCTACTGTGTAGGCGTTCCCGGCGCAGCAGGATGGAAGGGATGGTACGGCGAGGGACAGCTCTACGCTTACCTCTATGCAAAGATGGGTCTGCGTCTGAACCTCGGATTCTGGAAGGGAAGCATCGACCTCGTGGACGCAGGCATCGGCGGCGTACTCCAGATGGGCTTGCCTAACCCGAGCTACTTCACCGGCGACCTCCGCATGAAGCTCCGTCTCTTGGGAGGCCTCATCAACTTCAACCGCCGCTTCCAGTTCACTTGCGGCAAGAAGTGTGACATCTTCTACGGCAATGCGCTTGACGACTTCCAGCTTTGGGGCGAATCGTCCATTGGCGAGGAGACAAGAAAGAACGGATGGAACCACAAGATGACCATCAGTCCTGACCTGCCCACCGACTTCACCATCACTCCGATGGCACGTCTTAACGAGCAGTATCCGCTGCTCGACCAGACTGACCTCCACAGACAGATGAAGCAGGTGGAAGCCGAGAGAGAGATTCTCGAGACCACGTCAACACGTACGTTCCGCTTCAATCCGTCCACCAAGCAGGTTAAGCTCTACGAGTATAGCGACTCTACAATGCGCGACAGCGTGATACGTTACTACAATATAGAGTTCAATGCCACTAAGGTGACGGTACGAGGAATGCGCAGCCTCAACCCCAACCGCTTCTACAAGCTCGAGATTACGGGCCTTGCCAAGGAGCTTCGTGCGGGCAACTGGCACGATCCCGAGACATACAATGTCAAGAAGGGCAAGTATGAGGAAGTGCCCTGGGAGCAGACCAAGGCGTTCTACTTCCGTACCGGCAACAGCGACGGCATGAACATTCAGGACGGAGGCGACCTCCAGTCGTTGGTGGCTGTGGCTTATCCGTCGAAGTATAATGAGCTGAAGTCGGCTGAACCCGTCATTGCTTATGCCACTGACGTGCAGAATCCGCTCATCGTGCTCAAGGAGAAGAACGTACTGAACCGCCTCTATTCTGACGGCAAACTCAAGTGGAAGCTGAAGAAGGACGGCAAGGTGATAGAGGAGCAAGAAGTGTATGCAGGCTGGGAGAACAGAGCTTCTGCGTCATTCAAAACCAAGGTTCTGCCGGGTAACACCTACAACCTCGTGCTCGACTATGAGAAGACCAAGGTGACGAAAGAGACAGTTGTAGCGGAGAAGACCATTCACTTCCGAGAGAAATACTACTCTAGGTACACCAATGGAGGCAGTCCTAACGGCAAGGCACCTAAGTCTATCGGCGGCTATAAGGTGATAAAGATAATCAGCTCAAGACGCTATTCGGCACCAGCCATCAGGGATAATATAGGAATGGACTATAAAATGGATTTCTTAGATGACAAGATAAAAAAGGACCTCCGCTTCGGACCTGCATTCCATGGTCCATATATGGATGCCAACGAGAACGTCGACCTTTATGCTGACGCTATGTCGCCGCAGACAAGGAAGACAAGGGTGACAAAGTCGTCTGCCATAACGAAAGCTTCGTCGGGCACGACCTCTACGTCGGGCAACACCTCTTCGTCCGAGACAACACCGACAAGGCGACAGCCCACAACGCAGACTTCGCCATCCACCAAATTAGGCACTCGCGTAGTGCCCAAGGCGGACAATTCGTCATCTTCATCGTCTACGGAAGAGAAGAAGGAGGAGCAGTCCCTGACGAGAATACCCAACGGCACATTGTCGGGAGGCATAAAGAAGTCTGACGACGACGCTCTGCAGTCGGGTGTGACCGACGAAAAGACGATGTCTCCCGGCATTATATTGCCAGACAAGACCGACGACCAGGCTCCTGAAGGCATGGAATGGAATTGGGAGTTCGTATTCACCTGCTACGACAACCGCGAGACCGAAGAACCGGTGGTAGCTGCCAACATCATGGACCTCAACGTCACAACCATTGACGGCGACTGGACAACCGGCAACAACGGCAGACCGCTCGACTATGAGTTGCCGTTCATCGGAACGAAGGTCGCTACGCTCAAGAACGACGGCGCGGACATCAGCAACATATCTGACGTGGAGATTGGATATAAGACTTCGCTAATGGAAAGACAGAAGAAGTATCCTAACACCAATACTCTCCTCGCCTACTACGATCCGTTCTGCTACATCAGCTACCTTGCCAACTGGGCATTGATAGGCGGATGGAACATCGAGTCAGACCGTATACAGACTATGGTGACCACCACCACGTCGCTCACCTACAGCGACCTCGGCGGCAACTACAGCGGATTCCTTGCCGAAGGCGATGTCAACTACAACATCGTGAACGACTTGGAGAAGATTCGTCGCAACTCCATCTATCCGTCGGGAGGTTACGGTTCGGAATATCCGCTGCCGCTCATCGACAATGACCGTTACGACTACGTGAATCCTATCAGAAGCCACGCCACCATTCCGGAGTATAACCCCAAGAACCCGGCAGGCGACATTCTTAAAAACATCGCCAACGTCTATTACCTCGCTGAGGACGTGGACAAGAAGATAAAGGAGAATGCCAAGGTGGTGCTCGATAAGGGTGGAACCACGTTCAATACCAAGCGTGCCAACGCTGTGGAAGAATGGAACCTCCAGCACCTCGGAACCGACATCATAGTGTCGCGAGATGGTCTGAACGAGACTACGCAGATGATAAAGATTCCGTACTATCAGATGACGCTGCTATGGTGTGGCATCATTGACAACTCTGAGTCAGGACGTAAGGTATCGCTCAACAGCATAATGAAGGGAGCAGGAAAGCGAGCCACACCGCGCCAGAGCAAGAGTCAGAGCCGCATGGTGCTCTTCACCTTCACGGGCGACAATGGCTATCCCGAAGCTACGTTCAAGGCTAAGGAGGCGATGAAGAACCTCAAGAAGATGATTGTCCGGACTTACCGTATCGACGACTATGACGTACAGAAGAAGGAGTATACGGTATTGCACAATAGCAGTCAGCGAGACATCACCATCTACGAGCCGCTAAAGAAATTCTATTAACAGACCATAAAACGTACAGATATGAAGATAATGAAAGGACTATCAGCCGCATTCGCCGCCACCTGCGCTTTCGCCGCCATCACAGCGGTGGCGAGTGTCGGCTCACGAACCGGATATTCCTTCTATGGAGGAACACAGAACGACACCATCCCGACAGCCGGCAAGATGCTGCCGGGAGAGGTGGCGCAGGACACCACGGCTTTCAAAGGCAAGCCATACGAAGGCTCCGACATCATGCTCACGGCACGTGCCTACGGCGACCGCATCGTGCTGAGATGGGCACCCTCCGACTATGCTGCATGGATGAGGCTCAACCTCATCGGATATAACATCTATCGTTGGGACGAGAAAAACCATTGCGACACGCTGGCGTTGGCGCTCAAGCCCAAGACGCTGGAGGAGTTTCGTGCCAAGTATGCGCCTAACGATTCGGTAGCCACCATCGGCTACGGACTCATCTACGGCGACAACCTGAAGAAGCCCACCGAGACACGTGAGGAACCGGGATCGTACGGATCGATGCTCGAGATGTATGACGACCAGGTGACGAGCCTTGCCTTTGCCATCCTCGCTTCGGAATGGCGTCAGGACTTGGCTGAGGACATGGCTATGCGCTTCGTCGACCGCAACGTACGCAAGGGAGCACGCTACACCTACATCATCCAGCCCGCCCGCCGCTTTGAGAACGACAATATGTTCATCAAGGGCAAGGAGGTCAGCAACGTGGAGAACAAGCCCTACATTCCCGCTCCTTACAACGTGGGACTGACGGACAGCATCACCGGACAGCTCGCCGTGACGCTCTATTGGACCGACAAGCACAACTCGTCGTTCGAGATTGAGCGCCGTGTGGCTGGAACGCAGGAATGGCGCCGCATCAACAGCAAGCCATACATGCCGATGTATAAGCAGGACCTCGACGACAAGGACGAGGAAGTGATGTACGTCGACAAGGTGCCGCAGCCCGGAACCTACGAGTATCGCGTAATGGCGCACGACGCTTTCGGCGACACCACAGCACCGAGCGAGACGCTAACCGTAAAGGTGGGCGACATGAAGCCGCCCAAGGGCCCTACCATCACACTCGTCAACATCGACCGTCCCGACGAGACCGACCCCACAAAGCAGATATTCGCCACCATCACGTGGGAGAAGGACACCGTAGAGACAGACCTCGCAGGATTCCTCCCGCTCTACTATAACGAGCGATTCACGGGCAACGACTGGAAGCCGCTCTGCGAAAAGACGCTTCCGGCGGACGCAAGGGAGGTGAAGGTGGACGTCACCGGACTCTCCACCGGCATGCTCGTCATGGCTGCATACGACGAGGCTGGCAACGTGGGCTACTCGATGCCCGTGCAGCTCCGCATCAGCGACATGAAGGCTCCTGACGCTCCCGGCAATCTCCGTGCTGAGGTTTCGGCCGACGACGGCACCATCACGCTGCGCTGGGACAAGCCCGCGGACGACGACGTGGCTTACTACGAGCTGGCTTACGCCAACGACACCACCCACCACTTCCTTATGCGTAACCAGGGACAGCTGAAAGACACGATGTTCGTAGACACGGTGCAGATGACCGTCAATCAGCGATTCATCTACTATAAGGTGCGTGCCGTGGACTACAGCAACAACACCGGAGAGTTCTCACCCATCCTGCAGGTGGAGCGACCGCACATCACACCGCCTACACAGCCTCACCTCGACTCGGCTTGGGTGGACAATTCGGGCATACACATGGACTGGGTGACGGGTCTGGACGCCGATATGTACTATCATCGCATCTACCGCCGACTGGAGAACAGCAGCACATGGGACCTCATAGCCATCGTCACAGCGGAGGACGTGCTCAAGGCAAGCCCCGACGGAGTGATACATCTCACCGACAAGCCGCAGACCAACAACACGTATTACTATGAGTATATGGTGGTGTCGTTCAACCGTTCGGAGATAGCTTCCGAGCCAAGCCTCATCTTCTCGGCACGCTTCGCCGACTTCACCGAGGCAGAACTCGGCATCAAGGCAGTCGGAACCTACGACACCGTGAAGGACGAAGCACGTCTCTCATGGGAGCATAAGGCAGTGGACGGCAAGCAGACACCTTACTATTACTGCGTCTATCGCAAGGGTAAGGACGAGGCAGACTACACCTTCCTCTGCTCCACAGAGCCGGACATGCCGCTCCATACCGACCAGCTCCTTTCACCGGGCGAGTCAGCCAGCTATTACGTCGTGGTGCGCTTCACGGACGGAAGACGCAGCCAGCCTTCCAACAAGGTGACGATAACGGCTCCGGCGAAAGCCCCCTCTAAGGCGAAATAAGTAAACATCACAGAAAAAATCACAGGCAACATCCATCCGAAATGAAAAAGATAAGACTATTCATAACCAAGCTTCTGTCGCCACGGGGTGTCAGGACGCGTATGTGGCAACTCCTTACATGTTGCCTGTTGGCAGCCATGCCGCTGCTCACTTCCTGCGGCGAACTATTCGACGTGGACGAGGCGGGCGAGACAACGTCAGCGACGATGAAGATGGACCGCGACACCGTCTTCATCATGCCGGGCGACTCGCTGCGTCTGACCGTCACCTTCTCGCCGCCAGAGGTGAAGGACAAGGGCGTGATGTGGCTCATCGACCAGCCCGAAATAGCACGTCTTTGCGTCGACACACTCGTGGCGCAGCAGCCCGGCACCGCCTACGTCACGGCGATGTCGTCAGCCACTATGCGTCTGGACACCTGCGTGGTGACCGTAATGACCCCGTGGACAGTTGACCGTAACAAGTACTTCTTCGACACCGTCATCTACGCCGACATCAGCGTAGCCGGCAGACAGCTCGGCGACGACATAGCCGTGGCTGCCTTCGTGGACGACGAGCTGCGAGGCATAGCCGAACTGAAGGAGGCGAAAGGCAAGCGTTATGCCGTCATCCGCGTGTACGGTCCGGTGAGCGCCTCTGACGAGGACATCATCACCTTCAAGTGCTACGACCGACGGGAGGTGCGCCTACGCACCTTCGACGTGCAGCTGCCCTTCGACGGCGAGACGCACGGCACGCTCTCCAAGCTGATAACCTTACACCTCGACTGACGTTTAAAGGAGTTACGAATCTATAAAACCCGACAACTATGAAAAAGATATTCTTACTGATCCTCACCGCCTTAGCTTTCGCCTCCTGCACGCTCTACATGGACGAGCCGGAAGACGAGAAGAAGGGCAAGGACGACAACATAGAGAACGGCGACGGCTTCAGCTCGCCGCGTACCGACGTGACCGCTGACGGCACCACCACCTACCAGTTTAACCCCACCACAAAAGTCTTCGACGAAACAAACTCTCAGTACGTCCTCAATGCCGAAGACTCTGTGGTGTGGCTTTCCACCTCAACGCCATACGAGATGATACCGCAGGTAGGAGACGCTATCTATTCCACATTCTCCGAGAAGTTTCCAAACGCAATGATGGGAAAAGTGGTGTCTGTTACGAAGGAGAACGGTATGATAAAGTGTGTGTACGGCTCGACGTCGTTAGGACATGTATTTAAGGAACTTGAGGTGCATTACGAGATTCCCATAGGCGCTTATACCGATTCGACTATAGCAAACAAGTCGTTGGTGGAAAAGGTAAAGTATGCAAAGCAGAGAACAAGAAAGGAATACGAATTTAAGCCTGAAATAAGCCATTACCATTTTGAAATTAACGGAGAAAAATCTTTATATGAGAAAAAATGGTTTAGTGGAAGCTTAAAGGGTCATATAAGTTTTGATTATGAAGAACGAAAATACAGGAAAGTCAATTTCGATTTTGACCTTGTTGATAGATCTTTCTATTTCTCTTATAGCGATTCCACGATAACTGACCTAAATTGGGATTTAGGTTGTACAGCAGAAGTCAAGGCTAAAATTCTTGCTTTCGACACAAATCTTTTAAGTGGAAAAGCATTGAAAATTGTACCGTTAGAAATTAATATAGCGATACCAAGTACTCCTTTTGTTGTTAATATAGATCCATCTTTGGAAGGCAGTTTTTCTGGTAATGCTCAAGCGAAATTCTCCACACACTCCGTTTCTGTTAAAAGATATGGAGCGGAAAAGAAAAAAGGCTGGGATGAGGCTAAAATTATTGAAGATAAATATGATAAATCAACCGCACGTGTAGCCGAACTAAGTGCTAACTATACTGCCGAATTAGATGCTGTGGTAACTGTAGGAGTTACTGTAGCTAAATTTAAAGATAATGTCAATGTCGGTGCTTCATTTACTTTTGGACCAAAGTTTGACCTTACCGCAGGTTTGAATTTAGTGGATCATGAGTATGTGATAACAAAACCATTAATACTTGATGGTTCCTTGGTATTAAAAGCTGCGTTGGATATCCATATTCAATGGAATGAAAAGTATCCGATATTTACGCTTACTCCGGTTTTGGCGGATTATACAATTCCTCTCTTTACTTGGTATTTAACATCCAACCTAAACAGCTTTAATATTATTCCCTTAGAGAGAAACCAGAGTGGAGAATATAAAGAGAAATATAGAGCAGAGGCATACCTTACATTGTCGCAATCAGAGCAACCTGAAGCCTTAGAGGTAAACCTTAATATATACAATAATGAAGACAAGCTTGTGAAAGTTGAACGGATGAATAAAGCCACAGATTATGGTACTGGTCTGGTAAAGTTCAGAAAGGATTTCGAGATAGATAGTAAAAAAGACGAAACCTATTATGGTGTAATAACATATTCGGATGGTGAAAAAATCTATAGGTTTGACGACAAGATGCCTTTCGGAGTGAAAATATACATGAGTCTGGATAATTGCAGGCAAGCAGAAGGCACTTACAATCCCAAAGCCAGGAAGCACTATAACTTTGAGGCACGTGGAAGTTTGAAGACTGTGGGAAGCAGTAAGGTCTCGCAATGGGGACTCCGTTTCAGACTGTATGACAAATACGGAAAGCCAGTGTCGGAGTCGCAGTGTACATACTTCGACCCGACGGACGGTGCGAAGAGTTGGGGACTGAAGATCAGCTCAAAGAAAAAGGGACCATACGTTCTCAAGATCGAACCGATATACAAGACTGGATACGGCACATTTACGAAGGTGAATGTGGTTGAGGACAAGATAGTGAAACTGCCTCTCGACCCCGATTTCGGAGAATGCAAAGAAAAAGACTGGCAAAAGCCAGACGTATATGTGAATCTTACGGATAAGAAGTAAGGGAGACATAAAGGCATCTTATTTGGAGCCTTTGCAGTAAATATAGCTGTTTTCTTGCCGTTATCGGCAAGAAAACAGCTATATTTGCATATTATTACTCACTTTTTATGCCGATAACGTATGGAATAAGCAAACCATAAGACAATGCAAATATCGTACAAGAGAGTAAAAACCTGTTACAAAATAAAAATTGATTCTAGAGTTGTGAATTGCTGTTTTTATGGTGTAATTCTGTGCAAACAGCACCCGAGCCATACGATAGAGCCACTTTTACACTACAATAGTGGCACTATTAGAGTGTAAAAGTGGCGCTATTGCATGATAAAAGTGGCACTATTGTAGTGTAAAAGTGGCGCTATTGCACCCAATTATGCTTGTTTATATCCCTTATTCATTGCACACTTCTTCCCCCGTCGGCATAATCGACTGTGCGTAAATAAATTATCGCTGCACGCTCAAAACTCAAGAATTTCGCACCAAAGATTTCGTTGTGCGCTGAGCGAGGAGTATTGAGCGTTAGAAATGCAAATATTGTCTGGCAAACTAACAGATAAACAGGAATTTATCTAACGAAGTTGAGAGTTGAGATTTGAAATTTGAGAGTTCTTGCTAAGGCAAGCGGCAAAGCCGAG
>OIXX01000586.1_pt1 | contig 19863 bp, 16 predicted proteins | sample 1588161 | NCBI WGS metagenome assembly OIXX01 (sample SAMN03283274) | human gut metagenome | biome: human-associated habitat; material: feces | host: Homo sapiens | place: Peru | collected 2012
AACAAGACGAACCACGACTTTGCGCGCGGTTCACCGAAGGCGGGGTGATGTTATCGCAAAGAAAGCTACGATTATCGCAGTCACCAATCAAAAAGGTGGTGTGGGGAAAAGCACCACCTGTGAGAATCTGGGCATCGGGCTGGCAATGGAGGGCAAGAAAGTCCTGTTGGTAGACACCGACCCACAGGGCAGCTTGACCATTAGCATGGGCTGGCAGCTGCCCGATGAACTGCCTACCACCCTTTCCACCCTGATGCAGAAAGCCATAAACGACCAGCCCATCCAGCCCGGCGAGGGCATTCTGCACCACGCGGAGGGCGTTGACCTGATCCCTGCCAACATCGAACTGGCAGGGCTGGAAGTGGCTCTGGTAAACAGCATGAACCGGGAAAAGATGCTGAAACAAGTGCTGGACAGTGCCAAGCGGGAGTACGATTTTATTCTGCTGGACTGTATGCCCTCGCTGGGGATGCTGACCATCAACGCACTGGCGGCGGCAGACGCTGCCCTGATTCCCGTGCAGGCGCAGTATCTTTCCGCAAAAGGTCTGGAACAGCTTTTGCAGACTGTCCAAAAGGTCCGGCGGCAGATCAACCCGAAGCTGAAAATCGAGGGCATTCTGCTGACCATGACCGACAGCCGTACCAACTACGGAAAACAAATCAGCAATCTGATCCGGCAGGCATACGGGAAACATCTAAAGGTGTTTGAGCAGACCATCCCACGGTCCGTCCGAGCAGCAGAAACCAGTGCGGCAGGCAAAAGCATCTTTGCCTATGACCCCAAAGGCAAGGTGGCAGAAGCCTACAAATCTCTTGCAAAGGAGGTGCTGGCGGATGCCGATCGACAGCGAAAACTTAGCTCTGAAAGGGCTAGATGATCTATTTTCCATCGAAGAAAACCGACAGGAGGAACAGCGGGAGCAGGTACAGCAGATTTCCATTGATGCACTGCACCCCTTCACCAACCACCCTTTCAAAGTGCTGGACGATGAAGCCATGACCCGGACGGTGGAAAGCATCGCACAGTACGGCGTGCTGGCTCCGCTGATTGCCCGCCCTCGCCCGGACGGTGATGGCTACGAGATCATCTCCGGGCACCGCCGTCAGTATGCGGCTAAACTTGCCGGGTTGGATACCCTGCCGGTCATTGTGCGGCAGATGTCGGACGATGCTGCTGTGATATTGATGGTGGACAGCAATCTCCAACGTGAACACATCCTGCCCAGTGAGAGGGCTCTTGCCTACAAAATGAAGCTGGAAGCGATAAAAAATCAAGGTGCTAGGTCGGATTTAACTTCGCCGCAAGTTGCGGCGAAGTTCCGCAGCGATGATGCAGTTGCCAAAGACCAAGGCATAAGCGGTGATACAGTTCGACGTTATATCCGCCTGACCAACCTTATCCCGGAACTGCTGGACATGGTAGATGAAAAGAAGATCTCCTTCAATCCCGCTGTGGAGCTGTCCTATCTGAACGAAAGCCAACAGCGGGATTTTTTAGAAGCCATGGATGGTACCCAAAATGCCCCATCTGTATCGCAGGCTCAGCAACTAAAGAAGATGGCGCAGTGTGGTGAGTTCACCTATGAAAAGGCGTTTGATATTTTGGGGCAGGAAAAGAAGAGTGAGCAGGACACCGTAACTATCAAAAACGACATCCTGCGAAAATACTTTCCACGCAGCTATACGCCTCGGCAAATGGAAGAAAAAATCATTCAGCTTTTGGATGCGTGGCAGAAAAAGCAGCAGCGCCACAACGAACGCTGATTCGTAACGCAAGACCCGATTGGGTCTTTTTTGTTTGCAAAAATTTGGAGGTAACGCCTATGAACAATACGATTCCTTTTCACCCCGCAGCTTACGCTCCGCAGATCACGGTGGACGTGAACATCCTGTCCATGCTGAAACAGGCGGCATCGTGCTTGAGCGAAATGGCAAGCGAGAATGTCTACCTTGCCGCCATCGGCCCGGACATGGAACTGACCATTATCATGGAGGAGGATGTCTCTTCCATTCTGCCCTGTTTCGATGAGGAGGATGCCCTGATTTCCGTAAAGGGTGCGCCGATGTTTATCAGCTACAATCCGGCGCAGGTCCTCAAGCTGGCAGGCAAGCGGTACCTGACTGGCCCGGTGATTTTCTACCGCACCGATGGGCACAGCACCATTGTGTCCCTGACGGTGGAGGACATTTATCGCTTTCAGACCTATCTGGAAGATCACAGCACCACCCTGATGGCAGATGGTCAGAAGCTGACCTGCATCTGCATCGACTGAGGTGTGCTATGCTGAACTTTTTATCGGATTCGCATTTTTTGAAGCCGGTGCGATTTTCGGATTCTTCGTGGCGGCTCTGATGCAGGCGGCACGGAGCGGTGAGATCGGACTGAACGGAAAGGAGGATTCGCATGGCTGAAAACACCTTGTCGGTGCTGAAAATTGCGCCGGGACAGTATCCACAGCAGGTCGAGATTGATAACGACCTGAAGGCTTTGCAGCAGGCTGTGGGCGGTTCCATCGGCGCAAGCTATCCCTTTGCCGACCCGGTTGCCATCGTTTATAACGATGACGGCAAACTCATGGGATTGCCCCTGAACCGTGCCCTGCGGGACGAGGACGGGCAGATGTACGATGCCGTTGCCGGAGACTTTCTGGTGGTGGGTCTGGGCGAGGAGGATTTTGCATCCCTAACCCCGGAACTGGCGCAGAAGTACGAGCAGCTTTTCCATCAGCCGGAAGCCTTTCTGAAACTGGGCAACCGTCTGTTGGTGCTGCCGGTGCCCGATGAGCCTCCGGCAGAAAAGCCCCGCACCAAGCCTCCGGCAGAGTATGACCGCTAAAAGCATCCTGCTGCATGGGAGGTGATGGCAGTGCAGGAAGAAATCGAACAGAAGTCATTCAACATTATGATCTCCACCACAAAGCTGTCCGCCCGGACCGTCCTGCGGGCGGTAAAGGCGGCGTTTCGGCTGTACCAGTCCAAAACATCCCAAGGTAAGCAAAGCGTCCGCACCCTTCTGCGGCAGAACCGGGGTGTTTCCAGCGTGGAGATCAGCAAGACCGGCATCCGTGGGCTGGAACGCTATGCCAAAAAGTACGGCATCGACTATGCCATTCGTAAAGACATCTCCGAAGTGCCGCCCCGGTATCTGGTCTTTTTCAAAGCCCCAGACGCAGAAGCCTTCAACTCGGCGTTCAAAGAGTATTCGGCATCTCTGCTGAATAAGGGCAACCGCCCCTCGGTGCTGGCAAAACTGCATGAACGGGTGCAGGCGGCAGAACTCCCCGGCAAAGTCCGGCACAAGGAACAGGAGCGCGGACTGTGACCACGAAAAAGCTGACAAAGCTGCTGGCGCTGTATCTGCCCTATATTTTGCTGGGGCTTGTGGCAACCAACTTTGGTGAAGTGTGGCGGCTTGCGGAGGGCAAGGAACTGGGCGATAAGATCATGTCCATGATGGGCACCATCCCGGTGGCGATTGCAAACCCTCTGCCCAGCCTGCATCCGCTGGATTTGCTGGTGGGTTTGTGCTGCGGCGCAGGGTTACGGCTTGCAGTCTATCTGCGTGGCAAAAACGCCAAGAAGTACCGCCACGGCATGGAGTACGGCTCTGCCCGGTGGGGCACTGCCAAGGACATTGAGCCGTTCATGGCACCCAAGTTTGCGGATAACATCATCCTGACCAAAACGGAACGGCTGATGATGTCCAACCGTCCGCCTGACCCCAAGAATGCCCAGAACAAAAACGTGCTGGTAGTGGGCGGCTCCGGCAGCGGCAAGACCCGGTTTTGGCTCAAGCCCAACCTTTTACAATGCCACAGCTCCTATGTGGTAACAGACCCGAAAGGCAGTATCGTGGTCGAGTGCGGGAACGCACTTCTAAAGAACGGTTACAGGCTGAAAATCCTGAACACCATTAACTTTTCCAAGAGTATGCACTATAACCCCTTCGCCTATGTCCACAGCGAAAAGGACATTTTGAAGTTGGTGACAACGTTGATGACCAACACCAAGGGCGAAGGGTCCGGTGGCGATCCATTTTGGGAAAAAAGCGAACGGCTTTTGCTGACGGCACTGATTGCCTACCTTCACTACGAAGCCCCGGTGGAAGAGCAAAACTTCGCTACTCTGCTGGAAATGCTCAACACTATGCAGGTGCTGGAGGACGACGAGGAATACCAGAATCCGGTGGACTTGCTGTTTGAAGAACTGGCGAAGGAGAAGCCCAACAGCTTTGCCGGGCGGCAGTACAAGCTCTACAAATTAGCTGCCGGTGTTACATAATACAGACAGAATTTTAATACAGCTTGATTCAACCCGAATCGAGCTACATTAAAAGGCTATCTGGCAAAATTTTACGAAAGGATGTGATAGTTGTGGCGAGGAAACCTGAACGCTATCCTGCGCTCTACGAACGCCTGAGCCACGATGACGAGCTTCAGGGCGAATCGAACTCAATCTCCAACCAGAAGCGAATACTGGAGGACTACGCCGAACAGCACGGTTTTACCAACTGCATCCACTTCACGGATGATGGTATCTCTGGTACGCAATTCGACCGACCCGGATTTCAGAAGATGATTACCGAAGTCAAAGCCGATCGAATCTCTGTCGTTATCATAAAGGATATGAGCCGTTTTGGTCGTGACTATCTGCAAGTCGGCACCTATATGGAAGTGCTGCGGAAGCACGATACCCGGCTGATTGCTCTGAACGACAGCGTGGATACTCTCAAAGGGGACGATGAGTTTACTCCGTTCCGAAATATCATGAACGAGTGGTACGCCCGTGACACCAGCAAGAAAATCCGTTCGGCGTTTCAGGCAAAGAACCTTGCCGGGAAGCATACCAGCAGTTCTGTGCCCTACGGATACCTGAAATCCGAGCAGGACAAGAACCAGTGGGTCATCGACCCGGTGGCGGCTCCTATCGTTCAGCGCATCTACCGCATGACGATGGAAGGCAAAGGCCCTTATCAAATCGCAGCGATCCTTTCAGCCGAACACATTGAAATCCCTGCTTACTACCACCAAAAGCTGGGTATCGGCTTATGGCAGACGCGGGAAATCAGAGACCCCTACAAATGGGGTAGTTCCACAATTGTCCACATCCTGACCAATCCCTGCTACTTGGGGCACACCTGCAATTTCAAGACACGGAAGCATTTTAAGGACAAGAAAAGTCATTATGTTGACCAAGACCAGTGGACGATTATCGAAAACACCCAAGAGCCTATTATCAATCAGGAGACTTACGACAACGTGCAGCGGATTCGCGCTGGCGTCCGCCGCTATCCTGATGGCTGGGGCGAAGCCCATCCCCTCGGCGGACTGCTGTACTGCGCAGACTGCGGAAGCCCGATGTATGTCAACCGTACTGGAAATGGAAAACGTGTTGCAAACTTTTCCTGTTCTGGCTATGGAAAAATCCCTGTTGGCAGCAAATGCTCCAGCGGACACCGGGTAAACGCTGATTCTGTGATGGCACTGATTCAGGAAACGCTGCGGGAAATCGTTCGATTTTCTAAAGAGGACGAAGAAGAATTCGTCCGTATCGTAAAGGCCGAAGCGGAAAACCAGCAGTCCAGCGAGATCAAAGGCCAAAAGACACGTCTTGCAGCTTGTAAAAAGCGACTGGATGAGTTGGAAACGCTAATCTGCAAAATCTATGAGGACAACGCCCTCGGAAAGCTCCCTGACAAGCGGTATCAGATTCTGGATGCCCAGTACGCCAAGGAGCAGGAAAGCCTTGAAGCGGAAGCTACTTCCCTGCAAAAAGCAGTAGACGAATACGAAAGCGGCCAGAAATCCGCCGATAAATTCATCGCACTGGTCAAGAAATATCAGAATTTTGAAAAACTGGACACCGTGATGTTGAACGAATTTATCTACAAGATTTTTGTGCATGAGCGAGATTACAAAGGAGTTGCAAATTCTCCGCAGACCATTGAAATCTACTTCAATTTCATCGGAAAGTTTGGTACACAAGAAGTCAATCAGCCGACCGAAGAAGAACGTGCTGAAATTGCCGAAAAAGAGCGTCTGCGTAAAAAGCGGCATGAAGCCTACCTTCGCCGTAAGGCCAATGGATGGCAGGATGCCTACTACCAGAAGCACAAAGCCGCTAAAAAAGCGGCTATGGATGCCAAGAAAGAAGCAATCCGCGCCGAAGACCGGGCGAAAGGTGTTTACTATCTGCCAAATCAGAAAGGAGAATCCGCATGAACGAACTGAAGAAATCTATCCATGACAACGCCAACGGTCTGGACTACACTCTTGTCAATGACCACTATCTGCCGAACCTGACAGCAGCAGCCCCGGCAGAGCACCCCACCGGGCGGTGGGGCCGCTTACATAAGACGTACCTGAAGGAGCAGCATCCCATCCAGTATAATCAACTGCTCCTGTCCGGTGAGTTGGACGGCTATCTTGCCAAGCTGGACAAGCAGGCCGAGGAGCAGCTTGCATTGACCATCCGGCAGATGCAGGAAGCCGAGGGCGTGACCGAAGCCCTGAAAGCAGCCAATCAACTGGATTGGGTGCGCCGGATGAACAGTATCCGAAACCGTGCCGAGGAGATCATCAAGACTGAACTGATCTTTGTATAAGGAGGTGCCCACGATGGCTGTGCTGAAACCGATGCTGAAACTTGCCCTTCTCCCGCTGCTTCTGCTGCTGATTCTGGCGCAGTGGGTGGGTATCTTCCTCACGACATTCTCCACGATCCTGACGAATCTGCTGGCGGGACTGTTCTTCTTCGTGGCTCTGGCAAGCTGGGTCATGAAGCTGACAGACGGCGGCGAAGTCCTGAAAATGCTGATTACCGCATTTGTGGTTTTCGTCCTACCTTACATAGCGATGTCGATCATCGCAAAAATCTCTATTTTCGCTGAGAAACTCCGGGATTTTCTCCAATCCTGAGTTCAAGACCGCCCTGCACAACGCACGGCGGTCTTTTTGCTACATCGGGTCTGCACAGGGCAGGCCCTTTTTTTATACGGAGGAACAAGCCTATGAAACTGACGTTTGAAGAAAAGAAGCTGCTCTACACCTATGGCTGCGCCGATCTGGAACTGACCCGCAAGCAGCTGTGCGGAGTTGCCGGGCTGACGGTTGACCCCGACCAGAACAAGCTGGTGCTTGACTTCTGCCGGAAGCTGGAGGACGAAACGCTGGCAGACTGGTACGACCAGATGTTCTACTTTGTCCGTGCCGAGATGGAGCATTATACCATGATGCAGAAAATATCACGGGACATCGAGGAGGACGAGGACTGGGGCCCGACCATCTTTGACGAATCCGAGGAGGAAGAACTGATTGACGATGTTTAAGCTGGAGACCATGATCTACGCCAGTGAGGACGGAACGAACAGCGTGTTTACGCTGAATCCCGTCTTGCAGAAACAGCTTGCCGCTCTTGCCACACAGCACCCGGAGGTGTGCCAGCGGAAGTCAAGGGGCGAAACTGGCGGGGTGACGTATCAGGTCAGGGGTGCTGCGCTGGCTATCCAGCCAGTGCGGATATCTTGAGAGCGATAACCGATCTGCTATGGTAGAATAAAGAGCAACGGCCAAAGCGTCAGGAGGGATGCTTTGGCCGTTTTACATAGAACGATGAAATTCACTTTTAGCAGAAAGGGGCGATTTATTGGGAAATTTATATGGCTATATCCGGGTCAGCACCCGTGACCAGAACGAGGACCGGCAGTTGATTGCATTGCGTGAACTGAAGATCCCGGAGAAAAACATTTTTATGGACAAGCAGTCTGGCAAGGACTTCAACCGTCCGCAGTACAAGCGGCTGGTGCGGAAATTGAAAAAAGACGATCTGCTCTACATCAAGAGCATCGACCGTCTTGGGCGCAACTATGCGGAAATTTTAGAGCAGTGGCGGCTGCTTACCCAGACAAAGGGCGCAGACATTGTGGTGCTGGATATGCCACTGCTGGATACCCGCCGTGGCAAAGACCTGATGGGCACTTTCCTGAGCGACATCGTGCTGCAGGTACTCTCCTTTGTGGCTGAGAACGAGCGCACCAATATCCGACAGCGGCAGGCGGAGGGCATTGCAGCGGCGAAAAGCAAAGGAGTCCGCTTTGGACGGCCGCCCAGTCCCCTGCCGGAGAACTTCCACAGCGTCTACCAGAAGTGGCGCTCCGGCAAAATGACGGGTACAGATGCCGCTAAAGCGTGCGGAATGCCACTGTCTACCTTTCGGTACCGTGCTAAAATCTACGAAAAGGCCACTTTTTTGTAAACGCTTCTTTTTACAAGAAAGTGTACCTTCCTGCAAAAGAGAGACAAAATAACATCTATTTTATAATACCACAAAATCAGGCCGTTTTCTACTGACCTCCGATGATTTGGCAGTTGAAATTAGTCGTATGTATAGGCGTTGTCAAAAAGTACACCTTTTGGCAACGTTTTTTGATTCAGACAAAACTTTTTGAGGTACACGGTAATGTTCGACTTTGGAAACTCAAACAACGGTCAGAAGGAAGCCATCTCCTCTGCGAACGGCCCCGTACTGATTACGGCTGGCCCAGGAACCGGAAAAACATATACTCTGGTTCAACGAGCAATTTATCTGATTGAAGAATGCGGCGTTCAACCAGAACATCTGTTTATCGCAACTTTTACAGAAAAAGCTGCAAAAGAACTCATTACTCGAATTACAAACGAGTTGGCACGGCGCAATATTACTGCAAATGTCAATGAAATGTACGTTGGCACGTTTCACTCACTTTGCCTTCGCATTCTGAAAGAGAATCTGGAATACACAAGATTAAAGAAAAATTATCATCTTTTGGATGCGTTTGATCAGAAGTATACCGTATTCCAGAATATCTACCAGTTCCGCAATATTCCGAATGTTGATGCAGTTCTGCCAGATAGCGGAGCATGGAAACAATCGGAGGCTATCTGTGGGTATGTCAATAATCTTTCGGAGGAGTTGGTTTCGCCGGATGATCTCGAACGGGATGTTGACCCAGCAATTTCAGCGATGGGAACTATTCTGAGGACATACCAGAAGCTTCTGAATGACAACAATTTGATGGATTTTTCTTCCATTCAAGTAGAGACCTACCGTCTTTTGACAGAACACTCGGAGATTCTTGAGGAACTTCAGACTAAAATTACGCACCTGATGGTAGACGAGTACCAAGATACAAACTATATTCAGGAACAGCTTGTATTTCTGCTGGCTGGTAAAAAGAAAAATATCTGCGTTGTCGGTGATGATGACCAAGGCCTTTACAGGTTTCGAGGAGCAACAATTCGAAATATTCTGGAATTTCCGCAGAAATTCAATGCTGGCGAGTGCAAGGTGGTTCCTCTGGTGGTCAATTACCGATCCAATACGGATATTGTGGATTTCTACAATACGTGGATGGCTACTACGGAAGGCGCAAAATTTAAGTTCCAATGGGGTGAATTCCGTTACAACAAAAAAATCGTGGCACACACTCAAGTTAAATTATCAAGTCCAGCTGTAGTGAAGTTGTCAGGTGTTGATGATGAGGATGAATGGCATGAGAACATTCTGAAATTTATCCATCGACTAAAGGATTCTGGAAAGTTGACGGACTACAATCAAATTGCGTTTCTTTTCAGCTCAGTCAAGCATCCAAAAGTAAAGGCTCTTGCGGATTTTTTGGAGAAAAATCAAATCAATGTTTATTCACCTCGCTCCGATATGTTCTTTGAAAGGTACGAAGTGCGACTGACGCTGGGATGTCTGATGCTGATGTTCCCACGTTATGTGCAAGGGCTGGAAAATGGAGATTATTCAACTCTGCGTCCTGAACATATTACATATTATCGTCAGTGTATAATGCTGGCAAACGAGCACCTCTTGAAACCAGAGAACAAGAGTCTCTTACGTTGGATTCGACAAACAGGAAGAATCCATGTCGGCTTGCAGGGGACTACGGATTATGCCTACTCGGGGCTACTCTATCAACTTTTTGAGTATCAGCCGTTTCAAGGAATGTTGGACACAGACCTGAATGTTGGTGTTGTGGACATTCGACCATCCCGAAATCTTGCAAAACTTTCACAGATCATCGGAAAATTTGAATACCTGCATCGGGTCGATACCCTGAATGGCAAGTATATCAATATCAATACAGAGAAATTTTTCAACCTTTACATCCGGTTACTCTACGATGGTGGCATCACAGAGTACGAGGACGACTCGGAATACGCACCGAGTGGATGTGTGTCTTTCCTGACGATTCATCAATCCAAGGGCATGGAGTTTCCGATTGTAGTAGTGGATTCGCTCAGCAATGTGCCGAGGACTCGCAACAATGATTTGATGCTTCAAATTGAAGCCCGATATTTTAAGCGTCCCGCCTTCGAACCTTACGACCAGACGAAATACTTCGATTTCTGGAGATTGTATTATACTGCATTTTCCCGTGCGCAGGATCTGCTGATTTTGACTTGCGACGAAGATAAGAGAACACCGAGCAATTATTTTCGGGAACTATATAGTGAATTGCAATCTGTAGATAGCGACCATTTCCAGCTTGCAGAATTCAATTTCAAACCCGTCAAAGATGTCAACATCAAGCGAACATTTGCTTTTACGTCCAACATTACGGTTTATGATACCTGTGCCTTGCAGTATAAATTCTACAAAGAACTGGAATTTATGCCCGTGAGAGCAAACGCAATGCTCTTTGGTACGTTGGTCCACGAAACCATAGAAGACATCCATCGAGCCGCGATTCGGCATGAAGAATCTGAAATCACGCATGAAAACATCGAAAAATGGTTTGATGCCAATTACAGTTCACTCTCGAAGACCGAACACTCTTATCTTGCAGCGCAGCAGCTGGAGGCGGCATTGAAGCAAGTTATCCGCTATGCTGACCGTCAACATGGGAATTGGAGCACGATACAACAGGCAGAAGTCGATGTCAGTCTGGTTAAGCCGGATTATATCATTGACGGCAAAATTGACTTGATCAAGGGCGAAGGCGATACGGTTGAAATCGTGGATTTCAAATCAGAGCGAAAACCCGATCTTGAAAAGTCGCGTGAAAAGCTGGAGCAATACCGCCGACAGCTGAACATCTATGCTTATCTGGTGGAGGAACGTACCGGCAAGAAAGTCAGCCGAATGAATCTTTACTATACAGGCGAAGAAAACGGTGTTCCAATTGTTACGTTCCCCTACACCAAAACGGCGATTGATGGCACGATGGCAGCTTTTGATGATACAGTGCAACGTATTCTCAAAAAGGATTTTCACCATTGTGCAAACGATGAGAAAATCTGCAAAAACTGCGATTTCAAATATTTTTGCAGAAGTAAATAAACCCATACGAACAGGAGAATTAAAAAATGAGCGAAGTAGAACAGCTTACCTTTGAGTTTGCACAGCGTCCAACCATCAAAGGATTCCCGGAACTCCGTTGGACGGGCAAGCGGCCTTATAAATCTACGCAGTATTACCCGGCACAACTGCGTGAAACGTACGGTGAAGAACAAAACGGTTGGATGAACAAAATCTTCTGGGGTGATAATCTTCAGGTAATGAGTCACCTTCTAAAAGAATATCGCGGACAGATCGATCTCATTTATATTGACCCTCCGTTCGATAGTAAGATTGATTACAAACGAAAAATTGAAATTCGTAATATAGGAAAGGCCGAAACAGATAGTTCGTCTTTTGAAGAAAAACAATATGGCGATATCTGGACAAACGATGAATATCTTCAGTTTATGTATGAGAGACTTCTTTTAATGAGAGAACTTCTTTCAGATACGGGAAGCATCTTTTTGCATTGTGATTGGCACAAATCGCACCATCTTCGTTGTCTTATGGATGAAGTTTTTGGTGTTTCAAATTTTGTGAATGAGATTGCGTGGTGTTACTACGGACCTGGCTCTCCCGGCATGAGACAGTTCAACCGAAAGCACGATAACATCTTCTGGTATAGTAAGACACACAATGTTTGGAAATTTAATGCCGATGCAGTTAGAATCCCCCATGATGAAAAAACAACAGGAAACTTCAAACAAGGTTTGCGTGGCTCAGGTTTTATTGCTGGGGATTATAGTTTGGCTGACGGGAAAATTCCAGAAGATTGGTGGGAGATGGCGATTGCAGGACGCTATCCCAATGATGGAATTAAGCGTGTCGGGTATCCAACAGAAAAACCTTTTAAGCTGCTAGAGCGAATCATTACTGCAACTACTGATCCGGGCGATATTGTGGCAGATTTCTTTATGGGAAGCGGCGTAACACAAATGTGTTCTATGCAAATGGGACGCCGTTTTATTGGTGCAGATATTAACCTTGGCTCCATTCAATCGACAACTAAACGCCTATTAAATGCTGCCAAAGAACTTAGTTCTCAAATGCAGGAGGAAACAAAGTATACCGGTTTTGAGGTCTATAACGTCAATAACTACGATTTCTTCCGCAATCCAGTAGAAGCCCGTGACCTGCTGATTCAGGCTCTGGAAATTCAGCCCTTCCCGCAGAGTAATGTCTGGGACGGCGAACTGGATGGACGGATGGTAAAAATCATGCCTGTCAACCGCATTGCAACGAAAGCTGACCTCAAAGAGCTTCTGGCGAACTTGCCATATGCTACTTATGAAAAGCGGAAAGAAGAAAATCCGAATCAACCCGTGGAACACATGACAATCGTGTGTATGGGTCATGAGCCGGACTTGAAGGGATCTCTGGAGCAGGAATTGTCCAACTACAAGGTCGATGTGCAGATACTGGACGTTTTGCGTGATAAAGCCGACTTGCAGTTGAAACGAGATTCCGAAGCAGAAATTGTCCGTGAAAGCAATAAATTGGTGATTCGTGAATTTTTCCCCATGAACTTGATGCAAAAACTCTCTCTTCAGAAAGAATATGTTGAAGAGTGGCGACAACTCGTTGATTCTGTGATGATCGACTGGAACTACGATGGTGCTGTTATGCAGCCCCGCACGATCGACATTCCAGAGAAGAACGAGCTGGTAAAGGGAGTGTACGACATCCCGGAAGATGCGGGCACGATCAAAGTGAAAATCACCGATCTACTTTCTGAATCCTTGGAAGTGGAGGTGCGCTGAGTGGCTAGTACATACGATTCCGACTTTTCATTTCACGAACAACTGTGGTTTTTCTACTCGGAAAACCGTGGTAAAATCCGCTCGCGCTATAATGATTTGACCCGGAAATTTCTGTCCTATAATGACAAGGACGAAAACAAAAATGCTTTTCTGCGCAAGCCCCAGTTTGAAGCACTGGAAATGTATGTTTTCATAAAAGAATTCATGAACAATGCGCAAGTTTATGAATTGTTTGATGACTGGAGGAATAAGCGAAACCGTTTTTCAGAAGCGTCCTATTATTCCAACGGTCAGCTTCGTCTTGGCGATGCACTGACAGAAAAGCAGACCGATGTCCTGTTTAAGCAAATGAAAAAGTACAGGGAAAGTTACCCAAACTATATCTATGCTCTGACCATGGGTCTGGGTAAAACCATCCTGATGGGCACCTGTATCTTCTATGAGTTTCTGCTCGCAAAAAAATATCCGAAAGATAAGCGTTTTTGCCACAATGCTCTGGTGTTTGCGCCGGACAAAACGGTTTTGCAATCCCTGCGTGAGATTATGATCTTTGACAAGACGAAGGTCGTTCCTCCGGAATATGCACGTGTGCTGGATTCTAATATCAAGTTTCACTTTCTGGATGAAAGCGGAACCGTTCTGCACACGATTGATGATTCGGACTTCAACATTATTATTTCCAATACACAAAAAATCATCATCAAGAAAAAACGTAAGGAAGCCACTCCGGGAGAGGTACTGTTTGGCAGCAACAGTTCTCTGCTGTCCGCTGTTTATGGTGGTGACGATTCTGAAGATGATGCTTGGGACGATTCCACGCTGATGGACAATCAGCGATTCAAAAAGCTCTGCCGTTTGCCGCAGTTGGGTGTGTATGTTGACGAAGCGCATCATTTGTTCGGTGCGGATCTAGAAAAACAAATTCGCTCCAGCGGCGCAAACAAAACCAGTCTCCGCGACACGATCAACCTGCTGGCTGCTAATACCTCGATTGTTGCGTGCTACAACTACACAGGTACACCATATGTGAAAAATCAGCTTCTTCCAGAGGTTGTCTATGCCTACGGGTTGCGGGAATCTATTTGGAATGGATATCTGAAAGATGCTGATCCGATTGGCTTTGAAAACGTCAAGTGTGATGAGTTCTTGAATGCTACGGTCACAAAGTTCTGGCAGAAATATGGAGGAAGAATCTACGATAATCTGAATCCGAAACTTGCAATTTATGCCGCCAATGTAGAGGAAGCAGTAAACGAAGTAGTACCCGCATTGGAAGAAATTCTAACACGTCTTGAAATTCCAACGACATCTATCCTTCTGAATGTGGGCGATTCCAAATACACGAAGGATGAGGATATTCGAAATTTCAATAATCTGGATGTTCCTGGAAGTGAGGGCAACGAAAAACAGTTTGTCGTTCTGGTCGAAAAAGGTAAAGAAGGCTGGAACTGTCGCTCCCTGTTTGGTGTTGCACTCTATCGCAGCCCGAAATCGAAAATTTTTGTGCTCCAAGCGACTATGCGGTGTCTCCGAGCTATCACGGACGAGCGGTTGACTGCAACGGTTTTCCTTTCCAAGGAGAACTACGACACTCTTGATGATGAGCTCCATAAGAACTTCAATATGGAAATCAGTGACATCAAAAACACCAGTACGGATGATCGTCACAAATATCAAGTGCGTGTTCTTCCACCTCCGAGATCCATTCGACTGAAACGTGTCTGGCATGAGTATACTGTTAGCAGCAAGGAGTATTCTACGCCGGTGGACTTTGGTTTGGTAGGTGCCGACCTGTCCAAATATTCCAGTGTCATGTACGAACGTGACAGCATTGCCAATGACACATCGACAAAACAGAGCAATGCAGACGAGTATCAGGTCAAAATGCAGTACAGTGCGTTCTCACTTGCTGGTGAAGTAGCACGGTATCTGAACATTTCCAGCATCCTCGCCGCAAAAATCCTACGCGAAGCACAAGATGGAATGGACGTGATTCTGGCAGATGTCAATCGATACAATGCTGTTTTGGACGATATTATCATCCCGACAATTTTCCATGCACTGTTTGATGTAACCGCAATCCAGAAGACGGAAGATAGAGATGTTGTACTGCTCCGTGAGCCGAAGGATGCAGCGTATTATGAGTTCTCCGCAAAGGATGATCTCGTGATTACGAATAAATACCCCGGATTTACGCCAGATGAAGTGCTCAAGAGCTTCCATGCGGATACATACTGCTTTGATTCGCTTCCCGAAAAGGAATGCTTCTTCCAATATATCAAGAGCGATAAGGTACAGGAAGTGTACTTTACCGGAATGTTCACCTCGAACCAAGGTGATCTCTCCGTATACTACTATGATCCGGAATCCGGTCGCATCCGGCAGTATTACCCTGACTTCCTCGCCAAAATGAAGGACGGCACTTACCAACTGATTGAGGTGAAGGGCGACAACAAAATCGATGACGTTGTTGTTCAGGCAAAGAAGGAAGCTGCGCTGGAAATGGCAGCAGCCAGCGGAATCAAGTATGAAATGTACGCAGGCAGCACCATTATGAAAACGCACATCCTTGAAGATCTACCAGTTCATCAAACCAGTTTGTTGCCGTAATTATGTGAATGCACCCGTTCATTGGAGCGGGTGCATTTTTTGCGTCAGAAGATGATTTGACATTTCAACGCAAAAGTGATATGCTGATAAAAACACAACAAAATGTGGAGTTGCTTTTTGAATTCCACAATATTTAGAATAATGTGACATGAGGAGGCTTTCATGAGCGACGTCCCTAAAATTTTCATCACGTATTCATGGGATAATGAACAACACAAGGAATGGGTGAGAAAATTTTCAGACAGATTACTTTCTGACGGAGTTGATGTGACTGTCGATCAATACGATGTATCTTCTGGTGATCGGCTGCCACAATTCATGGAGCAGTCTATCACAGCTGCCGATTTTGTTTTAATTATTTGCACCCCATTGTACAAACAAAAAGCAGATCGTCGAATGGGTGGAGCGGGATACGAAGGACACATTATCTCTGATGAATTATTTCAAAAGCATAATGAGCGTAAATTCATTCCAGTGATTCGTAAAGGTGATCATTTAACGGCAATGCCCACATTTTGTGCGGGAAAATTTGCCATTGATCTTTCTGATGAGCCATTTTCTGAACTTGAGTACAGTAAATTATTGGAAACAATTTTTGGAAAGAAACGAAAACCTCCTGTTGGAAAAAAGCCAGCCTCTGTTGGCAACTTCTATCGTTCTGGTGATGAAAACAGCCCCATTCGCATTGTGAAAATCATTGAAGATGGAATAACAACACCAAGAATGGATGGCACCAGAGGCAGTGCTTTGTACGCAATTCCATTTCAGTTGTCAAGAACGCCAAGTTCCGAGTGGATAAAATTCTTCTTAGAAGAATGGGAAGAACCGCCACGTTTTACATCCATGCATAGACCGGGCATTGCTTCTGTTATAGGAAACCGTATTATACTTGATGGAACAACCATTGATGAAGTTAAAGAGTTTCATCGAGATACTCTAAAGCTTTGTGTTAACGAAGCTAATAAACGAGAACTGCGATATATTGCATTAAAGCAGCAAGAACGAGAACGAAAGGCCCAACAAAAAGCTGAGCACATGAATCATGTGTCAAGCGTTATAGACGAGATAGAATTTTAATAAAGATAGTAACGGTCGTTTCGTCAGGATAGAACATATAAAAAGAACCTTAGTCTATAAAATAGCAGGCTAAGGTTCTTTTTGTTTTTGAAAATATTGAACTATAGAAAAACTATATCGTTAATTACAGTTTTTTTGACTATTAGATTGAGCCTGAAGTGAATGCGCGATTTTCGCTGTATTGTTAATTCCCAATATCAAGCAAACGTGATATTCTAACAGCAGCCTTAAAATGTAGGTTGCTTGCAAAAGATCGTTCCCCTTTAACGCGGCTGCTTCTCTTGCTTCCCCATAGTGCGTATAATAGTGTCGTGTATCTGTGATCTTCTGAGCATAGTTGGTTTTTAGGTAATATTCTGCAAAAAGCCCATCATTGGTTCCAATAAATAAATCGTTTAACCTTGATACCAAAATAATATGCTTGCTTTTTTTCTGTGCATTGCTTAGTAATAACTTTTTGTATGTTTCAAAGTTTGGCAAAGAACCGAATCGCTGATGAACCGATTTCACAAATTGATCCTTATCATCATCATAAAAGAAACGGGCATGAAAGGTTTCCAAGGCTTGTGCAATATTAAGAAACACCATTTCATGCGGCATATATGGATATTTGAATAGCGAAAGGTACAAATTGAATATCGGTTTTAATTTATCTAGCTTGACATTTAATGTATCGTCTTCTGGAAGCTGATTCATTCGAAAATTATATTCATGGATATATGTAGAAAAAGTGTCGAGTATCGGCGAAGATGTGAACAGATAGTGTTTGGAATATTCAGTATACCCCGCTTCTTTTAATCCGATTGTGTAAGAGTCATCAAAATCAATTAAATATTCATCATCAACATTCACATTGTCTTTAATCGCGAAGGAGATAAGAGACGTGACTCTATTTCTTATTTTTATAAATTCATCTAGTGGCATTTTGCATGAACTTTCTATTGTAACGGAAAGTCTTTGAATGATTTTTGTTTCTTCTTCTTTGAATGGAAGGAGAATGTAGTTGTTTAAACATGGCGAGAATGTTATTTTTACGCCAAACCAATTGTAAGTTTTTTGGGGAAGCGTATCGACTATTTTTACCCCTCCTGGAACACTTTCAAAAGCAGAAAAACCACTCCATTTGTAAGCATTTCCCAAAATTGAAACCATTTTATTATACAATGTATCCCTTCGTTCTTTATCTGACCAAACAAAATAATCCGAAACGAAGTTTAGAGTTAGCAGTTTGAAATTATTGGTGTGGTTTTTAACACATCTGTTATTAAACAAAGTTACAACAATCCCAGCATTTAATTTTCCGATTATAACCGCTACTTTTCCATAATGATAACGGAATGCAGATTCGATGGTTACGTCTTTTGTTAAATGAATAAGGATGCCACCATTTTTCTTGTTGAATATTAACTCACCATTAAATAAATCGCCTTCCACATCAAACTCACCTATAAAATGCTGGTCGTACTCAACGTTTTCATACATAATCTCACCCCATATACCATTTTGTTTCAAAATCATAGGCTCTCTTTTTAGTATACCATAACATTGCTTACTTGAAAATAAAGACTACATTACTCTACATGAAGGAGCGTGATGCCATGACCCAACCCAAAACCGACCTTGCCTACCTCCGCAACGAAAAAGCCAAAGCAGAGCAGAAGCTGCGCTCTTGTCAGCACCGGGAGAAAATCCTTGAACGCCGGATGTCGGAGCTGAACCGGAGAGAGCGTGTGCATCGTCTTTGTACCCGTGCCGGAATGCTGGAAAGTTTTCTGGTCTGTCCGGGAGAACTGACCGATGATCAGGTGATGGAACTGCTGAAAATCTCGTTCCGTCAACCGGAAGTCGTGCTGGCTCTTGCAAAGATGGTGCATGATGTTCACGAACGCGGCAACGTCCAAAACCCTTTAGAATAAAGGGCGCAATTATACACCGTTCCGGTGAAATTGCGGTCTTGCAGACGGCTCGATGAAATCGAAGCTGGCGTTTGTGCGCCAGCCCGATTCCATCCCAAGGAAAACTGCATTTTCCTTGCGCTGCTTTGCAGCTATCCTTTTGCGGCTCCCGCCTAAGACCGAAGCGCATGGCACTCCGGTCCAAGGCGGCGAGCACAACCGAATACGATTCCAGACCGTTCACCAAGAGCAATCTTGCTGGGCGGTCTTTTTGTTTGGGGGTGATGCCTATTCCGTGTCCGCATTTCAAAATTACCATCGTCAAGCGCAGCCAAGGGCAGTCCACTGTTGCCGGGGCCGCTTACCAGAGCGGCGAACGGCTGTTCAGCGAGTACGACCAGAAAACAAAATTCTACAACAAGAAGAAAGAACTTGTCCACGCTGAGATCATGCTGCCGTCCCATGCGCCGCCCGGATATGAAGACCGGGCAACCCTCTGGAACGCCGTAGAAGCCGTGGAGAACCAGTGGAACTCCCAGCTTGCCCGGCGCATCGTGCTGGCGTTTCCGAGAGAAGTTCCGAAAGACCAGTATCTTCTCATGCTCAAAGAATTTTGCAATGAGCAGTTCGTTTCCAAAGGCATGATAGCCGACTTCGCCATCCACGACAAGGGAGATGGTAACCCACACGCCCACATTCTGCTGACGCTCCGAGCGATGGATGAACACGGCAGGTGGCTCCCGAAAGCCCGAAAGGTATACGACCTTGACGAAAACGGCAAGCGCATTCAACTCCCCTCCGGGAACTGGAAGTGCCACAAGGAAAACACCGTGGACTGGAACGACCAGAAGTACGCCGAGGTTTGGCGGCATAGCTGGGAAACCATCACCAACCGCTATCTGGAAGCTGCTGGCAGACCAGAACGTGTTGACCTGCGCTCCTTTGAGCGGCAGGGCATCCAGCAGATACCGACTGTGCATCTCGGCCCCGCCGCACACCAGATGGAAAAGCGTGGAGTGGAAACCTTTCTCGGTAATCTGAACCGAGATATTCGAGCCGCCAACAGCCTGATGCAGTCCATCCGCAGCGCCATCCGTGGGCTGCAACGCTGGATTGCAGACCTGAACGAAAAGAAGCAGCTTCTTCTGGACGCTCTGGAAAAGGCAAAGGAACCCACGCTGTCCGACCTGCTGG
>OIXX01000590.1_pt1 | contig 19835 bp, 15 predicted proteins | sample 1588161 | NCBI WGS metagenome assembly OIXX01 (sample SAMN03283274) | human gut metagenome | biome: human-associated habitat; material: feces | host: Homo sapiens | place: Peru | collected 2012
GAATATCCCGCGCTCCGGCATCCGAGACGTATTCGACCGTGTAGAGCGCGTGCCTGACGCGATTTCACTGACCGTGGGGGAGCCCAGCGCCACGGCCGCGCCGCATATCGTGGCAGCCGCTTGCGAGGCCGCACAGGCTGGCCGCACTCGGTACACCAACGTGCTTGGCATCCCCGAATACCGCAAGGCCGTGGCCGATTACTCCGCCTGTGTGAAGGGACTTACTTATGATCCCGAAACCGAGATTCAAGCCGTTGACGGTGCCACGATTGGCCTGTTTCTGGCGCTGAAAGCCGTGGTGGGCACCGGCGATGAAGTGATTATTCCCTCGCCGTTCTTCACTTCCTATGACGCCGAAGTGATGCTGTGCGGCGGCCGCCCGGTCACCGTGGCGCTGCGTCCGGAGCACGGCATGCGCGTGAACGCGGCGGACATCGAAGCGGCGATCACCCCGCGCACCCGCGCCGTAATCATCAACTCACCGGGCAATCCGACCGGCGCGGTAACCTCTGCCGCCGAACTGGCGCGTATTGCCGAAGTATGCAAGCAGCACAATATTTGGGCCATCTCCGACGAGGTTTACCATCCGTTCGTGTTTGGGGAAACGTTCGGGGAAACGCTTGGGGGAGAGGCAGCCGTGGCACCATCGATCGCCGCGGTGCCGGGCATGAAAGAGCGCACCATTGTGGTGGAAAGCCTGTCGAAAACCTATGCGATGACCGGCTGGCGCATCGGCTACCTGCTGGCACCCGAAGCGGTCATCGAACAGACCGGCAAAATCGCCGAACTCATGCACTCCTCGGTGAACTCCTTGGCGCAATACGCAGGCGTGGCAGCACTGGCTGGCCCGCAAGATAACGTGGCCGCCATGCGCGAGGAATACCGCGCCAAGCGCCAGATCGTGCTGGACGGTCTGGCCGGATGCACGGTATTGCGTCTGATCGAACCGCAAGGCGCGTTCTACGCCTTTGTGGACGTACGCCTGACTGGCCTTGACTCCGGTGAATTCGCAGACCGTCTGCTGGACGAAGAGCGCGTGGCTGTGGTCCCCGGCGAGGCCTTCGGCGAGGAGGGGCGCGGCTTCGTGCGCCTCTCCTACGCCGGAGATGCCGACGAGCTGTGCGAGGGCGTCGCCCGTCTGCGCGCATTCGCCGAACGGGTATGGAACCCCATCACCGGCCACCACACCTCCACCTATCACCCCATGGAGGTGCTGGCCTGAGGCTTAAAGCGAGGCTAGGCCGCCATTCGGCCTCGTCGGCGCGAGCGATGGCCTGCTTCTTGGCTCGCAGCAAGATGTAGCCGAGTACCAGAACGTTGGCCAGAGCTCGATGTTGGCATCGCGTCAAAACAACCGCATTAAGGCTGCCGCGTCTCGTATCGTTACGCGTAGGGGCTGGCTGAGGCGTAATGCTGAAGAGTAACATTGAAGCGATGGCAATCAAGCCGATTTGAGGGAGAGAGGCACACGATGGCGTACTGCGGCCACTGCGGAAATAGAGTTGATGGGCCGGCACGATTTTGCCCGGCATGTGGAGCGTCTGTAGACAGCGCACCAGTTGCGACGGCACCAGTACCGGCCGCATCGCCAGCCGTACCGCCTGCGTCGATACCGGCACCTGCTGTGCCGGCGTCTGCGGTACCACCATCGATACCAGCCGCGCCGGTTGCCCCATCGGTTTACGCCGCGTCCGCTGCCCCACAGCCGGCACCAACCGTTCCCCTGCCGGCTTTGCCGATTCCCGCTCCTGCCGCATATCAGGCGACTGATGCAACCGCCGTCCTGGCACCGCAGCGCAAATCCAGCAAGAAGCTGATCGCCGCTTTCTGCGCATTGCTTGCGACGATTCTGGTGGCGGCCTTGGCGTTCATCATCCCCAACTTCACCGCCGTCAAAGCGATGCTGGGCTTCCGGCCCACCAATCCGCTGGTCGTCACCTTCGACGCGATCAACTCGCTGTCCACTCTGCGCAGCACCAAATACGAACTCAGAACCCACAGCAGCACTGGCGATTCTCTTGACGCGCGGATGTCTGGCATGTATTCGCTGGGCAAAACCACCAACGAATCCTCCGCGTCCTTCACTAGCAAAACAGACGAATATGCAACGACCTTCGCTTGGTACAAAGGCGCATTCGCCGGGAAATCCGTTTGGCATGACGACGACCCCTACTACATCTACTACCCGGCCGACCAATATGAAGATGACTTAAGGAACGGCGTTGGTAGTGATGTGGCGGACTTGATATTGAACGTCAAGGATGCGTTGGTCAAGAACGGTGCTTGGGACATCACCGGCGCGGAGCAAACGTTCTACGATCAGCTGGACAAGATGAACGACGATGGGTACTCGAACGACATCGACCGGGTCAAGGGCACGAAAACGTCTGCCGAGGTGAAGGCCGAGGCCAGCAAATTCATCCAACAATATTTCGGCGTGGAGCTGGAAGATAAGAATGTGCGCAGCCAGCTGTTCCCGAAGACATCGTCTGCCAAGTCTGCCGGCAATACGCAGCTGTCGTACCAAATCGATATCAAAGCGTTGTCTCAGCATTTCGTGAATTACTGGATCAGTCATGAAGCGCAGTATCCGCATCTGAAATCCTGGGTGATTCAGCAAATCGAGGATGCCGGCGTGGACGATGCTGAAGATGAGTACCGTCAGGCGCTCGATAATGTGCGCAACTGGGATTTCGGCACGGATGAAGAGCCGGAGATGCCGACTATCACCGTGGATCTGAACTACGGCAGAAAGCGTCTGATGAATTCGATTGCCATAAGCGTGTCCGGCAAGGACGAATACGGCGACTCCTATAATGGCTCGCTATCGTTGACGCTCAGTCAGCAGAACGCGGTGTCTGTGGACGACCCCGATTTGACTGATATGGTGAGCAAAGCCAAGGACAACAACGAGCTGGATCTGTCCTGAGCATGGTGCGTGGGATGTTGCGGCGGCGCTAATTTCCTCGGTGGGCTATCACGCACTCTTCCCGCTTGCAGCGGTCTGCTCGCTGATTGGCGCGGTGCTGATCGTCTTCATCAAGTCAGTGAAGTAAACATACTTATTCATCCCTCTTCCTTCCATAACAAACGAGCGGAGGGGTTGGGCCATTGTTTTGCGGTATGTCCAGCCTCTCCGCTTGTTTATTTGCTTGATTCTGTGGAATGGAAGGGGCATGCTCTATGTCAAATAAGATAATGCGGAAGGGCTGTTCTGCGTGCATATATCTTGCTGAACGTATTTGAGGGTACTTTCTGGTTAAAGACACGCCCTATGGCGGGCAGAATGCTGCCGTTGTGTCTGGCGTCGGTCGCAGGACATGCCGTATCATGGGGGCACAAGCTTAATTCAGCCGTCCTCAATCTGATTAGTCGTCGGGTCGGGTTGGCGTGATCGGCTTGCAGGGAATCATCCGGCTCTTCCGGTTTTGGTGTGTAGGGGGATGCTTATAGGTGGGCTTGTATGGTGTGTCTGAAGCCGCCGGTGTGGAGGAGGCTGCGGGTGACGTAGCTGTCGAGGTTGCGGAAGCCGAGGGCGATGCCGCGTAGGGTCTCGAGCCTGCCGTTGATGGCCTCGGTGGGACCGTTGGCGGCGCCGTGGGTGCGGTCGTCGGATCGATCGTCCCCGGTGCCGGTACCGTGGTCGGCGCATTTGTTGGAACGGCGATTGGCACTGGAGCCGGATGGCTGATAAGTAGCGGAGCTGATGCCTGGTACGACGATGCGATGAACCGTGGCGATGGGGATAAACTGCGCGATCATTTCATTGACAATCTTGCGTTTTGGAAGTGAGGGTGCCTGTTGGTGTTGTTCATTCGGTATGTGTTGGTGGGGCGTCTTGAGGATGGGTCGCAGGTGTTCTGGGACACGCGGGAGAAGACGCCGGTCAAACGCGAGCTGGATCTCGGCGGCGATTCCGGCTGGGCGCGGGCCGGTGCCGCGGCCGGCGGAGCGGCCGCCGCGGCCGCGCCCGGCCTGACGGCCATGATCCACGGCATCACCCAGCTGCTCGCCCCGGACAAGAAGACGAGCCACGCGGCCGGCGCGGACGACGTGACGCTGCTCGCTTTTCTCAGACCGGCCGCCATATCCCGCGACGCGTGGAACACGTACGTGGCGGTCGCCGTGATGTGGCTGGTCGGACTCCTCCTGTACTGGTGCTTCTGCCGGCTCGTGTTCGGCCGACCGAACACCTACATCCCCGCCTCGCTGGAGGACCTCGCATTCGCCTCTTCCATGCCCGCCACGAAGCTGCGCTACATGTTCGGAGGCCCCATCGTCGGCACACTGTTCCTCATCGCGATAACTTGGCTCCCAGTGTCGTTGACATGGATGTTCTGGTCGAGCGCGCGGAACCTGAAATTCGAATGGGCTGGCTATACGACGGTCGCAACAATCGGCCTCATATGGATGTGTCTGACATTATGCTCCCCGATTCTGTTGGTCTTGCGTTTCGTCGGCCCGTGGGACTGGCGGGGACGTTTCAGCCCGCACGCGGGCGCCGAACGCTGGAGCCGGCTGAAATGAGCACACTGCTGATGGGAGCCGGGATGGGGCTCCTGATCGCGATCCCGCTCGCGTTCATCCTCGCGTTCAACATGTCCCGGCTCCGCTGGCTCATGGACCACGACATCCACCCGCTGCTCGAGAAGCACGGGCTGCGCGAACCCGACGACGGGTTCACGTCCTCCGGTGCCAAGGAGCGCATGGCCGCGTTCCACGCGGACGCCGCGGAGGCGCTGGCCGCGCCGGAACGGGAACGCGAGGCGAGGGAACGACGACGATCCATCGTGTTCGACCCGACGGTCGACGAGTCGCCGCTGCCCGCAGGCCCCTACCCGTTCGACCGCCCGACGGCGTCCTGGGCGCGCGACATCTACGAGGAAGGCGATTGGGCGTACGCCGACGCATGGGTCAGAGGACGAAAGAAGCCGCGCGCGGTGCGCGAGCAACGCTACGACTCGTGGCGCAACGAGACCCTCACCCGCCACAATCTGACCGACGCGCCATCCGCCACGCTCAAACGCATCGAACACGCCGCCACACGCATCCGCACCCTGCACCGCACCGGCCCGGCCGAAGCCTACGAACAAGCCTGCAAGGAAGCCACCGGCAACACGGTCAACGACGAAACCACCGGAGAAGGAAAGGAAAACGGCTCTTCCGGTTTTGGCGTGACCCGCAGCCTCCTCCACACCGGCGGCTTCAGACACACCATACAAGCCCACCTATAAGCATCCCCCTACACACCAAAACCGGAAGAGCCAATTATCTGCCGGTACCTTCCACCCGAGAGGAAGGTGTAGTCCTCCGGGTCCGGGCGATATCGCCGCAAGGCGAAGGATTTTCGTGTACCGTTCCGTGAAGACGGAGCGACAATGACCACGCGGTTGGTCTGAATCCTCGAGGGGTGGTCCTTAACAGGACCACCCCTTTTTCGATGGAGAGGGCCATGGCGGACTGGGAGAATCCCTCGAACAAGAACGCAAAAACCCTCAGAATCGGTATTATTCCAAGGGTTGTCTGTGGAGCTAGCCGGGTTCGAACCGGCGACCCTCTGCTTGCAAAGCAGATGCGCTACCAGCTGCGCTATAGCCCCGTGAGAAAAAAAGAGCGGCTCGCAGCCGCTTCATTTTTTCTGTGGGCCCGGGAGGACTTGAACCTCCGACCTCATCCTTATCAGGGATGCGCTCTAACCAGCTGAGCTACGGGCCCGATCCATACGCTTCAAAAGCGCACAAGTAATTACAATACCATTGAACGGCGGTATGTCAATAACGGCGTGTCGTGATTGTCGCTTGCGCCATGATTGCCGGCTCGACGGTCAATGCCCAGCAACGCCACAGTCAATGCCCAGCTACGTAACCTTGCGTTCTCACACCGTAATGCTGCGGTTACACCTCCCTCTCTGCGCAGAAATGTCCAATACATATGAGGCTTCTGCTGTTTTCGTGGGTTGGGTTCTTGGTTGTGGTGGGCGTATGTCGAGTCCGCCGCGGCGGAGCATGACGAGGGCGATGGGATTGTTCGCGTGGTGGAAGCCGTAGGCCATGCGGATGGTGACCTTGATCCTGTTGTCGGACGCCTCGAGCCTGGCGTTTGAACAGCCCAATTCGATTGTCCCGAGGATGTCGGGCCCATGACGGCGGATCTTTCGGGCGAGTTCGACGATCTCGGGGATGCGGCTGTGGGACGCCCGGAACACCCGGCGGTCCAGTTCGGTCCCGGCCTGGTCGGCCGGTCGTTTGGGCATCGTCCGGAGGGGTTCCCTGAGCCGTCATGAACGGTAGGGCCGGCCCTTGGGGTCCGTGTCCCGCAGGTTCCCGGACGCCTCGGACCGTCTGTCGGTCAGCTTGCCGGGGTTCTTCAGGACGGTGTATCTGACGCCGCGCATGCGCTTGACGGATTTCTCGTCCCCGTCGCGGCGCTGCGCTTCGACGGCTACACGGACGGGTCGGACCTGTGGCAGTACGTCATCGCGAACTTCGGCACCCTCTGCTGGGTGCCATCATGCTCGGCTGTCTCGTCATGGTGTCCTCGGCCACCGCGAAGGCGGTGTTCGAGGAGTGGGGGGCTGCGTTCCGGGGCATTTGCCGGCCGTCCGGCGTCACATCGTCAGGCTGTCCGGGTCGAGGAGGAAATCGTAGACGCTCATCGTGAGGATGCCGTGTTCGTCGCGGACGGGTTTGACCACGTCGCGTACGAGGACGATCTTCTGGAAGCTGTCGTCGATCTCGAGCAGCGAGGCCTTCTCCTGCGCGACCTTCTCCGGTGTGGGCAGTTGGTATGCGGATTGAATGTAGCAGCGCCGGTTGCCGATTCGTGAGGGGCGGCATTGTGTGCCGCTTGTTGTCCGCCGTTGTGTGAGAATGACTTGCATGCCTTATCGCCGTCGTCAATCCACCGCTCCGAAGTCCGGTGCGCCGAAATCCGTTCGGTCCGCTGCCGCCGGGCAGTCGTTGGACATTGACGGCATCCATCTGCACCTGACGCGCAAACCCATCAAAAACCTGTATTTGCGCATCAAACCGCCGAGCGGCCGCGTCGAAATCTCCGCACCGATGCGGATGAGCGAGAGTCGTATCGCGGATTTCGTCAAAGAGCGACATTCGTGGATTCTCGCCCAGCAGCAGCGCATGGCTGAGGCGCAACGGCGCTCCATCATGGCATTGAACGAGGGTGCAGGCTCCGAGAACGGAGGTCGTGGCGTAGCTGGTGCCAGCGGCCATGATGGAGACGTTGCCGGCCGTCCGAAAACCGGTGATATCAGTCGTCCGAGAATCGGCGACGCCGGGCCGGGCCAAGCCGGTACGAACGTCCAGCCGTATTTTGACCGCTCCCAAATCTGGACCGACGAACGCAAACGACAAGCGGCGGCCGCGATCAACGCCGCGTTGCCACAGCTGCTGGCCAAGTGGGGGCCGGTCATCGGCCGGCAGCCCACACATATCACGCTACGGGTCATGGCCTCGCGCTGGGGATCATGCACGCCGCGAACCGGCCGCATCCGCATGAACCTTCAATTGGGATTGATGGAACCGCAATTCCTGGAATACGTCTTGGTCCATGAGATGACGCATCTGTGGGAAAGCGGCCATGGCGCCGGATTCCAACGCCGCATGACCGCCTACCTACCCGGCTGGAAGACGCTGCGCCGCGACCTCAACCGCCGCGTGGTGCTGTGACGATGACGGGTCAGGCTTCAGTGCCGGCGATGTGGCTGATGGCCTGATCGGATTCGTTCGCATGGTCCGAATGCGCCACCATCTCGATGGCCGCCGGACACCCGCTCACCGACGAAGACCGCTGGCCTTGGCTCGACACCATCGCCGCGTGGATCGACGAGCGCGTGGCCGCCGGCGAGCCCGCCGTGGTCACCTGCTCGGCGTTGAAGAAGATCTACCGCGACAAGCTGCGCCGTCAAGGCGTGGTGTTCGTCTACATGCAGGGCACATTCGACGAGGTGATGGAACGCCTTTCCCACCGCCAAGGCCACTTCATGAAGCCGAGCATGCTGCAATCCCAGTCCGACATTCTCAAAGAGCCGGGCGATGACGAAATTCACGTCAACGTACACATCGGCCAGGCCGATCCCGAACACGAGGCCATGGCCGTGGCCGGTGCCCTCGGCCTGTGAGCCATCTCTCGGCTCCCCTTAGTCTCACTTCGCCACAAGTGCGGCGCATCGACGAACTCGAACGGCGCATCAGCGAACTTCAGCTGGAGCTGAAGCAGTGTGAAGGCCAGCAAGGGCGAACCGGATCGGTCCAAACGGGCTACTCAGGCCGACCAGCCCAGCCAGTCCGTTCAGACCGACCTAACTGATCAGAGCGGGCCCTCTGACCAGTCCGAACCATCTGACCGACATGTACTTGTTGACTAAGTGTGCGGCCCGTCATTCGTTATGGAACATGCCGGCCATGTATACAGGCAGGTAGGTTACATTCCCTTCGACTGAGACGTTGCACGGGCCAAGCACATAGCCTGTATTGAGATGGTATTCAGGGTGGGCGAGCACGTTGTCCATTGCGCGATGGCGTTTGTAGGATTTGCCGGACTTCACCTCAATCGGCAGCACGTGATCGTTGCGGTCTTGGATGAGGAAATCGAGCTCGCCAAGCTTCTTACTGTTGTAGTAGTACAGGTCAAATCCGTGAGCGCGTAGCTCTTGGGCCACCGCATTTTCATAGATTGAACCGTAGTTGATATCAGGGTTGCCGTCGAGTACGTCGAGCGCGGTTTTCTTGAGAAACGAGCCGGTAAGCAGACCCACGTCGTTGTAGAAGAGTTTGAAGAGGTTACGTTCCTTGCTCATCTCCAACGGTGTGCACGGTTCGTCCACGTTGTACGCGGCGACGGCTACATCCGCATTGACCAGCCAATCGAAATCGGAAGCAACCGATTGGAATCTCATGTTCTTTTCGATTTTGGCGAAGGTGAAGCGTTTGTTTGGGTTATTTAACTCGCTGGGCACCAAATCGTAGATAGCGCGGATATGCAGCCGGTCTTCTTTGCGCGCGTATTGGCTGATATCGCGGCGATATTCACGCTTTATGTTCTCTTGTATAGTGCGCACGTCCGCAACGCTGCCGTTTGCCACGAACGAGTCGACCGCGGCAGGCATGCCGCCGATGACCAGATATTTGGAGTACAGCTCCATGAGCTGTTGATGGATGAACTCATCCACTTCCTGGTGCTTGGCAAAGCATTCGGCAAGCATGTTGAATACGTCGTTGCCGATATGCTGCGACCAGCAGAACTCTTGGAAATCCAGTGGATACATATCCAGCTCGGTCAGGTACCCGACCGGTACCGAGCGTATATCTTCGAGCTCGACTCCAAGTAGCGAGCCGGAAAGCGCGTAATCGAACCGACCATCATCTACAAGGAACTTAATTGCGGTGACCATTTCCTTGCAACGCTGGACCTCGTCAAAGAAAATCAGGGTTTTGCCGGGTACTAATGGCGTATTTACGGCCAGTTCCAGCCTCATCAGTAGGTTTTTGGCATCGCGGGGCCGATCGAATAATGCAACGAGGTCAGGGTTCTCGATGAAATTGAGCTCGGCGATATGGTCGTAATGCTGTTGGGCAAAGTGCCTGATGATATAGGTTTTGCCAATCTGACGGGCTCCGGTGACCAGCAGTGCAGTGCGTTTCGGCGCGGATCTCCAAGCTTCCAGCTGTGTCTCGATTTTTCTTCGCAGCATGAGAATCTCCAGTCATTTGTAGGCCTTGTATCTATGCTGGGCACGTTTTCCAACTGTTTATAGCGCATATTTTACACTTTTCCAACCATAAGAATGCGGTTTTGGCTACGTTTTCCAACCTCAAAATGGGGAGTTTTATACACTTTTCCAACTTATGTATGTGGAGACTCTCTATTTCACGTGAGACGAAAGTGGCTCCCCTCTTTGAGGGGAGCCACGGAATACTGCTTTTACTTATGCCAGGTGAGAGCGCATGAACCACTGGAACTTTTCGAGTTCCTGCACGTGGTCCTGGATGATGTTGGAGCTGATCACATCCAGCTCGTCCAGCTCGGCGATGGCCTTGCGGTCGTCGGCGATGAAGGCGTCATAGTACTCGATCAGCGCCTTGAGATACTCCTCGGTGCCCACGCGGCCCTCGGCGTCGAACGACTTCCACGTGCGGTTGCGCACGATGGCGTCCGCGCGGCCGTCCGGGGTGCCGCCCAGAGTGGCGATGCGCTCGGCGGTCTCGTCGGCCTGGGCCAGCAAGGCCTCGACCTCGGGGTCAAGCATCTCGTGAACGGCGATGAAGTTCGGGCCGGTCACATTCCAGTGAGCGTGCTTCAGGACCAGAGCAGCCTCCTGCTCCTGGCTCAGTCGGTTCTGCAGAATCGCGATGGCCTTCTCGCTGGTCGCCTCATCGAGTCCCGGCACAACAAATGCAAGTGTCATAATGTTCCTTCTTTCTATCGGTGGAACGTTGCTCTTCAATTCTACGATCTGCGGTTCTGCCCCGGGCCGAACAAATAGGTGGTGAATATCACGTGACTATTAGGACCAATTGCAAAAAACTCTCACTGGCAGCGGCTCAGTGAGAGTTTTTGCAAAACGCGGTTAGTTGGCGTCGTCGGTTTGGGGTTCCTCCGGCAGCGGCGCATGATCCGGGGCGCCGGCTTTGCGGACTTCGATGGTTTCGATACGGCGGCCATCCACCTTGGTGACGACCATGTTGTAGCCGTCGTCGGAATGCAGCACGTCACCCACCGCACCCATCTTGCCGGTCTTGGACAGGAAGTATCCGGCGACCGTCTCGTACGGGCCGTCCTCCAATTCGATGCCGGTCAGATCGGCGAAGTCCTCAATGGTCATGCTGGCCTCGATCGTGGCCACGCCATTGACGAACGCGGTGCGGGTGGTGCGCTCCCCGCCCTTCTCGCTGGGCAGATCGTATTCGTCGCGAATATCGCCCACAAGCTCCTCGGTCATATCCTCAAGCGTCACGATGCCGTCCGTGCCGCCGTACTCGTCGATGACCACGGCCAGATGGATGCCGCGCTTACGCAGCAGTTCCAGGCTCGGCAGCAGCTTGGAGGTGCCGGGCAGGGAGATGCCTTCGCGCACCACATCGCGCACGATCTTGGCGTTCGGATCGCGCACGTCCAGCAGATCGCGCACATGCACGAAGCCGATCACGTCGTCGAAATCCTTGCCGGTCACCGGGTAACGGGAGTATGGCTGGTCGCGTACGAACGCGGCGGCCTCGGCCAGGGGCTGGTCGCCCTCGATGAAGACCACGTCGGCGCGCGGGCGCATCACCTCGGCGACGATGGTTTCGGACGCGTCGAACACATCGTCCAGAATCGTGCGTTCGTCCTTGGAGAGGTTGGTGTTGGAGCTGACCAGCACGCGCAGCTCGTCGTCGGACACCTCGGACTCGGTCTGCTGCGGGTCGAAGCCGAGCAGGCGGACGATGCCGTTCGTGTTCTTGCCGATGAGCCAGATGATCGGGCGGCAGACGGCGGCGAAGGCGTCGATGGCGGGCACCACGGCGCGCGCGATCTGCTCGGTGCGCTGCATGGCGATGCGCTTGGGCACCATCTCGGAGATCACGATGGAGCAGTAGGAGATGATGAGGGTCAGGATGATGTTCACCAGGCCGCCGGCGATGCCGGGGTGCACGCCCCAGCTTTCGACCACCGGAATCAGGTAGGGGGCGATGGAGGAGGCGCCGAACGAGGCGGACAGGAAGCCGGAGAGCGTCACGCCGATTTGCACGGTGGAGAGGAAGGTGTTCGGGTCACGTGCGATTTTGGCGACTTTGGCGCCGCGAGCGTCCTCCTGCTCCATTTGCTCGATCTGCGAGCCGCGCAGAGAGACCAATGCCAACTCGGTGCCGGAGAACACGGAACCGATAACGAGAAATACAAAAATCAGGAGGATGTTCAAACCAAGTGACATGCCTTTAACTCTAGGGGAGTGGCACGTCAAATTGGGGTGTGCTGGCTGGGCAGGGTTTGCTAGCTGCGCTGGCTATGTGAGGCGTGATGTGTGTTGACGTGTGTGACGGTGTGAAAGAGTACGCAATGATACGCAATCGTGTTATATGGTGTAATTTCGTGTAATTTGGTACGCAATCGTGTAATTTGGTACGCAATCGTGTAATCTGGTACGCAATCGTGGCAGATGGTATGTGTTGTGGGCAGGAGTGTGGTCATGGCAGTCAATCCCTTCAAACCAACCGCCGGTAAAATGCCGCCGATTCTTATTGGCCGGCACTCCATTATCGAAGATTTTTCCGAGGCGCTGACCAACGGGGTAGGGGCTCCTGGGCGCATCATGCTGGTCACCGGGCAGCGCGGCTTCGGAAAGACGGTTATGCTCACCGAATTTCGGCGCATCGCCAAAGCGCAGCATTGGGAAGTCATTGGAGAGACGGCGTCCGCAGGACTGGTCACGAGACTCATAGCGGCATTATCGCCTTCGGGATTGCGTCTGGATCAGGCCAATATCAGTCCTTCCATTGGAATTTCCGGCATTGCCACGGCGAGTCTCGGGCAAGCGCACTTTTCCGCGGAATCCAATCCGCTGACGTTGCGCAACGCGTTGAACAAGCGGCTGGGCAGTAAGAAACTCGGCAAGGGGAAGGGCATTCTCATCACCATCGATGAGACGCAAGCGGCCTCACACGATGATTTGGTTGCCATTGCTACAGCCGTGCAGCACGTCATTACGGATGCCGATGAAAGTGATACGCCTGATGAGGATAAGAAGGGCGTTGCCATCGTATTTGCCGGCTTGCCGTATATGGTCAACGATTTGCTGGATAACGAGGTAACCACATTCCTGCGCCGTGCGCTACGCCGCGAATTGGATAACGTGCCGCTTCCAGACGTCAAGAATGCGTTCCTGGAAACAGTTGCGGATTCCGGCAAGACCATCAGTGGGGAAGATGCGCTTGAAGCCGCTCGCCAGTCTGAAGGATACCCGTACATGGTGCAGCTTGTTGGCTACTACATGTGGCAATCTGCGCAGCGTCGAGGTTCAGATGTCATTACCGCGGACGACGTGTCGACCGGTGTTTCCGATGCGTTGCTCGCCTTCGACGATGCCGTATGCGCTCCAGCTCTGGATGGCACCACCAGTGCAGAGAGGCTGTTCCTCGCGGCCATGGCCAAGGATTCGCCAAATCCCACGCAGGTGGGTGATATTGCGGATCGTGCGCGCAGAAGTCGAAGCTGGGTGAGCAAGTACCGGGCGGTTCTTATCAAGGATAAACTCATTCGCCCGGCAGGTCATGGGCAGCTGGAATTTGCGGTGCCGCATTTGGGGCAGTATTTGCAGTCGTTGTAGCACCAAATATCGGGTTGGGTTCATTCATTAGGTCAATTATGCGTTCATTTGGTGGGTTGCCGGCATGGTGAGGTGTTGGAATGGCAGCATTTCAATGGTCAGTGTTGGAGTGCAGTGACCAAATGAACGCATAATTGACCTAATGAATGAAGTAAGCCGGTTGCGGGCTAGTTTCGATCCAGTTCTATGAGCGCCGACGCATCTTGGCCACGGCATTGCTGACGCAAATACGCAGCACAATGGTGAAGACGACTACCATAATCCCCAGAATGCCAATGTTGAACCAGAACTGATCCGTGGTGTGCTCCCACAGATCATCCTTTTTGAACATCGGCACCTTGGTGGGGCCATACAGCAGATCGTTGAGCCCGATATCCGAGGCGGCGGCGGAGAAGCCCCAACGTCCGGGGAAGATCATGCTGACCAGCTCGAGGCTGTCGCGGCCGGTGACCGGAATCATGCCGCCGGAGAACACCAACTGGGCCATGACCAGCACCACCAGCAATGGCATCGTCTGTTCTCCCGACTTCACCAACGCCGAGCCGACTTCGCCCAACAATGCGGAAGTCCACGCAGTCAGCCAAATCGCCAACACCAGTTCGGGTATGCCGGAATCAGTGACCACACCATGGTCCGGGCCGGGCTTGCCGAGGCTGACCGCAGTGGTCAGAATCGCCGCCTGCAACAAGGTCTGCAAACCCATCACGATGAGTTTCGAGGCGGTGTATGACGTGGGCGACAAACCCACCGCGCGCTCGCGGCCGTAAATCGCTCGCTCGGAGACGATGTCTCGCACGGACAAAGCCGATCCCATAAAACAGGCACCCAGTATGACGAGCACAAGCAGCTGGTTCGGCTCGGTGGCGGCGTCTTTGAAATCGGGCTCACCCAAGCCATGAGAACCGGGCACAACCAGCGACAGCAGTCCTAGGAGCAATGGCAGCAACAGCAGGAAGATCAGCAATCCGGGGTCGGCGATGATCAAATGCAGCTGACGAATCACCAGAGTGATGGTCTGTTTGATGCGGAATGGCTTTGCCGGTTTCTCATGCTCGGTGTGCCGCGTGATGGTGGACTCGGCCTGCATGGTGCGCTGGCGTGAATCAGTAATCGAATACACCCGTTCCGGAGATTCGGCGACATCGTTGAAGATGTCGGCCCATTCCTTGCCGTTGAACGCCTGGCTCATCTCCTGCACGGTGCCGAAGAATGCCGGATGGCCGCCGGGAGCGAGCATGAGCACGTTATCGCACAACTTGTTGATATACGACAGTGAATGGGTGACCACGATAACCACGCGGCCGGCATCCGCCAGTTGGCGCAACATGGTCATCACCGTAAGATCCAGCGCCGGGTCGAGGCCCGAGGTCGGTTCGTCGAGAATCAGCAGTTCGGGTTCGGTGAGTAGCTCGATAGCGGTGGACACGCGCTTGCGTTGGCCGCCGGACAGTCTGTCAATGCGATTCTTACGGCGAGACGTGAGTTCCAGCTCATTGAGCACGTTGTCGATGATTTCGGCGCGCTCGGCCTTGGTTGAGCCGGGCAGGCGCAGCTTGGCGGCGTATTCGAGCGCCGCGTCCACAGAGAGCTTGCGGTGCACCACGTCGTCCTGCGGCACGAATCCGATACGGCTGCGCAACAGTTCGATGTTCTGATGCACGTCGTATCCATCAAACAGCACGCGCCCGTCCGTGGGGCTGTTGAGCCCGGCGACGATGGAGGTGAATGTTGATTTGCCGGCGCCGGAAGGTCCGATTACGGCGGTGAGCGTGCCCTTGGCGAATACGGCGTTGATGCCGTCAAGCAGCCGGGTGCCTTTGCCCACGGTCAGTCCGATGTTTTCGGCGATAACCGCGTCGTTGCTGACAAACGGCGTGCGGTCGCACAGCACGCCTTCATGCACGATCAGGTCGGTGTTGCCGACGGTGACGACGTCGTCTTCCCGCAGCCAGATCTTCGCGACGCGGCGGCCGTTGACGTAAGTGCCGTTGGCGGAGTTCAGGTCAGTGAGCAGGATGCCGCTGCTGGTGGTTTCCAGCGAGCAGTGTTTGCGGGAGACCAGATAATCGTTGATGCGAATCAGGCAGGCGGTATCGCGGCCGATGACGCCTGTGGTGTCGTGCTCGGGGCTGAAGGACCCGTGCACGCGGTTGGTGGTGAGTTGGGATTCGAGCCTTACCGCTTGCGTGCTGCCTGCCAGAACGGTGCCGGCGGCATTCGATGGGGAAGGGGATGCGCAGGGAGACGGAGATGGTGATGCGGATGATACCGGCACTGGCGATACTGCCGTCGGTGCCACTGCTGTTGGGCGGGGTTGCTGTTGCAGGTGCGCGAGGGCCGGGGATACGCGGTGCGGGGCCAGCGGGGCTGGCGTTGGTTGCGGTTGTACCGGTTGTGCCGGTTGCGGTGCTGGTGGTGTGGGTTGCACTACTGGGCGTGCCTGTTGCGGCGCGAGTTGCGTGGGTTGTGCCGGTTGCGCTGATGGTGCCGGCGGTAGCGCAGGCTGGGCCACGTTTGCCGCAGGGCGTCGCGGGGGCTGTGCCGGCGTGGACGGCCCGCTGGTTCCGACGATGCAGACGATGGTGGCACCTTGTGCCAGCGTCACTTTGGTGCTGTTCAGCAGCAGTACGGAAGTGGTGTGAATGCCGTTGATGGACAGTCCGTTTGCACTACCCGTGTCCTCCATGAGCCAACCATCGTCGGTAAAGGTGATGCGAGCATGATGGTGAGATACGTACGGGTTGTGAATCACCAAATCGCAATCCGGCGCACGCCCGATGGTCGTGGCACGTGCAGGATTGGGGGTATAGGTGGCGGATCCGTAGTGAATAGTAAGGGCAGGTGGCATTGGTTCAGACTTCCGTGTTCTTCGATCTCTCTGCACACAGATGTACCACGACCGCATTACCCCCGGTGAACGGGGTCTGACTGATGGTCAGAAACTCAGCACCTCGACCTTGCCGGTGTCGAGCTGGTAACGGGCGCCGACGATCATCAGCTGGTCGGCAGCCAATGCCTGCTGGATAACGGGGGATTGTTCCACCAGCGTCTCGATGGTGTGGGCCACGTGTACGCGCTCGATGTCTTCATGCGCGTCGAGCTCGGCTTCGCGCGCCTGCCAGACGGACATGCCGGCCTGGCGCAGAATAATCGATTCGGCGGCGGCGATGTGCTCGTCGAGGTCGTCCATCGCATCCGCGGCCTCCAGTGAGCCGTCGGCTTCGGAAGTGATGGTGTGCATCAGGTCGTCCAGCTCCTGCTCGGCGGCCTCGATTGCGCCGCAGTGCTCGTGACCGAGCACACAGATCAGGCTGACGTGCAGTTTCTTGACCGCGTACTCCAGCGAGGCGATAACCGCGCTATCGATGAGTTGCCCGGCGGTGCGCACGGTGAACAGGTCGCCCAGGCCCTGATCAAAAATGATTTCCGGAGGTACGCGCGAGTCCGAGCAGGAGAGCACCGCGGCATCCGGGTTCTGGCCATCAAGCAGCGTCTGGCGGGTCTCCTTGTCCTGCCATGGGTGGTCGGGCTTGCCCTCGGCAAAGCGCCGGTTGCCTTGCAGCATGCGGCTCCACGTTGCGTTCGCGGTCGATTCCTGTTCAAAGTCTGACTGAGCCATGAAACCTCCATTATCAGCGGACTGCTGGTACCCATAGTAGCGATTGGAAGTGCGGATTCGCGACTGCGTGCATAATCTGGCTTTGCCCAAAGCATAATGAGAACGCTCACGATCTCAATCCTGTTTAAGGGTGGGCCGTGATGATAGTCAGCACAAGGGCTGTGGCTGGTGTGATAAGGCTCATACGTTACACCCGCGCGAGCCGTGGCTCACCACATTACGATAGGTGGTGGTAAACGCTTGAAGATTAACAATTCCCGAAAGGACCGATGATGACTCTTCTGCAGCATGAACTGACCGATTTCAAGGTGAACGCATTCCAGAACAACGAGTTCCACGAAGTGACCAAGGACGATGTGCTCGGCCACTGGTCCCTGTTCTTCTTCTACCCGGCCGACTTCACCTTCGTGTGCCCCACCGAGCTTGAAGACCTGGCCAAGAACTACGCCAAGTTCAAGGAAATCGGCTGCGAGATCTACTCCGTCTCCTGCGACACCCACTTCGTGCACAAGGCTTGGCACGACGCCAACGAGAAGATCGCCAAGATCGAGTACCCGATGCTTGCCGACCCGACCGCCCTGCTGGCCAAGGATCTCGACACTTACAACGAGGCCGATGGCGTGGCCGAGCGCGGCGACTTCATCGTGAGCCCGGAGGGCAAGGTCGTGGCCTACGAGGTCATCTCCTCCAACGTAGGCCGCAACGCCGAGGAGCTGCTGCGCCGCGTGCAGGCCTCCCAGTTCGTCTACGAGCACGGCGATCAGGTCTGCCCCGCCAACTGGACCCCTGGCGAAGAAACCATCGAGCCCAGCCTCGACCTCGTCGGCCAGCTGTGATCGACACTGAATAGGCGGTAACCTTGGCTCCCCTCTCTGAGGGGAGCTGTCGCTGAAAGCGACTGGGGGGGAGTGCTCGCGAGAGCTAGCCTGATCCGATATGCTCCCCTCAGTCTCACTACGACAGCTCCCCTCAGAGAGGGGAGCCAGTGTATGTAAGGGAGTTTTCATGACTCAGACCAACAATCTCTATGACGTCGTTGTCATTGGTGGCGGGCCGGCTGGCCTGACGGCCGGCCTGTACCTGGCCCGCGCTCGCTACCGTGTGCTGATTCTTGAAAAAGATGATTTCGGCGGCCAGATTACCATCACCAACGAAGTCGTCAACTATCCGGGTGTGGGCCGCACCACGGGCCGCGCGCTCACCCAAACCATGCGTCAGCAGGCTCAGGACTTTGGTGCCGAATTCCTCTCCGCCGAAGCCACCGGCCTCGGCGTGGATGGTGACATCAAAACCGTGCACACCTCACGCGGCGACCTCAAGACGTTCGGCATCCTCATCGCCACCGGCGCCAGCCCGCGCAAGCTGGGCTTCGAGGGCGAGGCCGAATACGCCGGCCGCGGCGTGGCCTACTGCGCCACCTGCGACGGCGAGTTCTTCACCGGCAAAGAAGTGCTGGTGGTCGGCGGCGGATTCGCCGCAGCCGAGGAATCCGTGTTCCTGACCAAATACGCCTCCAAAGTCACCGTGCTCGTGCGCGAACCGGACTTTACTTGCGACGCCGCAGTGGCCGCCGAAGCCAAGAACAACCCGAAGATCGACGTGCGTTATCAGGTCGAGCTGAAGGGCGTCACCGCCGGCCGAGGCGGCCTGCGAGAAGCCTCGATCCTGAACCTTGCCACCGGCCAGACCGAAACGTGGAAGCCCGTCGATGCCGGCACCTTCGGCGTCTTTGTCTTCGCCGGCTATGTGCCTGCCACCGATTTGGTGCGCGGCGTGGTGGAGCTCGACGACCACGGTTACGTGGTCACGCACGGCTACCTCGAAACTTCGGTGCCGGGCGTGTATGCGGCCGGTGATTTGCGCGTCAAGAACCTGCGTCAGGTGGTCACCGCCACCGCTGATGGTGCGATTGCCGCCGTGGAACTGGAGCGTTACGCCAAGCAGATGAGCGAGAAAACCGGTCTGGTGCCGCCACGGCCCACTGCTTCCGCTTATGAGGAGTCCGAGGCCAAAGCCGCCTCCTCCGCCTCGGCCGCTGGCACGACGCCCGCCCCGGCTCCCGCCAAGCGCAGTGCCGATGCCGCAGCCGCATCCAGCGCCGCCAAGAAGTCCGGCGAACTGTTCTCCGCCGCCATCAAGCAGCAGCTTGGCGTGGTCTTCGGCCGTATGACCCGCCCGGTCACCCTTGCCCTTGAGTTGGACGACACCCCGCTTTCGGCGGAATTGCAGGGCTTCATCGGCGAGATGGTTGCGCTGTCCGGCGGCAAGCTGAACTCGGTTGCCGTCGATGCCGCAGGGCTGATTACTGCGGTGGATGGTGCTTCTGTGCCTACTTCTTTGGTGGTTGGCGAGCCGTTGGCCGTCACCTTGCCGGACGGCACCGAACTGCCTACTTATGGTTCGCTGGACGATTCCGGCCGCGCCACATTCGATGTCGCCGGCGTCCTGCCGCTCGCCCGCCCAACTGTGCGCATCTGCATACCGGCTGGAGGCAATGGTTCACTGGTCTTCACCGGCCTGGCCTTCCATGGCGTGCCTTCCGGCCACGAGTTCAACTCGTTCGTGCTCGGCCTGTACAACGCGGCCGGTCCCGGTCAGCCGTTGGGCGATGACCTGGTCGAACGTGCGAAGTCCATCACAGACCCGCTGAACATCATGATCCTCGTCTCACTCACCTGCACGATGTGTCCGGAAACCGTGCTCGCCTCCCAGCGCATTGCCTCCCTGAGCCCGGCCGTGCGCGCCGAAGCCTACGACGTTTCGCACTTCCCCGAACTTAAGGACCAGTACGGCGCGATGAGCGTGCCATGCATCGTCATCACCCACGCCGACGGCACCCGGCAAGTCGAATTCGGCAAAAAGAGCATCCCCCAAATGCTCGAACTGGTCGGCGCG
>OIXX01000592.1_pt1 | contig 19773 bp, 14 predicted proteins | sample 1588161 | NCBI WGS metagenome assembly OIXX01 (sample SAMN03283274) | human gut metagenome | biome: human-associated habitat; material: feces | host: Homo sapiens | place: Peru | collected 2012
TGGAACGCGGAAAGAAGAAGCAGGTTGCACTGAACAATGTCAAGAACAAACTTGTACATTTGGTCACTGCCATGGTCAGAAACCGCCAGCTTTTCTCACCTGAATATAAAATATCAGCATAAATTAAAAATAATGGTCAAAACATTTGGATTTTAACATAGAAAGCGGATCTACACGGATGTGGGTGCGAAGGATGTTGAAAAAATCTGTGAGAATCCGTGGAATCTGTGGGAGAACATCTTCTCAAGCTGCATCCGTGATAATCCGTGTTCGCTTTATCATAGGGTGCGAAGGAGTCTCCCACAGATTACGCGGATCTACACGGATGTGGGTGCGAAGGATGTTGAAAAAATCTGTGACAATCTGTGGCATCTGTGGGAGAATATCTTCTCAAGCGGCATCCGTGATGTCAATGGAATCCGTATTCCTCCACCAACTTTCTCTCGTCCTCCTTTGCCTTGGCGAGGAATGCCTTGTAGTCTTCCGAGTCGGGGTTGAAGGGGCGGTGGTTCAGGGCAGCTTTTATTGGTTGCCATTTCTTCAGGAAGGCGTGCGTGTCGTTGGAGAAGAAGGTGTCGGCGAAGCGTTGGTGGATGTACTTCACGGCTTGGTCAGAGGGATGGAGCATGTCCTCACGATAGAAGCGATAGTCGCGCAGTTCGTCGTTTACGATTTCGTAAGCAGGGAAGTAAACCACGTCTGACGCATACTCCTTCACCAACTTGTCCGCAGCCAGCAATAGCGTGGCCTTGGAAAGCTGCGATCCGTGGAAACCGTACTTGGCATAGCGGATGGGGCTGACCGTGATAATGACACGGACATCATCACGCTTCGCACGCAGCGCTTCAACGGCACGACGGAGGTAAGAGGCGCACTCGTCTATCGTCAGCTCGCGCTCCGTAAAGAGACGCTGCGGACGCTTCTGGCAGTTGTCCACTATCTCGCCCGTCTCGTTAAGGATGTAGACGTGGTTGGTGCCGAGCGTAAAGACGGCAGTGCGGGGAGCATCATGGTCGGCAAGGTGGCGCACGACGGTATGAAGGATGCTCGCAGGATTATACATGACACCATAGGGGTTGACCGTGGCGCGAAACTTATCCTCCACGAACAACCTGCCTATGTTGTCAGCAAAGCAGGAGCCCACGAAGAGCATGCTCTCCATGGGAGAGATGCTGAACGGGGCCTGCTGTATGATGACGGGAGTCTGGAGCTGCATATTATTCAGCAGTTTTCTCCTTAACTTCCTTTGAACGACGTCTTGCCTCGAACACCACGCCAAGGATGATGGCAATGATGAGGAGCGTGTAAGCCACGTAAGCGGCTGTCTCGGTGCGCTTCACGGATACCGGCTTGAAGGTCAGCACCACGTTGTGCTTGCCCGGCTTGACGTTGATGGCACGCAGAATGTAGTTGACACGTCCTACGGGCACGTCCTGGCCGTCCACAGTGGCTGTCCATCCCGGATAATAAATCTCGGAGAACACCACGATGCCGCCCTTCTCAGACTGCACCTCGTAAGCGAGTTCGTTAGGCTCATACTTCTTAAGACTTACCACGGCGTTGTTGTTGGCGGCAGACTTGCCGAGAGCCTCCTCAAACTTCTTGTCAGCCACAGCTTCATGGCGCAGATTAATCTTGCCTACAGCTTCAATCTCCTCATTGGCGTTGGCTACGTAGCGGATATTGTCCACAAACCAAGCGTTGCCGTAAGCGTAAGGATTCTGCACTGGCACAGTCTGACCACCCTGCAAGGGAAGGATGACGTACTTCGTGTTGAGCATGTTGATGACAGGATAGATGGAGTCGCCTGCAACGCGTGTCATGTCGCCCTGCGCATCAGCTATGGCAGACATCATCTGGCGCATCTCGGGAGCGATGTAATACTCGATCATCTCCTGATAACGACGCAGCTTGGCAGCGTGATAGCCGCCGATAGACTTATGATAGTACGACGTCTCGTTCTCGTTGAAGGTGTTGGAGGCAAGGTTGAGCACACGATAGTCAGCACCCTTGTCCTGAAGAATCTGACGGTCGGTGGCAGTCTCGCGTACCGGCTCCTCACGCACGCTGCGCTCCACGAACATCTCGTCGTTGAGGTAGCGCTTGTTTACCTGCCACATATCCACGAGGCAGAGCACGATGATGGCGCCGACAGCCCACTTCGGCTGTATCTTCTTATAGCGCAGCAGGAGCAGAACGGCTGTGCCGACAGCCACTACGAAGAAGGTGCGCCAGCAGTCGGCGGTGAAGATGGAGATGCGCACGTCGCGCAAATTGCTGATAAGCGGATTCAGATATTCTGCCGGAATCTGACGCATCTGCTCCATTTCGGAAGCCGAGATATAGTCGGGGAAGAACACCGAGGGCATGATGGCGAAGAGCAGAGCCATGCCGGCTGTGACTGCGAAGCTTGCCCATACGAAGGTCATGTTGGTGGTGTTCCATGAGAGGATGTTGTTCTTAGCCGTGCCGAGATAGAGCTTAGTCTTGCTGGTGAAGAAGTCGGGAGTGTCCAGAATCTTCTTCAGAGCGAGCATGGCAAGCAACGGGATGGTGAACTCAGCTATGACGAGGATGGACGCCACGGTTCGGAACTTGGCGTACATCGGCACGTAATCGATGAAGAGATCAGTGAACCACATGAAGTTTCTGCCCCATGAGAGGAGCACGGAGAGCAATGTGGCGAAGAACAGCGCCCACTTCATCGGACCTTTCACGATGAAGAGTCCGAGGATGAAGAGCATGAGCACGAAGGCACCCACATAGACAGGACCGCTTGTGCCCGGCTGATTGCCCCAGTACTGACCCAACTGCTGATAAATCTGATAGAACTGAGGGTCAGCTTTCTCCATAGCCTTCTCGTTCATGGCGAGAGGAACCGAGGCTCCACCCTTGGCGTTAGGCACGAGGAGAGTCCAAGTCTCGTCGATGCCGTAGCTCCACTGCGTGATATAGTCGCGGTCCAGACCGCTTGAGGTCTGGTTGGCGGTATTCTTCTTCACCAGCTCGCTCTTGCCTCGCATCGACTCCTGTGTGTATTGCCAGGTGTGATAGAGGTTGCTGAGATTGATGACCACGCCGATGGCAGCAGCCACGAAGCACACGCCGGTGGCCTTTCCGAACTGCGCGAGGCGCTTGTTGCGGATGGCGTCGACAAGGTAAGCGATGACCATTAAGAGGATGATGAACATATAATAATATGTCATCTGCACGTGGTTGGCCTGTATCTCAAGCGCCGTGAATATGGCTGTGACGATGAATCCCCACAGATACTTGCCACGATAGGCAAGCACAATGCCCGCTATCATCGGCGGCAGATAAGCCAAGGCTATTACCTTCCAGATGTGTCCGGCGGCTATGATGATGAAGAAATAGGAGCTGAACGCCCATATTATGGAACCAAGCACAGCCAACTCGCGACGGAAATCGAATGCTCTGAGAAGGATGTAGAATCCGAGAAGGTAAGCAAAGACATACCATACGTTCTCGGGAAGCCAGAGATGATAGAAGTTGCCCACCTGATTGAGGACAGACTGGCTGTCATAAGAAGGAGCCATCTGATAAGTAGGCATGCCTCCGAAGAGAGAGTTGGTCCAGCGTGTGCGTTCTCCGGTACGCTGATAATACTCCGTCAGCTCCACTCCGGCTCCGCGTCCTGCAGAGGAGTCGTGACGATAAAGGATGCGTCCTTCGGTGTCTGCCGGGAAGAAATAGGCAAACGCGATGACAGCAAAAACCAATGCTACCAGTAAGTCTGGCAGGAATCGTTTGAAGGTCTTCATATTCTTATATAAACGTTTATTGTTTTCTTGTGTGGTGCAAAGTTAACTCAAATCGGTCGAATAACGTCACTATCATCGCATTATTATTAGTTTTGGCATAGGTTTTTGCACAATGTGACGTTTGTAAAATCTTGCAAAAGTGGGGCTAAAGGTGTGTTTCGGACAACCCAAAACAGCCCGTATGCGGTGTTCTTGGACTAAAATTGGGGGTTTGTTGAAAAAAATTGTCAGTTTGAGACAAAACCGCTAACTTTGCTATCAGAAAAATACATGAAATCATCTATAGGTAATAGATAATAAGATTGAGGTAATTAGAGAGTTATAGATTTTAGTAATAAAAATACATCAGATTACGTTTCATACACATTAAGCAATGTTATTTAAGACAGAAAACTAAAAGAAAGATCAATTATCAAGGTTATGTAAGTCGCGCAGAGGCGTGGCGAAAATGAATGAATTTTGTTGTTGATAAAACTCACTTTCGCGAGAAAGTGAGTTTTTTTTTGTTTTTGTCATAGCACACCCTATATCACTTATTGTCTACAACGCAGCGGATGGCGTGGGCGAAGGAACGGTTGCCCACCACGTTGTTATAGCGCGTGTTGTTGTTGGCAGTGAAGCGATAGGCAGCGGGGAAGTCGGAATAGCCCATGAGGAAGTTGTTGACGTATTCGGCTGAAGCAGACCAGAGGAAGAAGGTGCTCTTTCCGATGATGTTGCAGCCTGTGTCGAACTCGCGACCGCTACCCGATGAGGGCCACCAAGCCGTATTGCCGTTATATGTATAGGTGTAGCCACTGCCGTCGGCAGCCAAATCGATGTCGTAAAGAACAGCCAGCTCCGAAGCAGAGGGCAGACGATAGCCCGCAGGACAAGGATCGTAGTTGGTCTTTGTGGTGGACGACCAGAGCGTGAGGTCTGCTGGGACATGCCAGTCGCACGTAAGGTCGTCATTGAACAGCGTGAACGGAGCGGCGATGGCGCCCTCTATGCTGGTGCCCTCAAGCTTGTATGCCCACTGATAATCATACTTGGTGTTGACGACAGTCCATGCCTTCGACTCCTTGAAAGCGTCGCTTGCCTCCCACTCGTTCTCTGCATAGCCACCGAAGAACGGCGTTATGCGTCCCCATTGCCAGAGGAGTCCCCATGTATCGGTGCCGTCCTCGGGGTTGGCACTAATAGCACCCATGTTGCGATCCATAAACTCCACACCGTTGGCGTATCGCATTGTCGCAGGCTTGTCGGTACACCAGATAAGCCAAGTCCATATCACCTTGTTGTCAGCGTCGAACGCAGCGAATACCACTGAGCCTTTCTCGCCCGTAGCATCGAAGCTGATACGTCCGTTGTCCTCTATCTGTATGTCAGAAACAAGACCTTGTGCGCTGTTCTGATTGCTTGTGCGTGTGCTCCAAAGCCAGTCTACGCTGCTGATGCCGGAGATGCGCGAACCGTCGATATGCAAAGGCATGAAGCTGTATCTGCCCTTCGCAGGAACGATGTAGGTGTTGGCTCCCTCACCGAGATCCACCACATCACCCGTACCGGGATTGAGTTCGGTATAGCCCATGCTTACCACAGCGCCCATATCGTCGTAAGCCTGTGCAGCAACAATATAGCGGCCGGCGGGTTCAAGGGTGGAGTAAGTCCACGTGTTGGTGGCCTGGGTCATCTTTATAGTGGAATGGCTTCTTATGTAAGCCGAATAGTCTGTCACTGTGCCGTCGTTGGGAATGAGAGCAATATCACCGTTTCGGCAACCTTCCGGCATTGTGGCAGAACCATACGCCATACTGCCCATACTTGCCATCACGGTGACGGTGACGTCGCCTTGCACATCGCTCTTGCCGAACGTTACGCTGTCAACATTACTAATGGCATAGCTTCGTACGCTGCCATCCTTCTGATGCACCATCATTCGGTCTGCCGCTTCCTGGGCAAACGAGGTGATGGTGGTAAGACAAAATGCAAATGATAGTAAAAGTTTATTCATAACCTTGTCTGTTTAAATGATTCGACATCTGTTGCTTTCACTCTGAAAACGCAAATTTAAAGATTATTTGCGATTTGTCAAAGCAACAAAGCGTAAAAATGCAAAAAGGTATGAATAATTCACGATACACATAAAAAAAGCAATCCCCATAATCGGCTTTTCTATCTAAGAATAAGCAAAAAGCTGATTATGGGGATATGCTTTATGACGATTCTGCAAGCAGAATGCGATGATTATTCCTCTATAGTAGGATATGTCATGTTCTCGTCCTTGAGCTGCGAGAGCACCTCGTCAACGTACTTGCGCGACTCCCAACGTGCCATCGGCAGGTCGTGGAGGAGCCAGTTGCCGCAGTCTTTGGGTGCAGCTCCGGGGATCTCGCCCTCGAATGAAGCCACGAACTCGAAGGTGCGCTTCATGAGATCGGCGATGTCGCGAGGCTGAAGGTCGCCCTTCATAAGCAGGTAATTGCCGGTAAGACAACCCATCGGACCCCAATAAACGATGCTGTCCTTCCACTGAGGGTCGTTGCGCAGGTATGTGGCAGCGAGGTGCTCAATGGTGTGGAGCGCACCGGCATGGAGCGCCGGCTCGCGGTTTGGCTCCTTCATGCGGATGTCGAAGGTGGTGACAACATCGCCGCCTACGTTGTCCTTACGCGAAACGTAGATGCCACGCAGAAGGTGGTTATGATCAATAGTGAAACTTGGTATCTTGTCCATAATGTCTTATTTGATTAGTTTAGAGTTTAGCGAGGAACGCCTTGGTCACCTCAAACGAACCTTCAGCCATGCGCTCCCAGAAGTCGTAATACATCTGCGCCTTGTGGTCCTTGAGAGGAATGTCGCTGATGATGCGGAAGCTGACGAAGGGAACGCCGGTCTTGTGGCATGTGTGTGCGATGGCGCAACTCTCCATGTCCACTGCCATTGCATCAGGAAAGTCGTTAAGGATGCTCTGCATCTTCTCGCGAGTGTTAACAAACCAGTCGCCAGTGACGATTAGTCCGCCGCGGACACGAGTGCCGCAGTCGAGATTAAGCGCCTTTTCCACCTGCTCCTTGCTGGAAGCGAAGCGTGCGGGCTGTCCAAGAATCTGACCCTTTGCGCATTCGTCGCCGCAATAAACGTCGTGATAGCAGCACTCCGTAGATACAACCACGTCCATTACCTCAAGGCTTGTGTCGGCTCCACCAGCCACACCGGTGGAGATAACGATGTCGGGATGGTAGCAGCTGATGAGCTGGTCGGCTCCTATGGCAGCGTTAACCTTTCCGATGCCACACTGCATCATGATGACTTCATTGTCGCCGATGCGACCAGTGACGAAGTCGTAATGTGCGTGGCTCTCTGTATTCTTGTCGGTGGCGAGGGTCTGCAGTTGAGCAAACTCCTTGTCCATCGCCACAATTATTCCTATCTTCATTCTATACTATATATATTATAATGTATAAGCGTGAGGGTTAAATCATTGTCAGCGTGTAGATATATATAACCGCTGCCGGAATTGCCATGAGGGAAGAGTCGAATCGGTCGAGCATTCCTCCGTGTCCGGGAAGGATGTTGCCCGAGTCCTTGATGCCCACGGTGCGCTTGAAAAGCGACTCAACGAGATCGCCCCATGTGCCGAAGAACACAACTACAAGACCCAGTCCCATCCATGCGGGCACTGACATTGCCAAGCCTTCAGCCACGTCATGCATGCCTGAATTCTCATACCAACCTATGGCTGTAGCCACGATGAGAACGAGAATGCCGCCTCCGATGCTGCCTTCCCAACTCTTTCCAGGAGACACTCGCGGGAAGAGCTTGTGCTTTCCGAAGAGCGATCCGGAGAGATAAGCGCCGGTGTCGTTGGTCCAAAGGAAGATGAAGACGCTCAGCGGAATCAGGTAATTATAGTAGACCATATCACCGATGCCGCGGAATGCCAACACGTTGAGAGTGGCGAACGGCAGGGCAATATACATCTGCGAGAGCATGGTGTACGCCCAATTATTGATGGAATTGGGCGCCTTCGTGTAGAGTTCGGAGATGAACATATACACTACTGTGAGCAGATAGGGAATGAATACTGCCGAGGGTACGATGCCCGAGCAGTAGCCAGCCATGCCGAGAAAGAAGTAGACGGCTGCAACGGTGGAGAGGAAGCGGTTGACGCTCACGTTCTCAATGTTGTTGACAATGCCCGTAAACTCCCATACGGTCAGTCCGGTCACCAAGGCAAAGAGGAAGATCATCGCCTCCGGCCTCAGGAAACACGTCACCACAGCCGCTACAAAGAAGACGCCTGTGATGGCTCGTGTTATAAGATTTTTCATTTTGTCGCTCATAATGGCTATGCGTTTTGATTAGTTTCGTCGTCCTTGTTGTCAGACTCTGTGTTGTTGTTGTCCTTGACAGAAGCCTCATGCTCAGCCTGTGCCTGACGCACCTCTTCCGGCATATCCTCCAGTTTCGGCGTGTTGTCCTCGATGATTTCCTCCGAACGGCTTACCCACGGACGCTTTCCGAAGATGCGTTCCACGTCCTCTGCGAAGATCACCTCACGCTTGATGAGAAGTTCAGCCAGTTCGTTATGTCCCTCGCTGTGCTCCTTAAGGATGGCTTTGGCTCGTGCATACTCGTCATTAATCATCTTCAGCACCTCGTCGTCGATTGTCTTTGCAGTTGTCTCCGAGTAAGGACGCTGGAACTGATATTCCTCGTTATTATAGTAACAGATGTTCGGCAGACGGTCGCTCATACCGGCGTATGCCACCATTCCGAATGCCGACTTAGTGGCACGCTCGAGGTCGTTCATGGCTCCAGTGGATATATGACCGGTGAAGAGTTCCTCAGCGGCGCGTCCTCCGAGCAACGAGCACATCTCGTCGAGCATCTGCTCCTTGGTGGTAATCTGTCGTTCTTCAGGCAGATACCATGCGGCGCCCAATGCACGACCGCGCGGTACGATGCTCACCTTGACGAGCGGATTGGCGTGTTCGCAGAACCATGACACAGTGGCGTGTCCTGCCTCGTGAAGGGCAATGGTGCGCTTCTCGTCGTTGGTCATCACCTTTGTCTTCTTCTCCAGACCGCCTATGATACGGTCCACGGCGTTAAGGAAGTCCTGCTTGCCCACGGTCTTGTTGTTATGACGTGCGGCAATGAGGGCTGCCTCGTTGCAGACGTTGGCGATATCAGCACCGGAGAATCCCGGAGTCTGACGTGAGAGGAAGTCGATATCCACGGTTTCGTCAATCTTTACCTTTCTGAGATGCACCTGGAAAATCTCCTTACGCTCGGTAAGGTCGGGTAGATCCACATTGATCTGACGGTCGAAACGTCCTGCACGGAGCAGCGCCTTGTCGAGCATATCAGCACGGTTGGTGGCAGCAAGGATGATAACACCGCTGTTGGTACCGAATCCGTCCATCTCTGTAAGCAGCGCATTAAGCGTATTCTCACGCTCGTCGTTGCCACCCATTGACGGGTTCTTGCTACGTGCACGTCCCACGGCGTCAATCTCATCGATGAAGATAATGCACGGCGACTTTGCCTTTGCCTGACGGAAGAGGTCGCGAACGCGGCTTGCACCAACGCCTACGAACATCTCGACGAAGTCAGAACCGCTCATTGAGAAGAACGGTACACCAGCCTCACCTGCCACAGCCTTCGCCAGCAACGTCTTACCTGTTCCCGGAGGGCCTACAAGCAATGCTCCCTTAGGAATCTTTCCTCCGAGGTCAGTGTATTTCTGCGGCTCCTTAAGGAAGTCTACAATCTCCTGCACCTCCTGCTTGGCTCCAGCCTGTCCGGCTACATCCTTGAAGGTGATGCCGAGGTCGTTGCCCTTCTCATACATCTGTGCCTTTGACTTTCCGACGTTGAAGACGCCTCCGCCTCCTCCGCCACCGCCCATGCGGCGCATCATAAAGATCCAAAGCACAACGAAGAAGAGAATCGGTCCGAAGGTGTAGAACAGCGTCATGAGTCCGGAATTAGAGTCCATCTCATAGCTGTAATCCACAATCTTGCGATCTTTAAGCGCATTAGCGAGATACGTATCGAGCGCGTCTGGCGAACCATAAGTTACGCTTACGCACGGATGTGCACCCACCTGCTGGGCTGTTTTGCCGAAGACATCGCGTATGTTCTTCTGTCGAACATACATGCGCAGGGTGCTTTTGTCCTTATTGACCACCACTTTCTCGGCGTAGCCTTTGTCCACGTATGTCTTAAACTTCGTATAAGTGGCTTCTTGATCGGGTGTGACACCCCCAAGGAACGATGTGCCACCGTCCGTGAAGAAGAGTATGGCAAGCAAGAGGATGATGACAGTGTAAAGCCAGTTCATATTGAACTTGGGCATCTTCGGCTGCTTGTCTCCTCCGGGATTGTTGTTATTGTCCATGTTTTACTGTTAAGAAGTTTTATTTATCACATGAAAAAACTCATGCCGTATGGCTTTCTGCCGCCCTATAATCAGTCGATGTTGGGCACCTCAGTGACGGCGGCGTCCTGCCAAAGGTCCTCGAGGTTGTAGAAATTGCGTGCCTCGGGTATGAAGATATGTACGAGAACGTCTCCGTAATCCATGCCCACCCAGTAAGCCTGCGGCAGACCAACTACGTTAATAGGCTTCTCGCCGGCATCGATACGTGCTGTCTCGCTCACTGAATCGGCGATGGCTTCCACCTGCGAAGGCGACGAACCTTGGCAGATTACGAAGTAGTTGGCGATGGAGCCGTCCACCTCACGAAGGTCAGCGATTACGATGTCTTGTCCTTTCTTCTCTTGAATACCCTTGACAATGGCGTCAACGAGCTTGTTCTTTGTTTCCATTCAGATGTCTGTTGATTATTCGTTAAAAAAACGGCAGGCAGGGAACGCTATTGACGCTTTGTCAGATTGTTGCCCTACACACCTTAATATTATACTATTTAAAGACTACAAAGTTAATGCTAATTATCTGAATTTCGACATAAAGGCAGTAAAATACCCATGTCTTTTATGTTTTTTTGTGTTATCTACGTTGAGATAACCCACTGTTACTTTTTAAAAATATTTCGTAAGTAATACTTTTTTTGAATATTATTTCGTCTAACTGGCTGTTTTCTCAAAAATTAGTTATAATTTTGCACTTGCTTAAAGCCTAAGAACGAATAACAAAACAAACCTCATACTAACAAATCTTGAAAACTAATGAGACATAACAAATTTTACCCCTGGATTGTTGTTGCTCTCCTGTGGGTTGTCGCCCTTCTTAATTACATGGACCGACAGATGCTCTCCACGATGCAGGAAGCCATGAAGGCAGACATTGCAGAGCTCAACAAGGCGGAAGCTTTCGGTGCGCTGATGGCTGTCTTTCTCTGGATTTACGGCATAGTAAGTCCGTTTGCAGGAGTGGTGGCAGACCGCGTTAGCCGCAAATGGCTCGTCGTAGGAAGCCTCTTTGTATGGTCGGCGGTGACATATCTTATGGGATATGCTACAGATTTCACACAACTTTATTGGCTCCGCGCGCTGATGGGCATCAGCGAAGCACTCTACATACCATCCGCACTCTCACTCATAGCTGACTGGCATGAGGGCAAATCGCGCTCACTCGCCATCGGCATCCACATGACCGGACTGTATGTTGGTCAGGCAGTCGGAGGCTTTGGCGCCACCATCGCAGCCACCTTCTCATGGCACAGCACCTTCCACTGGTTCGGAATCATCGGCATTGCTTACTCCGTGGTGTTGGCATTGTGCCTTATGGACAAGCGTAAGGAGCAGCCGAAGGTCGCAGGACCCGAAATGCAGACGCCGAAAGAAAGCATCTGGCGCGGCCTTGCTGTGGTGTTCTCCACCTGGGCTTTCTGGGTGATACTCATCTATTTCGCCGTACCGAGTCTGCCAGGTTGGGCTACAAAGAACTGGCTGCCGACACTCTTCGCCACCAATCTTGACATTCCGATGTCCGAAGCTGGTCCGATGTCAACCATCACCATAGCCGCCAGCTCGTTCATTGGCGTAATCGTGGGAGGCATCCTGTCTGACAACTGGGTGAAGCGCAACATACGCGGACGTATATATACGAGTGCCATCGGACTGGGAATGACCATTCCCGCCCTCGTGCTCCTCGGTTTCGGACATAGCGTCATCGCCATCGTCGGAGCCGGACTGTTCTTCGGAATGGGCTTCGGTATGTTCGATGCCAACAACATGCCCATCCTCTGCCAGATTATCCCTGCCCGTTATCGTGCCACCGCTTACGGCGTGATGAACATGGTGGGCGTATTCGCAGGAGCTGCCGTTACGCACGTTCTCGGCAAGTGGACAGACGGAGGCAACCTCGGACTTGGCTTCGCCATTCTCGGATGCATCGTGCTCCTCGCACTCGTGCTCCAGCTTTCGTGCCTGCGCCCCACAACGGACAACATGGAGTAATCCACGGGCAATAATAAAAACAGACAACTATTCGTACATAATAATATAGTTAAACAACAAACTAAATAAAAAAGTGAAAACTATGGAAAAGATCATCGGACTTATTGACGCTCCTTTCACACCGTTCCATCCCAACGGTGATGTCAATCTCGAACCCATCGAGGCTTATGCAAAGATGTTGCAGAAGAACGGTCTCAAGGGTGTGTTCATCAACGGATCGTCAGGTGAGGGCTATATGCTCACCACCGAAGAGCGTATGCAGCTGGCTGAGCGCTGGGTGTCTGTAGCTCCAGAGGGATTTAAGGTGATTGTGCATGTGGGCAGCTGCTGTCTGCGTGAGAGCGTGCGCCTTGCCGAGCATGCCCAGAAAATCGGAGCATGGGGTATCGGTTCGATGGCTCCTCCATTCCCGAAGATCGGCCGCATTGAGGAACTCGTCGAGTACTGCGAGACCATCGCAAAAGCTGCTCCTGAGCTGCCCTTCTATTATTATCACATCCCCGCATTCAACGGCGCATTCCTTCCCATGGTTGACCTGCTGAAGGCTGTGGACGGACGCATCCCCAACTTCGCCGGCATCAAGTATACATACGAGTCGCTGTATGAATACAACCAGTGCCGCCTTTACGGTGGTGGCAAGTTTGACATGCTCCACGGACAGGACGAGACCATCCTCCCCAGCCTTGCACAGGGCGGCGCACGCGGCGGCATCGGCGGCACAACCAACTATAACGGTCGTGAGCTGACTGGCATCATCGAGGCTTGGAACAACGGCGACATCGAGACTGCCCGCGAGAAGCAGAACTTCTCTCAGGCTGTCATCAACGTCATCTGCCACTTCCGCGGCAACATCGTAGGCGGAAAGCGCATCATGAAGCTTCTCGGATTCGACCTCGGACCTAACCGTGTGCCGTTCCGCAACATGACAGACGAGGAGGAAGCACAGATGAAGAAGGAGCTGGAGGAAATCGGTTTCTTCGAGCGCGCCAACAAGTTCTAATGCGCCAACAACATTAAAAACAACAAATCAGAAATGAACGTAAAAGAATATATCCAGTCGTGGGCAGACTCCTACAAGAAGGACCTCACAGAGAACATCATGCCGTTCTGGATGGAGCATGGATGGGACCGTGAGAACGGAGGTGTCTACACTTGTGTGAACCGTGACGGCTCGCTGATGGACTCCACCAAGTCGGTGTGGTTTCAGGGACGCTTCGCCTTTATATGCGCTTTCGCATACAACAACGTAGAGAAGAACCAGATGTGGCTCGACGCAGCCAAGTCAACGCTCGAATTCATCGAGAAGCACTGCTTCGACGAGAAGGGACACATGTATTTCTCTGTAACCGCTGACGGACAGCCGCTCCGCAAGCGCCGCTATGTCTTCTCAGAGACATTCGCCTCAATAGCAATGTCTGAGTATGCTCTTGCCACAGGCGACCAGCACTGGGCACAGCGCGCACTCCAGATTTTCGAGGACACACAGCGCTTCCTCAACACTCCGGGCTTCCTGCCAGAGAAGTTCGAGCCGAACGTGCAGCTCCAGAGCCACAGCATCATCATGATTCTCATCAACGTTGGTTCGTGCATCCGCAAGGTGGTGAACGACCCGAAGCTCACAGCACAGATTGACGAGTCGATAGCAAAGCTTAAGAAGTACTTCATCCACCCCGAATTCAAGTGCTTGCTCGAGACAGTAGGCATGAACGGCGAGTTTGTCAACACCAACATGACACGTACCATCAATCCCGGACATTGCATCGAGACCGTATGGTTTATCATGGAGGAGGCAAAGCTCCGCGGTTGGGACAAGGATATGCTCGACATGGCGCTCACCATCTTCGACTGGTCATGGGACTGGGGATGGGACAAGGAGTACGGCGGCATCATCAACTTCCGCGACTGCCTCAACCTGCCCGTGCAGGACTATTCGCAGGATATGAAGTTCTGGTGGCCGCAGTGCGAGACCATCATCGCATCGCTCTACGCTTATCTCGCAACCGGCGACGAGAAATATCTCTATCGCCACGAGCGCATCAGCGAGTGGACTTACGCTCATTTCCCTGATCCGGAGTATGGCGAATGGTATGGTTATCTCCACCGCGACGGAACAGTGGCACAGCCCGCCAAGGGTAACCTCTTCAAGGGTCCGTTCCACATTCCGCGCATGATGATTAAGAGCTACATGCTCTGTCAGGAGATACTCAAGAAACTTGAGGAAAAGTAAAATTCTTTATATAGTATTCAGTGACGAGTGGATTGTGGGGAATCCTGCCATGCGAATGGCATGATTCCGTCACTTTCCACTTTTTTTGTATAAGCTAATGAGAAATTTCGTTATATCAACATTGCTTCTCCTGTCGGCCTTCACCGTCATGTCGGCGCAGAGCGTTCGCAATGTCTTCGGCTTCCCTGCTACGGAACCGGGCTATTCGCTTGGCGTGTCGGCATGTTACGCAGGACAGATAGGCGACTATATTGTGATGGCTGGAGGATGTAATTTCCCCACGCCGGGCAACAAGACTTATTATGCCGGCATCTATGCGGCACCCCTTGACAACGCTGTCCTCCGCTGGCAACTTGTGGGCTTTCTGCCCGAACCGGCTGCATACGGAACTACCATCGCGAGCGGTGACAGCCTCCTGTTCGTCGGTGGCAACAACTCTGACCACAGCCTCAACACGGTCTATAGCATACATCTCAATGCCGCGGGCGACCGTGCCGAAGTGCGCCGAATGGCTGACCTGCCTTGCACGGTGGACAATATGGCGGCTGCCATCGACCGCGGAAACGTGTATATAGTGGGAGGAAATCAGAACGGCAAGCCTTCAGCAGGAGTATTAATGGCTGACATCAAGACTGAGAATTACGTATGGTCCGACCTCTGCACGATGCCTTCTTCGCCGCGTGTGCAGCCCGTCTGCGCTGCCAAGGACGGTAAGCTGTATGTATGGGGTGGCTTTTTCGCTGACGGCGAGAAGAGCGTGGTAAGCACCGACGGCTTATGCCTTGACACCACCGTGCCCTATACGGACAAAGCATGGACAAGCATAGAAGGTCCCCGTTCGGCAAAAGGCGAACCGATGACTCTCTCTGGTGGCGTGACATGGACCGACGGCAGCAAGGTGTTTGCCACGGGTGGCGTCAATAAGGAAATCTTCTTAGATGCCATAAGCGGCAGATATGAGCGCATCAAGAAGGCAGACTATCTGCTTCAGCCTATAGAATGGTATAGCTTCAGCGGCAATCTCTACGAACTGGACCTCGTAACGCAGAAATGGAAGCCCACTCATTTTGCAGACAAGGCGCTGGCAAGAGCCGGTGCAATGGCAGTCCCCACCACGCTCGGCACCTTCTACATCGGCGGCGAGCTGAAGCCGTCAGTACGCACACCGCAGATTGTATTGATTCTATCCGTCAGCGATGGGTTGCTGCGGAAGGCAGGGCGTCCGAATTAGGAATTTTGAATTTTGAGTTTTGAATTATGCGCTAAGGCGCATTGTGAATTGTTCAGTTTTGAATTTGTTGGTTATGCAATTCATGCAGCAGCAAATGCAAAAATAGGAGAGGGTGTGCAAAACTCCCTCTTCTACCATCCTATCAATTCAAAACTGAATAATTCACAATCGCAGGCGAAGCCGAGAATAACTCCTAATTCAAAATTCCTAACTCAAAATTCTAATTTACTTCGCCTCGAACTCTCCGCCTGTTATCTCACCGAGCGTATAGTCGCGGAACATCATGTTGTATCCGCCCTTTATTTCTGACTCCTCATAGAAGAAGGCGATGTGCTTGTTGCGCATCTGCTCCATTGTGGAATAGGCAGAATCGGTGTTGCTCACGCGGAAAGCCTTCCATCCCGACTGGAAGCATGCGGGAGAAGCGTAATCAGTTGCAGACGCCAGCTCCTTATAGTAGATGCCAACATAGTTGCGCTTGCTGTCCATCGGCACGGAGAAGAGGAGGACGTTGGTCTTCTTGCCGTCCGACTTGCGCACAGCCTTCACCATCAGCACCTCACCGTTACACATAGCCGCCTTATACTGCTTGTCCAACATCACCGACTCCTGCCACTTGCCCTCAGCCTTCTTGGCATTGTCATACTTGAAGATGTTGAATATTCTGCCCTCACCACGCTGATAACGGCTGCAGAGAAGAAGGTCGCCATTGGGCAGTTCCACAATCTTAGCCTCATCGCCGTAGAGCGCAGGACGTGCCTCTGCCCCACCGAGCGGCTGCCAGTTGCGACCGAAGTCGTCCGAATAGAGTACCACGTTGCCCACGTTCGTACACAACGCCGAATAGATGCGATAATACTTGCCAGCCTTCACCTTGCTGCTCTGGCAGATTCTGCCCGAGGAAAAAAACAGCTTATGCACGGCACCGTTCATGAGCTTGTATATCTGGTCTGTGATTTCCTCACCCTCCCAGTTTATGCCGTCCTTGCTGTAATAGCGTCCCACGCGGTTGGGATTGTCAAGCGTCGACTGCCAATACCACACGTTTCCGGAAGCGCACATCATCATCATCTCGCCTGTCTTGCGGTCTGTCACCACAGCGGCGTCGCCATGAGCTACGTCGAAAGGCACGTTCTGACCTCCACCTTTCACGACGGTATGCTCCTCGCTCCACGTCTTGCCGTTGTCCTTACTGCGCTTTGCCACCACGTCGATGACGCCGCCTCCCACATCCGCACGACACGGACGGAAGTCGCTGTAAGCAAACACGCTGCCGTCCTTGGCATTTACTATGGCAGGAATGCGGTAGCAGGTTTCGGTAGAGTCGCTCTCGAACAGTACGGTCTGGGCTGAAGCATTAGAGGAGAAAAGAGTGGCAGCAAACACAGCAGCCAACAGTGACATTTTACTTTTCATACAATTTTTATCTTTTGTTTTAGTGATTATAAAGTTTGTTATTACTGTCTTTACGTTTGTAGTTATCGGATAAACAAAAGTAATCAAAAAACTTCAATTAACAGGCTTTCAGAGAGCAAAACATTCTATACCTTTGCATAATATACTAAACCTGACTAAAACATACTGATAATAATATGACACTAAAACAAATCATTCCGAACAAAACCCTATCCACCTTGTTGCTGGTATTATTCTGCCTCACCACCCTACAACTCCCAGCTGCAGCCAAGCGCAAGAAAGGCGCTGCACAGCCTGTGCGTGTGGCTTGCGTGGGCAACAGCATCACTTACGGCACGGGCATCGCCGACCGCGAACACTTCTCTTATCCCGTTCAGCTGCAACAGATGCTGGGCAACGGATATGTGGTGGGCAACTTCGGAAAGCCGGGCGCCACGCTTCTCTATAAGGGCCATCGTCCCTACGTGGAGCAGCCGGAATTTAGGGAGGCGCTGCGCTTCAAGGGCGACATCGCCGTCATTCATCTCGGCATCAACGACACCGACCCGCGCAACTGGCCCAACTATCGCGACGAGTTTGTGAAAGACTATCTCTCCATTATGGACTCGCTGCGTGCCGCCAATCCCAAGGTGCGCTTCATACTGGCTCGCATGACGCCCATCGCCGACCGCCATCCGCGCTTCCAGTCGGGTACGAAGCAATGGCACGACGAAATTCAGACTGCCATCGAAACCGTGGCGCGTGTAAGCGGATCCGAACTCATCGACTTCCACGAACCGCTCTATCCCTACCCCAACCTCCTCCCCGACGCCATCCATCCCAACCCCGAAGGCGCCGGCATACTTGCCAAGACCGTCTACGGCGGCATCACGGGCAATTACGGCGGACTGAGCGTGTCGTCGCTCTACGCTGACTACATGGTGTTGCAGCGCGACGTACCGCTCGACATTCACGGAACAGCCAATACGGGCGAGAAGATAACCGTGGAGATAGGCTGTCGGAAAGCCTCAGCCACTGCGGACAACCAAGGTAAATGGAGCGTCGTGCTCAGCCCAATGCAGGCTGCCGAAGACCTTACGCTCACCATCACAGCCGGCAAGCAGCGCAAGGTGTTCAGCCATGTAGCCGTGGGCGAGGTGTGGCTGTGCTCCGGACAGTCAAACATGGCGTTCATGCTTTGCCAGGCGGAAAGCGGCAAGCAGGACATTGCGGCGGCTGACGACCCGCAGCTCCGACTCTTCGACATGAAGGGACGATGGGAGACGTACGACGTGGCTTGGCCCACCTCATGCCTTGACTCGCTCAATCACCTGCAGTATTTCCACGAGACCACGTGGCAACCGTCCACTCCCGCATCTGCCTCACGCTTCTCTGCCGTGGGCTATTATTACGGCAGAATACTGCGTCATAAGCTCGGCGTACCCGTCGGACTTATATGCAACGCCGTGGGCGGAGCGCCGACGGAAGCATGGGTTGACCGCAACTCGCTGGAGACTTCGTTCCCCAACATCCTGAGCAACTGGCTTCAAAACGACTTCATACAGGACTGGGTGCGCGGACGTGCAGCCAAGAATCTCACCAACGACCAGACCAAGCTCGGTCGTCATCCCTACGAGCCTTGCTATCTCTACGAGAGCGGCATCCTGCCCCTGCAGCGATATCCCATAAAGGGCGTGATATGGTATCAGGGCGAGTCGAACGCGCACAACAAGGACGCTCACGCCAAGCTGTTCAGTCTGCTCGTCAACGGATGGCGACAGAACTGGAACAATCCCGACATGCCCTTCTACTTCGTGCAGCTCTCCAGCCTCAACCGTCCGTCATGGCCGTGGTTCCGCGACAGCCAGCTGCGTCTTATGAAGGAGATCAGCAACATGGGCATGGCTGTATCGTCAGACCATGGCGACTCGCTGGACGTTCATCCGCGATGCAAGCAACCGATTGGCGAACGTCTTGCACGCTGGGCTCTCGCCAAGACTTACGGACAGCACATCACTCCCTCCGGTCCCGTCTTCAGCTCCGTAACGCGTCAGGCAGACGCCCTCATCGTCAGCTTCCTCTACGCCGACGGTCTGCAGACCTCCGACGGCAAATCCCCGTCATGCTTCGAGATAGCCGAGGAGGACGGACTCTTCCAGCCTGCCACCGCCACCATCGAAGGCAACACAATTCGCCTCACCTCCCCCACCATCAAGCACCCCCGCTACGTCCGCTACGCCTGGCAACCTTTCACAAGGGCAAATCTCGTAAACGGCGACCAGCTGCCAGCGTCTACGTTCAGAGGAGAAGCGAGGACGAATTAGGAGTTTTGAGTTTTGAATTACGAATTGTGCGCCAAGGCGCATGATGAATTATTTTGAATTGACGTGATTAATTCTGCACCAAGTCAGAAACAAACATAGGAGGCTATGGCGTCCCCGCCGTAGCCACGCACCCACGAACGCAAGCAGATTGAGCATGAGCTGCGGGTTCCGCGGAGCGGGACCTATATCATGAAACCCACTGCAAGCTGCGAAGCAGCGCAGCTGTGGGTACGTGCAAGACCTCCACCTAAATATAGTTCCCCGAAGGGGGACTGACACATCCCGTATGATGTTGAGGATGATAGTCGGTCCCGCTTTGCGGAACCAAGAGATGATGAGGTGATGCTTATCCCACAGCTGCGCTCCTTCGGAGCTTGCAGTGGGTTTCTGATGGATACG
>OIXX01000593.1_pt1 | contig 19736 bp, 10 predicted proteins | sample 1588161 | NCBI WGS metagenome assembly OIXX01 (sample SAMN03283274) | human gut metagenome | biome: human-associated habitat; material: feces | host: Homo sapiens | place: Peru | collected 2012
GCAAGGACCTGAACGGTACCTTCCTGATGGTGATGAACGATCCACGCCGTCCTTACCACAAGACATACGAGGTAGAGTACGACCGTCATACTTATGATGGTCATAACTGGAAGTATCTGAACCTGCCTATGGAGGAGATTGCCCAGCTCGCCATCGCCTCTCTGAAGGACGGGCATAAGATGTATTCAAGCTATGATGTGGGCAAGCAACTTGATAGAAAGCGCGGCTATCTGGCACTCGACAACTTCGACTATGGAAGCCTCTTCAATACCTCATTCCCAATGAACAAGGCTGACCGTATCGCTACTTTCGATAGCGGTTCTACTCATGCCATGACGCTGACAGCTGTAGATCTCGATGCCAATGGCAAGCCTGTAAAGTGGAAGGTGGAGAACAGTTGGGGTGCCGACAATGGTTTTGCCGGTTGCTTCATCATGACCAACGATTGGTTCAACGAGTACATGTTCCGCCTGGTGGTTGACAAGAAGTATGCTTCTGAGCAGCTCTTGAAGGAATTCGACCAGAAGCCAACCATGCTGACTCCAGATGATTCTCTGTTCCAGTTGGAAGACTAATTCATCAAGAAATATAGATTTAAACCGTATTTTTCTCGAGAAAAGAGAAGAATACGGTTTATTTTTTGTATTTTTGTACCCGAAATAATGGTAAGAACGTTATTTATATAAAAGTTATATAGATTATGTTAGAGAAAAGTAAGCGTGAGCGCATCATTGCGCTCGTTAATAAAGAGGTGGTTCCTGCCATCGGCTGTACCGAACCGATGGCTGTGGCACTATGTACAGCCAAGGCTGCTACTACATTGGGCAAGCGCCCTGAACGTATTGAAGTTCTTCTGAGTCCTAATATGCTCAAGAATGCGATGGGTGTCGGCATTCCGGGCACGGGTATGATCGGTTTGCCTATCGCCGTATCGCTGGGGGCGCTCATCGGAAAGCCTGAATATCAGCTGGAAGTGTTGAAAGATCTTACTCCCGACAGTCTGGAGCAGGGCAAACAATATATCAAGGATGCGGATATCAACATCAAACTGAAGCAGGGTGATGTGGATAAACTCTATATCGAAATCATCAGTCATGCCGGTGAAGACCAGGCTACGGCAATTATCTCCGGTTCTCATACCCATTTTGTGTATGTTGAGCGTAATGGCGAGGTGGTGCTCGATAAGCGTGGCGGTACTGTGGGCGATGAGGCTGATGACGACATCCAGCTCAATTTCCCGATGGTTTACGAGTTTGCTACAACAGCTCCGCTCGATGAGATTTCTTTCATTCTCGAGACCAGGGACTATAATATGAAGGCTGCCGAGTTGAGTATCAAAGGCAACTATGGCCACTGTCTGGGCAAGACGATGGACCGTCCGTTGAGTCATGGTATCTTCGGCGATAATATTTTCTCGCATATCATCTCCCGCACCGCTTCAGCCTGTGATGCCCGTATGGGTGGTGCCATGATTCCGGTGATGAGCAACAGCGGCAGCGGCAACCAGGGCATCTGTGCAACGAATCCTGTGGTGGTTTATGCGCTGGAGAACGAGAATACCGAGGAGGAAATGATCCGTGCCCTGATGCTCAGTCATCTGACTGCCATCTATATCAAGCAGAGCTTAGGCAAGCTTTCAGCTCTTTGCGGTTGTGTGGTAGCCAGTACGGGCAGCAGTTGCGGCATCACCTATCTGATGGGTGGCGATTATACCCGCATCTGCAATTCTGTCAAGAATATGATAGCCAATCTCACCGGTATGATTTGTGACGGAGCGAAACCAAGTTGTGCCCTGAAGATTTCATCAGGTGTCAGCACCGCTCTTCTTTCTGCCCTCCTTTCTATGGAAGGCAAGTGTGTCACCTCTGCCGAGGGCATCGTGGATGATGATGTGGACAAGTGCATCCACAACCTCACCTCCATCGGTGCCGATGCGATGCGAGCTACCGATGATATGGTGCTCGATATCATGACGCATAAATAATATAGCTTTTGATAAGTTATTTAAATAGTCTTAGAAACCTATATTGTTTACCTTTTAAATATAGTTCCGTATGGTTGCCGGCAGCTGCCAGCAATCTTGCTGCCATATGCCGACAATGTTGCTGCCATATGCCAGCAACCTTGCTGGCGGCTGCCGACTATTGGATAGATCTACTTCTTCATGCCGATAGATACGGCTTCTGTAGCTAATTCACATGCTTGCAATGGATTATAACACAAAGCTACAATGGACTTAAAGCATGATGTTTATACCATACCAATATTATGTATCTTGCGTATCGTTATCATCTTATTCCTAAAATTAAAAGATATTAAAAAAATGGCTTTTCCTTGGAGATAATCGCGGATATGTGTATATTTGCACCATCTGATAATCGCGGATAGGTGTAAAAAATGGGAAATATTAATCGCGGATAGGTGTATTTATCCGATATTATTAATCTAGGATAGGTGTAAATTATGAGAAGAAAAGTATATGATCAACTCAAGAAATGGAAAGAAGAACAGAACGGAGAAAGTGCTGTTCTCATCAATGGGGCTCGTCGAGTAGGAAAGAGCTATATCGTAAAGGAATTCGCTCGAAAAGAATATAAAAGTTATATTTTACTTGATTTCAATAAGATAGGAAAGAACATAAAATCCTTGTTCGAAACCTATCTGGATGACTTGGATACATTCTTTATGTATTTAAGCAGTTTCACTAATACACCTCTATATCCAAGAAAATCAGTTATAATCTTTGATGAGGTGCAATTGTATCCTCGGGCTCGTACAGCTATCAAGTATCTGGTTGAAGATGGGCGTTACGATTATATAGAGACTGGTTCGCTTGTTTCTATCAAAAAAAACGTAGAGGATATCATGATTCCTTCTGAGGAGGAAGAAATATTGATGTATCCTATGGATTTTGAGGAGTTCTTGTGGGCATTGAACAATGAAACCCTGATGCCGCTTATACGAATGAACTTAAAGAAAAAGCATGAGATGGGACAAATGATGCATCGCATGGCAATGGACTATTTCAGACAGTATCTCATAGTTGGAGGAATGCCACAAGCTGTAGCTAAATTTGTAGAAACCAGAGATTTCAATAAGGTGGATCGAGTGAAGCGCCAAATTCTTACCTTATATCGTAACGATATTCAAAAGTATGCTTCAACCTATGTATTTAAAGTTACTCAGATTTTTGATACAATTCCTTCTCAACTTCAAAAACATGAAAAGAAATTTCTGTTGAAGGCACTCACAGAAGGGGCGAGAATGCGAGATTATGAAACGGCTTTCTTTTGGCTGTCAGATGCCATGATAGTCAATATGGCCTATAATACGACAGAGCCAAGTATCGGTCTTGGCATGAATACCGATGATACGACATTGAAATGCTATATGGCTGATACGGGCTTGCTCATCAGTCATGCTTTCAATGAAAATATGATAGTATCTGAAAACTTATATAACAAGCTTCTGGTAGATAAGCTGGAGTTCAATGGCGGAATGATAGTTGAGAATATAGTTGCTCAGATGTTACGTTCGGCAGGGCATAAGCTGTATTTCTTTTCCAAATATAGTAAGGAGAATGCCCAGGAAAGGATGGAACTGGATTTCCTGATAGCCAAAGATACCATAACGTCAAAGCATAATATTTCACCGATAGAAGTGAAGTCAACTAACAGATACACGCTCACTTCTCTCAAAAAGTGCATCGCTAAATATGGTAGCTATCTGGCAACCCCGTATGTTTTGCATGCTGCTGATTTGAAAGTAGAGGAGGGGATTACTTATTTGCCATTGTATATGACAGGGTTATTATAAGTGGTTTTAGTTGAATGGAAAAGGCTTGCAAGAATTCGAAACTTCTTGCGAGCCGTTTTATTATAGCGATGCAAGTGAATTCTTCACTCTTCTTTCTTCACTCCCAATTATACGAGTGTTGCAACGATTTCCTCACGGGTTCCTGGCAACATATCGATAACTGGAATCTCTGGCATGGTGTAGCAACCTGGCTGCAGACGGAATGAAGCACGAGCCACGTTAACCAATACCTGAGCGGTGAGGGCTGGGTTGTTGATGCTCATGTTGAACTCGAAACGCTGGTTCTGAGTCTTGCCTGATACACCCTTGCGAACGAGGTTCACACCATGACCCATATCCTTTACATCATCTACTGATGCTACGGCGAATACGTGGGTCTCATCGTGAGCGAAGTATGGATCAGCCTTGATTTCGGCTGTTACATCCTCAAGCTTGGCACCTTCTTCCAACTCTACGTATACCATACGACGGTGGATACCCTCACCCAATGGGATGGTTACAGAGAGCGCTTCCTTTACGCCCTTCTTGCCACGAACACAAACTGAGTGCCCCATACTCATACCAGGACCGAAGTTGGTGTATGTCAAGCCCTTAGGAGCAAGGCTCTCCATCAGAACACGTACGATAGAATCAGAACCTGGGTCCCAACCAGCAGAGATAACGCTTACCTTGCCAGCCTTCTTGCAGTTCTCCATCTGCTTGGTACGGTAGTCGAGGATGCTGGTGTGGATATCGAAGCTGTCTACGGTGTTGATACCGAGGGCAACGATCTTCTCTGCATACTCAGGGCAAGAGCGGGTAGGGGTTGCGAGGATAGCAACATCTACATCCTTCAACTTGGTGATGTCATCTACTACTTCATAGTTTGCCAACTCAGCTGGTTTGTCCTTGGCACCCTGGCGACGTACAATACCTGCAATCTCAAAGTCAGGAGCTGCTTCGAGTGCCTCAACAGTAAACTTACCGATGTTGCCGTATCCTACTACGGCTGCTCTAAATTTTTTCATTGTCTTATTTCTTTTATTTTGTTGTTTTAATTTCTTTTATTTGTTGCGGTTTAGTCATCCAACGGATATGTTTTCCGCTTTTTATTCTATTTCCGGTTGCAAAAGTATAGCTTTTTCTTGAAATACGTGACGTTTTAATAGAATTTTAACTCATAAAAGTTGCAAAAAGTAGTAAAATCATAGTTTTTAGGTATGAATAAGCGGAGATTTGTAAGGTATCTGCTGCAAGAGCCTTACAGTTTCGTTATTTTGTTGCGAAACATCATACATCCCCTTTCCGATACCTCCCGATGTGCTTAGAATTACGTCCTGACGTAGCTTTTGCTGCGTCCCGACGTCTCTGGCTCTGCGTCGGGACGTATGACATGCTACGTCGGGACGTAATTTTATGGAACTCTATTACAATAATCCCACCCTTCGCACGTTATTAATATATTAATTTAATTAGGAGAAAAAGAAAATGATAGAATATATTCATGGCGATCTGACAGAGCTGACACCTGCACTGGCTGTTGTTGAGACTGCGGGAGTGGGCTACGGACTCAATATATCGCTCAATACATATACTGCCATTCAGGGCAAACAGGAAGTGAAACTCTATGTTCACGAAGTGCTGGTAGCTGGTGGAAGAGATGACTCTTTCACCCTTTTCGGCTTTGCTACCAAACAGGAACGTGAACTCTACCGCCTCCTCATCACCGTTTCTGGAGTAGGCGGAAATACAGCCCGTATGATTCTCTCTTCACTCTCGCCACGCGAACTCTGCGAAATCATCTCTACTGGTAACGACAAGGTGCTGAAAACCGTGAAGGGTATCGGACTGAAGACAGCACAGCGAATCATCATCGACCTGAAAGATAAAATCGTGAGCCTCGGCATTGCTGACGAACTGCCAGCCAACGGAGGTAATGTGGTGATGGTGAACAATGACGTAAAGGATGAGGCTGTAAGCGCCCTTACCATGCTCGGCTTCTCGCCGGCACCATCTGCCAAGGTAGTAGTAGATATCCTCAAGGCACAGCCTGATCTCCCGGTAGAACAGGTTGTGAAACTGGCATTGAAGCAAATCAAATAAGTTAGGAGTTTTTTGTCGATGAAACAGAAGCAAAGATTCATATCTTTTCTATTGGCTTGGCTGATGGTGGCAACCTTCGGCTATGCGATAGCTTTGCCTCAACTTCAGGACGATAAAAAGAAAACCCATACCAGCACAGCCCAGCCCGTGCAGCTCGATGAAGATACCATTCCCGATTCGCTGCTGCATACCCGCTGGCAGATTCAGCGCACCCAACCTTACTCCCTGAGCGACCTCTATCAGAGTCCGCTCGACCTGAAACGTCCTGATAATCTGCAATATCAGGTAGTCTACAACGATACCCTCGACCGCTATATCATCGGCAACCGCATGGGCTCAACCTGGCTTTCGGCTCCTATCATGCTCACTCCGAAAGAGTATCTTGCATGGACCGAACAGCAGCAGCGCAACAGCTACTTCCGCAAGCAGAACGATGAAATCTTCCAGGCAAAAGGCAAGGAGAAGTTCGATTTCTCAGATATGCACTTCGACTTGGGACCTGCCGAGAAAATCTTCGGTCCTGGTGGCATCAGAGTGAAGACTCAGGGTTCTGCCGAACTCAAGTTCGGTATCAACAAGAAAAACATCGACAATCCTTCGTTGCCTATCCGTAACCGAAAGACGACGATGATGGATTTTGATGAGAAAATCAATCTCAACGTCAACGGAAAGGTGGGCGATAAGGTGAACATGAACCTGAATTACAACACCGATGCCACCTTCGATTTCGATGCACAGAACATGAAACTGAAGTACGACGGCAAGGAAGATGAAATCATCAAACTCGTTGAGGCGGGCAACGTCTCCTTCCCTTCCAACTCTTCGCTTATCAAAGGCGCCAGCAGTCTGTTTGGTGTTAGAACCGATATGCAGTTTGGCAAACTCAAGCTGCAGATGGTAGCTTCGCAGAAGAAGAGTGCATCGAAGAGTGTATCTACCAGGGGCGGTGTACAGCTCACTCCTTTCGAACTGAATGTAGCCGATTATGAGGAGAACCGCCACTTCTTCCTCTCCCAGTATTTCAGAAATCATTATGATGCCTGGATGCAGAAACTTCCTAATCTCACCACGGGCATCACCATCAACCGCGTGGAGGTGTGGGTTACCAACAAAACCGGCAATACCACCAATACCCGAAACATCGTAGCCCTGACCGACCTGGGCGAGAACCAGAAACTGAGCAACCCGATGTGGGCGGCGAGCGGACAGGTGCCTTCTAATCAGGCGAATACAGAGTATGCGGCGATGACAGGGCAGTATGCTGCTGCCCGTGACATCGACCAGGCTGCAACCACTCTCGATGGAGGCGGACTGGTTGGCGGAGCCGATTATGAGAAACTGGAGAGTGCCCGTCTGCTCAATTCTTCTGAGTATACAGTCAATACCGCCTTGGGTTATATCTCATTGAAAACCAGTCTGCAGACCGACCAGGTGCTTGCCGTAGCCTATGAGTATACATCGGGAGGCGTTACCTATCAGGTGGGCGAGTTTGCATCCGATCTCAGCGATACCAAGCAGGCACTCTTCGTGAAATCGCTCAAGAATACCAGCAGCAATCCGCGACAGGGCAACTGGGGGCTGATGATGAAGAACGTTTATTATCTGGCTTCTACCGTAGAGAAGGAGAAGTTCCGCCTGGATGTGAAATACCAGAGCGATACCACCGGCGTATATCTCAGTTATATCCCAGAGCAGCAGGTGAAAGAACAGCCTATCATCCGTGTGCTGGGCGCCGACCGTCTGGATAACAACAACAAGGCACACAGCAATGGATATTTCGATTATGTAGAAGGCTATACCATCTCTAACGGACGCGTGTTCATTCCGAAGGTAGAGCCTTTCGGCAGTTATATGCGTGATTATCTGGTCAAGCGGGGCGTGGCTGCCGACAAGGCAGAAAAGTATGCCTTTACCGAACTTTATGACAGTACGAAGACCGTAGCCAAGCAGATAGCCGAAAAGAACAAGTATCAGATTGTGGGACAGTTCAAGGGCTCTGCAGCCAATGTCATCTCGCTCGATGCCTACAATGTTCCACAGGGGTCGGTGGTCGTTACGGCAGGCGGTATCACCCTGAAAGAGGGCACCGACTATTCGGTAGATTACAGTGCCGGCGAGGTGACCATCCTGAACCAGAGCATCATTGATGCCGGTACGGCTGTCAACGTTTCTCTGGAGAGTAATACCGATTTCGGACAAACCCGAAAAACGATGTTCGGACTGAACTGGGAGTATGATTTTACCAAGAACTTCCAGTTGAGCGGTACTATCCAGCACCTCTCCGAACAGGCGCTTACTACCAAGGTATCCATGGGATCCGAACCGCTGAAGAACACCCTTTGGGGCATCAATCTCAACTGGCGCAAGGAGAGTCAGTGGCTCACTAATGTGCTTGACAAGATACCATTCCTGCATCTTACCCAGCCATCGCAGATATCCTTTACAGGAGAATTTGCCCAGCTCATTGCCGGTGAGGCAGGTGGCACACAGGACAATGCATCTTATATCGATGACTTCGAGGGTACGAAGACTACCATCGATGTAACGACTCCTACCTCCTGGTTTATATCCAGTGTGCCTTCGCTCAATTTCAAGGACGATTACAGCGATAAGACCGGTCTGAGCAGCGGTTTCCACCGTTCGCGCCTAGCCTGGTATACCATCGATCCGCTGTTCACCCGCCGTGGAAGTTCGCTCACTCCGGGACATATCAAGGGCGACCTCAAGCAGTTGAGTAACCATTATGTCCGCGAGGTCTATACCAAGGAGCTCTTTCCATTGCGCGACCAGAGCAGTTATCAGGGCGCTACCAATACCCTGAATGTACTCAATCTGGCTTACTATCCAAGCGAGCCTGGACCATACAACTTCAATGTAACAGATTTGCAGGCTGACGGAACCCTGCAGAATCCGCAGCGCAACTGGGGCGGAATGATGCGTAAGCTGGATACCAACGATTTCGAGCAGGCAAACATCGAATACATCGAGTTCTGGATGCTCGATCCGTTCATCTATTCCCGCGAAGAGGCTGATGCTGCCGATTATGGTGGCGATTTCTACATCAACCTGGGCGAGGTGAGCGAGGATATCCTGCGTGATGGCAAGAAATTCTATGAGAGTGGCATGCCGGTAGATGGCAGCAAGAGCTACACCTATACCCAGTGGGGTAAGATTCCTACCCAGAGCACCGTGACCTATGCCTTTGCTACCACCAGTGGCAGCAGAGCCTTGCAGGATGTGGGTTTCAACGGACTGACTGATGCCGAGGAGCAGGAATTCTACAAGAGTGCTTATCTCGACCAGATTCAGGGCAAGGTGAACCAGGCGGTATTCGACAGCATCTTTGCCGATCCGGCACGTGATGACTACCACTATTTCCGCGGTTCCGACTGGGATGAGATGCGTGCTCCTATCTTGCAGCGATATAAGTATATCAACAATCCTCAGGGCAACTCGCCTGACAGCGACAGCCGTTCTGAGGGCTATGATACTTCTTATAAGTCAACGTCGGATGTCGAGGATATCAACCAGGATTATACCCTCAACGAATATGAGAAATACTTCCAGTACCGTGTCAGCATCCGTCCGGAAGATCTCGTGGTGGGTAACAATCATATTGTAGATAAGCGTGAATACAGCCAGACCTGGCGTGATAATACCAAGTCTACCGTTACCTGGTATCAGTTCCGCATACCTATCGATGAGTTTGAGAGCCGTCAGGGCAACATCAACGATTTCTCCAGCATCCGCTTCATGCGTATGTTCCTCACCGGTTTCAAGAAACCTATCGTGCTGCGTTTCGGTACCTTCGACCTCGTGATGGGCAAGTGGCGTACCTATGATCAGCCGCTCGGCGCAGCCAGTGGCGGAACCCTCGACGCAAGCAGCGTGAGTCTGGAAGAAAACGGCGAGAAGACACCAGTCAACTATGTCTTGCCTCCGGGTATCAAGCGCGAACAGGATCCTAGTCAGCCTCAGTTGGTTGAGGCGAACGAGCAGGCGTTGAGTCTGGTGGTCAAGAATATGAGCACAGGCGAGGCGAAGGCGGTTTACAGGAATTCTACCCTTGATCTGCGCCAGTACAAGCGCATCCAGATGTTTGCCCATGCCAATGCATTGGAGCAGAATACCACCCGTCTGCAGGATGGTGATCTCTCTGTCTTCATCCGTCTGGGTAGTGATTACAAGAACAATTACTACGAGTATGAAATCCCACTGAAGCTCACCGAGCCACGCTCCAACTACAACCGCTATGTGCTTGCCGACTGTAAGGCGGTATGGCCTGAGGAGAATATGCTCGATGTGCCGCTGAGTGTCTTTACGGCATTGAAGAAAAACCGCAACAAGGCGAAGGCTCAGGGTGTGGCTTCTTATCTCGCTCCTTATTCCATGATGGATGCTGAACATCCGCAGAACAAGATTACCATCGTGGGTAATCCGAGTCTCGGTGAAGTGAAGACCATGATGCTGGGTGTGAGAAACAATTCTGCCGACATCAAGAGCGGTGAGGTATGGATAAACGAACTCCGACTCAAGGAACACAATAATTCGGGTGGTTGGGCTGCCAATGCCAACCTGAACGTACAACTCTCCGATTTTGGTAGCGTGAATGCCACCGGCAGATACATTAGCGAGGGATTCGGCGGCCTGGAAGATGGCGTGGCAAGTCGCACTACCGATAATTACGGTACCTACAGTGTGACCACATCGCTCGAAATGGGTAAGTTCTTCCCTGACAAGGCGAAGGTGAGCATACCTTTATATTATAGTATTACCAAGGAGAAGACTACTCCTAAGTATAATCCGCTGGATACTGATATGGAATTGAAGGATGCCCTCGATGCTGCCGGATCCAAGCACGAGCGCGATTCTATCGAGAATATCGCTGCCACCAAGATTACGCAGACCAACTTCTCCATCTCGAATGCCCGGGTGGGTATCGCTACCAAGCGCCATCCGATGCCATACGATCCAGCCAACTTCTCATTCACCTACAGTCATCAGCATCAGTATACTACGGGTGAAACGACGATGTATGAGCGCAAGGACAACTGGCGCGGAGCCCTGGATTATTCGTGGAGCCCGGTTTATAAGGCTTGGGAACCATTCAAGGGACTGAAGAACAAGAGCAAGTGGCTCGACATACTGAAACGTTTCGGACTGAACTGGCTACCGCAGAACATAGCCTTCAATACCGAGATGACGCGCGACTATTACGAGTTGCAGGAGCGCGATATGGAAACTCTGATGAGTGGAGCTGCCGGAGTAGACTCCAAGTTGCCGCTCACCTTCAGTGAACAGTTCCTCTGGAACCGTGAGTTCTCCATCAACTGGGATCTGACCAAGAACCTGCACATGAACTTCCAGAGTGCTACCCATGCACAGATAGAGGAACCATATACACCGGTCAACAAGGATCTTTATGCCGACCAGTATCATGCCTGGAAGGACTCCGTATGGACCAGCATCCGCCACTGGGGTGCACCGCTCGACTACAGTCAGAATTTCCAGGCATCCTACAAGGTGCCTCTCAATCTGCTGCCTGTCTTCGACTGGGTGAACAGCGATGCCTCTTACAATGCCAACTATTCTTGGGAGCGCGGTACAGAGGATGAGGAGGGTAACTCGTATGGTAACACCATCAATACCCAGCGCGAACTGACATTGAACGGAAACTTCAACCTGGTGAAACTCTACAACCATGTGCCTTTCCTGAAGAAGGTAAACGATAAGTTTGACCGTACCCAGAGTAGGGCACAGATGCAGCGCAAGAAGCAGGAAAAAAAGAAAAAGAAGCAGGAAGCAAAGGAACAGGCGGCTGATCCGAAGAAGGCGCTGCCTAAGAACAAGCGTGCCTTCGAACGGGAAATCACCCTCCTGCCTGATACCACATTCAAGATACGCCACGGCAAGAATACCAAGCGACTGATTGTGAATGCCAAGACGGAAGACGGCAAAGTGTTCCCGCTTAAATATAAAAAGGTGGATAATAACCAGATCAGAATCATCTCAAAGGTAGATACTGCCATGAAGGTGAAACTCTCCGTACTGGCTAAGGAACCGCTTGATGATAAGAAATGGTATAAGGGATTGCAGTTGGCTAGTCGTCTGGCAATGATGGTGCGCAATGTGAGCATCAACTATCGCAGCAGCTATCAGCTCACCCTGCCGGGCTTCTTGCCTAGTGTGGGTGATGCCTTCGGACAGAAGAAGGTGGGACAGATGGCACCGGGTCTTGACTTCGCCTTCGGTATGGTTGGCGACGATTATATCGAGAAGGCTAGAAACAACGACTGGCTGCTCTGCAACGACAGTATCGCAACACCAGCCACTACCAGCAGAACGGATAATCTTACGTTGCGTGCCACCCTGGAGCCTGTCAAGGATTTCAAGATTGATCTCTCTGCCACACGCACCAAGACCACTCAGAAGAGCATACAGTATATGTATGAAGGAACGCCAACTACCCAGAGTGGAGCCTTCCAGATGACTACCATCTCGCTGGGTTCGGCTTTCGAGGGAATGGGCAATGCCAATTCGGGGTATCGCAGCAAGACCTTCGAGAAGTTTGTCAACTCGCTGGCTGGTTTCAGAGATAGGGTAGAGGCTCAGTATGCAGGTACCGTTTATCCGGCTGGTTCGGCTCTGGCTGGCGGCAAGTTTGATGCTTCCCGCACGCCGGTCAACCAGTATAGCAGCGATGTCATGATTCCTGCCTTCCTCAAGGCTTATACCTCGATAGGCGGCAATTCGCTTTCGGTATTCCCGGCATTGAGCCGGATGTTGCCAAACTGGACAATCCGTTATAGTGGACTGGGACGTCTGCCTTGGTTCAACGAGCACTTCAAGAGTGTCAACATCAACCACTCTTACAAGAGCGTCTTTGCAGTTGGCAGCTACAACAGTTACAGCACCTTCCAGGAGTATATGAACGGTCTCGGCTTCGTGAGTGATGCCACTACGGGCAATCCATCTCCAAGCAGCATGTTCAACATTTCGCAGGTAAGTATCAACGAGTCGTTCTCGCCATTATTGGGTATGGATGTCACATTCAACAATAATATGACGGTGAAGGCAGAATATCGCCAGACCCGTGTATTGAACCTCAGTATGACGAGTGTGCAGCTGAACGAGGCATTGAGTAAGGACTGGGTAATCGGTATGGGTTACCGCATCAACAATTTCGATGTTTTCGGCTGGGGCGCCAAGGCCTCCCGTTCCAAGTCGAAGGGCGGCAACAAGAATGCAGCCAATAAGAATGCGTCGACCACCAAGACGGTTCAGAATGGTACCAACCATGATCTGAATCTACGTCTTGACTTCAGTTTCCGCAAGCAGGCAGCCATCGTTCGTGATATAGCCTCTATGGTAAGCAGTGCCAGCAGCGGCAACAATGCTCTGAAACTGAGTTTCTCTGCCGATTATACCTTCAGCAAACTCCTTACCATGAGTTTCTATTATGACCGTCAGACTAACACACCGCTCCTGTCGAGCAGCAGTTATCCTACCACCACACAGGATTTCGGCCTGAGCATCAAGTTCTCGCTGACGAGATAAAAAGAAAATTCACTAGAACCAATAGGCAGGAAGTAAATTCTCTAATTCTCAAATTCTTGAAAATAAAAAAGCTCGGATGCTTGTGATGCATCCGAGCTTTTTAAATATTCTGATAATTCTTGATTACTTCTTGTCGTAAGCATGAACAGGGTAGTCGATGGTATAGTGGAGACCACGGCTCTCCTTGCGTTCTATCGCCATGCGGGTGATGAGATAACCCACGTTAATCATGTTGCGGAGCTCGCAGAGTTCCTTGCTTACCTTTACACGCTTGAAGAGGTTTTCTGTCTCTTCGTAGAGAAGATCGAGACGGTCCCATGCTCGCTTCAGACGGAGGTCGCTGCGCACGATGCCTACATAGTTGCTCATGCATTCGCCCACCTCTTTCACGCTCTGTGTAATCAGCACCTTCTCTTCGTTGGTCAAAGTACCTTCATCGTTCCATGCTGGTACCTTCTCATTGAAGTCGTACTCATCTACATGTTCAATACTGTGCTTGGCAGCAGTCTCGGCATAAACCACAGCCTCGATGAGCGAGTTGCTGGCAAGACGGTTACCGCCATGCAGACCGGTGCATGAACACTCGCCCAGGGCATAGAGACGGTTGATGCTTGAACAGCCGTTCAAATCTACCTTGATACCACCACACATGTAGTGAGCGGCAGGACGAACTGGGATGTAATCCTTGGTGATATCGATGCCGATGCTGAGACACTTGGCATAGATGTTAGGGAAGTGACGCTTGGTCTCCTCCGGATTCTTGTGGGTTACATCCAGGCAGACATGATCCAATCCGTGAATCTTCATCTCCTTATCGATGGCACGTGCCACGATGTCGCGAGGAGCCAGACTCAGGCGCTCATCATATTTCTCCATGAAGCTCTCGCCGTTAGGCAGACGCAAGATGCCGCCGTATCCACGCATTGCCTCGGTGATGAGGAATGCAGGGTGGGTTTCTCCTGGATGATAGAGGGCTGTAGGGTGAAACTGTACGAACTCCATATCAGCCACCGTACCCTTGGCACGGTAAACCATCGCCTCACCATCACCGGTAGCGATGACTGGGTTGGTGGTAGTCTGATAAACGGCACCACATCCACCGGTACACATCACGGTAACCTTGCTCAGATAGGTATCCACCTTCTGGGTGTCAGGATTCAGAACATAGGCTCCGTAACAGTTAATATAAGGTGTACGGCGGGTAACACGGGCACCCAAGTGGTGCTGAGTGATGATTTCTACAGCGAAATGATTTTCCTTGATATCGATGTCCGGGCAGTTGCGCACAGCTTCCATCAGACCGCGCTGGATTTCAGCACCCGTATCATCAGCGTGATGAAGAATGCGGAACTCGCTGTGTCCGCCCTCACGATGAAGATCGAACTTGCCATCCTGCTGCTTGTCGAAGTTGACACCCCACTGCACGAGCTCCTTGATCTGCTCTGGTGCCATGGTGACAACCTGCTTCACAGCCTGATAGTCGCTGATGTAATCACCAGCGATCATTGTATCCTGTATGTGCTTGTCGAAGTTATCTACTTCCAAGTTGGTAACTGACGCCACACCACCTTGTGCGAATGAAGTGTTTGCCTCATCGAGTGAGGTTTTGCAGATCATACACACTTTACCTTTATGCGCTCTGGCTACTTTCAGGGCGTAACTCATACCGGCAACTCCTGAGCCGATAATTAGAAAATCATACTTATAAACCATTGAGTTTATTCTTATCTAATTTCAATATTAAGAACAGGTGTTTTTATCTATAAAACAGCCCCATTCTCTCAGAATTAATTCTTAATTCGTTGCAAAAGTAATAATTAATCTTTAAAATGAGTAATAAGAGAGGGATTTTTTGTAATTTTGCAGCGAAATTTAAGGTTATATAGTCTTTTAGACTATCAAAAGGTCGTAAAAACGACAATAATATAAGGTAATAAATCAAAGTTATGGCAGATAGAACTTTTCATAAGCGTTTTACGCTGACGGCACATATCGGTGTGGCGGTGTTCGCAATCCTGGCTCTCTACTTCTTCTGGGTCAAGTTGGCTATCATCGGCATCTTTGTGGCTATCATCATCGTGGGCATGATAGAGCGCATACTGAATACAACCTATACCTTCAAGATGGTAAAACCGATAGACCTGGATGAGGAGATGGAATATCTCATCATCAATGAGGGCAGGTTCTCTTCCAACAGAAATGTGCCGCTATGTGATGTCATTGATGTACAGATCGCCAAGACTTTCTTCGGATTAGACCATTGTGTGGTCATCGAATACGGACATAATAATATTGTGACCGTTCAGCCGGATAATGAAGAGGCATTTATGGAGAGAATCAAAAATAAATAATTTCTTTTAAGTTCAGGTGAACTGATTGTGATGAAAAAGATAATATATATGATGTTGGGTCTGATGATGGTATGGATCTCTGTACCGGTGCAGGCTCAGAATGTGATTGAAGATGAGGGAATAGAAACGGTTGATGAGGAGGATGTTTCCGACTCTACACTCGTTGACTCACTGGCTGCGGATACGCTGGCGCAGAATTTGCCTTGGCCAGAATCGGTGAAGGTGGGTATTGATAAACTCCTTGAAAGCAAGATGTTCGAAACATCACAGGTAGGACTGATGGTCTGGGACCTGTCTGCTGACTCTTGTATCTTTCAGAGAAATGAACGGCAGCTGATGCGTCCGGCAAGTACGATGAAGCTCCTGACTGCCATTACGGCGCTCGATAAGTTGGGCGGTTCTTACCAGTTTAAAACCACTCTGAAATATACCGGTACCATTGAGAATGGAGTATTGACGGGTGATGTCTATTGTATAGGCGGTATGGATCCCCGTTTCAACAGCGATGATATGTCGGCATTTGTCAATAGTCTGAAGGATATGGGTGTTGACACCATCCGTGGCAGCATCTATGCCGACCGCTCTTTGAAGGATGCCGACCTGTTGGGTGAAGGCTGGTGCTGGGATGATGACAATCCGGTGCTTTCGCCACTGGTATTCCAGCGCAAGGACATCTTTATGGATAAGTTTCTTGCCAAGCTCCGTGAGGAGGGCATCGAATATTCCTGCTTTGGGGCTTCAGAGAAGGTCTGTCCTGCGAGTGCCTTTACGGTCTGTACCCGATTCCATACGATGGATCAGATTCTGCACAAGATGATGAAGGAGAGTGATAATCTCTATGCCGAGAGCATGTATTATCAGATTGCGGCTTCTACGGGCAATAAATGGGCGAGTGCCAAGAGTGCCCGGAATGTGGAAAGACAGCTTATCCGCAAGATAGGACTCGATCCGGCAAGATATAAACTGGCTGACGGCTCGGGACTTTCGCTCTATAATTATCTCAGTGCCGAACTGGAGGTGAAACTGCTTCGTTATGCTTATCTCAACGGTAATATCATGGACCATCTGAAGCATTCGCTGCCTATCGGTGGGGTTGACGGTACGTTGAAGAAGCGTATGAAGAACAGTTTTGTGCATGGCAATGTGAAAGCAAAGACGGGTACGCTGACGGGCATTATCTCATTGGCGGGTTACTGTACCGCAGCCAATGGTCATGAACTCTGTTTCGCCATCATTAACAATGGTATCATGCATGGCAATAATGCCAGACACTTTGCAGATAAAGTATGTACTTTGCTCTGCCAACCGTGAGCGTTAGTTGATAGTTTATAGTTGATAGTTAATAGTTTTATGGAGGAAATTCGTAAGTTTGTAGATGAAATGATAACATGGGCAGGAGTCACCGGCGATTTTGTGCCCATGCTGCGCCATATCTTGCTCACCATTACAGCCATTCTCTTGGCGATGCTGAGCGATTTTCTTTGTCGCAAGATACTGGTTCCGCTCATCAGTAAGATTACTGATAAGACGGACATCACTTGGGATGATGTGCTGCTGAACAAGAAGGTGCTCACCTCGGCTTGCCATATTGTGCCGGCTGTGGTGATATGGTCGCTCATGCCGCTGATTTATCTGGAGTATCCGATATTCAAGGAGATATTGGAGCGGGCTACGGGCATCTATATCGTGGTGATGTCGGTGCGTACGGCTCTGGTCTTCATCGGGTCTTTCAAAGGATTGGAGGATTCTCAGGAACGACGCTCGTCGGCTCAGCAGTATTTCCATACTTTCTGCGGTGTTCTCAGGGTATTGATGCTCTTTGTGGCTGGCGTGGTGGTGGTTGCCATCCTGTTGGGCAAGAACCCGATGACCCTCTTTGCCGGTTTGGGTGCTACCTCGGCTGTCCTGATGCTGGTCTTTAAGGATACCATCACGGGATTGGCGGCTGGTGTGCGTCTTACCAGCAATGATATGTTGCATAAGGGCGACTGGATTACGGTGAAGTCGGTGGATGCCAATGGTATCGTTGAGGATATGTCACTCACGACCGTGAAGGTGCGCAACTTTGATAACACCATCGTTACTATTTCGCCTACTACCCTGGTGAATGGTTCGTTCCAGAACTGGATTGGTATGCAGAAGAGTGGTGGACGAAGAGTGAAGCGCGTGGTTTACTTCGATTTCCGTAGTGTCCGTCTGGTGGATGAGACATTAAAACGTAATCTGCTTGCCAAGCATTTTGCCACCGAAGATTCGTTTAAGTTGAAGGAGTCGTTGCAGAAGGCGATAGATAAAGATATACAAGAAGGGAAGGATATTGAGGATTTAAAGAATCCTGCAGCCCTTGCCCCTACCAATCTCCAGCTTTACCGTAAATTCATGGAGAAGTATCTGCGCCAGCGTCCGGAGGTCAATACCGATCTCACATTGATGGTGCGCCACATGGAAGCCACGCAATGCGGTCTTCCTATCGAGTTCTATTTCTTCATCAAGGATAAGGTATGGGTAAATTACGAACATATTCTCGCCGATATCATGGAGCATGCCTATGCCTTGGCGAATGAGTTCGGTCTGAAGATTTACGAGCAATATCCGGAACAGTAATTACTTTGAACATTGAATTTTATGAATAGTTTTTCGGCTGTCATTATCCATTGGTTTCGTGAGTATGGTAGGGATTTGCCTTGGCGCGAAACCAAGGATCCTTATGCCATCTGGCTGAGCGAAATCATCCTTCAGCAAACACGCATCGCACAGGGATGGGAATATTGGGAGCGGTTCATGAAGACCTATCCCAAGGTTGAAGACTTGGCTGCTGCCAGCGAGGATGATGTCTTGAAACTCTGGCAGGGATTGGGGTATTACTCGCGAGCCCGCAACCTTCATGCTGCTGCCAAACAGATAGTAGAGCTCGGTCATTTCCCTGATACGCTTGAAGGTATCAAAGCCCTGAAAGGGGTGGGCGATTATACTGCAGCAGCCATCGGTTCTTTTGCCTTTGATATTCCGGCGGCAGTAGTAGATGGCAATGTGTACCGGGTTCTTTCACGTTACTTCGGAATAGATACTCCTATCAACTCAACGCAGGGGAAAAAAGAGTTTGCTGCGTTGGCTCAATCACTCTTGCCTGCTTCGTCTGCTCAGCAACTTTCTGATACAGCATTATCGCCTGTTGCTGCCTATAACCAGGGCATGATGGATTTCGGAGCTATCCAGTGCACTCCTCAATCTCCGAAGTGTCTTGTCTGTCCGCTTGCCGAAACCTGTGAGGCGTTGAGGACTGGAAGGGTAGAGGAGTTGCCGGTGAAGAACAAGACACTGAAGGTGAAAACGCGCCATCTCTCCTATATATATATAAGGTGTAAAGGCGAAGTGGCTATCCACCGTCGCGGTGAGGGTGATATCTGGCAAGGATTGTGGGAACCATATAATGCATCTGACGCTCCGCAACTGCCTGCTTTTGTCCATAATCCTCTTCTCCTGGCTAAGGATGTGAAGCATGTACTTACCCATCGCATCCTCCTTGCCGACTTCTATCTGCAGGAAACAGAAACCCGCCCCCTGCTCCCTGATGATTATATCTGGGTGAAAGAGGACGAGATAGAACAGTATGGTGTTCCAAGGTTGATAGAAATCATGTTGGAAATGGTTCAAGCTAAATCACAAAAAAGAGGGTGTGTCATAAGGTCATGACACACCCTCTCTTATTTATATATGTTCTGTTAGATATTTCGTCTCAAGCAAGAATTAGTAATTCTGTGCTTCAATCTGGAAGTAGCTCTGTGGGTGGTTGCAGACTGGACAAACCTCAGGAGCCTTCTTGCCTACTACGATATGTCCGCAGTTAGAGCACTGCCAGATGCAGTCGCCGTCACGAGAGAAGACGAGCTTGTCCTGTACGTTCTTCAAGAGCTTGCGATAACGCTCCTC
>OIXX01000595.1_pt1 | contig 19649 bp, 19 predicted proteins | sample 1588161 | NCBI WGS metagenome assembly OIXX01 (sample SAMN03283274) | human gut metagenome | biome: human-associated habitat; material: feces | host: Homo sapiens | place: Peru | collected 2012
CCTGCCAGGCCCAGCCGCGGTCGGCCTCGCCAAAGAAGTGGAACTCGTCCATGGCCACGGCTGCCACGTCGCTTGCGGCACCCTCGCGCAGCGCCTGGTTGGCAAGGATCTCCTCCGTGCAGCAGATGACGGGGGCGGAGGTGTTGATGTGGGTGTCGCCGGTGATCATGCCCACGTTGTCGCGGCCGAGCACCTCGACCAGGTCGAAGAACTTCTCGGAGACGAGGGCCTTGATGGGCGCGGTGTAATAGGCGCGCTTGTGCTGACAGATGGTGAGGTAGGCGAGGCCGAGCGCCACCATGGACTTGCCCGAGCCCGTGGGCGTGCCGAGGATCACGTGGCCGCCGGCCGCTAGGTCGAGCAACGCCTCCTCCTGGTGCGGCCAGAGCTCCATGCCGCGTCCGGCGCACCAGTCAAGGAAGCGCTCGAGTGCGGTGTCCGGATCGAGTGTGGCCTCGGGCTCATAGTCGGGCCACTCCTCCGGGTCAAACCAGAGGTCGGGCACGAGCTCGCCGAGCGAGCCCGGAGTCGCGGGGTCGGGAGAGGCGGCGGGGTTTGCGCCCTCTTTGGAGGCTGACTGTGCTATTGGTTCCTCTTGCACGACGCATGTCCTTTTAGCTGGAGTTTTATCAGAGGCGAGAATGTGCTGCGGTTAGGAAGCCGCAGTCTTGGCGAGTATATGAATTGTAGCAACACTTGCCGAGACCCCAGAAATCTCCGATGTGATTGGGTGGCGCTCGGCCGCCGTGCGCCCTTCGCTGTTTGCCGCCTGCTTGAATAGAAGAGATTTCTTCTATCAAGGGAGGAACCCATGCCGCAGGTCGTCCCCGCGAGCGATTTCAGGGCCGATATCAAGTCCGTCTCGCAGTATACCGACGAGGGTGAGGTCGGAGGCAGAGCAGGATCTCGAGGGCACAGAGACGTGACGTATGGGTGGCACCAACGTTCGCTTCGACTCTGGCCAAGCTCATAGATCCCGACTGAACCTGCGGAGTGAGGCCAGCTGTAAAACCGGTACCACGGCGATTTGTTCCTTGGTGAACTGTAACTTGTTTACATCGCGTCTGCTTTTTTTCATGTACAGCGCGTGGATGGCGTGCCCATGGTGCTGACCTGCAGTCCGACGGTTCTCGTTCATGCGCTCTCTCCGCAGCCATCTGAAGTGGCGGGCATAATCAGCAGTCTGCTGCCTTTCGGGCTTCATAGTTGATGGTCTTCGCAAGGCTCTGCGGGATCCTTGGGGGCGACCCGACGCCGCTCGGCTTCCGAAATAAACCGTTCACGGAAGATAACCCGAGAAGAAACATACTTATCATCAACGCGCATCTTGTGTGATGTATTAATTCCACAAAGAGCTGAAGGAAGGAAACTAAGACGTCAAATCCTTCCGACAGTTCGTCGTGAGCTCGGCAAGGCTGGCGGAATGACCGAGGGGAGAGGATCGTGTGGTGCGGGTTAGCTCCGGAATTATGCAGGACAAGATACGCGGGATCGTGGAAGGCTGCAAGGACGTCAGCTTCACGTTCGAGCGAAAGGAGGGAATTAGCCTCTTTTTCTCGTCGGACTCCGATGACGGTACGGCCGTTGCCGCGGCAAAGCGTGCGATCAAGTCGGATCCGTTGGGCAAGACGCTGCTCGTCTCGGTAAAGCCGGCGTGAGTTCGGCGGGGTTATGTCCGAAGCCGCCCCCGGGGTGAGGCGTCAGGACGGGTGATGCCGTGCGTCTGCGCGGCCGTCAGGGAAGGAAGGTAACGATGGAGAAAATCACGGACTTCATCGAGAGCAAGATCGCTCCGGCTCTCATCAAGTTTTCCAACCTCAAGTACATCCAGATCATCCAGCGTACGTTCATCGCGTTCACGGCGCTTCTGATCATCGGGTCTCTGTTCACGCTGCTGGCGAACCTGCCCAAGGAGCTCATCGGCGACTTCTCCAAGAAGTTCGCGCTCGGTGCCGGCGTGGGCACCTCCTTCATGGGGCTGTTCACCTGCGTAGCGGCGGCGTACGCCACCATCGAGTGGTACAACACGAACCGCGACGAGCACATCGATTTCGTGGCTCCGCTGATTCTGGTGGTCTCGAGCTTCTTCGTGTGCGTGCCGGCCACCACCGTGAAGACCGTGGTCGAGGGTTCCGACAAGCCCGGTAGTTTTGTGGGCGTCGCCACGGATTACCTCGGCACCAAGGGCGTCTTCGCGGCGCTCATCATCGGCATCCTCACGATTGAGATCTACCGCTTCTTCGTGAACCACAAGGTCACGATCAAGATGCCCGAGGGCGTCCCTCCCATGGTCGCCAACGCGTTCACGGCGCTTATCCCGAGCTTCTTCGCCATCGTCTTCTGGTGGCTGGTGACGCCGGTCTTCGGGCTCAACATCCCCAAGATGATCATGGGCCTGTTCACACCGCTCGTGAGCGCCTCTGACTCGGTCGCCGCCGCGTTCATCACCTCGTTCCTGAACCGTGCCCTGTGGGCGGTCGGCATCCACGGTGGCAACGTCGTCGGCTCGGTCGCCAACCCCGTGTGGCTGCAGATGACCGCCGAGAACCAGGCCGCCTACGCCGCTGGGCAGCCGCTTCCCTATACCTTCACGAGCATCTTCTACGACAACTACGTGTGGGTCGGCCTGCTCCCGCTCGCCGTGGTGATGTTGACCACGAAGTCCAAGCGCCTGAAGGCCCTCGGCGGCCTCGCGCTTCTGCCCGCGCTCTTCAACATCGGCGAGCCGCTCATCTTCGGCATTCCCATCGTGCTCAACCCGCTCATGATGATCCCGTTCGTGCTCTCCTATATGGTGGTGCTTGCACTCGCCTGCCTGCTGACGCTTTCCGGCATCATCCCTGTGCCCGTGCTGTCAGCTCCGTGGATCACGCCGGCGCCCATCAAGACCTTCCTTGCCACCGGTGCCGGTCTCGGGGCGGTTCCGGCGGTCGTGTTCGTGATCGTCGCGTGGCTTATCGTGGGGCTCATCTTCTACCCCTTCGTGAAGGCACTCGAGAAGAACGACCTTGACGAGGCGGAGGCGATTGAGGGGGCCGACGCCGAGAAGGCGACAGATTCCGAGGCGTCCGCCGAGTAACGACCTCTGGGACGCGCGGTGGGGTCGGGGTCGCTCGCGCCCCCGACCCCGTCCGTGCCCGTCCCGCGTCTCGACTAAGGAGCCCCCATGCTGGGTGTGTCGACGTATCTGCAGGAATATCAGCCCGACTATCTCGAGCAGGCCGCCCGCGCGGGAGCCAGGCTCGTCTTCACGTCGCTCCAGATGCCGGAGCTTGACTATGACCACGCGAAGCCGGTGCTTGCCCAGGTGCTCGAGCAGTGTCACGATCTCGGCATGAGCCTGGTCGCCGACGTCTCGCCGGCGGCGTTCTCGCTGCTGCACGTGGCCGAGGGCGACTACGACGCCCTTAGGGCTCTTGGCGTGGACACGATTCGGCTTGACTACGGCTTTCGTGACCTCAGGCTCGTGCGGGATTTGCAGCGGCGGTTTCGGCTCGTGCTGAATGCGAGCGTGGTGAGCGACGCCTATCTTGACGAGGCGGTAGCCGAGGACGTGCGGCTCGAGGATCTTTCGTTCATGCACAACTACTACCCGCGTGCCGAGACGGGCCTCTCCCGCGAGGGCTTCGAGAGGGCAAACGAGCTTTTTCGGCGTCGCGGTCTGTCCGTCCAGGCGTTCGTTCGGGGGGACGCCGAGTGCCGGTTCCCGCTCTACGAGGGGCTGCCTACGCTCGAGTGCCACCGGGGCGTCGCCTCGCTCGTCGCTACCGTCGACCTCGTTCGCACCTTCGGCGTGCGCGACGTCATCGTGGGGGACACGCGCGCACACCCCGAGACGCTCAGGCGCATGGGTGCCTATCTCGATCGCGGGGAGCTAGGCGTTCCATGCCACCTGTACGAGGGCGCGGAGGGACTCTACGGCCAGAGGCTCAAGAGCCGCAAGGACCAGCCGGGCGACATCGTCCGCCTCCTCTGCCCTCGCGCGCCCGGTGTCGTGGCGGACAACACGATCGGACGCGCACGCGGCTCGATCGTCATGGAAAACGAGTACGCCCGGCGCTATGGGGGAGAGGTCTACCTCGTGAAGCGTAGCCTGGGCGCACGGGCGCGCTCGAACGTCATAGGCTTCGTCGACCCGTCGTACGTGGGCGTTCTCGACCATATCGACGCGGAGACGGACATCGTGCTGGAGCGTCTCTAGGAAGAGCATCAGCGCGCCTCGGGGTTTACCCCGCGGTGCCCAACGAGGGGAGTTGGCCATGAAGAAGATCATGCTTGCCTGCAGTGCCGGAATGTCCACCAGTCTTCTCGTCGAGAAGATGCGCAAGTCTGCCAAGGAGCGCGGGCTCGACGTCGAGATCGAGGCGCTTCCTGTTGCCGAGGCGGAGCGCAGGCTTGACGAGTACGACGTTGTCATGCTCGGCCCCCAGATCCGCTATAAGTTGGAAGACATGCGCAAGGCGGCGGACGGACGCACGCCGGTCGACGTCATCAAGATGACAGATTATGGCATGATGAACGGAAAGAACGTTCTTGATGCAGCTTTGGCAGTGATTGGCAAGTGATGCATGGATGGAGCATAGAGGAGTCGTTGCCAGGCTGGACGCCATGCGTGACCAGCTGACGCCCCAGGAGCGGGGCATCGTGGACTGCATCCTCTCCGACCTGGACGGCGTGGCCGGCAAGAGCATTCACGATATGGCAGCGGCCTCCTCTGTCTCCGTCGCCACCATCTCGCGTTTCTGCAAGAAGATCGGGTTCTCCGGGTATCGGGAGTTCCAGAGCGCGCTTACGTACGAGGCAGGCGGAAGGGTCGCTCCCGTCGTGATACCAACGAGCCAGGTTCTCTCGGAGATCTCGCCGCACGAGGACATCTCGCGTCTCATCCGCAAGGTGACGCGCAAGAACGCTCAGGCGCTGTGCGTGATGGAGGCCCTCATCGACCCCCATGCGATTGAGCGGGCGGTCGAGCTGCTCGCCCGAGCTCGTTCGGTGACGGTCTTTGCGCACGGGTCTTCCCTCGTCGTGGCGCACGACCTCGCCCTTAAGCTGATGAGGGCGGGGCTGTCCTGCTCGCTGTTCGACGACGGGCACGCCCAGCACCTCGCCGCCGCCAACCTGCGGGCCAGCGACGTCGCCGTTGCGATCAGCTATACCGGCACGACGCCGAGGGTGCTCGAGTGCGCCCGGCTCGCCAGTGAGGGCGGTGCCGCCGTCATCGCCATCACGAGGGGCGCTTCGACCTCTGGGCTGCGGAAGATCGCGGACGTCACCATCCCCGTACCTTCGACGGGTCTGGCAGAGCACGGAACCGACACCATGTCTCGCATTGCCGAGATGCACGCGGTCGACCTGCTGTTTGCCTCTTACGTCACGACATACTACGAGCGCTGCGTTCCGTTTATCAGGCGCGACCTCGAGTAGCCCTCGTGGTATGAGCGGATGAAGTCGCGGTACCAGTTGAAGCTGTCCTTGCGGACGCGCCGATAGGAGCCGTGCCCCTCGTTGTCCGCGTCGACGTAGACGACGCCGTAGCGCTTCTCCATCTCGCAGCTGCCGGCCGAGACGATATCGATGATTCCCCAGACGATGTAGCCCATGACGTCCACGCCGTCGCGCTGCGCCTCCAGCATCTGATCGAAATGACGCCGAAGGTAGTCGATGCGGTATGGGTCGTGCACGCGCTCCCGGCCCGCCTCGACGACGAGCTCGTCGCGCACGCCCATGCCCCCCTCCGCCACGAGGACGGGCTTCCGCACGCGGTCGTACAGGCGATTGAGCGCGCTCCTGAGCCCGACGGGGTCGATTTGCCATCCCCACTCCGTCGCCTCGAGGTGGGGGTTTCGCACGCCGCTCACGAGGTTGCCCGCCGTCTGCTCGGCCGCGTCATCGCAGGACACGACGCTCGACTGGTAGTACGAGATGCTGACGAAGTCACAGGTGTAGCGCGAGAACAGCTCGAGATCCTCGGGCAGGATCTCCACGTGGATGTTCCGGTCCCTGAAGAGGCGGTCCATGTAGCCGGGATGGTAGCCCCGGGCGAGCACGTCGACGGCGTACCACTGGTTGACCTGCTCGCTCCTCACGAGCTCGAGGTTGTCCTCGGGGGAACAGGTGTAGGGGTAGTAGCAGAAGTCGGCCACCATGCAGCCGCTTTTGGCCCGCGGAGCGATCTGGCGCTGCAGCTGGATGACGCGCGCGCTCGCGACGAACTGGTTGTGCAGCGACTGGAAAACGAGCGACTGGTCATAGGGCTCGCCCTCCGGCCTGGGGAGGGCGACGCCGTTCCACGGGCTGAAGTACCCGGCGTTTATCTCGTTGAAGGGCAGGTAGAAGTCGATGCTCTCGCCCCAGCGCTCGAAGACCGTCCGGGCGAACTTCACGTAGAGCTCGATCGTCTCGCGGTTCGTCCAGCCTCCGTGTCGCTCGACGACCGCCAGCGGGACGGCGTAGTGCGTGAGCGTGAGGAAGACCCTCATGCCGGCTCTGCGACAGGCCTCGAAGATGCGGTCGTAGTAGGCGAGCCCGGAGGGGTTCGGGCTGTTCTCGTCCCCGGTGGGGTAGAGCCGGGCCCAGCTGATGGAGAACCGATAGACGTCAAGCCCGAGCTCCGAGAGGAGCGCCATGTCCTCGTCGAGGTGCTCGTAGCCGCGGCTCCCGCGTCGGAAGGGGTAGTTGGCCCCGGAGGCGGCGGCCTTCGCGCGCGCGATTGCGGTGGGCGTTATGAGGCGCGTCTCGGTGGTCGCGTTGCTCGTGCGGGGGAGGTAGGGGCGACAGTCCTGGGTGTCGAGCCCCTTGCCGCCTGCGTCGTAGGCGCCCTCGTATTGGCTCGAGGCAGTGGCCCCGCCCCACATCAGCTCGCGCATGCTGGTCTCCTCGGTCGAACGTTGAGCCGTGCGGGGCGTCCCGCGCCATCCGCCCTCGGGCGCCCCTACCGGCGCTCCCTAGAGCGTGGCGCGGACGTGCCCGTGGGCGCGCTCGAGCGCCGCGCGCGCCTCGTCGGCGCTGCAGCTGAGCAGAAGGCTCGTGATGGCGACCTTCACCTGGCCGCCGGCGGCGTCGAGCGCCTCCTGGGCCTCCTCGCCCGTGCACCCGCAGGCGCCCGTCACGATGTTGCGCGCCCGCACGTGGAGCTTCTCGTTGGTCTGCTGCACGTCGACCATGAGGTTTTTGTACACCTTGCCGACGCCCACCATCGCGCCCGTCGAGATCATGTTGAGGATGGTCTTCTGCGCCGTGCCCGCCTTGAGTCGCGTGGATCCCGTGAGCACCTCGGGGCCGGTGACGGCCTCGATCGCGAGCTCGGCCACGCGCCCAATCGCGGAGCCCTCGTTGCACGCGATGGCAACGGTGTGGCAGCCCGTCTCGCGGGCGTGCCGCAGCGCCCCGACCACGTAGGGCGTGCGTCCGCTTGCGGCGAGCCCCACGACCAGGTCTCGAGGGGACAGCGTGCGTGCGTCGAGGTCCGAGGCGCCCGCCGCCTCGTCGTCCTCGGCGCCCTCGGCGGCCTTCACGAACGCATGCTCGCCGCCCGCGATGAGCCCGATGACGGTCTCGAAGGAGACCCCGAACGTGGGCGGGCACTCCACCGCGTCGAGCACGCCGAGCCTGCCGCTCGTGCCCGCGCCGACGTAGATGATGCGGCCGCCCGCCTCGAGCGCGGAGGTTGCCCACTCGATGGCCTGCGCCACCCGGGGAAGCACCATGCGGACGGCCTCGATCGCGCGCATGTCCTCGGCGTTCATGGCCTCGGCGATCTGCAGCGGCGTGAAGGTGTCGAGCTCCATCGTGTTCGGGTTTCTGCGTTCGGTCGTCAGCTTGCTGAGATCCAGCATCGGAAACGCCCCCTTACCGGTCGGCCTTCTGGGCGAGTCGCTTGTGCACGTCGATGAGCTCGGCGATCAGCTCCTGGGCGAGGATCGAGGTCATGAGGTGGTCCTGGGCGTGGACGAGCATCACGTTGACTTCGGTGTGCTCGCCGTTCGCCTCCTTCGTGAGCAGCTCGGTCTGGGCGTGGTGGGCCTGCAGGCTCGCCTCGCCCGCCTGCTTCATCATGTCGTCCGCCTCGTCGAACTTGCCCTCCTTGGCAAGCCTCAGGGCCTCGAAGGCCTTGCTGCGGGCGTCGCCCGCCATCGCGATGAGCCCGAAGGCGATCATCTCGGTGGAGTTCTCGTCGTTCTCGTCTGCCATGGATCCTCCGTTGTCGGCATGGGTTCAGGTGCCGTCCGCCGCGCCTTCTGCCACAGGCGGACGATGGTCGTCGATGCGTTCGGCGAGTCTGAGAATAGACACAGACCCTGGGGTCGGCAACGCCGCCCGCAGGTGGTCGGCGGCGCGTTCCGGTCGTGTTCCGTGAGAGGGTCGCGCTTCGTCCGGGTGAAATGTGGCGTAAGAGACATGTTAGAGAAAGTGCTGGTAATCCATCTAGTTATAGGAAAACTCGAGGTGCGCCACGGCGGCTGTTTTCATGGCGTTTCGGGCAACTGCGCTGAAACAAATCGTGTCAAGCGACATCCTCCCGCGGGCGTTTAGAAACCGCTCGGACACGATTCGCGCCAGGATAAGAAATTAAATTTCTTAGTAGGATAGAATCGATGACATAACAATTCCACATCGGTACAACTGAAGGCAGAAGGAGGAGGGCTCCCATGGCCGCCCGCAGTCTTCTCGCACTTTTAAAAGAGAATAGGGACTACGTGAGCCCGACGGAAAAGGGCGTCATAGACTTCGTGCTCAAAGACCCCGAGCGGGTCGTCGGCGCGAGCATTCACGAGCTCGCGGCGATGTCGTTCGTGTCCCCCTCCACCGTCTCGCGGCTCTGCGCGCGGCTGGATACGGGGGGCTACAAGGGGTTCCAGCGCGCGCTCGTCTATGACCTCGCGACCACGCGCGACGCCGAGCGAACGACGATCGGCGACATCACGCCGACAGACTCGACGGCCCGCACCGTCTTCAAGGTCACGCGCAAGAACATCGAGTCGCTCGCCATCACCGAGAAGCTCAACGCCCCGGAGGTCATCGACGGCTGCGTGGCGCTGATGTCCGACGCCCGGACCATCAACCTGTTCGGCATGGGGTCGTCGCTGCTCACGGCGAGGGACCTGCAGTACAAGCTCGTGAGGGTGAGGGTCTCCTGCAACGTGAGCGAGGACTGGCACGAGCAGCTCGTGCTTGCCAAGAACATGGTGCCGGGCGACCTCGCGATCGCCTTCAGCTACTCGGGTCGAACGAAGGAGGTCATCACCTGCGTCAAGCAGGCAAAGGACCGGGGTGCGAACGTCATCGTCGTCACGCGGGCCGGGCACGACTCGGACTTCGTGAGGCTCGCGGACAGGGCGCTGTTCGTGGCCTCGACCGAGCCGATCCTGCGCAGCTCGGCGAGCTCGTCGCGCATATCCCAGCTTGACGTGGTGGATATGCTGTTTGCGGCGTACGTCAACAAGAACTACGAGGCGTGTTCGAAGGCGTTTGAGCACAACTACATCGAACGGTAGGGTGGGGGCGGCACTGTCCGCCGCACTCGTGAAAGGGGCACGTATGAAGAAGAGCTACAAGATCCTGCTGGTCTGCTCGGGCGGCATGTCGACGTCCGTGCTGATGAAGAAGATGGAGAAGTACGCCCAGGAGAACGACATCGACCTGAAGGTCGACGCCTGTGGTACCGGCAACTACCAGGACGAGGCGGCGGACTACGACCTCATCCTGCTCGGCCCGCAGATCGGCTACCGCAAGGCGCAGATCGCCGGCACCGTGAGCATCCCGGTCGCCGCCATCGCGCCGCAGGACTATGCCTTTGGCAACGTCGAGAACATCCTGGCGGAGGCCGACAAGGTTCTCGGCTAGGGTCGACACAGGCCGCCCGAGACGGCGCGGCACAAACGGTTTCACGCGAACCCCGTCGTATTTCGGCGGGGTTCGTCATGTCGCATGACGAAGGGAAGGGAAAGTATGGAGAAGCTACAAGAGTTTTTGGAGAAGAGGTTAGGCCCGGTGATGAGCGTGCTTGGCTCGAACCGCTATCTGCTTGCGGTCCGAGACGGCGTCGTCTCCGCGCTGCCTCTGATTATCGTGGGCTCGTTCTTCCTGATCGTGGCCACCCCGCCTATCCCGCAGGACTGGGGCGTGTACAAGTTTCTGACCTCTAACGCCGCGACGATCCTCCTGCCGTACCGTATGACCATGTACATCATGGCGCTCTATGTGGTGTTCGGTATGGGCTGCAGCCTCGCCAAGTCCTATGACCTGGACGGCGTGTCGGGCGGCATCATGTCCGTCATGGCATTCCTGCTGACGATCGTGCCGGTCAACGTGCCGGCTGACGCCAAGGACGCCGCCGGCGTCAGCGGCTTCGTCATCTCCATGCCGAGCATGGGCTCCGCGGGCCTGTTCGTCGGCATCATCGTGACGTTCATCGCGATCAACATCTTCCGCCTGACCCAGCACTCCAAGTTCAAGATCACGATGCCCGACCAGGTGCCGCCTTCGGTCGCGCGCTCGTTCGAGGCCCTCACCCCGACGCTTCTCGTGATCCTCATCATCGGCTCCATCACCTACTACCTCGGGTTCAACTGGAACGGGGCGATCACAGCGGTCATCAGCCCGCTCGTCAAGGCGTCCGACTCGCTGCCCGGCGTGCTGCTCGTCTGCTTCCTGACCTGCTTCTTCTGGTTCTTCGGCATTCACGGCGTGTCCATCGTCGGCTCCATCGCCCGCCCGCTTTGGCTGACGCTGCTCGAGTCCAACGCCAACGCCGCCGCCGCCGGTACCGTCGGCACCGCGCTTCCGGCCATCGGCGCCGAGCCGTTCTACCAGTGGTTCATCTGGATCGGCGGCTCCGGCTGCACGATCGGCCTCGCCATCCTGCTCGTGACGGTCTGCAAGTCCAAGTACCTCAAGGACCTCGGTCGCATCGGCTTCTTCCCGGCCCTGTTCAACATCAACGAGCCGCTGATCTTCGGCACGCCCATCGTCCTCAACCTGACGCTCGCGATTCCGTTCATCGTCACGCCGCTGGTCTGCGCGATCGTCGCCTGGGCCGCGACGGGTCTCGGCCTCGTGAGCCGCGTCATCATCACCGCCCCGTGGACGCTTCCCGGGCCTGTGGGCGCCTACCTCGCCACCGGTGGCGACTGGCGCGCCGCCGTGCTCAACATCGTGCTGATCGTCATCTCGGTCCTCATGTACCTGCCGTTCGTGAAGATCTACGACAAGACCTTCCTCGGCCAGGAGGACACGGGCGAGAAGGCCGAGCAGGCCGCGTAGTCCCCGTTCTTGCCGTACGCGTTGCTGCGGCCGGCTCCGGCGGAAGCCCCGGGGTCGGCCGCGGCGCTATCCGGTGAGGCACCGGACGTCCCGCCGCATCATCGCAGCTCGATGCGGCAGGACGTCCGATTCCTATCACGACGTACTAAGAGAGGGCGCATGAAACGACTTGGCATCTCGATCTACCCCGAGAAGACCACGCGCGAGGCCATCTTCGACTACATGGAGAAGGCCGCCGACGCGGGGTTCTCTCGCATCTTCTCCTGCCTGCTGTCCGTGACCGACAGCCGCGACAACGTTCGCCGCGACTACACGGAGATGAACGCCCGTGCCCACGAGCTGGGGTTCGAGGTCGTGCTCGACTGCAACCCGCGCGTGTTCGACGAGCTCGGCGTCTCGTACAAGGACCTGTCGTTCTTCAAGGAGATCGGCGCCGACGGGATCCGCCTCGACATGGGCTTCACGGGCAACGAGGAGTCGCTCATGACCTTCAACCCCGAGGGGCTTCTGGTCGAGGTCAACATGAGCAACGACACGCACTACATCGACACGATCATGGACTACTGCCCCGACACGACGCACCTCGTGGGCTGCCATAACTTCTACCCGCACAACTACTCCGGCCTCGGCCTCGACTTCTTCAACAGCTGCACCGAGAACTTCCGCCGTTACGGGCTGCGGACCGCCGCCTTCGTGACCTCGCAGGCGAGCGGCACCTTCGCGAACTGGCCCGTGACCGACGGTCTGCCCACGCTCGAGATGCACCGTCACCTGCCGCTCCATCTGCAGGTCGAGCACTACATCTCCATGGGCACCATCGACGACGTGATCATCTCCAACTGCTACCCGAGCGACGAGGAGCTGGCGCGCCTCAAGGGTCTGCCCCGTAACCTCGTGTGCTTCGACGTCGGCCTCATCGAGGGGCTCCCCGAGGTGGAGACGAGCATCGTGCTGGACGAGCTCCACTTCAACCGCGGCGACGTGTCCGAGAACTTCCTGCGCTCCACGCAGAGCCGTGTCAAGTACAAGGGACACCAGTTCGACCTGTTCAACGCGCCCGACGTCATCCGGCGCGGGGACGTGGTGATCGAGAGCAGCGAATACGGCCACTACGCCGGCGAGCTGCAGATCGCGCGCTCCGACATGCGCAACAGCGGCATGAGCAACGTCGTCGGCCACATCCCGGACGAGGAGCTGTTCCTTGTCGACACCATTCGCCCGTGGCAGAAGTTCCGCTTTCGTCGCGCGTAGGGCATGGTTCCGTGCGGCCGTGGAACCTCGCGGGGCTGCGGGGGCGGCCGGAAGACCCGACGGAGAGGAGCGAGCGTGCATTATATAGGTGTGGACGGCGGGGGAACGAAGACGGCGTTCTCGCTGTATGACGGCGACCTGCGGCGCATCGACACCCTGCAGGGGCCGACGAGCCACTTCGCCCAGGCCGGGTTCGACGGCACGCTGCGCGTGCTGGCGGACGGCATCGGAGCCCTCGCGCGGCGCAACGGCGTCGAGGACTACGGCATCGGCTTCGGCCTTGCCGGCTACGGCGAGCAGCGCTCCGTGCGTGAGCGGATCGAGGAGTGCGTGGGCAAGGTCGCGGGAGGCCATCCCTTCGTGCTCGTGAACGACGGGCAGGCCGCGCGGGCTGCGGCGCTCGACCTCGCCGACGGCATCGTGCTCGTTTCGGGCACGGGGTCGATCGGCTACGGCGTGCGCGGTGGGAGCGAGCGACGCTGCGGCGGCTGGGGCTACCAGGTGGGTGACGAGGGGAGCGGCTGGTGGATCGGCAAGCGCCTGCTCGCCGCCTTCGCCCGCGAGAGCGACGGCCGCTCGCCCCGCGGGGCTCTGCATGACGTGGTCATGCGCGAGCTGACCCTTTCCGGGGAGTACGACATCATCGGCTACGTGCGCGACACGCTGGGGGACGACCGCACGAAGGTCGCGGCGCTCGGGCGGCTCGCGGCGGAGGCCGCGCGCCAGGGAGACCCGGTGGCGCGCGCCATCTACGAGGACGCCGCCCGGGAGCTGGCGCAGCTCGCGCGTGCGCTCGTGGACGAGCTGTTCGCGGGCGACGCGGTGGCTGGTGCGGGGGCTGGCGAAGCGGACGCCGCCGGCACGGAGCCCGGAGCCGCCGCCGGAGCCGCCGCCGGAGCGGAGCCCGGCGCAGCCGCCGGCGCGCCCGTGCGCACGACGTACGTGGGTGGGGTGTTCCGCGTCGGCGAGCTCGTGCTGGAGCCGCTGCGCGCCGCGCTGCCGGAGCGGTGCGAGCTCGTGTCGCCCGCCCACGACCCCGACCTCGGCGCGGTTCTGCTCCTGCGCCGCCGCCTTGAGCGCGAGGAGGGCTGATGCTGGCCGTCGGACTGATGAGCGGAACGAGCCTCGACGGCGTCGACGCCGCGCTCGTTGACGTCTCGGGTGAGGGCATGGGGACGAGCGCGAGGCTCGTGGCGTTCGACACGCTTCCGATGCCCGCCGCCACGCGCGCGCGAATCATGCGCGCCTGCGGCCCGAAGGCGAGCTCGACGCCCCTGCTCTGCTCGCTGAACGTCGAGCTCGGCCACCTGTTCGCGGACGCGGCGCGGGTCGTGTGCGCGAAGGCGTCCGTGAGCCCGGGCGAGCTCTCGTTCGTGGCGAGCCACGGGCAGACCGTCTGGCACGCCCCGGCCTCGACCCTATCCGGCGCCAGCGCCGCCGACCCCGCCTGCGACTGCTGCTTCCCGAGCACGCTTCAGATAGGCGCGCCCGCCGTCATCGCCTGGGAGCTTGGCGTCCGCGTGGTCGCCGACTTCCGCCCGATGGACATGGCTGCCGGTGGACAGGGCGCCCCGCTCGTCCCGTACTCGGAGGTCGTGCTCTACGGTGACGCCGAGAGGAACGTGGCGCTGCTCAACGTAGGGGGGATCGGCAACATCACCGTGCTGCCCGCCGGGTGCGGGACGGGGGCGGCTGGCCCCGCCGAGGCCTCCGGCGTGTTCGCCTTCGACACCGGCCCCGGCAACATGATGGTGGACGAGGCATGCCGACGGCTGCTGGGCGTCCCGTACGACGAGGGCGGCTCGGTCGCCGCGAGCGGTCACGTCAACGACGGCCTGCTCGGAGAGCTCATGGCCTCGCCGTACCTGGCGCTCGAGCCTCCCAAGAGCACCGGCCGCGAGCTGTTTGGCGCCGATGCGGTCGGGCGCGTGCTGGAGGAGTGGGAAGGCCTTCCCGGCGAGGACGTCATCGCGACACTCACGGAGTTCACGGCCGCATGCGTGGCGGATGCGTGCCGGAGGTTCGTGGGGCCGCGCGTGGGTGAGCTCGACCGGCTCGTCGTTGGCGGGGGAGGCGCCCACAACGCGACGCTCGTCACCGCCATCTCCCGGCTCCTGTCCGGCACCGAGGTGCTCACGCAGGAGGGCCTCGGGCTTTCGAGCGACGCGAAGGAGGCCGTGGCCTTCGTCATTCTTGGTAACGAGACGCTGCGGGGCAGGCCTTCCAACGTGCCGAGCGCCACGGGGGCGAGCTGCCCGGTGGTGCTCGGCAGCGTGACCTATCCGCCACGGACGTTCGAGACAGGGGGCAAGTGATGGGAAGGAAGCTGAGTCGCGCGCAGCTTGCGGCACGCGGTACGAGCGCCGACGTGCGACACGAGACGAGCGCACGGCGGGACGGGGACGGCACCCGTGACGGATCACCGGCGAAGGGCTCGGGGCGTGGCGCGGGGCGTAGTCGGCGTCCGTCCGGATCGTCGGGACGCCCGAAGCTGCACGGCGTCATCACCGAGGCCATGGTGGAGGAGCAGGTCGAGCGCTCTGGCACCTACCCCTTCACGTTCACGAGCTCGTTCATCCTGTTCGTCGCGGCCTTTGCGGGGTTCGTGCTCGTTCCCTACGCGGCGGGGCGCTTCGGGGCGGACACGCGCGCCGCGAGCGTCGTGGGCATATCGGCGCTGCTACCGCCCGCGCTGGCGCTCACGCGCTACTTCCTCGACTCGAAGCGGGGAATCTGCCGGGGCTTCTGGCTCACGCTCGGCGTCTCGTTCGCCGCGTGCTTGCTGGTGAGCGGCCTGCTGTTCATCGGGGGAGTCTCGCTGCTGTAGAGGGGCGCCTCCGGCCGCCCGGGGCGATCTTGGCGCGTCGGTTCGGGCGGCGAGCCCCTCGCGAGCCTCCCGGCACGCGGGCGGCGGTCATGAGGTCGCCCACGCCCCCGGCGGCGTTGAGCGGGATGTGCTGGTCGCAGCAGATGACGACCGTGTTCGTGGGTTCCATGCGCGCCTCCTGTGGCTTGTCCGCCCAAGAGGCGCCCGTCAAAGACGCCCGTAGTCACGGCGCGGTGCCAAAGGCTGCGCTCGGCACAGCTCCTGCGCTCGGTGCGGCTCCTACAGGTAGCGGCCGGTGACGCTTGCCGGGTTGGCCGCCACCTGCTCGGGCGCGCCCGTGGCAACGATGCGACCGCCCCGCTCGCCCCCGCCCGGCCCGAGGTCGATGACCCAGTCGGCATTGTGGATGACGTCGAGGTCGTGCTCGATGACGACGAGCGTGGCCCCATGCGCCACCAGATTGTCGAACACGGCGAGCAGCGTCTGCACGTCGAGCGGGTGCAGGCCGATGGTGGGCTCGTCGAAGACGAAGACCGTGTCCGCCTGCGGCTTGCCCATCTCGCTCGCGAGCTTGAGGCGCTGGGCCTCGCCGCCCGAGAGTGCCGGAGTGGCCTCGCCCAGCGTGAGGTAGCCGAGCCCGAGGTCGGAGAGGGTCTGGAGCCGCGCCTGCACGCGGCGCAGCCCCACGGTCGCCTCCAGCGCCTCGTCCACGCTCATGGCCATGAGCTGCGGGAGCGAGAGCTCGCTGCCGTCGGCGGCGGGGCGCGTCACGGCGTCTGCCGCCGGGGCGTAGCGGGTGCCCCGGCAGTCGGGGCAGGGAATGTCCACGTCGGGTAAAAACTGCACGTCGAGCGAGACCTCGCCGGTTCCGTCGCAGGTGGGACAGCGGAGCTTGCCGGTGTTGTATGAGAAGTCGCCAGCCTTGTAGCCCTCGGCCTTGGCGGCCTCGGTGCGAGCGTACGCGCGCCGCAGCTCGTCATGGATTCCGGCGTAGGTGGCCACGGTGCTGCGCACGTTGATGCCAATGGGCGATGAGTCGATGAGCTCGGCGCGGCGGATGCCGCCCGCCGTGACCGCGCGCACGTGGGCCGGAAGCGGCGTGCCCGCCGCCGCGCCGTTGACGGCGGGGATGAGGCTCTCGAGCACGAGGGTGGTTTTCCCGGAGCCCGAGACGCCCGTGACCGCTACGAGCCGCCCGCGCGGGATGTCGACGGCAAGCGGCTTCACAGTGTGGATGGCGCTCGTCTCGAGATGAATGCGTCCGAGGTCAAAGGCGGTATCTGGTGAACAGTGTGGCTGCGGACGGCATACCCTTGCCGCACCGGCAAGGTACGGTCCGATGCGGCTTTCCGGGTTCTGCTCGACGTCCGTCACCTGTCCCTGCGCAATGACGTGGCCACCGCCCGCACCGGCAACGGGCCCCATCTCAATCAGCCAATCCGCCGCCTTCAGGATGCGGGTGTCGTGATCGACCATCGCCACCGAGTTGCCGTCAGCGATGAGGTCGCGCATGACGTCGATGAGCCCGTCGACGTTGGCCGGGTGCAGGCCGATGCTCGGCTCGTCCAGCACATAGAGCACACCCGTCGTGCGGTTGCGGACGCTGCGTGCCAGTTGCACGCGCTGGCGCTCGCCGGTGGAGAGCGTGGATCCCGCGCGGTCGAGGGAGAGGTAGCCGAGCCCAAGATCGAGCAGGCGCCTGGCCGTGTGGGCGAAGCTCTCGCAAATGGACGTGGCCATGGGGCGCATCTCGGCGGGGAGCGACGCTGACACGCCGGCAACCCAGGACGTCAGCTCGTCGAGCGTCATCTCACCGGCCTGGGCAAGGTTAATGTCCCGTACCTGCGGCGTGCGGGCGGCGGCGGAGAGGCGGGTGCCGTGGCAGTCCGGGCAGGGGCCTTCGGTGAGGAAGCGGGCCACGCGTTTCAGGCCCTTCTCGTCCTTGACCTTGGAGAGGGCGTTCTCCACGGAGCGAACGGCGTTGTAGTACGTGAAGTCCAGCTCGGCAAAGTCGTCGCCCTTCTTGGCGCGGTAGAGGATGTGGCGCTTCTCGGCCGGTCCGTTGAAGACGATGTCGCGCTCTTGGGGCGTGAGCTGGTTAAACGGCACGTTGGTTCGGACGCCCATGGCGGCGCAGACCTGCTTCATGAGGTCCCACATGAGACTGCCCCAGGGCTTTACGGCCCCGTCGTCTATGGAGATGGTCTCGTCCGGAACGAGTGCGCCGCGGTTCACCGTGCGTGCAATGCCGGTACCCCCGCAGGTGGGGCAGGCGCCGCCGCTGTTGAATGCGAGCTCCTCGGCCCCGGGCCCATAGAAGGCCGTGCCACAGGCGGGGCAGGTGATGGGCTGCTCGGCCGCGACGTTGAGCGTAGGGTCGACGCGCGTGCCGCAGTGCGGGCACACGTGCGAGCCACAGCGGCTGAAGAGCAGACGCAGACTGTTGAGCAGCTCGGACATGGTGCCAAAGGTGGAACGCACGCCGGGAACGGCGGGGCGTTGGTGTAGGGCGAGGGCGGCGGGCGCGTAGTTGACCTCGTCCACGGAGGCGCGGGCTGCCTGCGTGAGCCGACGGCGCGTGTAGGTGGAGAGGGCCTCGAGGTAGCGGCGTGAGCCCTCGGCGTAGAGCACCCCAAGCGCAAGCGAGCTCTTGCCCGAGCCCGAAACGCCGCAGATGCCCACGAGCTTGCCGAGCGGCACGTCCGCGTTCACGTTCTTGAGGTTGTGGACGCGCGCCCCGCGCACCTCGATGTGATCAACTGTGCTCACAGGCTCCCCCTTGTACGGTTTGAAGCACTATCGTAGGCGGTTGGGGCGGGCACCGTACGCGCTCGCTTGGCTGGGTTGACGTAGGCAAGGGCTGGCGCGAGGACGAGTAGCTCGGATGTATCTGCGCATGCGGTGGACGCATATGCGGCTGCTACACGTCCACGCCGTCGTCGCGCTCGGCGACCTCGGCGCTCAGAAAGCGGTCGCAGCAGAGCGAGAGGGCGGTCGTGGCGTGTCGGCGGCTCTCTCCGCGCGCAAATACCGGCGAGCAGAAGGAGGCATAGGCCCTGCGCCAGCCTTCGGCCGTGGGGTCGTCGGGCATGAGGGGGCCGCGTGTTTGCGTGGTGACGGTCGTGAGCATGCCCGTCCCCGGCTTGCCCTCCACCGCGTGCGCGAGCAGGGCAGCGAGCTGCGTCGCGTTGTCCTCGCGAGGGTCGTGGGCGACGAGAAACACGGCCGAGAGCAGCTGGTCGCGCTCGGTTTGGCGGGCGAGGTCGTCGGCGCCCTCGTTTGCCACGGCGGCGCCTGCGGCCACCACATTTGCGCCGGTTTGGGTGAGTGGGGCGCCCCGCGGGTAGACGAGATTGGCGCTCGCCCACACGAGGGTCACGAACGTCAGGAGCATCAGCAGGGGGACCGGGCCGTTTGGCAAGCTGGGCCCTCCCGCAAGCGAGATCGAGACGTCGGCGATGGGTGCCCCGAAGACCGTCCACAGGAGCACCGCCGTGGCAAGCGGGCCGTGCGTGACCTTGCCGTGATAGGGATCGTCAATCTGGTAGCCGGTCTCGGTGGCGAGACGTGCGAGCGCCTCTCTTGTACGACGAAAGTCCGAGCTCAGCGGCCCGTACTCCTCGCGTGCCTCATCCACGAGCTCTTGGAGGGTCACCGAGTCTCGACGGGGTCGTCTCCGGCTGAGAAGGACGGCGCGCATACGCTTGCGCGACCTGTCGTTGAGGTCGCTTGTCTCCAGTGCCTGGGCGAGCCGTTCCTGTTCCTCGTCCCCCTCTCCCGTGGGGAGAAAGACGCTGACGAGAAGGGCGTCGATGGGATCCGAGGGCGTGCGAGTGCGCGTCACCTTGACCGACGCGAGGAGAGAGCCGGGCTCGTCATCGACTGGGACATGGGTCTCGACAACCACGGAGCCGTCAGTCCCGGCGGCATGCACAACGCTGGCGGCGAACCACTCGACGAAGCTCGTTCCCCGGTCGCTGTCGGCAAGCAGCTCGTTGGACATGAGCGCGTCCACGAGCACGGGATGGACGGAGCGCGGAAGGGCGGCCACCCCGGCAGAGCCGGAAGGCGCGCTCGTGGCCTGCGGTTTCGGTGCGGTGAAGTGCGCGTGGAGCCTACAGGCAACGCCGCCGAGCGCAAAGGCGACAGGCACAAGCCAAGGAGCGGCGAGCAAGAGCACGTCACCGAGGGAGGTCGCAAGATCTGTAAACATGGGCGGGCCCATCAACCGAAGCCGTTTCGTACTCCCACCTTGCGCCATCGAGCTGACAAAACGGCGCTCGAAAGCCAACGCTTACGGGCCTGTCAA
>OIXX01000601.1_pt1 | contig 19417 bp, 15 predicted proteins | sample 1588161 | NCBI WGS metagenome assembly OIXX01 (sample SAMN03283274) | human gut metagenome | biome: human-associated habitat; material: feces | host: Homo sapiens | place: Peru | collected 2012
GTGGCCACCATGGTCGTGGGCATCATCGGCGCGTTCTTCGGCGTGCTGGCGTAAGGGTCCGGCTGCATAGATTTTCGTTGCAACCTGGAAAGGGGATGGAGCAGGCCTATGCCCTCCATCCCCATTTTGTATAGAAGGAGTTCGTATGTTCGCGAAGGATCGCGAAGCAATGCGCCTGACGCCGGCGGAGGTCAGGCTGATTCTTATTGAGTCCCTGCAGTGGTGCGCCAACAACGCGGTCTACTTTTTGGGGCTTATCGGTGCGGCCACGTATGATCTGGCTGGCACAGCCTTTTTGGTTGCCGCCATTACGCTTGCGCGCAATCTTATGACGTCGGTGGGCAATATGGTGTCGGGCTCGGTCATCGACCGCTTTGGACCGCGCCGGACGTCGTTTGTGACGTGCGTGATTACGGCAGTGCTATCGCTTGGCGTGGGGTTAGCGCCGTTGTCTGTCCCCGGGCTTGTGTTTGCCGCGTGCGTCTTGGGACTTGCGGGCGGCTTTATCAACACCTGCACGCATGCGTTTCCGGGATACCTGGAGTCGACCACCGAGGCCCGTACCCGCGTGAACGGACTCATGGTGTTCTACAGCAATATCGCCTATACCGCTGGCCCGCTGCTCGGCGGTGCCATCGTGAGCTGTTTTGCCACGCAATCGGTCTACCTGCTCATGGCGGGCATGATGGGTGTGGCGGCCGTGCTCTCCTTGGGCTGTCACGAGTGCGTTGTTCCCGCAAAAGGGCAAAAGCCGAAGGGCGGTATTCTGGGCGGCATGGCCGAGGGTGCGCGACTTACGTTTCGCGACCACGACCTGCGCCTCATCTTTATCTCGGGCTTTTTGGGATTCTTTGCGTTTGGTGCGTTTGATTCGCTTGAGTCGTTGTTCTACCGTGATGTGCTCAACGTGGATATCGTCTGGCTGGGCTGGCTGTCCTCGGTCGTGGGCCTCACTTCCTCGGTGGGCGCGTTCATCCTGACCAAGCTTTCTGCTCGCCATGTCAACCTACGATTGCTGCTCGGCGCGCTCATGGCCGTGGGCATTGGGTCCATGGTGTACGTGGGCACCGATATACTGGGGGTCGCGATTGTCGGTCAGGCGATTAACGGTCTGGCCTGGGGGTTCCTGGAGCCGCTGCAGATGATCTTGATTCAGGAGCGCGCCAACATCAAATACCTGGGTCGCATTACCGGCTTTGTGCGCTTTGGCCTGATGAGCGCCGGCGTGGTGCCGCTGCTGGCGGCTCCGTTTTTGGCAGAGGCCCTAGGCGTTCAAACGGTGTTGTTTGGAGCCTCGACAATCATCGCGCTGGTGGGAACGCTGTTCTTTGTCACGCAGGGGAGGCGCCAAGGGCATTAGATATACATCTCATTCTAATCTAATACCACCCACCCGAGAATTTCGACCGTTCACCGAGGATCGGCACAGATTACAAAGTGGTATCAAAAACACGTTTGGTGTATGTCTATAATTGGTATCGAAAAGAAACGCGATGTATAGAATCGCGTCCAAGACAGAAAGGACAAACCATGAAGGAAACCGAGAAGATCGAGATCATGCACTTTAGCCAGGAGGGCTATGTCGAGGACGGCAAGAACGTCTACGAGACCGGCAAGAAGATGATCGCGCTCGCCGACAAGGTCGCTGACGAGGGCTACGACGCCATCTTCCTGATGGGCGTCGGCGGCACCTGGGACGAGTTCATGCAGCTCGAGTACCTCATGAACAAGTTCGGCGATCGCGACCTGGAGGTCTACCTGATCCACGCCGCCGAGTGGAACGTTATGGGCCACAAGCGCATGACTGAGAAATCCGTCGTGCTCACCGCCTCCGAGTCCGGCACCACCCCCGAAGTCCTCGAGGCCATCGGCAAGATGAAGGAAAAGGGCATTCGCGTCTACGCCATGACCAAGCCCGAGGGCCCCATCGGCCAGGCTGTCGGCGCCGAGAACTGCGTCAAGATGGCTTCCGATCATGGTAACGGCGGCTGCGAGATGGGCTACTATCTCGCCGACTGCTTTGGCTTGCGCCTGCTCAACCGCCGCGGCTGCTTTCCGCAGTTCGACAAGTTCATTGAGCAGACCAAGGATGTCTGGACTCACCTGGTCGATATCCGCAAGAGCTTCGAGCCGCGCGCCGAGGAGCTCGCCAAGAAGTACGCCCTGGCCCCCTACACTATGTTCATCGGCTCCGGAGCACTCTGGGGCGAGACCATCCTCTTCTCGATGTGCATCCTCGAGGAGATGCAGTGGAAGCGCACCCGCTACATCACCTCGGCGGACTTCTTCCACGGCACGCTCGAGCTCGTGGAGCCGGGCGTTCCCGTGTTCCTGTTCATGGGCGAGGACGAGAACCGCAAGCTCGATGAGCGTGTCCGTGCATTCCTCAACCGCGGCGTGACCGGCGACACCGACATCAACATCATCGACACCGCCGAGTTCGCCATCCCGGGCCTTGACGACGAGTTCCGCGTCATCGTGTCTCCGTGGATCCTTTCCTCGCTGGTCACTGATCGACTCGCTGCCTACTACGAGACGGTCACCAAGCACAACCTCAACTACCGTCGCTACTATCACCAGTTCGACTACTAAGAGCAAATAACGTTTGTGTAATTGGGTCCCGCTCCTATATGGAACGGGACCTCGTTTGGGTTGGAGAGTAATTATGAGCTACCCCCTGCTTGCTGTTATGAATATCAGCCATCGTTATTTTGACCTGGAGGAATTCTTTTCTTCGGCGGCGGCATCGGGCTACACGTGCTGCGAGCTTTGGACGGGTGCGATGCATCTGTATGTCGATTGCCATGGCTATGATTCGCTCGAGCAGGCGAGGGAACTTTCGCAGCGATATGGGGTTCGGATTGTCGGCATTTGCCCCGAGCAGAACAATCCCAAGCCGTGGAATATCGCGGCGCGCGGGGAGGAGTCGCGTGCCCGTACGCTCGCGTACTTTAAGAACGTCGTCGACATTGCGGTGGAGCTTGGGGCCGAGCAGGTCATGGTTTCGAGCGGCTGGGCGTTTTTGAATGAGCCGATCGAGGACGCGTGGGCGCGTAGCGCCTCGATGCTGCGGTCGATTGCCGAGTATGCGGGCGAACGCGGCGTGCGGCTGGTGCTTGAGGCCCTGCAGCCGGTTGAGTCGATGATCGTGAATTCGGCGGCCGATACGAAGCGCATGATTGACGCGGTTGACCATCCGGCGCTCAAGGCGTGCCTTGATATGGGTGCCATGGCAGTGGCGGGGGATACCATCGACGATTACTTCGATGCGCTCGGCGATGATGTTGCCCACGTGCACTTTGTCGATGTTGCGGCAGATGGCACCACACATCTTGCCTGGGGCGACGGCGACCGCGATATGCGTGCCGACCTGGATAGGCTGGTGGCGCGTGGATATCGTGGAGTGGTTTCGGCTGAGACCTACGACGAGCAGTACTTTGCCAATCCGGCGGCAGCCGATGCCCAGGTCATGGCGGTGTATCGACGCGCGATTGGCGCCTAGGGCGAAGCGGGACGTCGTTCGGGGTCTCAGCCGTGGCTGGAAGCGGGACGCGCTTTCCGGTTGAGGCCTCTGGCGGAAAATGCGCCCCGGTTTTCGGCTGAATACTGGGACGCGCTTTCCCGATGGGGTGGGTCTCGGAAAGCGTGTCCCGTTCTGAGCGCCTATTCTGGGATGCCGTTTCCCGTTGAGGCTTCAAGCGGAAACTACGTCCCGGAATGGCCGCTCGAAATGGGATGCACTTTCCGTATGTTTCTAAATGAATACGGAGTGAGCGGTTGCGACGGAATTTCCCCGCAAGCACTCTAGTATGCTAAAGTACCCAGAAGACTGGCGGAGCTTTGCTGGTCTTCTGTTCTATGTGAAGCACAACATGAGGAGGCTCACCAGATGACGGCCACACCGTGGGGATTCCGGGACATATTGCCCGAGGAGGCTCAGGCGCGCGAGGAGATTGCGCTGACGGTGAAGGGCTGCTTCAGGGAGCATCATTATCTGCCGGTTGAGACGCCGCTGCTCGAGGACAAGGGGTCGCTCGAGGAAGGCGGCCGCATTGCGGACACGCCGTTTAAGCTTTTCGATGATGACGGTCGCCTGCTGGTGGTCCGTCCCGACAACACGCTGCCGATTGTGCGCTTGGTCTCGACCCGCATGCGCGCGGCCGATCTGCCGCTGCGCCTTCGCTACGAGGCGCCGGTGGTCCGTGAGTGCCAGCGCAACGCCGGCGGTTCGCGCCAGTTTACTCAGCTGGGCTTTGAGCTTATTGGTGCTGGCGATACCGCGGGCGATGTTGAGATTGTGTCGCTCGTGGCCGAGGCCGTGCGCAAGCTCGCACTGCCCGATGCGCGCATTATCGCAGGCAGCGTGCGCCCGTTTAAGGAGCTGCTTGCGGCGTGCGACGATCGCGATCTGGCCGCCGAGGCCCTGCGCTGCGTGCACGCCAACGACTTTGTGGGCCTCGATGCCCGCGTGGCGGCAAGCGCCGAGTCCTATGCCGTCAAGGCCGCCATTGGCGAGCTGCCGCGTCTGCACGGCGGTGCCGAGGTACTCGACCGCGTGGATGCGCTTCTGACGGCGGCGGGCATTGTCGCGCCGCTCACGCGCGAGCTGCGTGCCCTGGTCGAGGGCCTGGCTCCCGAGGACGCCCAGGTGCTGTCGTTCGACTTCTCCATCATGAACTCTTTCGATTACTACACGGGCCTGGTCTTTAAGGCCTATGCCGGCGGCCTGCCTGATCCGGTGGGTTCGGGCGGACGCTACGACTCCATCTTTACCGGTGCATTTGGCGACGGCATCGAGGTGCCGGCCGCGGGCTTTGCCTTTTCGCTCGAGCGCCTGGAGGCTGCGCGCACCTCGGCCGAGGACGCTGCTTCCGATGGCGATCACGCCGCGGGCCGTGGTGCCGAGGGTCCGCTGCGCATTGCCGTGCCCAAGGGCTCGCTTAAGGCCGACACGCTTGACGTGCTCGAGGCAGCGGGCTTAGACGTCTCTGAGCTGCGCGATCCCGGCCGTCACCTGATCGTGCGCGGTCGCGACACGCGTGCCAGCGAGGGCACGGTCGGCGATATCGAGTTTGTCATTGTGCGCCCCAGCGACGCGCCCGCCTTTGTGGGCTGCGGCGGCGCCGACTGCGGCATCTGCGGCTGGGACTCGCTCATCGAGGCCGACCTCAACCTGCTGCAGCTGGTCGATCTGGGCTACGGCCTGTGCACGTTCATCGAGGCGGAGCCCGCGTGGCGCGCCGGCCAGGCCGAGCGCAACTATGCCCGCCGCGGGTCGCTTCGCGTAGCCACCAAGTACCCGCGCATCGCGAGCGCCTGGTATGCCGAGCGCGGCGTGAACGCCGATATCGTCTCCCTGCACGGTAACATCGAGCTGGGACCCATCGTCGGCATGACCGATCGCATCGTGGACATTACCGCGACGGGCGCCACGCTGCGCGACAACGACTTGGTCATCACCGGCCGCATTATGGACTGCACGGCGCGCTTCTTCGTCAACCCGGGTGCCGCGCGCCTGGATCCGCGCGTTCGCAACTTGGCCGATCGTCTGGCTGCTGCCGTGAAGGACAAGCATTTTGAGCCCGTCGCGGGCTCGGCACAATAGCGCGAGCGCGCACGGGCGCCCCCATATCCGGGCTGCGGACCGATTGGTGCCGCCGCCTGGTCTCTTGTTTTTCGAACACAACCTCGACCGATAGGGGATACCGATATGAAGACCATCAAGCTTGCTCCCGGCGAGCGCCTCGTTACCAACCAACTCAACCGCAAGGGCGTGCTGCCGCAAAACATCGTCGATGCCGCCCGCGATATCGTGGCCAACGTGCGCGCTAACGGCGATGCTGCGGTGCGCGACTATTGCCGGCGCTTTGACGGCGTTGAGCTGCAGAGCTTCCGTCTGCCGCAAGAGCAAATCGATGCCGCGCTCGAAGGCCTCGATCCGGCCTTCGTCGCCGCGCTCGAGAAGGCCGCGCGCCAGATTCGCGAGTTCCACCAGCGAGAGGTCGAGCAGAGCTGGTTTACCACGCGTGCGGACGGCACGATGCTCGGCGTTAAGGTGACCCCGCTCGCGGCGGCCGGCATCTATGTGCCGGGCGGTCGTGCGCAGTATCCCTCCACCGTGCTTATGAACGCCATTCCCGCCAAGGTCGCCGGCGTCAAGCGCGTGGTCATGGTGACCCCGCCGCAAAAGGACGGCCTGATCAGCCCGTATACGCTCGCCGCGGCAAAGCTCGGCGGCGTGGACGAGATCTATATGGTGGGCGGCGCTCAGGCCGTGGCCGCGCTGGCGTACGGCACCGAGACCATTCCGCGCGTCGACAAGATCACCGGTCCGGGCAACGCCTTTGTTGCCGCCGCCAAGCGGATTGTCTCGGGCGACGTGGGAATCGACATGGTTGCCGGTCCCTCCGAGGTCTGCGTGCTGGCCGACGCCACGGCCAAGCCCATGGTGGTCGCGGCCGACCTGATGGCCCAGGCCGAGCATGATCCGCTGGCGGCCTGCTATCTGGTGACCTGCGACGAGCAGTTTGCGCGCGAGGTCGAGGCGGGTATCGACATCCTGGTGGCGCAGTCCCCGCGTGCCGAGATCACGCGCGCCTCGCTCGATAACGAGGGCACCATCGTGGTGGCCGCCGACATGGCCGCTGCTGTCGAGGCGGTGAACACCGTGGCGCCCGAGCACCTGGAGCTGCACTGCAAGGATGCGATGGGCCTGCTTGGCGGTATCCGCAACGCCGGTGCCATCTTTGTGGGCGCTTGGAGCTCCGAGCCGCTTGGCGATTATGTTGCCGGCCCCAACCACACGCTGCCGACCGGCGGCACGGCCATGTTCTCCAGCCCGCTTTCGGTCGAAGAGTTCGTTAAGCGCTCGAGCGTCATTTGCTATACGCCCGAAGGTCTGCTCTCCGACGCTCCCGCTACGCAGCGCCTCGCCGAGGCCGAGGGCCTGTGGGCACATGCGCTTTCCGCTGCACTGCGTCGCCGTGTGCTGGAGCAGGGCGAGGATGCCGTGAGTGCCGAGTCTCTGGCCGCGGCCGACCTGACCAAGGTCGCCTGGCCGGGCGACGCCGTGACGACGGTTGCCGAGGGTGTGGACCTGGCGGCGGCTGCGGGCGGTGCCGCTGGCGCGGTCGTCGAGGAGGCCTAATATGGCCGAACTTACGCCGCGCATGAAGGAGCTCGTCCAGCCCTACTTGGCCGGTATCGAGCCCTACGATCCCAACTTTACGCCCACGCGCATCAACCTTTCGGCCAACGAGAACACCTATCCTGCGCCGACCGGCGTGCGCGAGGCGGTCGGCGCGGCCCTGGTTGCCACGCCGCTCAACCGCTATCCCGATCCCATGTCGAACGACCTGCGCGACGAGCTTGCTGCCTGGCATGGCGTGACGCGCGAGAACATCTGCGTGGGAAACGGCGGCGACGAGCTGCTCTATAACTATCTGCTGGCGTTTGGCGGCGCGGGGAGGACCCTGCTCAACTGCCCGCCGTGCTTTAGCGAGTATGCCTTCTTTGCGTCTCTGTGCCAGACCGAGGTGCGTGACGTGTGGCGCGACCCGGCGACCTTTGAGCTCGACCAGGCGGCGGTGCTCGCGGCGGCGCCGGAGTGCAACCTGGCAATCGTGACCTCGCCCAACAATCCCACGGGCGACGTGGCTCCGCTCGACTTTGTCGCGGCCCTGTGCGATGCGTGCCCCGGCATGGTCATGGTCGACGAGGCCTACGTTGAGTTTGCCGACGATTCGTTTGGCGCGGCCACCACGGCGCAGGGGCTTATCGCCGAGCATTCCAACCTGGTGATTCTGCATACGCTGTCCAAGGCGTTTGGCGCCGCCGGCACGCGTCTGGGCTATGTGATTGCGGCGCCCGAGGTTATCGAGGTGTTCGCGGCGATTCGCCAGATTTATTCGGTCAACGTGCTGAGCCAGGCCGCCGCGCTTGCCTGCGTGCGTGCCCGTGATGCCTATGCGCCCGTGGTGGCGCAGGTCGCATCCGAGCGCGAGCGCGAGCTGTGCGCCCTGCGCGCGATGGCTGCCGAGGGCCTGCCCGTGGAGGCGTGGCCGAGCGCGGCGAACTTTGTGCTCGTGCGCACGCCGCATGCCACGCGCGTGCGCGAGCGTCTGCGTGATGAGTATTCGATTTTGGTGCGCGATTTTAGCTACGCGCCGGGGCTCGCGGACTGCCTACGCATTACCGTGGGTACGCCGCGGGAAAACGACGAGGTGCTGGCTGCGTTTGCCGCGCTGGTGAAGGAGGAGATGTAGATGGGCCGTTATGCCGAGGTAACCCGTAAGACGGGGGAGACCGATATTGTCGTCAAACTCGACCTGGATGGAACCGGTACGTGCGATATCTCGACCGGCGTGCCGTTTTTCGACCACATGCTCAACGCCTTTGGACGCCATGGTCTGTTCGATTTGACGGTGCATGCGGTAGGCGATGTGGAGGTCGACGCACACCACACCGTCGAGGACACGGGCATTGTGCTGGGCGAGGCGTTCTGCCAAGCGCTGGGCGACAAGGCGGGCATTACGCGCTTTGCCGATGCGGCGATCGCCATGGACGAGACGCTCGTGATGGCCGCCGTGGACATTTCGGGTCGCGGGCAGGCCTACTGCGAGCTGCCCGTGCCGACTGAGCGCGTGGGTACCTTTGATACCGAGCTGGCCGTCGAGTTCTTGTACGCCTTTGCGCGAGACGCCAAGCTCACGCTGCACGTGCGCGAGCTGGCGGGCGGCAACTCGCACCACATTATCGAGGCCGCCTTTAAGGCCGTGGGCCGCACGATGCGCCGCGCCTGCGAGCTCGATTCCCGCGTTCAGGGCATCCCCAGCACTAAGGGCTCACTGTAACCTGCCAAAAAGGGACAGGTTTATTTTGGCAGGTTTTATCTGCGGAGATGCTGTCTCATACGGTGGGTGAACGTTTAACCGACCAAAATAAACCTGTCCCTTTTTGGCAGGTTTTGAATGAGATAAGGGAGGGTCGCGTGGGCGAACCGAAGATCGTGGTGGTCGACTACCACAAGGGCAACTTGTCGAGCGTCGTGCGCGGGCTTGCGCGCGCCGTTGCTGCCGCCTGCACGTCGGACGATCCGGAGCAGATCCGCAACGCCGACGGCCTGGTCATCCCGGGTGTGGGTGCGTTCTACGACGCGATTGCCTTTATGCGCGAGAGCGGCGAGGCGGACGCGGTGCTCGACGCCGTTGCCGCCGGAACTCCGCTGCTCGGCATCTGCCTGGGCCTTCAGCTGTTTTTTGAGCGTGGCGACGAGGGCGTGCCGGCGGACGAGGGTGCGGACGTGGACGACGATGCCTCCGAGCAGGTCGGTGGCCCCTGGGTCGATGGCCTGGGCATCATGCGCGGCTCGTGTACGCGCCTAGAGTCGAGCCGTCTGAAGGTCCCGCATGTGGGCTGGGATCAGGTGCACATGACGCCTGCCGGCGCGGCCGATCCGCTGCTCGCCGGTTTTGCCGAGGGCGCCAATATGTACTTCACCCACAGCTACGCGGTGACCGACGATGCCGATGCCGCCGATGTGTTGGCGCGCACGCACTATACACGGAGCTTCCCGTGCATCGTACGCCACGGCAACGTGTGGGGTTGCCAGTTCCATCCCGAGAAATCCTCCGCGCTGGGTCAGCGTATCCTTAAGAACTTCGTGAGCATCGTCGAGGGGGCCGGCCGATGATTCTGTTTCCCGCAATCGATTTGATCGGCGGCAAGGTCGTGCGCCTGGAGCGCGGCGACCGCAGCCGCTGCAAGGTATATTCCGACGATCCCATGGCCGTTGCCCGCTTGTTTGCCGAGCAGGGTGCGAGCTGGGTGCACGTCGTCGACCTGTCCGCTGCTTTTGGCGAGGACGGGGACGCGTGCGCTGCCAACTCGGCAGCGATTAAGGCCATCTGCGGCGTCGACGGTCTGTCCGTGGACGTGGGCGGCGGCGTCCGTTCGCTCGCGCGCATCGACGAGCTGGCCGGCTATGGTGCTCGCCGCATTGCGCTAGGAACGGTGCTCGTGACCGAGCCGGGTTTTGCCGAAGTGGCAGCCCAAGGCTTTGGCGAGTTGCTGGTGGCAGACATCGCCGCACGCGACGGTCGGGTCAAGGTGAACGGCTGGCGTGACGGCGCGGGCGTGGCACTCGACGACGCCGTGGCCCAGCTCACCGAGCTGGGCTTTAAGCATCTGGTGTATACCGATATCGCGCGCGACGGCATGCAGACGGGCATCGACGTCGTAGCATATCGCCATGTGGCGCAGGTCGCGGGCTTTCCCGTCGTGGCTTCGGGCGGTATCTCGACGCTCGACGATATCCGCGCACTGGCCGCGGTGGGCGAGGATGCCATCGAGGGCGCCATTACCGGCCGTGCGCTCTACGAGGGCAATTTTACGCTGGCCCAGGCGCTGGCCGCCGCCCGAGGGGAGGAGTAGCCCATGCTTACCAAACGCGTGATTCCCTGCTTGGACGTCAAGGACGGCCGCGTGGTCAAGGGTGTCAACTTTGTGAGCCTGCGCGATGCGGGCGACCCGGTGGAGCTGGCCCGTGCCTACGACCGCGAGGGTGCGGACGAGGTCGTATTTTTGGACATTACCGCGACGAGCGACAACCGAGCGACGACCATCGAGATGGCGGCGCATGCGGCCGAGGAGCTCGCTATTCCCTATACCGTGGGCGGCGGCTTTCGCGACCTGGCGGGCATGCGCACCATGGTTGCCGCCGGTGCCGACAAGGTGTCGCTCAACTCTGCCGCCGTGCGCGATCCGTCGCTGATTAGCCAGGCCGCCGCGGCGTTTGGCAGCCAGGCCGTGGTCGTGGCGATTGATGCCAAGCGTGTGGGCCTGCCCGGCGCATCCGGTGCCGACAAGTGGGAGGTCTTCACGGCGGGCGGTCGCAACGCCACGGGTATCGATGCGGTGGCGTGGGCCGAGGAAGCGGCTCGTCGCGGCGCCGGTGAGATCTTGCTCACCGGCATGGATCGCGACGGCACCAAGGCCGGTTTCGATCTGGCGCTCACCCGCGCCGTGGCGCGTGCGGTGCCGATCCCCGTCATCGCGAGCGGCGGCGTGGGCACGCTCGAGCATTTTGCCGAGGGCGTGATTGAGGGCGAGGCCGACGCCGTACTGGCGGCCAGCGTCTTTCACTTTGGAACCTTCAGCATTCGTCAAGTGAAGGAGTATATGGCCTCTCAAGGCATCCCTGTCAGACTGGACTTTTAGCGCTGCGGACCGCCCAGGCACCCGACCTTCCGGCTCCAACCCTCCTCGCGTACCAAAGTACGCGTCGTCGGGCTTGTCGCTCGGAATCTCGGGCACCTGGACAGCCCTCGCCGACCTGTGGGATTTAAATTAGGGAGAAAAATGGAAGAGATAACCGATCCTTCAAAGCTTACGTACGACGCCCGCGGGCTGATTCCTTGTGTGGTTCAGCAATATGACACCGGCGAGGTGCTTATGGTTGCTTGGATGAACGAGGAGTCGGTGGGACTGACGCTCAAGACCGGTACCACGTGGTTTTGGAGCCGCAGCCGCCAGGAGCTCTGGAACAAGGGCGCGACGAGCGGCAACATGCAGGAGGTCCGCGAGCTCTGGGCCGACTGCGATAACGATACGCTGCTGGTCAAGGTCGACTCGCCGGGTCCTGCCTGCCATACCGGCAACCGTACCTGCTTCTTTAAGAAACTCGCGTAGGGCGGGCGCTCGATCAGACGCTCGGCCAACCAGAAAGGATTGAACCATGGGTGTGCGCACCGCAAACGTTCAGGATGGAAATATCGGTGAGACGCTGACGGGTCTGGCCGAGGTGATTCACGGCCGTCGCGACGCATCGCCGGAGGAGAGCTATACCGCCCGTCTGCTGACCGATGTCGAGGATGAGCTGCTCAAGAAGCTTGCCGAGGAGGCGAGCGAGGTCATCATGGCCTGCAAGGATAACGATCACGATCACATCCGCTACGAGGCCGGTGACCTGATCTACCACCTGCTCGTGACGCTCGAGCGCTACGGTATCACCCTCGACGAACTGGCCGGCGAACTCAACGCCCGCCGCCACTAAGTCAAGCCTTTGGTGCAAGGGGAACAGGTTACTTTGCACCAAATGATCCGTTTTCCTCCGTCCCCAACGGATCAAATAGAAGTTGCGGTGGAATAGTTCTTGTTTGACGGTCCTAGGGCTATAAACAGGAACTATTTCACCGCAACTGATGAAGGGGATGGGTTAGAAGAGGGGTGTGGGTTCCCATTCGCCGGTGGGGTGGGGGATGTCGAAGGTGCGGTAGCCGCATTCGTAGGCGTGGGCCTGGGCTTCGCGGATGTTCCAGCAGATATCGCAGGCGCGGTGTGCGTCCGAGCCAAAGGTGATCGGCACCTCGGCGTGGGCGAAGCGGCGCAAAAGGCCGGTCGCGGGATAGTAGTCGTCGAGGCCCTTGCGCGGCGCGGCGGTCGAGACCTCAACGCGGCGACCCGTATCGTGGGCGCACTCGGCCATCTGCTCCCAGAACGGCGCCGGGTCAAAGTCAGGCGCAAAGCCTTCCTTCGAAAAGCGCATGACCAGGTCGGGATGGGCCATCACGTCAAAGTTGAGCGAGCTTTCGCAGGCGTGGCACCAGTCGTCGACGTAGCGCTCCCACACGCCGTGCACGCCCAGGTTCTCCCAAACATGCAGGTTGGTGTCGTCGTCGATCCAGCCACAGAGCGAATCGGGCGTATCGGGGCGAGCGACATCCTCCGTTCCCGCCGTGCCTGCGGCGCCGGCCATGATGTCGCCGGGGTCGCCGATCCAATGCACGCTGCCCAGGCGCACCGCGGCGCCCGCTGACCAGCGCTCAACCAAGGGCTCGCAGCCCTCGTACCAATCGCATTCAAAACCATAGATAAAGGTGAGCTCCGGCGCGATCTGCGCGGCGAGCTTGCGGGCGTCCTCAAATGCCAGGCGATGTGCCGGCAGGTCGCCCTCGACAATCTGCACCTCGCAGCTGGCGTCCATACTGGCGGGCAGGGTGAGGTGGTCGGTCGAGACCATGACCTGACATCCGGCGGCTGCAGCAGCGCGGACGTTTTCCTCAAACGAGGCGTGCCCGTCCGAAAACGAGGTGTGGGTATGGCAATCGACCAGCGGACATGCGGACATGACGGCTCCTTTGCATTTGGCTAATCCGCTCCATTGTAATGGCGCGGTCCCCAGCGCACCGAGTGCGTCGGGGGCCGAAATCGACTGGAAAGGCTAGGCGGTGCATGAGGCCCGCCGCGTGGCATCGGCCTCGCTCCAAAACGTGTACGTCAGCCTCCAAAACCGACAAAAAATGACATGTTTGGAGGCTGACGTACACGTTTGGATGAGGCGCGGGGCGGCAACGGCGTGCGCCGGCTCCAGCGCTACTTGCTCCGCGCCACCGCCCGTTTGGATTGCACGGTCACCATTGCGTGACGTATGGCGGTGATGGGGCGATAGCGGATCATGCGCGGTCCCGACCAGCGCATGACCTCGCGGATCTTCTCGCGCATGGCAGGCCGGTAACAATGCGAAGGACAGGCCGAGCAAAATGTCTTGGTGCCCATGTGCGGGCAGTGCTCAATGCGCGCGATGGCGTATTTCTGCAGCTTGGCGCATTCGGGGCAGAGCGTAATGGTCCGAAGGCCGAGCTTCACGCGCACGGGCTCATCGTCGCCAGCCTGCTCGACCGCATGCTCGCCGCCATGATGTCCACGACACCACAGCGCAATCATCTGCGACACCATCTGGGCCTCGCGCTCACGTTTGCGTGCCAGCTCCGGTGTGTCGACCGGGCGCGCCATTAGCTCAGCCTCCCGTGCTCGACCGAAAGCGAGAAATCGGCAAACGCGCAGGTGCTGGCGCGGTGGCTCACAAGCACGATGGTCTTGCCGCGGCGCTTGAGCTCGTCGATCGCCTGCATCACGGACGCCTCGTTGAGGGCATCGAGCGCGCTGGTGGGTTCGTCGAGCAAGATGAAGGGTGCGTCGTTGAGGAAGATGCGCGCAAGGCCGATACGCTGGCGCTCGCCGCCCGAAAGCGAGTCGCCCAGCTCGGCAACCGGGGTGTCGAGTCCCTGCGGCAGACGGTCGATGAGCGTGGTGAGTGAGGCGGAGCGGCAAGCGTCGAGCAGCTCGACATCGGTGGCGTTGGCGTGCGCGACCAGCAGATTCTCGCGTACGGTGCCGCAGAACAGATGTGTGTCCTGGGTCATATAGGCCTCGTGGCTGCGCAGGCTCGCCGTGTTGATGTGGCGGGCATCGACGCCGCTCACCGTGATGGTGCCGGCTGCGGGGTCCCAAAAGCGCATGAGCAGCTTAAGCAGCGTCGACTTGCCCGAGCCCGAGCGCCCCATGATGCAGGTCATGGTACCGGGCGCAAAGGTGCAGGTCACGTCGTCGAGGATGAGACTCGCAGCGGTGTCGTTCGCGACCTGCTCTGTGGCGCCCGCACCGCCCGCGTTCACGCCGCCCGCATAGCTAAAGCTCACATGCTCGGCTGCGGCGCCGGCAAACTCAACGTCCTGTCCGTCGGCGACCTCGGCGCACTGGGGCTGCTCGTCGAGCAAATCGAGCACGCGTGCGCCCGAGGCGAGCGTCTCCTGCAGTGAGGCGCCCAGGCGGCTCACTGCCATTACCGAGCCAAACGACGACACAAAGGTAAAGACGGCGACAAACGCTGCGGCAAAGTCAATCGTTCCCGCAGCCACCAGCTGCAGCGCACGCCCGAGCATCACCAAATTGGCCGCAAGAATAAGCGCATCGGCTACGGACTCGCTGGCCGCCTGGCGGCGCTTGAGGCGCGCGTCCACGGCGCCGACTTGCTCGGTCAGCTTGCCCAGGGCACGGCCGCGATCGGCGCCACCGGCAAACTGGATAGTCTCGGACGCGCCGCGCAGACTGTCGAGCACAAAGGCGCCCAGCTTACCGGCGCCCTCGCGGCTCTGGCGACCGGTAGTGCCGCATGCCTTGGCCGAAGCCAGGGGCAGCAGCACGCCCAGGACCGCGTAGGCCACGAGCGCGATGCCGGCGAGCTCGGGGCTCACAGCCAGCAAAAAGCCCTCAAACACAACGGTGCAGACCAGAGCGATGGCAATGGGCGAGATGGTGTGCGCGTAGAAGACCTCGAGCAGCTCGATATCCGAGGTGACCAGGCTCACGAGCTCGCCCTTGCCGCGGCCCTCGAGCTTGGCGGGGGCGAGCTGGCGCAGGGCACCAAACACCAGGTCGCGAATGTGTGCGAGTAGGCGGAACGCGATGTAGTGATTGCAGAGCTGCTCTCCGTAATGGAGCGGTCCGCGTGCGATGCCGCAGGCGGCGCAGGCCGCGCATGCTGCGATAAGACCAAGCCCCAAGGCGTTGCGGCCCAGCGCGGCCATAAGGCCAAGGGCGCCAAAGGCCGGCACGAACGCGGCGGTGAGCATGCCGATGCTGCCTAGCGCGACGGCTAGCACAAGCCAGCCGGCAAGCGGTCGGACGAGCCCCATCATGCGCCACATGATGGACGGCGCCGAGCGGCGGGCATGGTCGGAGCCCGGTGCCGCGGCGGCATCAGCCATGTCGGCACCGTCACGGCCGTCATCGCCCTCGGCAGCCTCCGCCACGGCAACATCCTCAGCGCCGTCCTCGGCATACGCATACGCCGAGAGCTGCTCCTGACTGTTCCACATGCGCGCATAGACGCCCGCGTCCGCCAGAAGCTCGTCGTGAGTCCCGCGCTCGGCAATGCGACCGCGCTCCAGCACCAGAATCTGGTCGGCGCCGACAATCGTCGACAGGCGATGCGCCACCACGATCACGGTATGATCGCCGGCGAGCGACGCGATGACCTCGCCAATTGCGGCCTCGCTTGCGGCATCGACGTTGCTGGTGGCCTCATCAAACACATAGATGGGCGAGTCGTGCAGCAGGGCGCGCGCCATGCACACGCGCTGGCGCTGACCGCCCGAAAGGTTGGTACCGCCTTCGTTGATCGCCATGTCGAGCCCGCCGTTTGCCTGCACAAAGGCCGCCACGCGCGTGCGGTCGAGCGCGTGCAAAAGCTCGGCATCGGTGGCATCGGGCTTGGCGAGCAGCAGGTTTTCGCGCAGGGTGCCGGCGAACAGATAGCAGTTGGTGGGCACCAGGGTCACGGTGCGCATAAGCGAGGCAGCCGTGGCATCGCGCAGCTCAATGTCGCCGATGCGAACGCTGCCCTGGTAGGCATCCTTGCGGCCTGCGATGATCCCCGCGAGCGTGGACTTGCCGCCGCCACTTTCGCCCACGAGCGCCACGAGCGAGCCGCGCACGATGATCGCGTCGGCACCATCCAACACGGTGCGGTCGCCGTAGGCATAGATCACGCCGGAAAGCTCGATATCGCCGCGGCCATCAAGCTCAACATTGCCGCGCTCGGGCTCGGGCGTATCCAAAATGCCAAACATGCGGCGCGAGGCGGCCATGCCGTTCATGGCCGTGTGGAACAGCGACCCCAGACGGCGCATGGGCAAAAAGAACTCCTGCGACAGAAAGACGATGAGGAAGGCGGCGTCAAAGCTAATCTTGCCGCCGGCGAGTTGCAGCGCGGCGACGATAATGCCGAGCGCGGCGCCCATATAGACGACCAGGTCCATAACGCAAATGGAGCGCAGCTGCATCACCAGCAGGCGCATGGTCGCTGTGCGGAAACGCTCGGACTCGGCGTTGATGCGCTCGTGCCAGCTGCGATCGGCCTGGTAGACCTTAAGGGTGGTGAGACCCTGCACGGCCTCCAGGAACATGCCGCCAAGATCGACATAGCTGCCCCAGTACTCGGCACCGATCTTTTTGGCGTTGCGCATGACCATCATAATGGAGACGGGGATGACCGGAACGCAGGCGAGCAGCAGCGCGGCGGGAAGACCCGCCTGGCCCACGAGCAGTACAAACAGCGTGATGGGTGCCAAGCCGGCAAAGAATGCTCATGTACGGTAAGGAAGCAAGCAACCGAAAACAAGAGATAGACCGCCAGCACTACACTATTCCGAACCAAAGACCAAAAGATAAGCATTGTGGGAAAATCTAAACTTTTGGATTTTCCTACAATGCCGACTACGGCGGAATCCCTCCCACTCCTTATATATTTCTTTCTGTATACATTGAATTTGTATTTAGTAAAATGCAGACAACACCACGGATCGGCTTTTGGTTGGACAATTCCAACCAAACACCACAGCAGACAGCAGAAAACATTCTGAACGCTAGGAAGCCGGTATGATTGTTACGGTAGGTTGAATTTGTAAATCGAACACCGTTGCATTCACTCTTGCAGGCGAAGCCTGCAGGCTCCCTTGCGGTGCGGGCCGAAGGCCCGCCCGCAAGGGAGCCCTTCTTTTTGCGATGCTTTTCCCGCCCGCATGTCAACGGGCAGAAACGGAGGGCATCATGGCCAAATCGAGAGGAAAGCACCTGTGCAGGGAGCAGAGGGAGGTGATCGAGGACGGGATAAGGGCGGGCGACTCCGCGCGCTCCATCGCGCGGAGGATCGGCGTCTCCCCGTCGACCGTCACCAGGGAGGTGAGGGCCAACCGCACCGTCACCGAGGCGAGGCGCAGGCCGGGCGCGCGCCTTTCCGTCCGCTGCGCCAGGTACCGCGAGTGCAGCGCGAGCGGGTCCGCATGCGCCGGATGCCCGACGGCGCTCACCGTCTGCAAGCACTGCAGGACGCGCAGCTGCATCGACAGATGCCCCGACTTCGAGCTCAAGATGTGTCCCGCGACGGGGGCATGGCCCTACGTCTGCCCTCCCGATTGCCGGAAGAGGGGCTCGTGCAGCTACCCCAAGTGCCGCTACGACGCCGCCGACGCCGACGCCGCCTACCGCGCCCGCCTGTCCGCCGCCCGCGAGGGGGTGGGCATCACCGAGGAGGAGCTCGCCGCCATGGTCGCGATCGTCGCCCCGCTGGTCAGGCAGGGACAGAGCTACGAGGCCATATGGGCCACCCACGCCGACGAGCTTCCCGTTTGCGCGCGCAGCGCCTACTCCTACCAGGAGAAGGGGCTGATGGGCACGCCCGACCTGCTCCTCCCGCGAAAGGTCCGCATGAGGAAGCGCAAGCGCAAGGGCGCCGGCGCCCGGCGCGACCGGGTCGACCGCACCGGGCGCACCTACGCCGACTTCGAGGCGCTCCCGCTCGCCGACAGGGCCCGCGTGGTGCAGTGCGATTCCGTCGAGGGCTATGAGCGCTGCGCCCACGACATCCTGAGCATGCACATCGTGGCCCGGTCGTTCCAGATCTACCTGCGCAAGCCGCATGCCAGCGCGAGGGGCACCGTGGCCTGCCTCGACCACATGGAGCGCCTCATGGGCTCCGCCGCCGCCTTCGAGGCCGTCTTCGGCATCCTGCTGGCCGACCGGGGCGTCGAGTTCGACGACTGGGAGGGCCTGGAGCGCTCGTGCCTCGAGAGGGGGGCCCGGCGCTGCCGCGTGTTCTACTGCGACGCGATGAAGTCCAACCAGAAGTCGGCGTGCGAGCGCAACCACGAGCAGCTCAGGCGCATCCTGCCGAAGGGCCGCAGCGATTTCGATGCCCTGAGCCCCTACGACGTGGCGGTGTGCTGCAGCCACGTGAACTCCTACCCGCTCGCCGGCCGCGCCGGCAGGTGCCCGTTCGAGCTCCTCGGGGACCTGCTGCCGGTCGGGGTGATGGACGAGCTCGGGCTCGCCCGGGTCGCGCCGGACGAGGTGGTGCTCAGGCCGGCCCTGATGCCCCACGCCGTGGAGCAGTAGGCGCCCGAGGCATCGGACACGCGTGAGGCCCGCCGTTGCGTTTTCCCCTGCAGGACGTGAGACCCGGGCTCGCGCAAGCATGCCCCGCGCCGGTCGACCGCGCCCACCCGGGTGGCAAAAAGACGGCCGTCCGGCAACTTGAAGGGTTAAACGCAACGCTTTCCGCGTAGTTTTACGAGGAAACCCTCAACTGTTGCACTTACGTTTTCAGTGTTCGATTCAAATTTGCAACCAACCGTATGATTGTTACATATAAGGGGAAGAAAAATTTCTTTTAGGTACTTGCTTTCCTAAAACTGATGTGATACAATGATTTAAACCAGAAAAGGAGTAAAAAATATGCGGCAAGGTATTCTTAAATAAAATTTGATAATGGGCGCAAAAATGATTGCCCCTTGCAGGGGCTTAGTTTTTGTACCCAATTTAAGAATACTTTTGCCTTTTTAGTAAATATCGTGACGGACAGCGGCTCATGTAAGCCGTCATACTTCTGTTTGTCCGAAGTCATGATCCCCAGCGGTAAAAGTATTAGCCGCTGGGGATTTTTGCGCCCATTTGGGCCTTGTATGGAGGATAGACATGAACATTATCAATATCGGGATTCTTGCCCATGTAGACGCTGGAAAGACAACCTTGACGGAGAGCCTGCTATATGCCAGCGGAGCCATTTCAGAACCGGGGAGCG
>OIXX01000606.1_pt1 | contig 19202 bp, 19 predicted proteins | sample 1588161 | NCBI WGS metagenome assembly OIXX01 (sample SAMN03283274) | human gut metagenome | biome: human-associated habitat; material: feces | host: Homo sapiens | place: Peru | collected 2012
AAGAAGGCCGAGCGCGAGGCCAAGGCCGCCGAGAAGGCCAAGCGTGCCGCCGAGTACGAGAAGAAGGCCGCCGCTGAAGCCGCCAAGGCCGCTGCCGAGGCTCCTGCCGAGGAAGCCACCGAGGCTCCCGCCGCTGAGGCCGAGGCTACCGAGGCTCCTGCCGCCGAGTAGCGCTGCCGCAGCCCTTTCGCGCCCCGGTTTTCCATTGCGCGCGGAGGAGTGCGCCATAGCTTGCTTGCTCAAGCCCCTGCAGCTGGTCTGCGGGGGCTTTTTTCTGCTGCTCGTGCCCTCGGCGCGCGCCCTGTCGCCGGGGAGCGTTCGTAGTAGGGTGAAGCCATGAGACGACCGTTCGGAGGGCATATGGCGCGCGAAGGTGGCATTGGCGAAGAGGGGGAGCTGTTCCGCACGCACATTGGCGGCTCGGCCCTGACCGAGGGCGTGATGATGCGCGGCAAGCTTAGCTGGGCAGTCGCTGTCCGAGAGCCGTCTGGCAGTATCTACCTCGAGGAACATGAGCTCAAGGTCACGAGCGCAGCCTGGCGGCGCGTGCCGATTCTCCGGGGCTGCGTGGCCTTTGTCGAGTCGATGGTGCTCTCTGTCAAGGCCATGGCCATTGCCGCCGACCATGCCTATGACGCGGAGGGTGAGTCTTTCGTGAGCCGCGCTGCCACGCCAGGTGGCTCCGAGCCCGTCGCGGATCGTCTCCCTGCAGGCGTGGCAAACCATCGCGAGACGGATGTCCTCGCGTCACTGTCCGCCCCTGTTCCGTCGCCCGCTCCGGCATCGACGTCTGCGCAGGAAGCGGAGCGTGCCCCGGGCATCTCCGGCGGCGCCCTTGCCCTGTCGATGGCGACGGGGCTTGCTCTCGGCATCGCGCTGTTCGTGGCGCTGCCCGTTGCGGTCGCCAACCTGCTCGTGGGCGACTACGCGTCCGCCAACGCCCTCGCGTGGAACGCGGTCGAGGCGGCCCTGCGCATCGCCGTCTTCGTTGCCTATATCGCCCTCGTGGGCCTCATGCCCGATATGGCCCGCGTCTTTGGCTATCACGGTGCCGAGCACCTCAGCATTCACTGCTTCGAGCATGGGCTGCCGCTCACGCCTGCCAACGCGGCACGCTTCTCGCGCCTGCATGTTCGGTGCGGCACGGCCTTCCTCATCATGACGATGCTCGTCGCCATCGTGGTGAACACCTTCGTGCCGGTGGGGGCCTGGGCCGACGGCCTGGGTCTTATGGGGATTGCGCGAGTGGGCCTCGTGTTCGCCTCTCGCCTTGCGCTCCTTCCGATCGTGGCGGGCCTGTCCTACGAGGTCACGGTCAAGTGGGCGGGCTCGCATCCGGAGAATCCGCTCGTGCGCATCGTGTTGTGGCCGGGGCTCCAGATGCAGCGGCTCACCACGCGCGTCCCCGACGAGGGCATGCTCGAGTGCGCCATCGCCGCCCTCACATGCGTGCGCGAGCGCGAGGAGCGCGCGGGTCTGGCGGCGGGGGAGTCCTGCTGCTCGTAGCGTCCCGTACGTCTCCCGTGTCGTGGCGCCGGGCCGCGCCGTCGTCGCGATTTCGCGCCACGGGCATTTTCAGCTAGCTTGGGCTTCGTGGTTCGGCTGCGGCCTCGCGGCCCTGTGGCGCGTGGCCATGGGCTCGCCTTTCTCACCAAGCAGTTGCAGGCGTGCCCAAGCGCTCGTGTGGGCCTGCTGGCTTGGCGTGACCTTCCTCGTGTTCTCCTTCATGGAGGGAACCATCCACCAGTACTACACGGTGGCACGGGCGGCCGCGGGCAGTCGTCCGACGAGGAAAGCAGCGCCGAGTGGGTGGCCGAGATCTTCGAGTCGGTGACGGTGGGAGGCGCGACGCTCTACGACCTCACGCAGCCGCTTTCGTAGGCGGGCCGCCTACTTGGGATGAACGATCGATTCGAGGGCCTCGCCCACGGCCGCCCCGGCGTCGGCGAGGCCCTTCGAGAGCGACTCTCCCACAAGCGCTCCCACCATCTGTGACACCGCCTCGCGCACGTCGGGGTCAAGCGTCGAGTATGCGCGGGCGATGCGCAGGTACGACCCCGGCGCCCCCGCGGCGACGTCCGAGAGCGAGGCGCCGCCCTGCGCGAGCGCCTCAAACAGCCCATCCGTGAGCCTACGGAGAAACGCGCTGTCCTGGCCGTCAATCACATGACCAAATACCTCACCTATCCGCTGCGCCCGCTCGTCGATGGAGCTTCGCCTGACGAAGTGATTGCCTTCCACCTGCCAGTTCACGGGGCTGTGCTGCATCACGGCGGTGGTAGCCGAGGCAACCACCTCGCGCTTCTGACTCTGTCCCAGCAGCTGCCCCACCACGCAGAATTCGGGCACGAAGCGCCGCACGCGCCCTTCGATGGCCTCGAGCGCCTCGGCGGGGACGAGCCCCCGCATGAAGCCGGGGCCGTCGTGTACCCACACCTCGCGCACGCGACGCCGCGTGAGCCAGCCGGCCATGGCCGTCGCGTACATGGCGAGGTTGCCTCCCTTGGAGTGACCGCCCACGCGCAGGGGCCCGCGCGTGTGGCGACGCACGTCCTCGAGGTAGGCGACGGCATGTCGCTGCGATCCCACGACGGTGTAGGTCATCCGGAAGTCCTCGCGCCAGCCACAGAAGCTGTCGTCCGTGCCGCGGAACACGACGTAGGTCGAGCCGTCGTCCAGGCCCACGCACAGGGCCGAGAACTGCTCGGTTGCCTCGTCGTCCAGCACGTTCGCAAAGCGCGAGAGCCGTGCGGCCCCGAAGCGCCGCGAGGACGCCATCTTATAGAAGGGCTCGGGCGTGGCGGGCGGGACGAGGGTGGGGCCCTCCTGCAGGAGACCTGCCGCGACGCGCTCCTCGTAGCGCCGTGCCGCCTCGCGGACGGTGACGAAGCCGCCCTCCTCCTCAGAAGGAACCACGCCGTCGAGTGCAAGGTAGCTCACTTGTGTGAGGATGAGGCTGTCGACCTCGTTGAACGGATCCTGGGCAAACGTCAGGTCGCTCCTCCAGTCCAGGTAGTCGAGCATTGTCGCCATGTGTCACCGCCTCCCATGCGTTTCTCGTAGTGTTCCCATGTTTGCGGCGACTAGTAGCTCCCGATGCTCGACGAGGCGGGGCAACGGGGTATAGTGAGAGAGTTGATTCGATATTCTGCTTGGAGGCCGAACCATGTACCTGAGGACGGACATGCTCTAGCTGTGCGGGGCCGCGCCCCATCGGCCTTGATGCCGCCGCGCGTCGCCCCGACCCGCCATGTCCACGTCTCAACACTCAGGAGCACATCATGCGTGACAAGCTCGAGAAGCTCATCGCTGCCTATGCGGAGCTCGAAAAGAAGCTCTCCGACCCGGCGGTCATGTCAGACCAGAAGGAATACACCCGCCTCGCCAAGGAGCACTCCAGCCAGGCAGCCCTCGTGGCCGCGGCCAAAGAGTACCTCCAGGCCCTCGACGACATTGAGGCCGCCAAGGAGATGCTGCACGAGAGCTCCGACGCAGACGAGAAGGAGATGCTCCAGGACGACATCTCCGAGAACGAGGCCAAGCTGCCCAAGCTCGAGGACGACATCAAGTTCATGCTCATCCCCGGCGACCCCAACGACGAGAAGGACACCATCGTCGAGATTCGCGCCGGCGTCGGCGGCGACGAGGCCGGCATCTTCGCCGGCGACCTCTACAAGATGTACGAGCGCTTTGCCGCCGCGAAGGGCTGGAAGATCCAGGCCCTCTCGAGCAGCCCGTCCGACGCCGGTGGCTTCAAGACCATCGAGTTCAAGGTGCTGGGCGACCGCGTCTACTCCGTCATGAAGTACGAGAGCGGCGTGCACCGCGTGCAGCGCATTCCCAAGACCGAGAGCCAGGGCCGCATCCAGACCTCCACGGCCACCGTCGCCGTCATGCCCGAGGCCGACGAGATCGACATCAAGATCGACCCCACCGACCTGCGCATCGACACCTATTGCGCCTCCGGCCCCGGCGGCCAGTGCGTCAACACCACGTACTCGGCCGTGCGCATCACGCACCTGCCCACCAACACCGTGGTGCAGTCGCAGGACCAGCGCTCGCAGATCCAGAACCGCGAGGTCTGCATGCAGATGCTCCGCGCTCGTCTCTACGAGCAGGAGCTCGAGAAGCAGCAGGCCGAGCAGAGCGCCGAGCGCCTCTCACAGATCGGCCACGGCAACCGTTCCGAGAAGATCCGCACCTACAACCAGCCGCAGGACCGCGTGACCGACCACCGCATCGGCTTCAACGGCACCTACAACGGCGTGCTGCTGGGCAGCGACCTCGGCCAGGTCATCGACGCCCTCGCCGCTGCCGATCGCGCCGAGAAGCTCGCCAAGGCCGTCTGAGGCTCATTGCCCGTAAGCCTCCGGCCCGTCGGTTCTCCGGCGGGCCTTTTCGTATCCCAGGGAGAGCCATGTCCCAAGAGAACACCTGGACCGTCAAGCGCTGCCTCGACTGGACGCGCGGCTATCTCGAGAAGAAGGGCGACGAACACCCTCGCCTCTCGGCCGAGTGGCTGCTCTGCGCGGCGACCGGCAAGGACAGGACGGGGCTCTACATGGCATACGGCGACGAGCTCACCAAGCCCGAGCTCGACCTCATGCATGGCTTCATCGAGCGCAGGGCCTCCGGCGAGCCGCTCCAGTACGTGACGGGCAAGACCGCCTTCCGCTTCGTGGAGGTTGCCTGCGCACCGGGTGTCCTCATCCCGCGTCCCGAAACCGAGCTGCTCGTTGACGCGGCACTCGAGGGCATCGACGCGGCGCGCGGCCTCGATGAGGTGCGCGTGCTGGAGGTGGGCTGCGGTACGGGCTGCGTCTCGTGCGCCATCGCGAGCGAGCGGCCCGGTACCCGCGTCACGGCGACCGACATCTCGCCGGTGGCGGTGTCTCTTGCCACGCGCAATCGCGACGCGCTGGGGCTCGCCGATGCGGTCGACGTCGTCGAGTGCGACCTCGACGCCGGCGTGCCCCCGGAGCTGAGAGGCACGTTTGCCGTGCTCGTCTCGAACCCGCCCTATATCCCCGACGACGTGATGCGGGCCCTTCCGGACGAGGTCGCAAACTTCGAGCCGCACCTCGCGCTTGCGGGGGGTGCCGACGGGCTCGACGTCTTTCGCCGCCTGCTCGCGGTCGCGCCCGCAGAGCTGCTTCCGGGCGGCGTGCTCGCCGTCGAGCTGCACGAGGATGCGCTCGACGCCGCCGCTGACCTTACGCGCGAGCAGGGCGGTTGGAAGTCGGTCGAGATCCGCGAGGACCTCACGCACCGCCCGCGCTTCCTCGTGGCCGTGCGCGAAGGCGAGCTTCCCCGGGACGAGGCTCCCGACCCCAAGCGCGGCCGCATCGTTGCCTGCGACCAGGCTCACCCCGCGCCCGAGGTCCTCGCCGACGCCGCAGCGGTGCTGCGTGCGGCCGGTGTCATCGTGATGCCCACGGACTCCGTCTACGGCATCGGGGCGGCGGCCACGCCGGACAATCCCGGTCACGCCCGCATCTTCGACATCAAGCGGCGTGACCGCGCCCAGACGCTGCCCCTGCTCGTCTCCGACGCCTCAGAGCTCGACCGGCTTGCCACGGACGTGCCCGCCTGGGCCCGCGAGCTCGCCGAGCGCTTCTGGCCCGGTGCGCTTACGCTCGTCGTGCGAGCGTCCGATGCCGTCCCGGCGGACTACGTGCGCAACGGCACCGTCGCCCTGCGCGTTCCGGACTCCGAGCTCGTCCGCACCCTCGCCCGCGAGGTGGGGCCGCTCGCCGTCACGAGCGCCAACACCCACGGCATGCCCTCGCCGGCCACCTCGGACGACATCGAGCGCCGCATCGCCGACGCGGCCGACCTCACGCTCGCAGCTGGGCCCACACCTGCCGGCATCGCCTCCACCATCATCGACGCCACCTCCGACGAGCCGCGTGTCATCCGCGAGGGGGCCATCGCCACGGGAGCCCAGGACCTGGGCTAACGCCGCGCCGCCGACGGCCTGCGTCGCCCGCCGCGAGGCCCCGGGGTGCAGGGCTTCGGCGCCATCGCCCGTGGTACGCTATTACCATCTGTAACGTCTCCGCGCGAAGCGAAGGAGCTCACATGCGCATTGTCGTCGCATCCGACCACGCCGGGTTCTGCCAGAAGGACGTCATCATCGACTTCATTCGCGGGCTCGGGCACGAGGTGGAGGACCTCGGCCCCGAGACTGCCGCCCGCTGCGACTACCCCGACTACGCCTCCAAGGTGGCCCACCGCGTCGCCGACGGCACGGCCGACCGCGGCGTCCTCATCTGCGGCACGGGCATCGGCATGGCCATGACGGCCGACAAGGTGCCGGGAGTGCGAGCCACGGTGGTGCAGACCAACACGTTTGCCCGCCTGTGCCGCGAGCACAACGACTGCAACGTGCTGTGCCTCTCCGGCCGCTTCACGGCTCCGATGGACAACTGCGAGTTCGTGAAGACCTTCCTTACCACCGAGTTTGGAGGCGGGCGCCACTGCGGCCGCGTCGAAAAGATCATGAAGGAGGACGTACGCTAATGAGCAAGCTAGACGAGATGGGCCTCACGCCCGAGCAGCGCGCCCGGGTCACCCTGGTCGACCACCCCATGGTGCAGCACAAGGTCTCCATCCTGCGCGACGTCAACACGGGCACGAAGCAGTTCCGTGACCTCGTGCGCGAGCTGGCGCTCTTCGAGGGCTACGAGGCGACGCGTGACCTGCCGCTTGAGCCCGTCCAGGTGACCACCCCGCTCGAGACCTGCACCTGCCAGCAGATTGCCGGCAAGAAGGTCGCCATCGTCCCCATCCTGCGCGCCGGCCTCGGCATGGTCGACGGCATCCTCGACCTCATCCCCGCCGCGCGCGTGGGCCACGTGGGCATGTACCGCGACCCGGTCACGCACGAGCCGCACGAGTACTTCTGCAAGCTCCCGCCCGACGTGGAGCACCGCATCTGCCTCATCGTCGACCCGATGCTCGCCACGGGCGGTTCGGCCACCGCGGCCATCAAGTACCTGCGCGACGCCGGCGTCTCCGACATCCGCCTGCTCGTGCTCGTGTCTGTCGCCGAGGGCCTCAAGGCCGTGCTCAACTATGACCCCGACGTGCGCATCTTCACCTGCGCCATCGACCGCGAGCTCGACGAGAACGCCTACATCCGCCCGGGCCTGGGCGACGCCGGCGACCGCATCTTCGGCACCAAGTAGCCTCGCTCTCGGGCCTGCACCCGCGCTACCGCTCACGGGCCAACAGCTACCGCCCGCGACATGTCTGCTGGTAAGGGGACATGCCGCGGGCGTATTGTTGATTATCACGTCAACGGATTCAGAATGACCGGAAAATCCGTTGACGCGTCAATAATGAGGTGTAAACTACGCTCCGGCTTTTGGTCAGGAGCACCGGGAGTCGTCTTGGAGACCACGTTGGCGGCCATCGCAGGCACCGCGATTGCGCTGTTCGGCAGCTTCCCCCTCGTCTGGGCGCTTGAACTCGGGCTTCGCGGGGACGGAAGGGCCACCATCGTCAGGGGTCTCACGGGCGTACTCGTCTCCTTCGCCACAAGCTCGATCTTGCTCCTCGGAGCGTACCTACTTCTGGGATCGGCCTTCCGCGCCTGCGGGGTCGGTTTCGTCGCGACGCTGGTTCTGGTGTGGTCCATCGAGTCCGTACGGGCTTATATGGTGATGTGATTACCCCTCAAACCTCGTTTACGGCGCCCGCTGGTGGGTAGCATGAGCGAGGATGGAAAGGGGCGTTCATGGACGAACTGGTTTCGCAGCTGCCAGACATGGTCAACGAGCTCATCGGTGAGTTCGTGTCTCATCCCGTGGCGGGCAACCTCCAGACTCTCGGCATCTCCCAGTACACGTTCTGGATGTTCGTGGCCATCGTCATCCTGTGCATTGTGCTTCACGTCTTCGTGAAGAAGCAGAGTGCCAGCCTTGTGCCGCAGGGACACTTCGTCAACGGCGTCGAGTTCGTGATTGACTACGTGCGCGACAACGTCCTCAAGGGCACGGTGGGAGACACCTGGAAGAAGCACTTCCCGTTCATCGCGACGGTCTTCTTCTTCGTGCTCATCAACGACCTGCTCGGCCTCATCCCGGGCGCTAAGCCTGGCACCGGCTCCATCGCGGTGACCGCTGCGGTCGCTACCTGCTCGTTCGTGTACTTCATCCACATCGGCGTGCAGAAGCGCGGTGCCTGGGGCTACGTCAAGAGCCTGGCGCCCAAGGGCGTGCCGTTCCCCATCAACCTCATCGCGTGGGTCATCGAGGTCTTCTCCACGTTCCTGCGCCTCGTCACGCTGGCCGTCCGTCTGTTCTGCAACATGTTCGCCGGTCACGTGGTCATGGGCACCTTCGCCATCATGGCGTCGCTGTTCTTTGGCCAGATCGCCCAGGGCGCGGCGGGGCTCGCCTCCATGTCCATCGCCTGGGAGCTCATCCTCATTATCATCTACGCGGTCGAGATGCTCGTGGCCGTCATCCAGGCCTACGTCTTCGCCCTGCTGTCCAGCGTCTACGTGCAGCTGGCCGAGCAGGAGGAGTAGGGCCGCGGCCCGGGCGAGCCGCACAAAACCACCCATGGAGCTGGTACCAACGGGGCCGTCCCCGTGTACATAAGGAACTGGGTCCCAAGAGGGGATCCTGCCTGCCAGAAGGGGCGGGCACCGTCAAAGGAGGAATTGTGGCAAACATCGCTTACGCCATCGGCGTTCTCGCGGCCGCTCTCGGAATCGCCGTCGCTGCTCACGGCTGCGCCACGGCCATGGCTCGTCAGCCCGAGGTCAAGGGCAATCTCTTCACCATCTTCATCCTCGCCTCCGCCTTCGTCGAGGCCCTGGCCCTCATCGGCTTCGTCGTCGCCCTTATCGTCAAGTAACTTGGCACGACGTAACGAAACGAGGCTGGAGGCACGCATGAAGGTGAACAAGAGCATGGTCGCAAGGCTTGCCGGCGCCACGTCGGCGGCACTTGTCGCCTCCGCACTCCTGCCGACCGCCGCGCTTGCCGAGGAGACCGTCTCCGGCGCCGACCTGCTGCTCCCCAAGATGGGCGAGTTCATCCCCGCCCTCGTGGGCTTCATCGTGATCTTCGTCGTGCTCGCCAAGTTCGCCTGGCCCAAGGTGCTTGCGAACCTCGACGCGCGCGAGGCCAAGATCTCCGATGACATCGCGGCGGCCGAGAAGACTCGCGCCGAGGCGAACGAGCAGCTTGAGCAGTACAAGGCCAAGCTCGCCCACGCCCAGGCAGACGCCGATGCCATCATCGACGAGGCCCGCGGTACCGCGCAGAAGGCCAAGGAGCGCATCGTCGATGACGCCAACAATCAGGCGTCCGACATCCTCGCGCGTGGTCGCGCCGCGCTCGAGAGCGAGCGCAGGGCCGCCCTGGTCGACCTTACGGACACGGTCGCCGACGTCTCGGTGAACGCGGCCGCGAAGATCATCGACAAGAACCTCGACACGGAGGCGCAGCGCAAGCTCGTGGAGAAGTATCTCGACGAGGTCGGTGGCTTCAATGCCCGTTAGCCGCATCATTCGCCACAAGGTCGAGATTTACGCCCAGACGCTCTTCGAGTTCTCGAAGAAGGCCGGTAACGAGGCCCAGTCGCTGCACGCTCTCTGGTGCGTCGCCAACTCAGTTCCCGAGGTGCGCTCCTGCATCCTCGTGATGGCGCAGCTTGGCAAGGCCGACCTGCTTCCCGACGTCGCGGGTATCTACGAGCGCATGTGCAAGGGCGAGACGGTGTTCGAGCCGTCTGAGGCCCTTGTGATCGCCAAGACCCTCGATGCGGCGGAGAGAAACGAGCACCACGAGGCGCGCGTCCTCTCCGACCTGCAGCGTCTCGTCATCATGACCCCTGAGGTCATGGGGCTGCTCGGCGTCATCGGGACGAGCTCCGACCAGCGCCTGCTCCCGCAGGTCGTGGCCAAGCTCTCCCAGATTGTGGGCGAGAAGGGGGACACGGCCCTCGTCGACGTCACGACGGCGATTCCGCTCGACGCCAAGCTCTGCGAGGGCATCATGCGCAAGATGCAGGCCGAGCTTGGAAAGCCCGTGTACCTCGTCGAGCATGTCGACCCATCGATCATCGGAGGCCTCATCGTCTCCGTGGGCGACGACATCAGGGACGCTTCGGTGCGCGCGCAGCTGCAGGGCATGCGGAAGGTTCTTACCAACTCATCCGTCGGAGGTGACGGCAAATAATGACGGTAATGATTGACGCGTCCAACATCGCGGACGTGCTCCGCGAGCGCCTGGGCAACCTGACGGCCGCGGTCGACACGCGCGAGGTGTCGAGCGTCGTCGAGATTGGCGACGGCATCGCCTACGTCCAGGGACTCAAGAGCGCCATGGCGGGCGAGCTGCTCGAGTTCACGAGCTCGCTCACGGGCGAGCACGTCTACGGACTCGCGCAGAACCTCGACTCCGACGAGGTCGGCGCCGTCCTGTTCGGCAACGTCGAGGCCATCAAGGAGGGCGACGAGTGCCGGACCACGGGCCGCGTCATGGACATCCCGGTGGGCCCCGGTATGCTCGGGCGTGTCGTTGACCCCCTGGGCCAGCCCATCGACGGCAACGGCCCCATCGAGACGACGGCGCGTCGCCCCATCGAGTTCAAGGCCCCCGGCATCATCGACCGTTCGCCGGTCTGCGAGCCGGTTCACACGGGTCTCATGGCCATCGACGCCATGATCCCGGTTGGCCGCGGCCAGCGTGAGCTCATCATTGGTGACCGTAAGACGGGCAAGACCGCCATCGCGATCGACACGATCATCAACCAGAAGAACACCGACATGGTGTGCGTCTACGTGGCCATCGGCCAGAAGGCGTCCACCATCGCGGCGATCAAGCACACGCTCGAGGTGCACGGCGCACTCGACCGCACGGTCATCGTCGCCGCCCCGGCCTCCTCCTCGGCGCCGATGCAGTACATCGCCCCCATGTCCGGCGCCGCCATCGGCGAGTACTTCATGTACACGGGCAAGGACGGGCAGCCCGCCAGCAAGGACAACCCCGGTGGTCACGTCCTGTGCGTCTACGACGACCTGTCCAAGCAGGCCGTCGCCTACCGTCAGATGTCGCTGACGCTGCACCGTCCGCCTGGACGCGAGGCCTACCCTGGTGACATCTTCTACCTGCACTCTCGTCTGCTCGAGCGCGCCTGCAAGCTCAACGAGGAGAAGGGCTCCGGCTCTCTCACGGCGCTCCCGATCATCGAGACGCAGGAGGGTGACGTCTCCGCCTACATCCCCACCAACGTGATCTCCATCACCGACGGTCAGATCTACCTCCAGGGCGACCTGTTCTTCCAGGGTCAGCGCCCGGCTGTCGACGTGGGCATCTCGGTGTCGCGCGTGGGCGGTGCCGCCCAGGTGAAGGGCATGAAGCAGGTTGCCGGTAACCTGCGCCTCGACCTCGCCAACTACCGAGAGATGCAGAGTTTCGCGCAGTTTGGCTCCGACCTCGACGACGCCACGCGCCAGCAGCTGGCCCGAGGCGCTCGCATGACCGAGCTCCTCAAGCAGGGCCGCTACGCCGCTCTCGACGTCGCCGACCAGATCGCGGTCATCTACGCGGGCAGCCATGGCTTCATGGACGACCTCGACGTGGAGCAGATTCTGCCGTTCCGCGCCGGTCTCGTCGACTACCTGCAGTCCACCTGCCACGACCTTCGTGACAAGATGCGCGTGAGCAAGCTCGACGCCGACATGACCAAGCAGCTTGAGGGCGCCATCGCGTCCTACAAGAAGCGCTTCGTCGCCGACGCCAAGTCTGGCTCCGACGCACGGGAGAAGTAGGCGGCCCATGTCGAACCTCAGGGACCTCAGCCGTCGCATAGACTCGATCACCAACACCCGCCAGATCACCCGCACCATGGAGATGGTCTCGACGGCAAAGGTGGGCGAGGCGCTCGAGAGGGCGAGCAGCGCGGCCCCGTACAAGGATGCCATCAAGCGCATGCTTGGCGAGGTCGCGAGTTCCGACCCCCGGAGCTCCGACCAGCCCCTGCTCCAGAAGCACAAGACTGAGGATGGCGCGCTCTTCATCCTCATCGCTTCCGACAGGGGCCTTGCGGGCGGCTTCAACATCACCCTGCAGCGTGACGTCGAGCAGCGCCTTCGCAAGCTGCGTGCGGCTGGCAAGCGGGCCGAGGTCATCACGTGTGGCGGCAAGCCAACCGATTACTTCCGTTACCGCGGGATTGCTCCGGTCATGTCGTTTACCGGCTGCTCTTCTGAGCCCACGCATGACCAGGCCATGCGGATCTCGTCCTACGTCATCGACGGCTACACGTCGGGCGCGTTCGACCGGGTCGAGATCTGCTACAACCACGCCCGCAACCGCGTGCAACAGGACGTTGTCGACGAGGTTCTCCTCCCGGTGAGCACAGACACCCTGCAGGTGCCTACGGCGCCTCGCACGCGCGAGAGCCTCGAGCCAGTCGAGCCGAAGGAGTACACGGAGTTCCTCTTCGACCCCTCGCCCTCCAAGGTGCTTGGCTACCTGATGCCCGCCTACATCCAGACGGTCATCTTCCACGCGCTGCTCGACTCCGCTGCCGCCGAGCATGGTGCCCGCAGGCGAGCCATGAAGGCCGCGACGGACAACGCCAACGAGGCGATCACCACGCTGAACCGCACGTACAACCGCATCCGCCAGGGCTCGATCACCACAGAGATCAACGAGATCATCGGCGGAGCGTCCGCATTGGAGGACAACTAATGGCTGAGAACACCACGCAGCCGACTGAGACGAGCCCGGTGGCCGCGCACGCCCCCGAGAAGTCGTCCTACAAGCACGAGAGCGTCGGTGACGGCACCATCGTGCGTATCGTGGGACCCGTCGTCGACGTCCGCTTCGACGGCCCGGTGCCGCCCATCTACACGGCCCTCATGGTCAGCTGCGACACGCCCGTCGGCCACCTCGAGAACGTCCTCGAGGTAGAGAGCCAGCTGCCCGGCGGCGTCGTCCGTACCGTCGCCATGGCCTCTACCGACGGCCTGCAGCGCGGCATTCGCGTCCATGACACCGGCGAGCCCATGATGATGCCAGTTGGCCCCGAGACGGTCGGCCGCGTCTGGAACGTGCTCGGCAAGCCGGTCGACGGCAAGCCCGCACCCGAGGGCATGGAGCTCTACCCGATTCACCGTCCGGCGCCCTCCTTCTCCGACCTCACCACCACCACCGAGGTCTTCGAGACCGGCATCAAGGCCATCGACCTGCTCGAGCCCTACATCCGCGGCGGCAAGACGGGTCTGTTCGGTGGCGCTGGTGTTGGCAAGACGGTGCTCATCCAGGAGCTCATCAACAACCTCGCCATGGAGCACAACGGCACGTCGGTCTTCACCGGCGTGGGCGAGCGCACCCGTGAGGGAACCGACATGTACCTCGAGATGAGCGAGTCGGGCGTCATCAACAAGACCTGTCTCGTCTACGGACAGATGAACGAGCCGCCTGGAGCCCGTATGCGCGTGGGCCTCGCCGGCCTCACCACGGCCGAGTACTTCCGTGACCAGGGCCAGGACGTGCTGCTCTTCATCGACAACATCTTCCGCTTCTCGCAGGCCGGCTCCGAGGTCTCCGCACTGCTCGGCCGTATGCCGTCCGCCGTTGGCTACCAGCCCACGCTGGCAACCGAGATGGGCGACCTCCAGGAGCGCATCACCTCCACCAAGGAGGGCTCCATCACGTCCGTCCAGGCCGTCTACGTCCCTGCCGACGACCTGACCGACCCGGCCCCCGCCACGACGTTCACGCACCTCGACGCCACCACGGTTCTGTCGCGTAGCATCGCGAGCCTTGGCCTCTATCCGGCCATCGACCCGTTGGCGAGCTCTTCGGACGCCCTCGACCCCTCCGTCGTGGGCGAGGAGCACTACCGCGTGGCCATGAAGGTGCAGGAGACGCTCCAGGAGTACTCCGACCTTCAGGACATCATCGCGATTCTTGGTGTCGACGAGCTCTCCGAGGAGCAGCGCCTCACGGTGTCCCGCGCCCGTAAGCTGCAGCAGTTCCTGTCGCAGTCGTTCCACGTGGCCGAGCGCTTCACGGGCAACAAGGGCGTCTACATCAAGGTCGAGGACACGGTGCGCTCCTTCGCCGCCATCGTTGACGGCGAGTGCGACGACATCCCCGAGCAGTGCTTCCGCTACGCCGGCACCATCGACGACGTGCGCGCCAAGGCGGCCAAGCTCAAAGCGGCCGGTGCCGCCGACGCCAAGGCCCAGACGGCGGCGAAGTAGCCCATGGATACGCTGACCTGCGAGATCGTCCGCCCGGACAAGTTGCTCTACGAGGGCGAGGCCGCGAGCGTCATTCTCGCGGCCCGCGCGGGCGAGCTTGGCATCTTCCCCAAGCACGGGGCCGAGATCAGCGCCCTGGGCGACGGCGTGATGCGCATCAACCTGCCCGATGGCTCCCAGCGTCGCGTCGTGATCATGGGTGGCTATGCCGAGGTCGCCAAAGACCGTCTCATCGTGCTGGCCACGCACGCGCGTAACGCCGACGACATCGAGCCCGAGACCGTCAGGCGCACGCGCGACAAGGCCGTTGAGTTGCGCGACTCGCTCGACGCAAACGACCATCGCAGGGCCTATTACGATGAGAAGATTCGATGGTGCGACCTGCTTCTCACCGAGGCCTCCAAGTCCGGGGTTTCCAAGTAGTCGGGGTTCTCGACTACAATGACATGATGGATTACCGGTGATGGGCGTCCGCAAGGGCGCCCATCGTGGCATATGCGGCGGCCGGCTGGCCGTTTATCGCGGAGGAGTCATGGACGTCATCAAGGTCGGGGGAGGCTTTCCCATCTCGGGAGTGGTTCATGTGGGCGGGGCAAAGAACTCCGCCCTCAAGCTCATGGCGGCGACAATCATGGCGCCCGGTGTAACCACGCTCACCAACGTCCCCAACATTTCGGACGTGCACGTTATGGGCAAGGTCCTTAAGCGCCTGGGGGCGACCATCGACGTCGTCGACGAGCATTCCCTCGTCATCGATACCTCGGCTGTCGACAAGTGGGAGACTCCCTACGAGCTTGTTGCCAAGATGCGCGCGTCCACGGCGGTGCTCGGCCCCTTGCTCGCCCGGTTTGGCAAGGCTGTCGTGGCCATGCCGGGTGGCTGCAACATCGGTGCCCGCAAGATCGACCTTCACATCCTTGGGCTCGAGGCCCTTGGGGTCGAGTTTGAGGTCGCGCACGGCAACATCCACGCAAGTGCGCCGTCCGGCATCATCGGCAACGCCGTCACGCTTGAATTTGCCAGTGTGGGCGCCACGGAGAACCTCATGATGGCCTCCGTCCACGCCAAGGGCACCACCGTCATCGACAACGCGGCGCGCGAGCCTGAGATCGTTGACCTCGCGAACATGCTCAACGAGATGGGCGCCAAGATTCGTGGCGCGGGTACCCCGCTTATCGAGATCGAGGGCGTGTGCGAGCTCCACCCGGTGGAGCACCGTGTCGTGGGCGACCGCATCGAGGCGGGCACCTTCCTCGCCGCTGGCGCCATTGCGGGCGGCCCGGTTCGTGTTACGGGCTTTGACCCCAACCACCTCGGCCTTGTCCTCAAAAAGTACGAGGCCATGGGCTGCACGCTTGAGCGCGAGGAGAACGGCTGCAAGATCTGGCGCGAGGGAAGGCTCCACTCGGTCGACATTCAGACGCTTCCCTACCCCGGGTTCCCCACCGACATGCAGGCGCAGACCATGGCGCTGCTCGCCCTTGCGGACGGTCAGTGCATCGTGACGGAGAACGTGTTCGAGAACCGCTTCATGTTTGCCGGAGAGATTGCGCGCATGGGGGCCGACATCCGCATCGAGGGCCATCATGCCATCGTGCGCGGCGTTGAGCGTCTCTCGGGGGCGCAGGTCAAGTCGCCTGAACTTCGCGGAGGTGCCTCGCTTGTGCTCGCGGGCCTCGTCGCCGATGGTGAGACCACAGTTTCCAACATCTTCCACATCGAACGTGGCTACGAGCACTTCGTCAACAAGCTCAGGGGGCTGGGCGCCCATGCCGAGCGCGTCAGTATCCCTGATGACGAGGCGGGGGAGTAGCGTGCTCCGCCCGAGGGGGCAGGTTCGGCCTCAGGACACGGGCTTCGTTGACTTCAGCCGTACCAACGCCGGGCCTTCCTATCACGACAGGATGGTCACGCACCGCTTTCGTGGTCGGCTAATCGTGCCTGTCTCGGTGATCCTCGCCCTGTTCATGGCGCTTGCGTGCTGGCTGCTGTCCGTCAGCGGAGTTATTGGAAAACTACCTTAAGCAACTTCATAGCCACGCCCGAGAGGGCGTATCCATGGAGTACGGAGGTCTTGGGAATGAAGATGAAAAGCGAGGAGCACGCCCTCACGAGCGCGGGCGAGGACTATCTCGAGGCCATCTATCGCATCATGTGCGAGCACCCCGGAGACGAGTCTGTCCGTTCGGTTGACGTCTCGGAGCAGCTCGGGGTCTCGAAGGCGAGCGTCAACAAGGCGCTTACGGCCCTCAAGGAAGGCGGATTCGTCGACCAGACCCGCTACGGACGCGTTGAGCTCACCGAGACGGGTCGGGCCTATGCAGCCGAAGTGTGGCGCCGTCACCGCATGCTCAGGAGCTTCCTCAGAACCGAGCTCGGCGTCGACCCCGAAGTTGCCAACGACGAGGCCTGCCAAATGGAACATGCGCTCTCGCGCGACACGACGCGACGGCTGATGGCCTACCTTGAGCGCCAGGGCGTCGTCATCGACCACGAGTAGGGTGACGCGTTCCTCCGCGCTTTCTATGTAGATGAGTCGGGCGCTGGGGAAGGGCGCTAGTATCACAATCGTTGCACACCTGTGCCTTGCTAACGACGAGGACAGCGCCAGAGGCTCGGTAGCGAGATTCCCCTTTGGTGCGAAGCGCGCACTAGAACGAATGGAGCATCGTGAAGGCCATCATTCCCGCTGCCGGTCTCGGCACCCGATTCCTGCCTGCCACTAAGGCGATCCCCAAGGAGTTGCTGCCCGTTCACGGGATTCCCGTCATCGAGCATGTCGTGGAGGAGGCTCTTGCGGTCGACGGCGTCGACGGCGTTGTCATCGTCAACTCGCACGAGAAGCCGGGTATCGAGAACCACTTCAAGCGCGATGTCGACCTCGAGCAGACGCTGCACGCTCGCGGCAAGGAGAAGCTTGCGGACGCCGTGCGTCACTCCGGCGAGCTTCCGGTCTCCTTCGTGTACCAGGAGAAGGCCCTCGGTCTCGGCAACGCGGTCATGCAGGCGGCTCCTGTCGTGGGCAACGACCCCTTCCTCGTGCTGCTCGGCGACTATTTCGTGCCCGACTTCGAGATGTGCCGCCGCATGAAGGCCGTTTCCGACGCTCACGACGGCGCATCGGTTATCGCCGTTGCCCCCGTGCCCGCCGACCAGGTTTCCCGTTACGGCATCATTTCCGGTGCCTGCGTGTCCGATGGGGAGGCCACGACCCCCGGCGCCGTCTGGAAGGTTGACGGCCTGGTTGAGAAGCCCGCCCCCGAGGACGCTCCGAGCAATCTGTTCATCGTCGGGCGCTACCTGCTCACTCCGCGCGTGATGGAGCTGCTCTCCACGCAGGAGCCGGGTGCTGGCAACGAGATCCAGCTGACCGACGCCATGGTGCGCCTTCTCGCCGATGAGGAGATGTACGCTCTTGTCGTCGACATTGACGAGGGTCGAGACACCGGTACGCCCGCTGCCTGGGCCGGCGTCAACGCCCGTGCCGCGCTCGAGGACCCAGCGTCTCGCGAGGCCTTCATCGAGGCCCTCGGCCCTGCCGTGGAGCTTCTGCGCTAAGCGCGCGTTCATGAGGTAACAGAGCAGGCCCTGCGGGAATTCGTCCGCGGGGCCTTTCTTTTTTCGAGGGGTTCCGTGCATGCACATCATCAACTTCACCGGGGACACATGGCTCACCCGCACCGATGACGACGAGGCGCACGAAGACGCGTTGCGGGTTGCCGATGCCATGGGGGCGCTTGCCCAGGAGTCCAGGCCGGGTTCGACCGTCTATGTTGGCTATGACGCGAGGCCGCTGTCCGTGGCCCTTGCTCGTGAGGTTGGCGAGGTGCTTGCGGCACGCGGCGTGCGTTCGCTGGTCTCGGACGTGTACTGCCCCCTGCCGGCCCTTTGCGAGGCCGTGAGGCTTGATGGGTTGGCGTTCGGGGCCATCATGCTTACCGCGGGCAACAAGCCCGAGGACTACTTTGGCATCCGCATCCGCATGGCGGACGGCTCCGCAGTAACGACATCCGACTCCGACGAGCTTGAGGCCAAGATCGTACCCGAGCTTCCGGCGGCGCGCGGGGAGACGGAGCTCGTCGACCTTATGACCCCGTATCTCGAGCGGCTTTCCTCCTTCACGACTGCGGGGTGCATTGCGGAGAAGGAACCGCTTGTCGTATGTGATCCGATGGGCGGGGCAACGAGCGGGCACGCTGCTCGGCTTTTGGGTGCGCTTGGAGCCCGGGTTATCGAGATCCATGGGCCCGACGAGGGGGCTGAGGGGGTTCACCCCGAGGTCGTGGAGCCCTGGATTGACGACTGTGAGCAGGCCGTTGCGGAGTCGGGCGCTGTCTGTGGGGTGGCCATTGACGGCTCGGGCGAGCGGCTCGCCATCGTCGACGAGACGGGCGCCGCCGTCAGTCCGCACCTCATGGTCGCCCTCCTTATGGAGTATCTGGTGCGGACAAAGGGCTTTACCGGGCGCATGGTCGCGCCGATTTTTACGTCGACGGTCGTCCGCCGTCAGGCGGAGCGTCTTGGCGTGCCACTCACAGTGACGCCGGCAGGCTATATGTGGATGCGCGAGGAAATGGCCGAGGAAGACGTCGTGTGCGCGGGGGACGCCATCGGTGGCGTGTGCATCCCCGCACTCGGCCTGGAGCGAGACGCACTTGGTGCTGCGGCCGTCATATTGGAGGCGATCGCAAGCGAAGACAAACCCCTGTCTCACATAGTGAAAGGGCTTGAGGACAAGCTTGGAACCATGGAGTACGGCAGACAGGACGTGCGTATGGGTGCCGGCGACGTCCAGGTGCTGAGAAACGCGCTGCCGGGGGTCAACCCCACGGAAGTGGCGGGCATGGCGGTCGACTCCGTCTCACACCCCGCGGGGGCCCTGCGCGTGGGGCTTGGCGACGGGTCATGGGTGCTCGTCCGCCCGTCGGCCCGCTCCCCCCTCGCCCGCGTCTACGCGGAGGCCCCG
>OIXX01000608.1_pt1 | contig 19111 bp, 15 predicted proteins | sample 1588161 | NCBI WGS metagenome assembly OIXX01 (sample SAMN03283274) | human gut metagenome | biome: human-associated habitat; material: feces | host: Homo sapiens | place: Peru | collected 2012
TCGCAACAGCTCGTTTATTGTATCAAAGCTTTGTGAGCTTGTCAACAACTTTTTTAAAGAAATTTTTAAATCATTTCTTCAGGCTGTCGCTGTTCGTTTGGACGTTTCCGTCTGTCCCGTGCGACATAAGGTATTCTATCATCAAAATAAAAAGCTGTCAACACATAATTGACAGCTTTTTTACAAAAATTATATGACTTTATCATAGACCTACGATAAGCTTTCCAAATTCTTCTGCTTACTTTCAATACCAAGACCCATGACGACAGCAGCGACAGCAATAAAGACGAAGGCAAACATGTAGAACACAGTCCCTGCTCCCATGGCATTGCCGAGCATCATACCCACTAAAATAGGCGCAGCCATACCACCAAAACGGCCAAAGCCGGCAGCCCAGCCGCTGCCTAAGGCACGAATAGCGGTCGGATACATTTCCGGCGTGTACGTATAGAGTACGCCCCACGCACCTAAGTTAAAGAAAGACATAATGGCACCCCACATCATGAGCATTGCCGCCGATGTCGCACTGCCAAAGAAGTAGCTTGCAATGCCGCTGCACAAGAGATATACAGACAAGGTATACTTCCGACCCACCCGGTCGACGAGCCATGCCGCACTATAATAGCCCGGTAATTGGGCGATAGTCATGATTAAAACGTATTCAAAAGTCTTCACGACTGTAAAGCCTTGCTGGAAAACAATAGACGGCAGCCACATAAAGATACCGTAATAACTATAGTTAATGCCAAACCAGACGAGCCAAAGCATAATCGTCCGTGACAAGAAAGGCTTTTTCCAGAGCGTCGAGAAAGACACCGGTTCCTGTTTTGGCAATACTTCTTTTTCATTGCCAAAAGGTTTAACCGGTACATGGAGCCGTTCTTCTAAGTCGACGATAATCTGCCGTGCTTCTTGGATACGCCCTTTAGAGAGCAAGAAGCGCACTGATTCCGGCATATGCAAGCGAATGAGGAAGACATACACAGCCGGTACGGCACCGAGCCAAAAGGCCATGCGCCACCCATAGACAGGAATAAAGAAGTACGCAATGCACGCAGCCACAATCCAGCCTAAGGCCCAAAAGCTTTCCAGTAAGACAATAAATTTTCCCCGTACATGAGCCGGAGCATATTCAGAGACGAGCGTTGCTGCTACAGGCAATTCACCGCCCAGGCCAAAGCCAACGAGAAAACGGAAAATTAATAAAGACGTGTAATCCCAAGCCATAGCGCAAAAGGCTGTAGCTATACTATAGAGTAATACTGTAATCGTAAATACTTTCTTCCGGCCAATATGGTCGGCTACTGTCCCCGAGACGACAGCACCTAAAGCCATGCCAATGAGGCCAATACTGCCAATGAGCCCCATCTGTCCCGGTGCTAACTGCCATTCTTTAGCAAGGACCGGTAAAATAAAGGCGATGAGCCCTGTATCCATCGAATCGAATAACCACCCGAGCCCAGTAACACCTAATAGTTTGTAATGGAATCTGCCCACCGGCAAGGCTTCCAATCTATCTAAGACCATGTGACATCCTCCTTTTTGTTCTTAACATGTGTCTTGACACCTATATATGCTACTATTCTACTCGGTATGGATAAAAATGCAACAGGTCTCCTTATGCTTATTACGTATAGAGAACGCCCAAGTCTTGCAATGCTTGCGTAATCGCATCCATATCGTCTTCACTGGCTGCTTCGACGAGGTGCGTGTGAATGCCGCCGCTAATAGTACTGAGCAGTTCTGCATGGGATTTTTCCATATGCTTCACATATTGCAAGACATCACGGCGCGAATGCAAGTTGAGGGCCGCTTCGAGCGTTCCGTATACGTCGTGTTCGACGCAGACATTGCGCACAACGCCACCATTATCGACAATAGCCAGTAATTCTTCTTTCGTCTTATCCCAACCGTGGCAGCAGACGAAGACACGGCGAATCATGCCGTGCTTCCCGGCAATGAGCTGATACCCTCGCGGTGTAGAAATGATTTCTATGCCTTGGGCACGCAAAATAGCCACGTCGCCGACGATAATCTGGCGGCTTACGTCACAATGCCGTGCTAAGGCCGTACCGGTCACAGCCTTTTCTGCTTTACCTAAGGCTTCCATAATATATGCTCTCCGAGCTTCACCATCCATCGTATCAAACCTCCTGATTTTTCAGTATCGTACCTTAGATTATACACTCGCCTCGTCCCTATCGTAAAGGATATGAAAAAATCCCGGCTCGTCATGAACCGGGATTCGAAAATATGCTCTTATAAGTTAGTGAAATCTAAGGTTGCAAATAAATCCTCTAATGTTTCAGCGCGGCGAATCTGGGTGACACTGCCATCAGCATGGAGCAATAATTCTGCCGAACGGAGTTTGCCATTGTAGTTAAAGCCCATAGAATGACCATGTGCGCCTGTGTCGTGGATGACGAGAATATCGCCGTCTTTGATTTCCGGCAAGGGACGGTCAATAGCAAATTTATCGCAGTTTTCGCACAGCGAACCAGACACGTCATAAATATGGTCTTTGGGCGCATCTTCTTTGCCAAGAACTGTAATATGATGGTATGCACCGTACATGCCTGGGCGCATGAGGTTAGCCATGCACGCATCGACACCAATATATTCTTTCCAAATGTGTTTGTGGTGAATAGCTGTCGTTACGAGGTAGCCGTAAGGGCCTGTAATCGCACGGCCGCATTCAAAGGAAATACGGATATTGCCAAGACCAGCTGGGTCCATAATTTCTTCAAAGTATTTCTTAATGCCGCCGCTCAAGACATCATAGTCGACAAAGGACTGTTCCGGACGATACGGGAGACCAATGCCGCCGCCAAAGTCGAGGAATTCAATGTTAATGCCGCAATGAGCCTGTACATCTACAGCGAGGTCAAACATCATTTTTGCTGTATTAATGAGGCCATTGACGTCGAGTTCGTTCGAGACGACCATCGTATGGAGGCCGAAATGTTTGACACCTTTAGCTTTTAAAATATTGAAAGCTTCAAAAATCTGGTCGCGCGTCATGCCGTATTTTGCTTCTTCCGGCGTACCGATGATGTCGTTCCCTTCTTTCATGAGCGGGCCCGGGTTGTACCGTGCGCAAATCCATTCCGGCAAGGGACCATATTCTTCTAAATATTCAATCATGGAAATATCATCGAGGTTAATGAGTGCCCCCAATTCCATGGCTTTTTTGTATTCCGAGTACGGCGTGTCGTTGGACGAAAAGACAATGTCATGTCCTGTAATGCCGACTTTTTCGCACAACGCGAGTTCAGCCATAGAGCTGCAATCAGCACCTACGCCTTCAGCTTTTAAGAGCTTCATCAAATACGGGTTCGGTGTCGCTTTGACAGCAAAGTATTCTTTGAAATCCGGTGCCCATGAGAACGCTTTAATCAATTTGCGAACGTTGTCGACAATAGCTTGTTCATCATAAATATGAAATGGTGTTGGATATTTAGCAATGATTTTTTGAATCTGTTTTTCTGTAAACGGAACGGCCTTTTTGTTCATGCCCTGCATCTCCCTGGTAATTATAATATATATAGTACGGAATAGGTACATCGTCCCCTATTCATTGTGTCTTTACAAAAAGTATTATATAATAAGGCTATCTTATTTGTAAAATAGATTATTTTAATTTATTCCATTCGATTTTCAAATTAAAAAAGGTGGCCTTCCTATGGATACGACGACCCTCCGAACCTTCATTGCCTTGAGCCAAATCAAAAATTTTACAAAAACGGCGGAACAGCTCTTTGTGGCCCAATCGACCGTAACGAACCGCATCCGCGACTTAGAAGAAGAACTCGGCGTGCCCCTCTTTGTGCGCACGCGCAAGCAAGTAGAATTAACGCCGTCAGGACAAAAGTTTCTCTCGTACGCCCAAAAATTTGTAGACCTTGAAATTACGGCACTCCAAGACATTCAAGTGTCGCCTATGTATTCGCACGAAGTATCCATTGGCACGACGAACACGATTTATGAATGTCACCTGCAAAAACGCTTGCGCGCATACTTACAAACGAAACCGCCCGTCTCGTTAGGTGTCAAAATCAGCCATACGACGGATATGCTTCAGGCTTTGCAAGATAAATCCTTAGATGCAGTCTTTTCGTTTAGTCCCTTTTTCCGCGACGGCTATCACTGCCAGCCGTACCGCACAGACACGCTCGTCCTCGTCTGCCAAGCTGCGGACACGACCTACGCCCACGGCATTTATAAAGACGATTTACAAACGATTAACTACCTCTTTTGTAACTTTGCCCTCCAAGGGGTTGGCCTCTACATTCAAGACCTCTTTCCGCGGTATCACCGCTTCCCTTTAGAAATTGACAACAGTACGAAACTGCCTCAATACGTAGCCGACGGTTTAGGCTACACCTTTTTGCCGCGCAGCCTCATTGAAGACGACATCCGCGAAGGACTAGTCCGGGAAATTCCACTCCTCGATTTTGCACCGCCTAAAGTCGACAGCTACTACATTACGCGCAGTCCGAGCACGGTGCCGGAAGACTTAGAAAAATTCGTTTTAACATAAAAAACCGCTCTCCTAGAAGAGCGGTTTTCGTGTATATACCCTGTTATACAGCGTGACTTAAGACGACGATGAGCGTCGACATGACGACAATGGAAATGAGGATGTACAAGGAACTGATGCACGCAGCGACTTGAATGTTTCCTTTGAGCTTTGCCGTAAAGTAGCAAGCCATGCTGGCAATAGGCGAGAAAATCAAAATGACAATAACCTTAGTAATGCTCATGGGATACGGCGAGAAGAAGAAGACCCCTGCAGCCATGAGAGCCGAAGCGATGACGCGGACCGAAATATTTCGCGTAATCAAATGGATGAATTCATCTTTCAGCGATACGCCGAGAGCGACGCCAATCATGAGCATCGATAAGAACGTGTTCCCAGCAGCCGGGATTTTCGCCCATTCAATCAAGACTTGCGGTAATTTCAGGCCAGCTACAGCTAAGATAATCATTAAGATGTACGACAAGACCGGCACGGACGTAAGTACAGTCTTAGCGAGCATGGCAAAGGGATTTTCCCCATTCCGTTCGCCGCCACGGACAAAGGCCGCTAGTCCATACGCAATGCCCAGGCACATAATGGAGTTGCCGGCATCGAACAGACAGACTACAAGGACAGCTGCGCTATCGAAGAAGTACGATACAAAAGGCAAGGCAAAGTTCCCAATATTAAAGCCATTTAAATTGAGCATGTAAAAGCTTTTTTCAATCTTGTCCCGGCCCATTACATAGCCTAGTCCAATAAAGATGAAGTTAAAGACAATTGCCAGGACGCTAATAAATAAATAGTTCGTTTCAAAATGAACACCATTTAGATTGACAATAATGGCAGCGGGCAAAGTAATGCGAAAGACAATACTCGAAATGGTATCAAATGCTTGCGGTGAAAATAAGCCTACTTGTTTCATCATATAGCCGCCAAAAATAAAGGACACTAAGATGAACGCTTTAATAATGGTTTCTTCCATAACGTGGCCTCCCTTATGAAGTAAAAAACCGCTCTGTTCCTATAAAGTCAGAGCGGCTTTTATCTGTGCTTAGTATACGCAATATTTCGGAGTCCGTCAAGAACGATTTTTTGCCATACGGCGAATGGTGTTGCGCGCAATATTTAAGGCCCGGAGCTGGGCAGCTTTTTTGTATTGATGCTGTTCCATCCGTTCGAGGATGTTCGATAATTCCGTCACCGCTTCAACGATATACGGCCCTTTGTTGAGCATAACGCACTCAGCCCGTTCGCCCATGGCTGCATCCGTAATTTCTGCGCGCGACGGCAAGCCTGTTTTCACCATGTTTTCCAGGACTTGTGTCGCCCAAATGACAGGCACGTGGGCAGCTTCGCAAATCCAAAGGATTTCTTCTTGCAGTTCTGCCAAGCGGCGATACCCTACTTCGACAGCTAAATCACCACGGGCAATCATAATCCCTAAGGGCTGATGAGACGCTGCTTGGACGATGATTTCCGGCAGTCTCGCTACGGCAGCTTTCGTTTCGATTTTTGCCACAATGGCGATTTTCCGGCATTTCTTGCCGCGCCGTTGTTTCAGTTCTTCTTGGAGGAGCTTAATGTCGTCAGCTGAGCGGACGAAGGAATAGCCAATCGCATCGGCGTATTTCGCTACAAAATCAAGGTCTTCTAAATCTTTCGGCGTAAGCGGCGAAATCCGTAAATCTGTAGCCGGGAAATTGAGGCTCTTTTGGCTCTTAATCTTCACGCCTTTCGGATTGGTATACGTTACCTTTAAGTACGCCCCTTGGGGCACGATTTCCGTCACTTCACAGTACGTCTTGCCGTCGTCAATGAGGACAGGCTGCCCTTCTTTGAGCGTCTGGAAGACTTCAGGAATACTGCACGAAATGACCAAATTGCCTTTGTAATCGTCCGGATATTCGCCAATATTGCCAGCCGCTAAGAAGAGCGTATCACCAGTGAGCAATTTCGGTTCGGCACCGCGAATAAGGACTGATTCAATGCGTACTTTCGGGCCACCTAAATCCATATACACCTTGCAGGACCGACCCGTTTCTTTTTCGGCCTTGTGAATATATTTAATCATCCGTTCCCACCGGTCTTTACTGTCGTGGGCACAATTAATACGGGCACAATCCATACCAGCTTGCATTAATTTTAAAATCAGTTCACCCGATTCGGCTGCTTCTGACGGGAGGGTTACCATGATTTGCGTGCGATTGAGACTGTCGTGAGAGCCAAAAATCCGTTTCGTATTGTATTCGAGCAGTCTATCGCCGTAAAAGAAGGTCTTCTGCGACGGGTAAGGAATCAATTCTTTCGTCGGACGCTGGCAAATCCGCCCTAGGGATGCTACGACAGCATCGAGATTGTCAATGGCCCGGGCTTCGCTGCGACCAAGGGACGACAACCCTAAGGGCAGCAAGGCCTTTTGCAGTTCCCGTAAATCACGGCACCGCAAGGTCAAATAAAAGGCTAAGTTCCACGCACTATATTTGAAAGCTTTCCGTTGAATCAGTGGTTTCCACTGCTCATATAAGGCCGTCCCTTCTTCCATGACGGTTTGGCGCAAACTGCATAAGTCATCGTACAACTGGTTCCATTGTTTCATGCTGCTTTTTTCTTTTGCCATATGTAAAATACCTCCTTCGTATGTTATATCGAGATAGTATATATTATGTCTTATTATAAGTCTATATTGTAAAAATTCAATACATACATTTGTTCTTTTACTATTTTTTTACAAAAAAAAGAGAGGCTGATGACAATGTCATGCCTCTCTTTCGATTTACGTGCTATGGACGACATGGTGTACTGTGATTTTCAGCATATCTACAGACATACCTGTCGTATATTCTATATCTCGTTGAATGGCGACCTTAACGGACCGCATCAAGGCTCTCACTTCAGCTGTATCGCAAATGGACACGCCTAAGGTGACAACGAGGCCGTTTTGTTTCGCCCCTTTACGCCGCCCGACCGTGACCGCATGGATACGGGCAATGCCTTCAATAGCTTCCACAGCGTGGCGAATTAAGGACGTTAAGACTTCGTTCGCAAAAATCAATTTGCCGTAATAACTAAAAATAGGCCGGACGACAGATTTTTCAAATTCTTTTGCTTCCTTATCAGGGCCATTGAAAAAGGTCTTTAACGGATGCAAGAGCATGCCTTTAAAATGGCTGCGCAGTTCCATCGTCGGCACAGGAATAATGTGTTTCCCTTCGTGCTGGCGAATAGCTTTGGCTTTGGCAATTTCTGCTTCGTCCGAAATATCTTCAATACGCACAAACGTGTCCGGCTCAGGCAAACGCAAAGACTCGCAAATGCGATGCACCATATGGCGCGACGTCCCCAAAATGAGGAGCCGCGGCGGCTGGATATCGGCAATAGCCTTGCGGACAGTGGCCGCGTGTGCCGGGTCGAGAAAAATAGCACAGCGCACGGCTTTCATGCGGTTCGTTTCGTCTTTGGCCGAACGGCCGGCAACAATGCGATTTTGGTAAATCAAGATTCCATCATCAATCATGCAATCCATGTGATGTTCATAGGCCACGACGAGGGCATGATGGCTCTTGCCCGTCCCACTAGGACCAATAAAACCAAGGACATACATAGGCCTCACCTATTTACTATAGTCTAATAACGGTTCTACCCAATCTTTTTCTACAGGAAATACGCCGACTTGTTCCGGGAAACGGCCCGGTACGCCGTGAAAATCAGAACCGCCGCTGACAAGCCAGCCCTTTTGCTTAGCGACAGTCAAGAATTCTTCGTAACGGCCGCGATTCTTCGGATGGTACACTTCGATGCCATCAAAAGGATGGGTTAAAACATGGTCTAACCCTTTTTTCACGAGCCCTGGATGGGCTAAAAATGCTAAGCCGCCAGCACCGTGAATTATGTCGATACATTCGTCAAGGGTCTTCCGTTGATACGGCACGTACGCCGGGCCGCCGCGATAAAGAATCTTGTCAAAGACGGTCTTTACGTCGGGAAAATAGCCTTTGGCAATGAGCATGCGTGCAATATGAGGACGGCCGACAGTGCCGCCTTTTGCCAAGGTCTGCGCCACTTCATTACGCGGTAAGTCGTAGCCAAGAGAAATGCATTTATCGACGATTTGCAGGGCCCGCATGCGGCGCCGTTCTTTAAATTCTCGGCAATACGTCTGGAGCCCTTCGTTCTCCACATCGAGGTAATAGCCCAAAATATGGACATCTTCGCCATCGTATTCCGAGCTCATTTCAATGGCACGAATGATGCGGATGTTGGAGTTGAGCTTGTACCCGTCTGTATAGGCCGTCACCGTGTCGTGATCGGAAATAGCCATGACTTCTAATTTGGCATCGACAGCCATTTGGGTCAACTGTTCCGGCGTGTACACACCATCAGAGCACGTCGTGTGCATGTGTAAATCGACCATTAGCCTTGCCCCCCTTTAAGGAGTGCCAAAATCGACTTAATACCTACGCCAGTCGCGCCAGTATAGCCCGTTTCATCAGGCGTTTCGCAAAAGGCCGTACCGGCAATGTCGAGATGAATCCACGGCGTATCATTCGGCACGAAGCGTTTCAAGAATAGCCCTGCCGTAATGGCACCTGCATCAGGGCCGCCGACATTTTTCATATCGGCAATAGGGCTGTCTAACAGGCTTTCGTATTCTCTATCTGCCGGTAACTGCCATACTTTTTCATGTGCTTCTGTAGCAGTCGTGAAAAATTGATTCATCCATTCTTGGTCGTTGCCAATCATGCCGGAACGGACTGTCCCCAGCGCAGAGACACACGCACCTGTGAGGGTTGCTAAATCAATAATTTTCGTAGCCCCTTTCTCTTTAGCATACGTCAAGGCATCGGCTAAGACGAGCCGCCCTTCGGCATCCGTGTTTTTCACTTCTACGGTCTTGCCATTATACATATGCAAAATATCATCGACATGATAAGACATGCCGGATGGAATATTTTCCACGAGCGGGACCACAGCGAGGACATTGGCCGGATATTTGAGGAGCATCAGTGCCCGAATGACACCAATCGCCGTAGCTGCACCGGACATATCGTCTTTCATGAATTCTAAGTTTTTATGGCTCTTTAAGGATAAGCCGCCGCTATCGTAGGTCACGCCTTTCCCGACTACGCCGAGGACTTCCTTGCTATCCGGGTCGCCTTGGTAGGCAATAGTCACGAGTTGGGGCGGATTCATGCTCCCTTTGCCCACAGCAATGATGCCGCCCATCTTTTTCTTTTCAATAGCCCATTTGTTGAGGGCTTCGACGATGATGTTATCGCCTTTAATGACGTTTTGGATAATATCGGAAAACTTCCGCGGCGTCAATTCATTTGGCGGCATGTTGATTAAATCACGAGCCATGTAAATCCCTTCGTAAATGGAAGAGTACATATAACACATAGAATTAAACTCTTTAATATTCGTACTCGACGTAATGAGATTAATATTGCGCACTGTCGTCGATTTAGCGTCTGTCTTGTAGTGCGTAAATTCATAATTCCGATACAAAAGGCCATCAATGAGCGACGGTACATCCATTTCGAGCGTGTCGATTTCAATAGCCAGTTCGTTGACGTGTTCCTTCATAGCTGCCGCCATAATTCGTTTGGCCATGAGGAAATCTTCGTGGGCCGGATAACGAATGGGCTTTTCATCGAGGCCGACGAGGAAATAGGTCTTTGCTTTGTTGTCGACAAAGCAGTGCAGTACATGCAGTGACGTATAATGCAGTACGTGAGGATATCGTTCGGTATACGCCCGAATAAAAGCGGCATCTTCCTTAGGCAGACGAGATAAGACGCGCATCCGTTTATCTACGCCAATGGCCATCGTGTCGAGGCCGCCGTTGCCGTTACAAGTAATCATAAGCGTTCTCCTTATAAGCTAATAGCTGAGTGTTTCTATCATCTTCATTATACCGTTCCAGCCTATGTAAAATCAAGAACGCATTTACCTTGACGCGTTGTTCTCTTCTTTGGTATCATAAGATGTTGTTTAGTTAACACTAAATCTCGCAGCCGAGAGGAGGTGAGGTCTATGACTATAGAAATAACGTTAAAGAGCCCACACAGTATCACCACTACTGTGCGAGCTCCCGTTTTTGTTGCTTAGATTGCCATGCTAATTGAAATGTCATTCTTGTGACATCCATAGTATAGCACAGCACGCCATATACTCATAAGAGTGCGAAAAAATATTTTTCTTCTCTTTGTAAAAAAATCCTTGCAAAACCATTCAAGATAGTGTAATATAAATAACGTGTTCAGCGCACAGAACTACATATGGACCATTAGCTCAGCTGGTAGAGCACCTGACTCTTAATCAGGGTGTCCAGGGTTCGAACCCCTGATGGTCCACCAGACGAAGACGAATACCGTTGGCGTTCGTCTTTTTTTATTATACAAAGCATACAAAAATACCACGCACAAGACGACTCTTCTCGTGCGTGGTATTTTATATTCTCTTATTGTGTAATGACGGCTAAGGCATCGCCAGTCTTGACATTATCGCCAACGGCAACACGAATATCGTGGAGCGTACCGTCTGCAGTAGCTGTAATATCGTTCTGCATTTTCATGGCTTCTAAGACGAGGACTACATCGCCCCGTTTAATAGGCTTGCCTACTTCTGCTTTGAGAGCCGAAATCTTCCCGGGCATCGGTGCTTTGACGACCGTTGCGCCATCAGGAATCGGGCCTTTAGCGACAGCCGGAGCTGGTACTGCTGCAGCCGGTGCAGGCGCAGCAGGAGCCGGAGCGGCCGGTTTTGCTACCGGTGCCGGTGCGGGAGCAGCAGGTGCAGTCTGCGCCGTGGGAATGGGAGCGGAACCAACGCCACCAACTTCTTCTACTTGTACTTCGTACGATTGTCCATTGACTGTGACTCTAAATGTTTTCATTCCTATCCTCCTGGATATATAAAAAATATGAGTATGTCTATTTCATATTCGCCATGCGCCCGGCCATGACCCAATTACGGTTGCGACGAAGAGTACGCTGTTTCGGACGGATAGCGCGAATCGCTGCCGGCGAATAGCCCATGGCTGCCACAGCTGCCATAATGACGGCAATGACCGCTTCGGGAATAGCGTTGATACCTTGCGGTGCTTCCTCTACGACCGGCTGGGCTACGACAGCTAAGTTCCGCTGGCCTACAGGGACGAGATGATTCGTCACCGGTTTCGCTTCGACCACTGGAACTGCTTCTTCTTTGGCTGGTGCAGGCGGAGCTGCGACAGGTTCTGCTTCTTTAGCCTGCGTTTCTTTCATCGCCTTTTGGAGGGCTTCATTTTCTTCTGTTAATTCATACACTGTATCTTCGAGACCACGGAGACGGTTAGTCATGGTCACTTTCAGGGCCACTAAGAGAGCCGCTAAAATGACCAGAATAGCCAAGATAAACTCTACCGATACAATCGATGTTCCTTCCATACTACGGGCCTCCTCTTACAATGGAATATTGCCGTGCTTCTTCGACGGCCGTTCTTCCCGTTTACTATAGAGCATAGCCAGGGCATTAATAATACGCGGACGCGTTTCCTTCGGTTCAATAATGCAATCGACATAGCCGTGTTCGGCTGCTCTGTACGGATTTTGGAACTGTTCAATATATTCTTTTTTCTTTGCTTCTTTATCTTCAGCGTGGCGGAAAATAATATTGACTGCCCCGTCAGCACCGAGGACGGCAATTTCTGCCATAGGCCAAGCAAAGACCATATCAGCACCGAGGTTACGGCTGCACATACCGATGTACGCACCGCCATAAGCTTTACGAACGACGACAGTCACTTTCGGTACAGTTGCTTCGCAGTATGCATAGAGCATCTTCGCGCCATGGCGAATGATACCGCCGTGTTCCTGAGCTGTGCCCGGCAAGAAGCCCGGTACGTCTACAAAGGTTACGAGAGGAATATTAAAGCAATCGCAGAAACGGATGAACCGCGCTGCTTTATCAGAGCCGTTAATATCGAGGCACCCTGCCATGAATTGGGGCTGGTTGGCAATAATGCCGACAGTCTGTCCATCAAAACGGGCAAAGCACGTAATCATGTTGCGCGCATAATTTTCGAGGACTTCAAAGACTTCGCCGTTATCGACGCAAGACTTGATGAGTTCGACCATATCGTAGGCCTTGTTGTCATCATCCGGTACAATCGTGTCGAGGCTTTCGTCTTCCCGATCAGGGCTGTCCGTTTCGTCGAGCATAGGAGCTTCTTCCATGTTGTTGCTCGGCAAGAAATCGAGGAGAGCTTTGATTTTTTCGATACATTCATCTTCTGTATCGCACGCAAAATGAGATACGCCGGAAATGGTGCTATGTGCGTCAGCACCGCCCAATTCTTCAGCGGTCACTTCTTCTGCCGTTACGGCTTTAATAACAGCCGGGCCGGTAATGAACATATTCGACGTGTTTTTGACCATAAAAATAAAGTCCGTCAAGGCCGGGCTATAGACGGCACCACCAGCGCAGGGCCCCATAATAGCCGTAATCTGGGGAATGACGCCGGAAGCCTTTGTATTATTCATAAAAATACGGCTAAAGCCCGATAACGCGTCAATCCCTTCTTGAATGCGCGCGCCGCCGGAATCATTCATACCGACAATAGGCGCACCCATTTTCAGGGCCATTTCCTGGACTTGGCAAATCTTGTGGGCATGCATTTCCCCAAGGGAGCCACCTTCGACAGTGAAATCTTGGGCGTACGCATAGACTAACCGGCCATGGACCGTACCATACCCGGTGACGACGCCGTCTGCCGGGATATCTTTATCAGCCATGCCGAAATTCGTGCAGCGATGCTTAATAAACTGGCTGATTTCGGTGAAGCTGCCTTCATCAAATAATTTTGCCAGCCGTTCGCGAGCTGTATATTTTCCTTTATTGTGCTGCGAGTCAATCCGCTTTTGTCCCCCACCTTGTTCAATTTGTGCGAGTTTCTGGCGGAGAAGTTCAATTTTTTCTTGGTTTGTTGCCATATTGCACCTCCAGTACAACGTATTACATAGAGATATATTATATCATGAAATGCCCAGTTTGCCACTATTAAATAATATTATAGTATATTTTTATAGCAACGTCCACGGCTTGACAAAAACATCCAGTACCACATCATACTGAGCCAATACGTCGCCGTCATCAGCGTCGCGAATAATGAGGCACGCCGGGAAATTCGTATACTGCCGTTCTGGGAGTATCAACTTCTCCGTGTAAATCCGGTCCGCCCCATTCGCAGCCGTGCGGTTGGCCACAATGTTCACTTTATTAGATAAGGCCTGCCCTGTTGTATCTTCTACAACAACCGTCACAGTCCACGGTAATTTCGTATCTGTCACAGCCTCTTCTTGGATGAACTTGACGTAATTATGAAGTCCTGTCAGGCGCGTCTGCGGACTATACCACGATACCCCAACTTTAGCCGTATCGACTTTCTCTTTCGTATACTTCATGGAAATGACAGGCACGACGAGCTCTTGCAAGGTCACGCCGCCATGGACGAAATGCTGTCCGCCCCCGGGCAAGGAAAAAATATCACACCCCAACGGAATCTGGACGTAGCTCTCTTGAGCCAAATGGGACAAAGGCCACGAAATGATACCGTCCGCCACAAGAGGCTGCGACGAGAGAATAAACCGTTTATTCCGGCACAAATCGTCATCTTGCTTCTGGATAGATACCTTCGTATAGACAGGAATGTCCGAACGGCGATATAAAAAGCCGTGGTCTGCTGTCACGAGGAAATGGGTCATACTCTTGTCGACAGCGAGCTTTTTGATGCACCGCAAGATTTCACCAATGCCCCGCGACACGGCCGCAAAAACCATATCTTCTGTCTCTCTCTTATCGCCCGTCGCATCGACAGCATTATGATACACGTATAAAATACGCACATCTTTTAACGCTTGCCGTAAGTCGGCCCGCGAAAGTTGCAAAATATCATCTAAAGCCATGACTTTAGACGCTTTCTCTGCGCCTTGCAAAAGCTGTTCCCGTTTGGCCGAGCCGACCGTACTCTGGCCATCACTAAAGACGAGGCCGTTTTTGCCGTGAATAGACAATTCCCCATGGGGCAAAAGACTCGCCATGCCGAGCTGTGTATACGTCGGCACATTGGCCATCATGCCTTCTAATTTCGGTGTCATATTCGGGTCATCTTGCATGCGTTCATACAGCTCTTGGCCGCACTCATAACGAAAGGCATCACTAATGATGACGGCGACCATATCCTTTTTCGGCTTTACATACCATGAATAAAAGTCGGTCTGCTTCATGCCCGGCAAAAACGCATAGCCGCCCTTGCCCTTAATGGCCTGTCCCCATGCCATGGACAGCCGTTCTACATAGCGATGAATGTACGCCTCTTCCACAGCTTGGGGCAACGCCTGCAATAACTCGGGCTGGCCGACCTGGTCTATATGGGTATAAAACTTCCGGTAATACCTATCTACCTGATACCATGCCGTCATATAAGCCTGAAGCATATCTTCTGCTTGGAGCGTCACCGGCACAGCAGCTTCAACATCACGCAGCACATTGCCTAAGGCTACAGCATAGGCAATGGCCTTGTAATAATGGACGTAATCACCTGCATAATGAGCCGTCGTCTCCCGGAACTGGAGGCACTTTACTTCTTGGTCGTTCAGAGCTCGCGGACTCGTCGCCAGGAGCTGGCTCAACTGCTGAATATACGCTTCATCTATGTCTCTAAACAAATCACAACTGCCATAAGCGACCACGTCTTTGCCAGCCAATTCCCTAGGGATTTGTAAATGATTGCTTATCTTAGCAAGGGCTGCATCAACCCACTGCCGATCACTGCTGTGGCCATGACATTGGACAGCCACACAGCCGCTGTCGTATTGGGCTGACACGTGGCGTGCCAAGCCGTGGGCACATCGCCTACAGTCTGTGCCCAATAACTATACACGCAGTGCAGCATCAATCCCGTCAAGGTCGGCATCTGCCCGGCACCGCACACGTAGCCGTACGTCACGCCTACGTCGTGCCAAAAGGCTTCGTCTACGTGAGCTGTACGGAATTTTTTCAAATAACTATTGGCTTCATCATCAAAGCCTTTTCGCAGCACTGCCTTGACGATTTCGTCGAGTTGCATCGTCTTTACATTGCAGAGTACGGCCATGACAGCACGGCGCAACGCTTGCGCCGTATAGTCCGTAATTCCCAGAGCCTGTATTTTTTTCACATTGCCTTCGCTATGCCAGAAACGGCCCCCTTCTTCGACAATGCCTCGAAGGTCACTGGGAATGCCGTAAGCCTGACACAAATCATACACTGCATCAGCATAAAAGGGTGTAGCGTAAAAAGAAACATCTAAGAAATGATTCGTTTCGTCATCGAGGGCAGGCTTCGGAAAAGGCGCGTAAATGAGGAAATTCTTGTCCTTTTCTTCGCACAAAATGCGATACTTGCTCGACACGTTGTTGTGCCCGTTTAAATACACCAATTCCGCACTAGCGAGCTCCAATGACTGTACGTCGTCTGCAAAATCACCTTTGCTGTCATACCACAAGACAAGCTTGCAGTGCCGCGACGGCTCTTGAAAGATAGCATTTAATTTTTCTTGTATGTGTGTAATATTCATAGCAAACTCCCTTATATCTTCGCAAGGAGGGGGATGGCTTTGGTCGTGCCGTCGTCGCGCGTGATGGTGACGTGCTGGAAATTATCGTAATTGACTTTTACGCCATCATCGAAGTCGAGGGCAATACGCTGGTACGCCATATGGGCCATGGCTTCTTCGTATGGCTGCATTTCCGTGAGCTGGTCTTGGAGACGCTTTTTGTCTTTCGTAAGGCGCGCCTTATCGGCTGGCGTAATGGCCGCGCTGACCAAGGTCTGGTCGATGCGCTCTACTTGTTCTTGAAGCTTACGCTGGAGAATATGGAGATACTCTGTGCGCACGCGGCCAACCAAGTCCGGCGTATAGCGATGCAAGTAGACGAGGGCTTTAAAGCCATTCTTTTTACCGCTATCAAAGAGCCAGTAAATAGTCCGTTTCTTATAGGTCTTGACGTGGTCCTTGTAGAAGCCATTGAGAAAATAATTGCGAATCACTTCACGCGCCGTACCGCGACCGCCAAGGGCGTCGGCGAGCCACTGCATATTGTCGTCGAGCCCGTCTGCACCGTACACAGTACGGACGAAATCATAGAGTCTCGTGACGATATCGTCATCAAAGTATTCCGCATCCGTAATGGGCAGGACGTTGTCTGCGTCGGGCAAGAATTGCTGATACGTACTAGCATCCCAATCGCCACCAGCATAGACTAGGCCCGGTTCGTCTAGGGAGTAGCGGCCAAACATGCAGCCGACTGCATAGGAAATGAAGGATTTCGCCACGTCTTGTTTGGTCAACACATAGGCATTGCCTTGCATAGAATCGGGAATGTTGTCCTTTGTGTCGTATATGCGCGCAACTGTCACGTCTTTGTCGGCCACGTCTGGTGTGAGTTCGTCGCCTAAGCCGTAAATGTCGATGAAAATGCGGTTGAGTTCTTCTTCGTTGGCCTTGAGTTGGTCGAAGCGTTCGTTGACGAGGGCTTTTTCTTTTTCGTACGCTTCTGCTAAAGAAAGCTTGTGACCGCCTTGTAGGTCTGGCGCATAGCTAGCGAGGATAATGGGCAAAGCTAGGAAATCCCAAGATGTTTCGGATGAGTCCCAGTCGTCTTTCGAGAGGGAGATATTTTGCTGAACTAATTGATTAATACGTACACGTTTATTTTCATGAATAATAAAAGGAATACTACCAATAGTATTAACTTCAAAATTCATAGTGAGACTAAGACAAGAAACTAAATAATCTAATACTTTGGAATTAAGCAATCCCAATAGGGTAAATTCATTTTCTAATTCAATACCACAAATGCCAGACCCTCCACTACCGAATAAGGAATTTTCCATGACCCTACACGCAAAATTACTACTACTAATGGCAGTAAAAGTAAGTCCAGGTTTAAATATATAATTTAAATTATAATTATGTGAACGAATTCTCCCCGTTTTTTTATCCTTAAAATTTCTTATCACTTCACCATCGTTTTTCCAATTAACGCTATATTCAAGATTCCCATACCACTTTCGGAAGCTTCCACCTTTACAATAAGGGAACCATTTTTTTCCTGATATCTTAGCTTCATTTCTTGATGAATAACCGATTCCCAAATAATTAAAATTTACTTCATGCCATAACCTCATAAATAAATCATTATTAGCAGTTGCCATGCCAATTCTCGTTTCAGATACATTTTCAATTTTGACTACTGATTGAAAATTATTAATTACGGCATCCCCAATCCAATAAGCAATAGGACTACCTGGAATTTTCGTGAAATTTTCCTGATTTGCTGTATAGCGATTTTCACCACGGAGGAACATGTCTTCCTTTTCTTGTTGTGATGTCGGCTCTAATAGTCGGCAATACGTTCCTTTATATCCCTTAATTATTTTATTTTCCATGACAAACGCCGTTGTCTGCACGACTTCGCCACCGATTTCTTCAAACGCTCTTGCCCCTAAGTGAGCCATGTTCATAATGGTTTGCGTCTGCAAGGAGTCCCGCAATTTTTCATAACTCGACAAAAACATCCATGCCTGTTGCGTTATCATTGCCCAGTATTTTTCTGGTTTCGTCATGCGTTGACATACTTCCATGAAGCACGCAAATAAATCGGATTTACTATTGGGGTAATGTTTCTTCACGAAGTCCGTCAATTTCTTATTCATGCCAGAACTGCCCATGTACGGCGGATTGGTGACGACGACATCGTATTTCTTAGCGAGTACTTCGGCGACGCTGACGAGGTGCTGGAGCCTTGCTTGAGTTCCTTCGAGATTACCGACGAAAAGGTCGCCCCCCTTCGTGTCGTCAATGGAGTCGACGTATTGATGGAGGAGCTCCCAGTCGTAATTGTCCACCTTGACGAGAGAGCCGTACTCTCTGGCGTCGGCGAAGGTATCGACGAGGCCTTCGAGTTGAGGGACGACGACGTTTTTCGTGAGGTCATCCATTCCCCCGCCGAAATAGGTCAGGCTTTCCCTATCGATGTCATTGCTATCTATAAAATAGTAGAGATGACACGACGGTTTGCGGCGGAAAATACGGCTGTCGTACTTCGCCTTCATCATGACGGCGAAGTACGACAGCTGCCACGCCCGCTCATCAATGTCGAGACCGTATAGGTTATGCGCCAAAATCGCTTGCACTGCGTCACGGTCGCGATAGCCGCAACTACGATAGATATCCATGAGGATGTCGAAGGCATAGACGAGGATGTGTCCACTCCCCTCTCGTGTTAAGCGACTGACACAAAATACATTGTTTATTTTTAGACAGCAAAAAGAGAGTGATTTCTCACTCCCTCTTGTGTCTATTTCCATATGATTTTTTGAACTACACTACCTTCACAGATAACTGACTCAACATACTTTTCCATAAGTTCCCGTGTAAGTTCATTATCTGTTACTACTTCTGTTTCATTAGAAGATAGTTTTATCTTTTCTTCAAGTTTCTCGATTTCCTTTGGTGCTAGCATATAAATAGTACAAATCAAACTGAGCAAACCCCTTTGAATAGTC
>OIXX01000610.1_pt1 | contig 19054 bp, 17 predicted proteins | sample 1588161 | NCBI WGS metagenome assembly OIXX01 (sample SAMN03283274) | human gut metagenome | biome: human-associated habitat; material: feces | host: Homo sapiens | place: Peru | collected 2012
TCAAAGGTGGACCCCTTTCGGAAACGGGGCCCCGATGCTCATGCGCATCGCCTGCAGTGCCCTGGGCCACATGCTCGCCCGAGGCCACCAACTCGGATTTACATCGCTCGGGGGCCGACAGATATAGTGCGCGAGCGTCCGGACTCGCACGTCTTGATAGGATACATTCCCCGCGAGCGTCTTTTCAAGGAAAACTCGACGTTCATGGTTGATTTTTCGATGGCGTTACATTCCCCTGCCCCTTGTCCGCCCGCACCTCCCCCGCACCCCGTTGGGTAGAATGAGGTTTCACATCGTAAAGGAGGCCCCATGATCAAGGCCGTCCTCTTCGACATGGACGACACGCTGCTCGACATCAACCTCACGGCCTTCATGACCCGCTACGCCGCCGACGTCTCGCGCATTCTGGCGGCCATCTCCGGAAAGCCCACGGTGTCGTTTGGCGTATCGCTTGCCCGCAGCTACCTCGCCCTTGCCAGCGAGAGGCGCGAGGACAACCTCACCAACCTCGAGTTCTTCTTCAGGAAGTTTGAGAATCTCACCGGCGTGCCCGCTGACGACCCCGCCATCTCCGACGCCATCACCTGCTACGAGCAAGACGTGCTCCCCACGCTTGGAGACGGTCTCATCGCGGCGCGCCCGATGGAGGGGGGTCTGGCGGCCATCGAGTGCGTGGGTGACCTCGGGCTCACCTGCGCCCTCGCGACCAACCCGAGCTTCTCCGAGGCGTGCATCCGCACCCGCATGCGCTGGGCGCGCATTGACGACGCGCCGTTTGCCCTCGTGAGCCACATGGGCAACTCCACGCGCCTCAAGCCCGCCGCCCGTTACTACGAGGAATTCGCGAGCGCCCTGGGCCTTGCGCCGGAGGAATGCCTCATGGTGGGCAACGACGCCCGCCGCGACTTCCCCCGTCCCGACGTGGGCATGCGCACGATCTATGTTGGCCACGCACGGCCACGGCGCGCCATATGGAGCGGCCGCATGCGCGACCTCGCGCGCGAGCTGCCCGCAATCGTGGAACTCTGCTGCGTACGCGACGAGGAACGTGGGCGACAGCAAGGCCCCTTGCGGCGGTAGCAAGGCCCCCGCGTCGGTAGCGCGACCCCTATGGCATCTTACGGTTCCGCGCCGTGCCTCCTGCGGCCGTTACCCCTCGAACCCGCCGTCAACGAGCAGCGACTCGCGAGGGCCCGTGGCCGCCGCCACGGCCAGGTGGTCGCAGCGCTCGTTGAGGTCGTTTCCGGCATGACCCCGAACCCAGACGTACGTCACCTGGTGCGGCTCCATCGCCTTGAGCAGGCGCTTCCAGAGGTCGGGGTTCTTGACCGGCTCCTTCTTGGCGTTTTTCCAACCGCGCCGCTTCCAGCCATCGACCCAGTGCCTGTTGAAGGCGTTCGCGACGTACTGCGAGTCGGTGTGCACCTCGACCTCGCAGGGTCGCTTCAGGCACTCGAGCGCCGCGATGACGCCCATGAGCTCCATGCGGTTGTTCGTGGTGCGCGTGTAGCCACACGAGAGCTCGCGCTCGTGGAGTCGGCCTGCGGCGTCGGTATAGCGCAGCACTGAGCCAAACCCGCCGGGGCCCGGATTGCCCCTGCTCGACCCGTCCGAGTACACGATGACCTTCATGCGGCTCCCCCGTCGTCTTCTTCAAGGGAAGAAGGATAGCCCAAGTCCGCGCACGGGCGTGAGGCAGGCGAAACGTGGCTGCGCCACGGGTACGTATTGAGTTATCCTTAGTTTACTTTTGTACGTTTCGCGCGCCGCTCGGCCGCTCCCGCCACGCGCCCGGTAAACAAGCGGGCTACTATGGCCGGGGGGGGTGAAGAGCGAGATCTCAAGGGGATTCATGACTGACGAAGACGAAATGCTGCCGCGGGCGGAAGTCATCGGGGACTTCGTGCCCAGCGGGCTCAGGAAAAAGATTCTTGGCACCAACCACTCCGGCCACCGGGGAGGCCTCGACATCCTCAAGTGGATCGGCCCGGGCCTGCTCGTGACCGTCGGCTTCATCGACCCGGGCAACTGGGCCTCCAACATGGCCGCCGGCTCCACCTTCGGCTACGGGCTGCTCTGGGTGGTCACGCTCTCGACCATCATGCTCATCGTGCTCCAGCACAACGTGGCGCACCTCGGCATCGTGACAGGTGAGTGCCTCGCCGAGAGCTGCTCGCACCACCTGCGTCCGCTCGCCTCCCGGCTCGTGCTGGGATCTGCGTTGCTCGCCACCGTCGCCACGATGATGGCCGAGGTCTTGGGCGGCGCCATCGCGCTCAACATGCTCTTTGGGATTCCCGAGAAGCTCGGCAGCGTCATCACCGCCGCCGTGGCGCTCGCGCTTCTGCTCACGAACTCCTATGGCAAGGTCGAGCGCATCATCATCGGTTTCGTGTCGCTCATCGGCCTTGCCTTCCTCGTCGAGATCGCCATGGTGCGCGTCGACTGGCCTGCCGCCGCCGTCGGGTGGGTGGCGCCCTCCATGCCCGCCGGCTCGAGCGCCATCATCGTGAGCGTGCTGGGGGCCGTCGTGATGCCGCACAACCTCTTCCTGCACTCCGAGGTTATCCAGAGCCAGCACTACGAGGGTCAGGGCGAGGGCGTCATCCGTGAGCGCCTTGACCACGAGTTCGTCGACACGCTGTTCTCGATGATCGTGGGCTGGGCCATCAACAGCGCCATGGTCATCCTCGCGGCGAGCACCTTCTTCTCGCAGGGAATCGTCATTGACGACCTCTCGCTTGCCGCCGCCACGCTCGAGCCCATGCTGGGACAGGCCGCTCGCGTCATCTTCGCACTGGCGCTGCTCTTCGCCGGGCTTTCGAGCTCGGTGACCGCGGGCATGGCGGCGGGCACCATCTCGTCGGGCATCGCCAAAGAGCCCTATGACATTCATGACCGCCACAGCTCCCTCGGCGTCATAGGCACCTTCGTGCTTGCCGTGGTGGTCATCTTCTTCGTGACCGACCCGTTCCAGGGCCTCGTCTGGAGCCAGGCGCTGCTGTCGCTGCAGCTGCCCATCACGATCTTCACGCAGATTAGGCTCACGAGCTCGTCAGAGGTGATGGGAGCCTACGCCAACGGGCCGTGGCTCAAAGCGCTGCTTGTGGGCATCGGCGTGGTCGTCACGGTGCTCAACGTCATCCTGCTCACGGGAGTGTAGGCGGGTCCTTCGGCGCTCGGGCAATCCAGCAGCCCGATGGCCGCGCCGGCACCAGGTGGCCGAACCGGCACCACCGGTTTTACCATCCGATGCAATTCACTCGTATTGCTCCAAATTGTTACCAAACGGTATAGTCCGGCGCGCCGGTGCATAGGCAAACTAATACAAGCAGCGTGATATTATCTCCTTACGTGTTCAAAGGAGACAGCATGCTAATCGGGTTTAGGGTCGAGAACTGGAAATCCTACTCGGACCCGGCAGAGCTCAACCTCGTGGCGTCCCGGGAGCGCCGCGGCAGGGCGTCCCTCTCGTCCGTCGACGGCTTTCGCTCCCTCAAGGTGCTGCCCACGGCGGCAATCTACGGAGGTAATGCGTCAGGGAAGACGTCGCTCTTCCAGGCCTTGGACTTCCTGCGCAACTTCATCGTGCTCGGAGTTGGCGTAGGAGAGGCTGTTCCCGTAGCCCCGTTCAGGCTTGACCCCAAGCTGCAGACCTCGCCCACGTCGTTCGAAGTGACCTTCCTCGCCAACGGAATCGTGTACCAGCTCCTCGCGAACGTATCCCGAGACAACGTGCACTCGGAGTCCCTGTGGGTCATGAAGGACAAGCACGACCCAATCCTCGTCTATTCCCGCGAAGGCGATAACTTTGAGTTTGGGGAGAGTGCATTCTCGGAACCGGAGCGAACGGAGTTCGTCGCAAAGGGGACGAGGGCAAACCAGCTCTTCATAAACGCGGCGGCTCAGCAGAGCGTCGCTGAGATCATGAGCGCATACGAGTGGTTTAGGGATTCCCTTGCGCTTGTCGGGGTCTCCTCGCAAAACCGCTCGCTCGGCCTCTACTACACGAGGCCCAACTTCCTCGAGTTCGCGTCGGCAACCCTGTCGAGCCTGGACACCGGCATAGATAGCATCTCCGGCGACGAGGTTGACGTCGACTCCCTCCCGCTCCCCAAGGAGGTGCTGTCAAGCCTGGCGGTATCGGATAACCCCAGCGAACAGCGATCGATGGTTCTGAGGATGGAGCAGTCCGGGGACTACCCGAGCGACATGTTCTTCATTGACCGAGACGAAGGCGGGATTCGGGCGCGGAGACTTGTGACAAAGCACCGCAACTCAGAGGGCAGGCTCGTCCCGTGCTCCCTTGCCCTCGAGTCATCAGGCTCGAGGCGTCTCGTCGAGCTCATGCCGATGCTGTTCGACCTACTTGGCGGCTTCGAAGACTCCAAGAGGGTCTACGTCGTCGACGAGCTCGACCGCTGCCTCCACTCCATGCTCACCTCGAAGCTCGTAGATGGATTCCTCCGCACCTGCGGCCCCACGTCGCGCCGCCAGCTCCTCTTCACGACGCAGGATCTGCTCCTCATGAACCAGTCCGTGCTGAGGAGGGACGAGATGTTCATTACCGAACGTGACGGGGAGGGCAGGTCGTCCCTCGTCAGGCTCGACGAATACGAGGGGCTGAGGCCTGATCTCGACCTGCTCAAGAGCTACCTCGACGGAAGGTTTGGCGGGGTTCCCATGTTCCGAGACGACATCGGCGGTGAATGAGATGGGCGCGAGAAGAGAGGCGTTGAAGCCACCGAAGCGGGCGACGAGACGCCAAAGGCGCATAGTTCAGGTCGTTGCGGAAGGAGAGACCGAGCTTGACTACCTGCGCCTCAACTCCGTACGTGCCTTGATTCGAGACGCAGACGACGTAAGTCTTTCCATTGTCGATCATCACAAGGGCCAGACCGACCCAGCCAGCCTCGTCAAGACAATGACGTCCAAGGGCAGGGGCCCTCGAGACCTGCAGAGAAACGACGAGCAGTGGCTCGTCATGGACGTCGACGAATGGACGCCGGAACAGATGCGCAAGGCCGTCGAATGGGCATCTAAGGACCAGCGGCAAGGACTTGCCATAAGCAACCCGAAGTTCGAGGCCTACCTCCTGCTTCACTTCCCGACCACAGGAAGACCCAGCGCGGAGGCTCACCGCGTGGAGACAGAGCTCAAGCGACACATGCCCGACGGGTTCAAGAGGCTTGGCCCGACCACCTTTACGGGAAAACAAGTCATTACGGCCACGACAAGATCACGGGAGCTCGGCGCAAACGACAAGAAGGGCATACCGGACAAGGGCTTGTCTTCGTACCATCTGCTCGTTGAGTCCTTGATCACTTGACGAGGCTAGGAGGGTACCTTGCGCTTACGCGGCAGCGCGGGCGCCAGATACGAAGAAGCCGTCCGACACGCATGTCGGACGGCTTGGATGCGGCGAAAGATCAACGCCACTAGCAGCGAGTTCGAGCCTCCGCAAAAGGTGTGGAAAGGCACGCTCGTGCGGCCAGATTGACGAAAAGGCGATGAACCGTATGGATTGAGCGCGCCAGACCCAGGGTATTACGGCTCGAGGATGAGAGCCAGGGTATATTGATGCTGTATGCATCATATAGATGCGCTTGTTGCCGGACACAGAAATAAACAATCCATACACTTCGCAGCCAACTTGGCAGAAGAGGCCTTCCGGCTTGTCAGCTCACCCGAAAGGGCTCGCAAGAACCCGAACGGACTCTCGTCCTAAAACAAGGGGCCACCCGACGCACGGTCGAGCGACCCCCTACTCACTTACAACGCTAGAGACACTACGTCGCCACACCGCGCGCCGTGACGCCGTGGAACTACACCTCGGCGACCCACTTGGTGACGGTGTCGACCATGCCCTGCTGGGTGGTCTGAGCCTTGATCTCGGCCACGGCGTCGGCGTTCATGAAGATGTTCATGAGAGCCTGCAGCACGGCGACCTGATCCTCGGCGTGCTTGAGAAGGCCGAGGTTGAAGATGAGCTCGGCGTTCACGTCCGGCATGCCGGCCATGCCCTGGAAGGTAATCGGCTTCGTGGGAACGACGATAGCGATGTAGGGCTTCGCGATGTGCTCCGGGTCAACGTGCGGAATGGCCACCGAGACCTGCTCGCAGGCAAGACCCGTCGGATAGTTATTCTCACGGGTCTTGATGGCGTTTAGCCACGTGTCCTTGACGTACCCCTTCTCGGTGAGGAGCGCATTCATCTTCTCGAAGAAGTCGTCGCGGTCGGTGGCCTCAAAGTCGAAGAAGACGAGCTCGGGCTTGAACAGGCTGGTATCAACAGCAGACATGGAATACCTTTCGAATGCAGGTGATGGCAGACTCGAGAACTACGCCACGGGGTTGGCGCCGTTGGCGAAGACCTTGATGACGTGGGTGAAGTCCTCGACGAGGCGATCGTAGGCGGCCATGGTGAGGTCCTGCCAGTAGATCACGGAGTCGGCGTTCCTGGCCTTCATGTCCTTCATGGTCTTCTCGGCCGCCTCTCCGGCGAACTTGGCGCCGTAGGTGAAGTAGTTGATCTTGCGGATGCCGGCGTCGATGGCCTTCTTGTAGTCCGCGTCGGACACGCCCGAGCCGCCGTGCATGACGAGCGGGGCGCCGATGCGCTCGCGGATCTGCTTCAGGACGTCGAAGTCGAGGTGCGGCTCGCCCTTGTAGATGCCGTGCACGGTGCCGAAGGAGACGGCCAGGATGTCGGCGCCGGTCTCCTCCACGAACTCCCCGGCGTCCTCGGGGTTGGTGTAGACGGCCTTGCCCACATGGTCGTTCTCGTGACCGGCGCCGTTCTCGCGCGTGCCCATGGAGCCCAGCTCGCACTCGAGGCCGCAGTCGTAGCCGGCGCACATCGCGGCGGCGCGGCGGGAGTTGGCGACGTTCTCCTCGTACGGAGTGAAGGAGCCGTCGAACATGGCGCCGTTGAAGCCCATCTCGAGGGCGCGGCGCATGTAGGACAGGTGCTCGCAGTGGTCGAGGTGCACGCACACCGGGGCGCTGGAGCGCTCGGCGAGGGCGACCATGGCCGGCCCGATAGCGTCAAGCGGCACGAAGGGCTCGTGGCCCTCGGCGTGGGCGATGATCACCGGGTAGCCGGTCCGCTCGGCCGCGGTGATGGCGGCGCGGACGGCCTCGAGGCTCGGCGTGTTGAACGAGCCGACCGCCATGTTGTTCTGCTCGGCGATGGCGCAGATGTCGCGAAGGTTGACAAGCATGCAAATACCCCCTGTTGAACGACCCTACTTACTTCTTGTTGGAACGCTCTGCGGCACCGCCCGCGGCTTCTCCCCTCGAGAGCTGGGACGAGCGCCTGGCCCGGGACCTCAAGCTGTCCGGGTTAATGCGGCCTTCCATATCGACGAGGGCTTGGCAGAGCTCCGAGCCCCCATCGATATAGTCGCCTTGAACCCAATACCTACCCTTAAGCAGGCCGCCGCCGTTGATACGCACGTAGGCACGGTCGTTGCCCATCTCGCGGACGGAGAACTCGTGGATGTCGGCCAGTCGGAAGGTGTCGGTACGCCCGAATGCGGTGAACGACACCTCATCGTCAGAGACAGTCACCTCGCGTGGGTAGGAGCGCGAGATAAACGTGTTGAAAACTGCGTAGGCTGCAATGACGGCGACGACGGCCATGAGCGGCGGGAGGAACGAGAAGAGCGGCGACGCGAGCACGAGACTCGCAACGGCCACGAAGGCACAGAACCAGCCCGTGATGGTGATACCAACGAGGTACAGCTTGTCGTCGTATCGGTACGTCTTCTGCATGGTCGCGCCTCCCCTGTCACGTGATGCCCAGATGCGTGATGCGCAGTCACGAAATCGTCGAAATAGCCAAACGGATGAAGCTCAAAACGAAGCAACAAAATACCGCCCGCACCCGCTGCAAGGCGCGGACACGGGCGGCTCACAAGCCGTGCTACTTGCTCTCAGCGGCAGCCTCGGCCTCGTGCATGGCCTTGGCCTCCTTGAGGATGCGAGCGCGGTTCCAGACCATCATGGCCACGGCAACAACGCCGGGAACCACGAGGCCGATGCCGTTACCAAGCGCGCCGACGCGAGCGATGACCCAGGTGAGCGGGTTAGCGCCATCGCAGATCGAGGAAATCGCGGCGGCACCACCCATGTCGAAGTTCACGTTCGCGGCAGCGGTGGTGATGAGCGGCGAGAGGTCGGTGGCGATGTAGAAGCCCACGGCGAGGACGACGACGCCGACGAGCAGGCCACGGAAGCCGTTCTCGTTCACGATCGGGGTGATGAGCACGAGCATGTAAGGAATGCACGCGAGGTCAGCCAGAGGCACGACCTTGTTGCCCGGCAGGATGAAGGCCAGGAAGACGGCGACCGGGACGAGGATGAGGGCCATCGTCAGCGTGACAGGGTGGCCGGTACCCACGGCGGAGTCGAGGCCGATGTAGATCTTGCCACGGTTCTGGAAGCGCTTCTGGATGATGCCGGAAGCAGCGTCAGAGATGGGCATGAGGCCCTCCATGAGCAGGGAGGCCATCTTCGGGATGAGCACCATGACAGCGCCCATGGAAACGGCCATCGAGAGGATGGAGGGGATGGTCTTGCCGTCGGCCGTGGTGCCGGGCAGGACGCCATAGCCGGCGAGGATGCCAATGATCAGGCCGATGATGGAGCCAAGCAGAACGGGCTCGCCGAAGACGCCGAACTTCTTCTGCATGGTGCGAACGTTGATGTCAACGTCCCTGAGGCCGGGGATGCGATCGATGACCCAGTTCACGGCAGCAGCGATGGGCGCATAGGCGCCGGAGAAGCCGTGAGGGATGGAGACGCCGGGAAGACCAAGGGACTTCTCGACCTGCGGGGCGGTGACGTCACCGATGATGAGGACGACGACCTCGTTGATGATGGCGGCAACGATGCCGAGGGCAACGTTGTTGGTGAGGATGGCCACCAGCGCGCCAGTGAAGGCGAAGTGCCAGTAGTTCCAGATATCGACGTCAGCGGTCTGCGTGGTGTTCGTGAGCAGCATGATGACGTTCACGAGCAGGCCAAGCGGGATGATGATCGTGCCAACGACGGAGCCCATGGCGATGGCGGAGGCGGCAGGCCAGCCCACGTCCATCACGGAGAGCTCGAGGCCGAAGCGCGTGACCATCGCGTTCACGCCACCGGCGAGGTCGGTGCCCATGAGCTGGTTAATGACCAGGTTAAGGCCGATGAAGCCGATGCCAACGGTGAGACCGGCCTTGAGGCTCTTGCCGAAGCCGGCGCCGAAGCACACGCCGAGAATCGTGAGGACGATGGGCATCACAACAGAGACGCCCAGGCTCGATAGGCCAGAGAAGAAGCCAACGATTGCGTCCATCAGTACCTTCCTTCCTAACAGAAACACCTGCGCACCAGCGTCAAGCCGAGGCGCAACCTTGCGCGAAAACCGAGACGGCTCCACGCTACTTCTTCATGAACTCGAGAATCTCCTGCTCAGCGTTGGCCTTGCCCATGCCGGTGAGGAAGGGGATGCCCGAGATGAAGGGGCAGCCGAGACCGTCAGGCTTGACGGTGGTAGCGATAACGAGGTCGGCGCTCTGCGACTTGGCGACGGCGTCCGAGATGGAGCACTGGTCGATGTGGTAGTCACCGGCGTAGCCGTTGGCGTCGAGAAGGTCCTTGACCTTGGCGGCGACGGCCGTGGAGGTGGCGACACCAGAGCCACAGGCCAGGATGATGTTCTTCATGGTAGTACTCCTTCTCTCGGGCGCCCTCTCCCGAAGACGCCAGCTACCGTTCCGGGGACGAGCCCCGAAGTCGAGCGCGCTCCCCGCCGCTTCGACGGAACCGCGCGCGTCATACCCGATTGGGGGCTACTCCCCCATCACGACGACCTTGACGCGGCGGGTGCGCTCGCGCGTGCGGTCGAAGTCGACGAAGAAGATGCTCGCGAGGCCGTTCGTCTCGAGCTTGCCGCCCGCGACCTCGAAGACCTGGCTGCGGCCGACGAGCGTGGAGCGCAGGTGGGCGTCGCCGTTCCAGAGGGACTTGCGGCCGTCCGGGAGGTACGAGGCACCGTTGGGCCACGACTCGACCTCCTCGAAGTGACGCTCACCGGGATAGCGATACGTGCTCCAGTTCTTCTGCTCCGGGAAGATCTTGTTAAGGCCGTCGGAGAGGTCGGCCTGCAGGAAGGTGTCGCCTGCAGGGGTGTGATCGTGGTCGAACTCGTCCTCGTAGACCGCGCAGGTGGTATGGCAGGAGATGACGGTGACCGTGCCCTCCTTGATGCCACTTTCCTCGACGACCTTGTTGACCTCCTCGGTCACGTCAACATACGTCGGCTTATCAGCCTCGGTCTTGAGCGAGAACTCACCCTTGTAGACGGTCATGCCTAGGCCTCCTTGCAGAAGTCGGTGCGGGCCTTGTCGAGGGCCGCGAACATCTCGTCAAGCGTGGCGAACGGGTCATCGGCGGCAACGATGCCGGAGGTGCCGCCCGTGCCGTCGGCGCCGTACTTGATGGCGTCGTAGACGTTCTGGCCGCTGTGGATGCCGGCGGCCTGGAGCACGAGCGTGTCGGGCGAGACCTCCTTGACGGCCTGCGTGGAGGCACGCATGTAGTCCTCGCCGGCGACGGTGCCGGTGCCGATGAGGCTCGTGAGCTCACAGACCATCACGTCAGGCTTGAGGGCGGCGATCCACTTGCCCTCCTCGACGGAGTCGGCGCAGACGACCGTGAGGATGCCGAGCTCGTTGGCACGCGCGATGGTGGCGGCGAGCTCGTGGGCGGTCGCGGGGTTCTCGGCGTGGTTGAGGAACGTGGCCTTGACGCCGGCGGCGGCGAGCGCCTCGGGCAGGATGTGACCCATGCCGCGACCCGGCTTCAGGCTCTCCATGTTCTGGGCGCAGGGCACGAGGTGCGGGCAGGTCTCGATGATGTGCGGCAGGTCGACGAGCTGCGCGGTGAACAGGCAGTCGAAGTCGTACTTCTCGCAGAGCTGGTCAGTCTTGGCAGCCAGCTTGTAGATGTCCTCACCGTAGAGGTAGGACTTCGGGTTGACGACGAAAAACGGCCTCCTGAGCTTGGCCTTCTCCATGTGGCGTCTCTCCTTTGCTTGCCTTTGTCGCACGACGCCTGACGCCGTTTGACGTGGACGGTTGCCTTCTGTGTGGAGCAACTTGTTCAACCTAAGCTGAACAAGTACTTGTATACGCCTGCTTGAACAAGCAGTGAAGCAAAACCGGACGGCCTGCGACGAACGGTCGCAATTACGCGTTGGACGGTCAGGATGCACTTTTCACTTGACATGATGCATGAGTACGAACTCAAAGGTAAGACTGAAAAGAGGTAACACGCATTCGAGAAGGGCTAATCGGGCTGTACGGCCGTGCCCACGATTGACTGCCCGGGCTTGAGCCACGTGTTGCTCCACTCGATCGCAGCGCCGTCTGTGAGTCGGATGCGCTGCTCAAGCACAAGCACCGCAGCAGCCTCGTCGCAACCAAGCAGCTCCCCGTGCTCACGGCCCGCCACCCGTGCCTGGTAGCGCATCTCGGCAAGCTTGATGCGCCGACCCGAACAGGTCTCGACGGCGTCAAAGAGCGACTCGGTGACGTAGTCGAAGGCGTCAAGACCAGGACACTCCACGAGGTTTGACCAGCTCTCCTGACACATGACGGGCTCGTCCCCCACAAGGCGGACGCGCCGCATGAACATCACCGCATCGGTGGAGTGAATATCCAGCTCGTGCGCCACATCCGCAGGGGCAGGGATGACGCGCTTGTCGATGACGCGCGTCACGAACGACTTGCCCTGCTCCCTGAGGGACTCGGCGAAGGAAATGGGGCGCACGCCCGCCGCATGTGAGATGCCGGGTTCTGCCACAAAAGTCCCGCGGCCATGCTCCTGCACGAGAAGACCCTCGTCCACCAGCGACTTGAGAGCACGACGCACCGTCCCCCTCGAGACGCCAAAGTGCTTCATGAGCTCGTGCTCAGAGGGAATTTTCGAGCTCACGGGCCACTCACGGCTGTAGACCTTCTCGCGCAGGGCGTCGGCCAGCTGCACGTGAAGGACGGAGGATGCCTTTGAGCTACGAGGGGATGTCGCATGAGGGAGACCGTGCGCATCAAACGGGCGCGGCTCCGCGCTCTCCCGCGCGGCACTCCCGAAAGGCTCTGGAGCCATGGCCATCTCCCTCGCAAACGGGGCCGCTCCTCGGCGCCTCACATGAGCCTGCGGAGTTGTCCTAATTTTTCGGTACAAGTGCAATTTAACATCATTTGTTGAGGAACCGCACGTGACGTCCGGGGTGAACGGTATGTCTTGCTCGACGACGAGGCCAACGCATCCCTGCGCGACTCGACATCACTCGCCAGTTATCCGCGCTCCCGCATCGCAAGCCGTCAAGAGCAGTACTTCGTCCTCCTCGACGAGGTTCAGTTTGCCATCTCGAAGGAAGAGCTCAGGGACGAAAGCGAGCCTCCTGGGCTCTACGGCGTTCTTAACGGACTCCTGCGCCTTGGCAACGTCGACGTGTACGTGACCGGGAGTAACTCCAAGCTGCCTTCAAGCGACGTCATGACGGAGTTCCGCGGCCGTGGCGACGAAGTTCGTGTGCGGCCTCTGTCCTTTGCCGAGTTCATGCAGGCATACGGCGGCGATAAGTACGAAGGCTGGGCGGAGTACGAAACGCGCGTCTGTCGTTCCGACAGGTGGAGCAGAACCACATAATGGAAAACGTCCTGTACAACGAGCTTCGCATGCGCGGCTACTCCGTGGACGTGGGGGTTGTCGAGCGGCGGTCCCAGGTCGATGGCAAGGACGTCCGCAAGCAGCTGGAGGTCGACTTCGTGGCCAACCTCGGCAGCAACCGCATCTACATTCAGTCCGCCTACCAGATGCCCACGCCCGAGAAGGAGCGCCAGGAGAAGGCCTCGCTCTACGGCATAGACGACAGCTTCAAGAAGATCGTGCTCGTGAAGGACGTGGTGAAGCCGCTTCATGACGAGAAGGGCGTGCTCACCATGAGCGTCTACGACTTCCTCCTCAACGCGGACAGCCTGAGCTGGTAGCTGGTAGGCCCTGCGGAACCCGACCGCGCTGCTGGCACGAGAATGCGCGGCCGCGCGCGCCACCTGCTACGCATCATCCATCGCTCGCCGACCAACCCACCTCTGCCCGTTCAGCTCATCAAACAGGAAGGGGGCAAGGTACAGCGGCAGCGTGATCTTCTTGCCATCTTGCCCGACGTTGCCGTCTATGAGCTTGTATCCAACCTTGACGTCATCGCGGGCGAGGAGCTCGTTCAGCGAGACCGTCGAACCCCGGCCCGCCTTGACCTCAATGGGCACGACGCTCGCATCGCTTCCCTGAATGATGAACTCAATCTCCCTGTTCCCGTTCTGCGACCTCCAGTAGTGCAGAGAGTAGCCCGCACGCCTCAGCATGCCGGCAACCAGGTTCTCGTACAGTCCTCCCTTCATGGGCCCCGTTAGCTTGTTCTCAACCACGGCGGCCTTCATCTCAAAGCCGTACATGGCCATGAGCAGGCCTGTGTCGTTCGCATACAGACGGAAGCGAGACTCATCCTCATAGGCGACAAGCGGAAACGAAGGCGTGCTGACCGACTGACAACGGAGCACCATGTTTGCACCCATAAGCCATTCGACCGAACCCGAGAACTTCCTGGCCGTCCCGCGCTTCTCCACAACGGAGTACTGGAACTTCGTGTTCTCCTTGGCAAGCTGACGAGGCAACGACTCAAAGCAGGCCCTCGCGCGTACCCGCTCGCCTGGGCTCGCGTAGCGTGCGATGTCATCGAGGTACGACGACAGAAGCCGCACCTGCTCCTCATGCGCAACGTTGAAGTTGCCAGAGTCGACGAACGCCTGGACGATCGCGGGCATACCACCAACCGCAAGGTACTCGCGAAGCAGCCTCATCATCTTGTCGCCGACCGCCCGAGGCACCATTTCCAGGTTGTCAAGGTAGCCGCGCAGAACGTCAATGGATGGGTCCGCATACCCTCGCGCCCACAGAAACTCCTCGAAGTCGAGGGGGTGCATCTCCACGGCACGCTCGTAGCCAACGGGTATGGAGGACAGGCCCTCTCCCGTCTCGCGATACTGGATTCCAAGCAACGAGCCAGACGCGATTACGTCACACCGGCTGTCCTGGGCCAAGTACTTGAGTGCAGAGCGAGCTTCGGGGCACTCCTGGACCTCATCGAGGAACAGGAGCGTCTCACCCGGTATGAACTCGACTCCATCGACAAGCAGCGACATGCGCGAGTAAACCGAGCCAGCGTCAAGAGAACCCTTGAAAATGTCTTTGAGCTCGGGGTTCTCGATAAAGTCAATCGCAATGAAACGCTTGTAGTCGAGCTCGCCAAAGGTCTTCACGATGAAGGACTTGCCAACCTGCCTGGCCCCCTTGATGAGGAGGCATTCGCTTCCCTTATGAACTCGCCAGTCACGCAGTGTTTCGAGCATCTTTCGCCTGAGCATGAACGCTCCTTCTACCTGCTTATTTCAGCTTTTCAGACAGTATAGTATGACTATTCTGCAGCTTTTCACGGTGTCAAGGCGTAGTAGATTGCAGCTTTTCAGACCCTTGGCAGTCGCGGATTGCATCTTTTTCAAGACCGTGGAGATTGGGCGCTAAGAATAACCCTTCGAAGGTCCGCGCCGCCCCCGCGCTTTTCCCGCAGTCTCAGGCGCGCGTTTTCCACATCCTCAGACACGTAATTTCCATTGCGAATCTTCCGTATTCTCCATAGGCGAAGTCACGTATTTTCTATAACGCACGAGGTAGAATACAAATTATATTTGTTAGGGGGACTACGTGAATGCTGATGCACGACTCACGCCCGCCGGGTACCGTCCGAGGCTTGTCGAGCAAAGGCTCGATGCGCTCATGAGCGCCTTCGGGTGCGTCGAGATAACCGGGCCAAAGTGGTGCGGCAAGACATGGACTGCGATGACCCGTTCCGCCAGTATTACCAAGCTTGACGACCCGTCAGAGCGCAAGGCGGCCGAGATGGACCCGGCTCTTGCGTTGGTTGGCGACAAGCCCCATCTCGTGGACGAGTGGCAGGAAGTCCCCGAGGTGTGGGACGCGGCGCGGCGCTATGTCGACTCCTCCGGCAACGAACGCGGAACCCTGCTGCTCACAGGCTCCACTTCCCTCGACAGGGAAGAGCGCGGCAAGGTTCGTCACAGCGGCGCGGGAAGGATAGCCCGTCTCTCCATGTGGCCCATGTCACTAGCGGAGAGCGGCGACTCTCGCCCCACCATCTCGCTCAAGGCGCTCCTGGAGGGCAACGCCCTCGAACCGGCACGCCTCGAGACGGGCCTCGCAGATGCGGCACGCTGGTGCTGCAGAGGCGGATGGCCCGCGAACCTTGGCCTTCCCGATGAGTTGGCAGCCGAGACGGCCGCACAGTACGTGCAATCCGTCCTTGACGTCAACGTCATGGAGGACGGGCGCTCCCCCGAGACGGCGTTCGCACTCATGCGAGCACTCGCGCTCAACGAGAGTCAGGCGGTCACATACAAAACCCTCTCGAAAGACATGCAGGACAGAGCATCCGCCGCATCCGAGAGTACGGTCGTCGCCTACCTTGACCTGTTCGAGCGACTCCGGCTCATACAGAACCTGCACGGCTGGGAGCCACCCATGCGCTCAAAGGCGCGGGTGCGCGTCAAGCCCAAGCGCTACTTCTGCGACCCGTCGCTTGCCGCCGCACTCCTAAGCGCCACGCCAGCCAGGCTGCTCAAGGACACGCAGACCCTCGGCATGCTGTTCGAGAACCTCGTCGTCCGGGATTTAAGGGTCTTCCTGTCTACCTACGCAGGACTTGGGAACGGCTTGTTCTACTACCGCGACGAGCAGGGGCTTGAGGTTGACGTCATCATCGAATGCGGAGGCAGCTGGGCCGGCATCGAGGTCAAGCTCAGCGACACCAAGGCCGACGAGGGCGCCAAAAACCTGCTGCGCCTGAGAGACAAGGTGTGCGCCAATCCGGCAGCCCAGAACGCAGAGCTGGCCTTCCTGGCGGTGATCGTCGGACGCGGGAGCCTTGCATACGCGCGCGACGACGGGGTCATGGTCATCCCCATGTCCCTGCTGGGGGCATAGCGCACATCCGCCGAGACAAAGGGCAAGCTTCTGGCCACCCCAGTACCAAAGGGCTCGATGACGCCTGTCACCTCTTCGTAGCTAAAGACGTCCCGATAGAACGACACGGCATCCCGGAGCTGCTTGAGAAGGCACGCGCCCGTGAGCGAGGAGCGCTTCAGGCGGATGTCGTCCGTCTCCCCGAAGCGAACCACGTCAACTTCCTCTCGGGATTCAAACGGCCAATTCCGGGGTGTGCTCGCGGTCGAAAAGAGCCGCCAGAAGGGCCAGCAATTAACCTAACCGCAGGCAAGAGAACCCGCAGGGGGAGCCTTACCTGCAGCCAATACGGGCCGCAGGGCCAGGATTCCCAGCCCCGCGGCCGCCTCCTACTTCGCGCTGGCCCAGTCCTTGCCCCAGCTCACCTCGGCGACGAGCGGCACGGAGAGCTTGACCACGCCCTCCATGGTCTCCTTGACCACGCGGCTCATCTCGTCGAGCTCAGCCTCGGGCACCTCGAAGTCGAGTTCGTCGTGAATCTGGAGGATGAGGCGGCTCGCCAGGCCCTCCTCGCGCATGCGCTTGTCCACCGCCACCATCGCGAGCTTGATGATGTCGGCCGCCGTGCCCTGCATGGGGTGGTTCATGGCCGTGCGCTCGCCAAAGCTGCGCATGTTGGCGTTGCGGGCCAGAATGTCGGGCACGTGACGCTTGCGACCAAACATCGTCTCCACCCACACGTTCCTCTTGGCCTCGGCAACCGTACGGTCAAGGTACGCCCGCACGCCGGGGTACGCCGCGAAGTAGCGGTCGATCATCTCCTGCGCCTCGCGCCGGGGGATGTGCAGCGACGTGGAGAGGCCATAGGCCTGCTGGCCGTACACGATGCCGAAGTTCACGGCCTTGGCGCGGCTGCGCAGCTCCGGCGTCACCTCGGACACGGGCACGCCGAAGACGCGGGCGGCCGTCTCGGCATGGAAGTCCTCGCCCTCGCAGAAGGCCGCAATGAGATGCCTGTCCCCGGAGAGGTGCGCGAGCAGCCGCAGCTCGATCTGCGAGTAGTCGCAGGCGAGAAACACGCTGCCCGGGGCCACCGTGAACGCCTGACGCACGCGACGCCCCAGCTCGCTGCGCACGGGGATGTTCTGCAGGTTGGGGTTGGAGCTGGAGAGACGGCCCGTGGCCGCCACCGTCTGGTTGAGGCTCGTGTGGATGCGGCCGTCGCCGGCGACGAGCGCGGGCAGGGCGTCGAGGTAGGTGCTCTTGATCTTGGCCTTCTCGCGGTATGCCAGCACCTCGGCCACCACGTCGCTCACCTGCGCGAGGTCCTCGAGCACCTTGGCGTTGGTGGAGTAGTAGCCGCGCTGGGTCTTCTTGAGACCCGCCGTGGGCAGCCCCAGGTCGTCGAAGAGCACGCCGGAGAGCTGCATGGGGCTGTCGATGTTGAACTCGCGGCCCGCGGCATCGAAGACCCTGCGTTTAGAGGCGTCGATGTCGGCGGCGAGCTCGGCGGACTGGCGGGCGAGCACCTCCGGGTCGACGTGCATGCCCTGGCGCTCCATGCGCGCGAGCACGCCCACGAGCGGCATCTCGATGTCGTACATGCACCGTGCCGACCCGTCCTTCTCGAGCGCGTCTACGAGCACGGGGCGCAGGAGGCGCGAGGCCACGGCCGCGAGGGCGGAGGCGGGGACGGCATCGGTGGCCTCGGGCAGCTCGCCCTCGAGGAAGCGCTCGGCCACCTGGGACGCGGCATAGGCCCCCTTGGACGAGTCAAGCAGGTAGGCGGCCACGCCCACGTCGAAGATGCGGGAGGCGTCGAGCTCGGCCGGGTCGAAGGCCACGCCGGCGGCGCCCGCAGCGGCGGGCAGCGACGAGTCGACGGGATAGACGGCGTGGATGAGCGCCTTCACGTCGTCCGACGCCACGCGCCCGGACGCGAACGCCCGCAGCAGCAGCGATGCCGCGACATCGCCCGTAAGCCGCCCGAAGCCCTTCTCGGTCGAGGCCCACACGGCAAGCTCCGGCTCGAAGAGGGAGCCCTGCTCCGCCACGTCAAGCGCAAGGCCCAGCCACTCCCCCGCCGCGAGCGCGTCGTCGAGGGCGGCTGCAAGCGCGTCGTCCTGAAGCCGCTCGCCAAGCTCGAGGCGAGCAGACGCGGCGTCGGCGAGCGAGGCGGCAGCGGCGTCCGCCCCCGCAAGCGCCAGCACGCGCCCCGTCATGCCCGTGAAGCCGAGCGAGCCCAGCGCCGTGCGCACCACGGCGGGGTCAAACGTCGGGAACTTAGCGTCGGCGAGGTTGACGTCGAGCGGCGCGTCGGTGCGGATGGTCGCCACCTTGCGCGAGAGCAGCGCGTCGTCGATGTGGGCCCGCAGGTTCTCGCCCATCTTGCCCTTGACCTCGTCTGCGTGCGCGATGACCTCGTCGAGCGAGCCATACTGCACGATGAGGGCGCTCGCCTTCTTGGGCCCGATGCCCGGCACGCCGGGGATGTTGTCGGAGGTGTCGCCCTTAAGGCCGTAGAAGTCCGGTACGAGCTTGGGCGTGATGCCATGGTAGAGGTCGTCGACGCTCTCCGGCGTCATGATGTTCACGTCCGAGACGCCCTTGCGCGTGGAGACGACGTTGACATGCTCGGTGACGAGCTGGTACATGTCTCGGTCGCCGGTGACGAGCAGCATGTCGTAGCCGACTGCCTCGCCGCGCCGCGCCAGCGTGCCGAGGATGTCGTCGCCCTCCCAGCCCTGAAGCTCCACCACCGGCACGTCCATGGTGCGCAGCAAGTCCTTGACCATGGGGAACTGCTCGTGCAGCACCGGGTCCATGGGAGGCCGCTGGGCCTTGTACTGCGGCAGCATGTCCATGCGCACCTGGGGCTTGCCCTTGTCGAAGGCGCAGATGACGCCCTGGGGGCGGAACTTCTCGACCAGCTTCACGAACATCGAGACGAAGCCGAAGATGGCGT
>OIXX01000612.1_pt1 | contig 19021 bp, 15 predicted proteins | sample 1588161 | NCBI WGS metagenome assembly OIXX01 (sample SAMN03283274) | human gut metagenome | biome: human-associated habitat; material: feces | host: Homo sapiens | place: Peru | collected 2012
GGCCTCACGTTCAACGCGACGCGCCTCGTGGCGGCGGGCATGGGCTATGCCGTCTGCCTCGCGGGGCTCGCGGACGTGTCGGCGGACTCGGGGCTCGCGTTCGTGCCGCTCGACGTCAGGCTCGACATGCCGAGCTACCTCGTGTGGAAGCCGTTCCAGCTGAGAACGCGGGCCTGCGAGGCGTTCCTCGAGCGCATGCGCGAGGCGTACAACGCGTAATGCCGGGCTAATGGCCGGGCGATGCGGGCTGTTGCATACTGGTGCGCACATCGTCGATGCGGGCTGTTGCATACTGGTGCGTGTATCGTGGCTATGGAGGTGGCTTATGGACGAGAGGAATGCGCGTGCGGGCCGTGCCGCGCTGCCTGCGCGGTTGTGGGGCCTCGTGCGGAACAATCTGCGCCTCGTGCTCGTGGTGGTGTGCGGCGCGGTGTTCCTGGCGCTGCTCGAGGACGTGCTCGACGGCGAGCTCATGAAGCTCGACCGCGCGGCGTACTGGCTGGTGGTCCAGCACATGCGGGCCGACTGGCTCACGCCCATCATGGAGAGTTTCTCGGCCCTGGCCACGCCGGTCACGCTGCTGGTCCTTTTGCTGGCGGTGGCGGCCTTCGCGCCAGGCAGGAGGCCGGGGCTGTGCTGCGCGGCCAACCTCGGGCTGGTCGTCCTGCTCAACCAGGTGCTCAAGGCCCTCATCCAGAGGCCGAGGCCCGAGGGGTTTCGCCTGGCGACGGTGGGCGGCTTCAGCTTTCCGTCGGGCCACTCGATGGTGGCGATGGCGTTCTTTGGGCTGCTCGTCTGGTTTGTCTGGCGCTACGAGCGTGACCGTCGCATGAGGCTGGGGCTGTGCGCGGCGTTTCTCCTCGTCATCGTGATGGTGGGGCTCAGCCGCGTGTACCTGGGCGTCCACTACGCGTCCGACGTCGTCGCGGGCTTCTGCATGTCGGTCATGTGGCTGGCCGTCTACACGCGCGTCGCCGTGCCGCTCTTCCTCGAGGACGAGGGGAGCCCCCTCGGGTGAGGGGGCTCCGGTGGGTCGTGCCTGCGGTTTTATGGAACCTGCGGGTGTCTGGGGCGGAGTGTCTCCGCGGCTCTGGCGCTACTTGTTGGCGCGGGCGGCGACGGCCTCGGCCGATATCTGCCACGAGCGGCCCTTCTTGTAGGCCGGCAGCTGGCCGGACTCGATGAGCTTGTAGACCGTGGGTCTGCTCACGCCCAGCACTGCGATTGCCTGGTCGACGGTGAGCACGTCGCCCGACGCGGCGGCCGGCGCGGGCTTGGGGGCGGACTCGGGCTTGGCCTTGGCGTCCCGGTCCTCGGGCTGCGCCTCGGGCTTTGGCTCGGGGCCCTCCTCGTGCGCGGGGGCTTCGGGTGCCTCGGGCTTCTCGGGCTTGGGCCGGGGCGCGGGCTCGAACTCCGCGGCCGCCTGCTCGGCAGCCTCGCGCGCGGCCTCCTCGTCGCACTGCCGGCGGCTGCGACGGTGGGACTTGCGCGCGGGCTCGCTCGGCTGCTCGCCCTCCTGCGCGCTCGCCGCCGACTCGGCGGGTTGCTCGGCAGGCTCCGGCTCGTGTTCCGGCTCCGGTTCGGGCTCGCGGTGGGCCTCGTCAAAGGCGCGCAGCACGCGCTCGCGCGTGTGGTCGTCAACCGCGCCGCGGGCGTCGGACGCGTCCATCGACTCGTAGATGGCCGCAAGGGCGGCGTCCAGCTCGTCGTCGACGGCGCCGCAGGTGAGTGCGAGTTCGTTGAGCTCCTCGCACGCCTTGAGCGGGGCGGCGGCAATCTGGCCGACGAGCTGCTCGGGGATCGTGGCCCCCTCGCGCTCGATTGCGGTCACGAACATGGTGACGAGGCGGCAGAGCGCCTCGGTCGTCTCGTTTCTCATGGGGTGTGTGCCTTCCGGTTGCGTGGGTATGGCTCTTTGCTGGGAAGATGTTCTTGAGGATAGCATTCCCGACAGCCCGCTCATAGGAACGGTGCCTGCCCGATGAGCCAGCTCTGTTCGGGCTTTGATGAGGCCGGATGGGTCGCGGCATAGGCGAGAAGCTCGTCGGCGCCCGTGATGGGGCCGTGGAGCGTGGTCCTCGAGAGGAGTCGCGAGATCACCGAGGTGGCGTCGGGCCTTGGGCGGTCGCTCAGGTGGATGACGCGCCCGTCGGTCACGACTTGGCCCCGGTAGGGGATGAGCGTGAGGACGGCGAGGCTGGGGATCGCCCGTATCTGCGAGCTGATGCGGCGGACGAGCGATTCCACGACGAAGAGCCGCTCCGCGTTCATGGCGGTGGCGTAGTCACCCTCCGCGTCGACGAAGACGAAGGCGTCCGTGACGGGGTGGCGCCATCCCCGCGCGATCTCGAGGTCCTGCTCGGAGAGACCGGCGGGGTTCTCCCGCACGAAGGACGCGACCAGCTCGGGATGCGCCCAGAGCGCGTCGAGCACGAGGCTCGCCTCGTCGAGCTCACAGGGGTCGGTGGCGTCGAGCCTTACCGTCTCGAGCGGGCTCGTGCCCAGCGTGTCGTTCGCATAGTCAAGCAGTGGGTTCATGACGCGATAGAACGGCTGCGCAAAGAGCCTTCTCGCCTGAGCTGACATGGGGCCTCCCGTCCTCGTTGGTGGGGGCAAGCCTAGCGGAGTCGTGCCCAACAGCGCTCCGACAAGGACCCGACACAAACCCAACACGCGAGGATGGCGGGGGTGCGACAGCACTGCGGACTCCGCGAGCGGCAGGGTTTCGTCGGTGATCGGCATCATCGCCCCAAAAGGGCGTCCGGATGCGCACAAAATGGTTGCGAGCGATGGTCGCGAGGCCTGCAAAAAGGCCGCCCGACGCGCGCCCAGTGCGGGGCCTTGCGTCGGGCGGCCGAAAAACCAGGGCGCGAAGGGCGTCCTAGCTCAGCAGCATGCGGTCGTTGGCCAGCTCGCTGCCCGAGGCCTTCTCGAACTTCGCCAGCAGGTCGGGCACGGTGAGCGCCTTCTTCTCCTCACCCGCGACGTCGAAGATGACGTTGCCGGCGTTCATCATGATGAGGCGGTTGCCAAGGCGAATCGCGTCGTTCATGTTGTGCGTCACCATGAGGGTCGTGAGCTGGCGCTCGGTGACGATCTTCTCGGTGAGCTCGAGCACCTTCTTGGCCGTCTTGGGGTCGAGGGCCGCCGTGTGCTCGTCGAGCAGCAGCAGCTTGGGGTCGGTGAGCGTGGCCATGAGCAGGGTGAGGGCCTGGCGCTGGCCACCCGAGAGCAGACCCACCTTGGCGCTCATGCGCGTGTCGAGGCCCAGGTCGAGAGTCTTGAGCAGCGCCGGGTACTCCGCGCGCTCCTCCTTGGTGACGCCCCAGCGAAGCCCGCGCCGCTTGCCGCGACGCCTGGCGAGGGCCAGGTTCTCCTCGATCTGCATGTCGGCCGCGGTGCCGCGCATCGGGTCCTGGAAGACGCGCCCGAGGTACTTGGCGCGCTGTGGCTCGGTGAGCAGCGAGATGTCCTTGCCGTCGAGCTCGATGGTGCCCGAGTCGAGCGGGTAGACGCCCGCGATCATGTTGAGCAGCGTGGACTTGCCGGCACCGTTGCCGCCGATGACGGTCACGAAGTCGCCCTCGTGAAGCGTCAGGTTCACGCCCGTGAGCGCGCGCTTCTCGGTGACGGTGCCCTTGTTGAAGGTCTTCTTGACGTTGGTGAGCTTGAGGGTGGCCATCACGCCTCGCCTCCCTTCGAGTAAGAGCGACGCCGCTGGACGCGCTCCCACACCACCGGCACGCACAGGGCCAGGGTCACGATGATGGCCGAGAGCAGCTTCATGTCGTTGGCGTCCATGCCCATCTGCAGCACGATGGCGCGGATGAGGAAGTAGACGACCGAGCCCACGACAGCCGAGATGAGGCGGCTCGAGAAGCTCGTGAGCTTGCCGGGGGTGAGCCGGCCCAGGACCTCGCCGATGACGATGGCCGCGAGGCCGATCACGATGGCGCCCGTGCCCATGTTGATGTCGGCGTACTTCTGCTGCTCGCAGATGAGGCCGCCGGAGAGGCCCACGAGCGCGTTGGAGAGCGTGAGGGCGATCATCTTGGTGGTGTTGGTGTTGACGCCGAGGGCGCGGATCATGTCCTCGTTGTCGCCGGTGGCGCGCAGGGCACTGCCGATCTCGGTGCCAAAGAACCAGTAGAGCAGGGCCACGACCACCACGGCCACGACGAGGCCCACGATGATGGCGACGACGTTGTTGGGCAGGCCCGTCACGTCGCCGATGCCGCTGAAGACCGTGTCGCTCGTGAGCAGCGGCGTGTTGGACTTGCCCATGATGCGCAGGTTGATGGACCACAGGCTGATCTGCGTGAGGATGCCGGCGAGGATGGCCGGGATCTCGAAGATCGTGGTGAGAAAGCCCGTGACCGCGCCGCACGCCGCGCCGGCGAGCGTCGCCGCGAGGATGGCGACGGTGGGGTCGACGCCCGACACCACGAGCACGGCCGCGACGGCGCCGCCCGTGGCGAAGCTGCCGTCGACCGTGAGGTCGGGGATGTCGAGCAGCTTGAACGTGATGAAGACGCCAAGCACCATGATGCCCCAGAGGATGCCCTGGGAGATGGCGCCGAGCATTGCTGTTGCCATGTCGTTCCTTCCGTTCATGATGCGGCCCCGGCAGGAGGGCTCTCCATGCCGGGGCGCGAGGGATGGTGCGTGGTGGCTGCCCTACGAGTCGAGGACCGAGAGGTCGATGCCAAGGGCCTGGGCCATGTCGTCGTTCTTGACGACCTCGAGCTTGGAGGCGTCCTCCTGCTCGATGGCCATGTCCTCGGGCTTGCCCTCGCCCTTGAGGATCTTGACGGCCATCTCGCCGGCCATGTGGCCAAGCTCGGTGTAGTCGATCGAGAGGGTGCAGAGGCCGCCGGCCTCGCACATGCCCTTCTCGCCCGGGATGATGGGCAGCTTGTTCTCCTTGGCGATCTGGCCTACCTGCGCCATGCCCGCGGCGATGGTGTTGTCGGTGGGGGAGTAGACCGCGTCGACCTTGCCCACCATCGACTCCACGACGGACTGGATCTCGTTGGAGTTGGAGACGGTGTAGCGGTCGTGCGAGAGACCCAGCTTGTCGAGGGCGGCCTCGGCCATCTCGATCTGGATCTCGGAGTTGGCCTCGTTGGAGGCGAAGAGCAGGCCCACCTTCTTGGCGTCGGGCAGGACCTTGTGCAGCATCGCGATCTGGTCGTCGACGGGGTTCATGTCCGAGGTGCCGGTGACGTTGGTGCCGGGCTTCTCGTTGTCCTTGACGAGCTTGGCGCCGGCGTAGTCGGTGATGGCGGTGCCCACGATGGGGATGTCGCTCGTGGCGCCGGCCACGGCCTGGGCCGCCGGCGTGGCGATGACGAAGATGAGGTCCTTGCCGTCGCCCACGAACTTGGAGGCGATGGTGGCACAGGCGCTCTGGTCGTTCTGGGCGTTTTGCTGATCGGCCTCGTACTTGAGGCCGCTCTCGTCGAGCGCGGCGATGAAGCCCTTGTTGGCAGCGTCGAGCGCGGAGTGCTCGGTGAGCTGGAGGACGCCGACCTTGTAGGTCTTGTCGCTGGAGCCGCCGTTGCCGGAGTTGCCGCCGCATGCGGCGAGCGCGAGCAAGGCCGCGGCGCCGGCGCTGCCGGCGACGAACGAGCGCCTCGAAATGGACTTCATAGGGTCTCCCTTTGTTCGGCGGTTGGACGCGCGTGGCCGACGGGCACGAGGGCCGTCCGCCGCGGGGCCCGAGAAAGCACCGCAGTCTGACGAATGCCTGAAGTCTAGACGCTTCCGAGCTGGGCGGACGTGGCAAGGGCGCAGGTGGGGGCCATGCGCCACAAACTTGTAACCTTGCGGGCCTTGGTGGCCGTGTCGTGGGGGCGGCTGCGGCGGCTCGCGCCCGTGGCGGCGCATGGCTGCGCCGCGCCGGTGGGATGGTCGGTCGCGACCCCCGAGGGTGCCGGTGCCGTGCGGATGATGCGCCCGTTTCTGATGAGCGCGAGCTCGGGGTAGTTGACGCTCGTGAACGCGTTGAAGCTCATCGTGCGCTGCTTGCGGGCGCGGGTGCCCGCCACCACCTTGCCGCCAAACACCACCGACACGTCGCGCGACGCGGGGTCGGCCGCGTAGAGCACGCTCTGGTAGAGGTTGATGCAGGCGTCAGTGAAGGGGCTGGCCATCGGCTGCTGCGAGCCGGTGAGCACGATGGGCTTGGGGCTCTGCTGGACGAGGTAGGAGAGGATCGCCGCGGTGTAGGCCATCGTGTCGGTGCCGTGCAGGACCACGAAGCCGTCGTAGTCGTCGTAGCGCTCGACGATGGCGCCGGCGATGCGCAGCCAGTCCGCCGGGCACATGTTGGTGCTGTCGATGTTCATCGGCTGCGAGATGTCGATGTCGGCGAGCTCGGCCGCCTGCGGCACGTAGGCGGCAAGCTGCTCGCCGGTGAGCTGCGGGACCAGGCCCACCTCCGTCTCGGCGCTGGCGATGGTGCCACCGGTGGCGACCATGAGGATGCGGGGCCTGCTCATCGGTCGGCGTCCTCCAGGTAGGTGCGCATCTCGGAGGCCATGCGGGTGAGCTCGGCGCGGGTCTTGGGGTTGCGGAAGGGCTCCGCGATGCCAAAGGGCCGCTCGAGCAGCCTGAGCGCGTAGCCCTGCTCGCGCATGGTGCGGCGGCTCTCGGGATAGACGAGCTCGAAGGCGAAGCAGACGAAGCTCACGAGGAAGTCCGCCGGCTGGGAGCGGTCGTCGCGGCGCATGCAGCGCCGCTCGTCGAACGCGCGCGTGGCCTCGGGCGATATGGTGCTCTCGAGCAGGGTCTCGGCCGAGCAGCCGAGGATGGTCTCGGGCGAGTCGCACTCGACGGTGCGTAGGATGTCGACCTTGTCGGCGTCGCGCACGATGTTGGCGAAGACGCGTGTGCGCTCGCCGAGCCCGTCCGGGATGGCAAGGTCGCTGTGCACGGCGATGACGATGCGGATGAGCTCGTCCTCGGCGGCATCGTCGATGTAGTCACGGATGCGGGGCAGCTGCGATGAGGTATCGGGCCTGCCGAGCGTCTTGCGCTCGCAGAAGAGCTCGCGTGCCCCGAGGCGGGCGTGGCTCGTCGAGTCGGCGTCGCGGAAGGTGTCCCAGCGGCGCACCTGCTCGAAGCGGCCCACGTCGTGGAGCAGGCCACAGAGCCAGGCGAGGTCGACGTCCTCGGTGGAGAGGCCCGCCGAGCGTGCGATGCGGTCGCAGAGGCCCGCGACCCGGTAGGTGTGGGCCACCTTGAGCGAGATGCGCGGGTTCTTCGGGTCGTATGGGGCCACGTAGGCGGCAAACGCCGCGCGCGCCCGGTCTCGGTCGATCTTCACGGATGGTCCCCCTCTTGCGTTACGCTGCACCGCAGTATACGTCGCTGTCGAGGGTGGTGCGTCATGGGCGTGTTTGGGTTGGTGCCGATGCCGGTCAGGTTGCGGGACGGCTGGGGGCTGGTCCGCACGGTGCGTGCGGTCGACGGCTCGCCCGTGCGCGTCCTCATGGTGGGCGGCGTCTACCAGAGCGCCACCTACCTCGACGGCCGGCGGATGGAGCCGGTGTTTTCGTACTACCGTGCCTTTGACCACACCTTTTCCGTGCGACCCGACACCAGGCGCGTCCTCATGGTGGGTGGGGGCGGCTATGCGTGGCCCAAGCACGTGCTGGATGCGGGCCCTGCCGACTGCACGCTGGACGTGGTGGAGCTCGACCCTGCGGTGACGCGTGCGGCTCGCAAGTGGTTCTTTCTCGACGAGGCCATGGCCGAGCACCCGGGCCGCCTCCGCCTTATCGAGGGCGAGGGGCGGACCTACCTCGAGGGGCGGGCGCTTCGGATGGCGGGTGCGGGGAGCGGCGGCGCCTCGCGTGCCTACGACGCCATCGTGCTCGACGCCTTCCGCGGGGCCGAACCGGTGCGCGCGCTTGCGACGCTCGAGGCGGCCCGTGCGGCCTGTGCCTGCCTTGTGCCCGACGGGCTGCTCATGGCCAACGTGGTGAGCGAACGGGAGGGGGAGGACGTGGACTTCCTGCGTGACGTGGTTGCCACCTGGCGCGAGGCCTTTTCCCACACCTACGTGGTCGCGTGCGAGGACGAGCCCTTTGCCGTGGAGGACAACTACCTCGTGCTTGCCACGGACGGCGACTGGCCCGTTTCCGATGCCATTCCCTACGACGACGACTTCCTTGGAACCGTGCTGAGGGACTGACCTGCGTCGCCCGCGTCCCTGATCTACCACTTCTTGTCTTACTGGCTCAGAGGCCGCGTTTCCTCGAAGCAACTACCTTATTCGAATCCGTCAACCCCGTCCGCACTGCTCGGCGCTGGAAGCCGTCCTCCGCGAGGCGCTCGAAGGCGCCGCTGCCCCCGTCCCATTTCGTCGAGGGTACCGGTTTCCCCAGTTACGGGATGGGAATCGGCTTTGTAACTGGGGAAACCGGTACCCTCGAGCCCGGCCTGCCCCGGCTGGCGGAGTACGCGGCGGCGGGGAATCGGCCTTCCACTTGACATGGACTATGGAGACGCCCCCGCATGCGCTGGTCGATGCGCGACGCCAACGCGAGGTGGGGGCTTGCGAAGACGCAGCCCTCGCAAGCCCCGCGCTACTCGATGGCGTCTGGCGAGAGGGGCCGGAGGGCTGCCGCGTCGCCCGGAAGGCCCACCGGTCCTGCGAGCTCCGCCCACTCGAGGGCGCGCCTGCGCATGCCGGCCACGTCGAGCACGCCCTCTGCGAAGCCCTTGCGCACGAGCTCCGCCGGAAGCAGGTTGTCGTACTTCTCGAACACGGGAAGCTCGCCGGGGTAGAGGAGCTCGATGGGGTCGAAGTCAGCCATGGCCTCCCGGGCTACCACCGAGAAGAACTCCTGCGGGCCCGCCTGCATCCGGAACTGGATGAAGTAGGGCCGCGACGAGTCGAGCCCCTTGAGGCCCAGCTGCCGTGCGCACTTGATCTTGAGCAGACGCTCCAGAGCCAGGAAGGCGTAGCTGCCCAGCCAGGGAAAGAGCGCCCAGGTGTCGTCTCCCAGGTTCACGAGCGGATGCGTCACCACCTGGGCCGCCGTGGCGGCGCGGCGCGCAAGCACCAGCCTTCCGGCGGCGTTGTCCATGAGGTAGGGGTAGCCGCGCGTCTCGGAGAGGACGCGCCGCATGCGCTCGAGCACGTGGGTGTGGATGTCTCCGGGACACTCGCCAAAGTAGGCGGGCACGCGGCCCTTGACCTGCGTGGCATAGACGAGGTGGCGCTTGTGGTCCACCTCCTCCACGATCCAGGTGGCTCCGGCGATGGCGATCTTCTCGCCGGGCGGGGGCGGCTGCACCACGGTGCCCAGCTCGGTGGAGTCGCTGCGCACCGTGTACTCCTCGTTCTCCTGGAATACGGCGTAGAACTTGAACGAGTTGGCGATGCGCTCGCCCGCCAGACCCACGATGAGGCCGCCCGACTCCGTCTGCTCGATCTGGTCCGTCTCGAGGAGGTGGTGCAGCAGGATGCGGAAGTCGTCCCCCGTGACGCGATGGAAGACCGTGAGGTTGAGCACGCGCTCGGCAAGCTCTGCCGGCGAGAGCTCGCCCTCGCTGGCAAGCGTGGCGATGGTCTGGTGGTAGAGCAGGCTGTAGGGCAGCCGGTCCAGACGCGGCGGCTCCACCCAGTGCTCCTCCTGGTAGAGCTGCACGAGGGCGATGCCCTGGAGGAGCTTCCAGGGGATGGTCTCGGGAAGCAGCGCCCGGGCCTCGGGCTGCTCCTCGCGCATGACGAACCACATCTCGGGCGGCTGGCCCCGCCTGCCGGTGCGGCCCATGCGCTGCAGGAAGGCGCTCACGGTGAACGGGGCGTCTATCTGGAACGCCCGCTCGAGCCTGCCGATGTCGATGCCAAGCTCGAGCGTTGCCGTGGTGACGCAGGTGAGCCGGCGCTCGTCGTCGCGCATGGCGTCCTCGGCGCTCTCGCGCAGCGAGCTCGAGAGGTTGCCGTGATGGATGAGGAAGCGGTCCGGCTCGTGGCGTACCTCGCAATAGCGGCGAAGCTCCGTGCAGACGGCCTCGGCGTCCTCGCGCGAGTTGGCGAAGACGAGGCACTTCTTGTCGCGCGTGTGCTCGAAGATGTAGCCAAGCCCCGGATCTGCCTCCTTGGGCGCGGTGTCGGTCTTCTCGGCCAATGGGGGCAGGGGGCGCTCGTCCGTCTCGATGACGGAGCCGTCGGGCCGCTCGACCTGCTCGCGAAGGCTTGGCATGCCGGGCGCGGCGAGGGCGTCTGCCGCCTGCGGTCCCGTCTGGTAGAAGTGCTGCATGGAGAGGCGCCAGCTGCGCCGGGGCTCCTCCACGCGGGGAACGACCCAGCCGCGGCCGGTGCCCGCCGAGAGGAACGCGCCCACGGCGTCCGGGTCCCCGATGGTGGCCGAGAGGCCGATGCGCCTGGGGTTGACCCCCGCCATGCGGCCGAGCCGCTCGATGAGGCAGATGGTCTGGCCACCGCGGTCGCCGCGCAGGAGCGAGTGCACCTCGTCGATGACGACGAAGCGCAGGTTGCCGAAGAGGCGCGAGATGGCCGAGTGCTTGTGCAGCAGGAGCGCCTCGAGCGACTCGGGCGTTATCTGCAGGATGCCGCTGGGATGCTTGAGCATCTTGGCCTTGTGCGAGGCCGAGACGTCTCCGTGCCAGTGCCATACCGGGATGTGGGCCTCCTCGCAGAGGTCTCCCAGGCGGAGGAACTGGTCGTTGATGAGGGCCTTGAGCGGCCCGATGTAGATGGCGCCGACGCTTGCGGGCGGGTTCTCGTCGAAGAGCGTGAGGATGGGGAAGAATGCCGCCTCGGTCTTGCCCGATGCCGTCGAGGCCGTGAGCAGCACATTGTCGTCCGTGTCAAAGATGGCCTCGGCGGCGGCCACCTGGATGCCGCGCAGGCTCTCCCAGTCATGCTCGTAGATGAAGTCCTGCACGAACGGCGCGTAGCGGTCGAATGTGCCCATCACAGCACCAATCCGCCCGTGAGGGCCAGGGCGCCGGTGCTCACGATGGCGGCGACCACGAAGAGGGCGAACATGACGTCGGCCACCTCGGGGAAGAGGGGCTTGCCCTGCGAGCGACGCATGAGCATGTAGACGAAGAACCCCGGTGCGATGGCGATGGTCATGACGGTGAAGCAGGCCGTCCCGCTCGACCACACGAGGTAGGCCACATAGATGAAGGCGAGCGACCCAAAGAGGCGAGCCGACGCGAGACCTGGGGCACGCGGACCGTCCATGCGGTCTGCCCTCCAGGCCGCGATGGCGTAGTAGAGCGCGGAGCACGCGTAGGGGATGAGGATCGCGTAGACCGAGCACGTGTAGAAGAACTGGTACGTGCTGGCGGCAAAGAGCGAGAGCACGAAGAACGCCTGGGTGATGCAGGCGCTCAGCACGGTGGTCACCACGGCGGTGCCCTTCGCGTCCGTGCGGGCCAGTGCCTTGGGGAAGATGCCGCACCGCGCGGCCTGGTGCGAGGTCTCGCTCGCGAACGTGAGGTAGCCGATCATCGTGCCCATGAGCGACACCACCACGCCGCCGTTCACGATGGCGGCGCCGGCCGGGCCGATGACGCGCTCGAACACGCCGGCGAGGCTGGGGGTCGAGAGCGCTGCGAGCTCCTCGCGCGTCATGATGCCGAGCGAGAGTACCGAGATTAGGATGTAGAACACGATGACGAGCACGAAGCCGATGGTGGTGGCTCGGCTCACGTCGCGCAGGTCGCGGGCCCTGCCGGACACCACGACGGCGCCCTCGAGGCCCACGAAGAGCCACACGAGCGACACCATCGTCGAGTTGACCTGCTCTCCAAAGGCCAGCCCGCCTGGCTCCCCCCAGAAGTGGCTCATGAAGATGGCGGGGTCGAACTTGGCGAGCAGGGGTACGCAGAGGATGAAGAGCGCGAGCGGTACGAGCTTGGCGAGCGTGATGATGAGATTGACGCCGGCCGCGAGGCTCACGCCGCGCGAAAGCAGAAACACGAGCAGCCACAGGAAGAGCGAGGCGCAGACGATGGCCGGCACGTTGTTGCCGCCCTTGAAGGCCGGGAAGAAGTACGAAAGCGCGCTGAAGAGCATGACGCCGTAGCCTGCGTTGTTGAGGCACGCGCTGATCCAGTAGCCCCACGCCGAGCTAAAGCCGACGTAGTCGCCAAACTGGGCGGCGTAGGCGTAGATGCCGCCCGCGAGCTCGGGCCGCACGTTGGCGAGGCCGCTGAACGTCTTGGCGAGGGCGAGCACCCCTACGAAGCAGATGACCCAGCTCACCAGTACGGCGGCGGTGTTGGCCCCGCCTTGGGCGAGGTCTCCGGCAAGCGAGAAGATGCCGGCGCCCACGCAGGTGGTGACGACCATCGTCGTGAGCCCGGCGAGGCCGAGGCCGTTTGTCGCGTTGGCGTCGGTGGGTGCCTGGACGGCGCTGTCTTGCTGGTTGGTCATGACTGGCCTCGTGGGTCGCGGGGGCGAATGGGGCGTCTAGAGCGTAAAGCCGGAGAGGTCGCGCTTGGAGGGGGCGCCGCCGGCCGGGTCGTGATGGGCGCCGGACAGCGTGCTGCCACCGGATGCGGGCGCAGCCGGACCCTCGCCGATTTTCTGCTCCCCGGAGAGCAGGGTCTCCATGCTCGCGCTGGGATTCTGACACAGGATGTCGAGCAGCTCCACGAAGTCGCGGATGACCTCGCGGGGCGTGAGGTGCGTGTCTGCCCCCACGCGGCCAAACTCGATCTGCAGGAACCGCACGAGGTCCTCCGTGGAGAGCGTGCGCTCGTAGCCAAAGTAGCCGGCGTGGATGTCGGCGAGCTTCTCGATGAGGACGAGCAGCTCCTCGTAGGTGAGGGGGTTGAGCCTGATGACGGGCGCCAGCATGTCGGTGAGCCCCTCCTGGGCAAAGCGCCCCTGCGTCAGGCGGCTGCGAAGTGCCTCGTAGGAGTAGATGCCCCGGCGCCGGTCCTCGATGGACTGGGGCGTGCCGCCCATGATGATGCCCAGGTGATGCGCCTTGCCCTGCAGGGTGTCGTTGTACATCGTGAGGATCTTCTCGTAGTTGTACTGGCGCGTGATGGCGTTTGGGATCTTGTAGAGGTTCACCAGCTCGTCGATGAGCACGAGCAGGCCCTGGTAGCCAGCGCCCTTGAGGAACTCCGCGAGCAGCTTGAGGTAGTCGTACCAGTCGTCGTCGGTGATGCAGACGTTGACGCCCAGCTCCGCCCTGGCCTCGGTCTTGTTGCGGTACTCGCCGCGAAACCAGCGGATGACGGCGCCCTTGCGCTCGTCGTCCCCCTCCACGGTGGCGCGGTAGTACATGGCGAGGATCCGTGCGAAGTCGAACCCGTGGACGAGCTCCTGCAGCTTGTTTACCTCGTCGTATATGTGCCGCTCGACGGCCTGGGAGAAGGCGGGGCCGTCGGGGGAGAGGGGCATGCCCGAGGCGTCCGTGCCCTCGGTTGCCACCTGCGCCTGCACGCCGGAGATCCAGCGGTCGAGAATGAGCGGCAGCGCCCCGCCCTCGGGCCGGGTCTTGGTGGAGAGGTTGCGGATGAGCTCGCGGTACGTGGCGAGGCCCTCGCCGTGACGGCCCTGCAGGCGACGCTCGGGCGAGAGGTCCGCGTCGGCCACCACGAAGCCCTTGCCCATGGCGTGGGTGCGGATGGTCTGGAGCAGGAAGCTCTTGCCCGCGCCGTAGCGACCCACGAGGAAGCGGAAGCTGGCGCCCCCGTCCGCGATGAGGTCGAGGTCATGCAGGAGAGCGGCGATCTCCGTCTCGCGGCCTACGGTGATGTAGGGCAGCCCGATGCGCGGCACGACGCCGCCCTTGAGCGAGTTGATGATGACGGCCGCGATGCGCTTGGGCACGCGGGGCTTGGTGGTCTGGCCCGTAGGTGAACTCATGATGGCAACCTCCCGTCGTCGAGGAGGCCCATCATACCATAAGAACGAACAATTGTTTGTAAGCTCGCGAGCCGCTGTGACACGAGGCGATGCGGCGGTGGCGCGCTGGCATGCCGCGCGTCGAGCGGCGCCGTTCCTTCGCTACCCCTCGTCCAGCGCCGCTCTGACGTCCTCGACGTAGTCCTCCACGAGCTGCGGCTCGGTGCCGTCGAACTCCAGCGCCGTGTCGCCCAGCAGGTCGAACAGCTTCTCGTTGATGCCGTCTACCAGCATGTCCATGGACGCGTCCTTCGCCGTGTGGGCGGGCTTGCCGGCGAGGAGCGACCGCAGCAGGGAGAGCTCGTCCGGCGTGAGGCCAAGCGGGGCGGACGCGCCACCCTCCGCCTGCGGAGCCTGCGCGGGCGGCTCCAACGTGCCCTGCGAGGTCTGAGTCGATGGCTCTGGCGTTGCGTGCGCCGGGGCATCCAGGTCCAGGGTCGCCTGTTCGGTCGCCGTCATCCCCGCATGTCCTGCCGCCGCCTCGGATGCGCCCTCGCCCTCGTCCGTCGCGCCTCTCTCCAGGCCTTCGCGCAGCGAAGCGGACACCCTCTCGGTCGTCTCGCCAGCCGCCGGTCCCTCCTCGCGCTCCTCGTCCACGAGCAGCGCCTCCTGCGTGAGGCTCGCCGCCGCGCGGATGCCTGCCAGCTGCGAGAGGTCCACGTGGATGACGCGCGCCTCCCGCTCTCGCTCCCAGGCAAGCCGGGCCTCGATCTCGCGGTCGATGATCTTGGCGAGGTACTTGGGCACCGTCTTCTCCATCAGCGGGTGCTCGTAGCCGATGGCTGCCCTCAGGCGCTGGTCGGTTGCGCGCAGCACCGCTCCCAGCTTGGTGCTCTTGGTGTGCGACCCGTGGTAGCCCTCCCAGTACCACCGCCCGCGGGCGCAGGTGTAGCGGTTGATGGCGTCGAGCGCGTAGGTGGTGTCGGGATGCGGCTGCTCGCTCCAGAACACCGCGGAGTAGAACATGCCGTAGGGCATGGCGAGCGGGCTGCCGAAGAGGCTCTCCATGAGGCCGCTCTTGCGGTGGGCGTCGTAATGGCGGGCCAGCTGCACCACGACCGAGCAGCACACGTGGCGAAGCGTCTCCGGCCGGTCGCGGTAGAGGCGGCTCACGCGCGGCCGGTAGCTGGAGAGCACGTCGAACGACGAGAAGAGCCGCTCCTCAGCCGGGTTGTCCGCCCCGTCCCCCGCTCTGGCACCCCGCTTGCGCCTCCTCCTGGCGGAGGCGTCCTGGGCCGGGGGCGCAGGGTTCGGCAGTGCCGGCGCCACGCCACCCGGGGCGATGAGCGAGGCGGGCGTGGAGAGGCGCGGGGGCGTCTGGCGGCCCTCCCAGGCGGCGATGCCGTCGCGCATCGCGATGAGGCCCTGGTCGAACTCGAGGTCGACGTAGGGGGCCACGAGCCTGGGGTCGAGCCCGTGGTAGACCACGTAGTCGCGAAGCCAGAGCTTGACGTGGCGGTCGAGCTGGGGCGCGTGGCCCCTCAAGCTCTGCCAGAAGTGCTCTATGTCATGAAAGCCCTGCTCGCCGGGGGTGGTGCCAACGCCCATGAGCAGCTCGTAGAGATGGACGAAGGCAAACGAGAGCGGTGCCTCCTCCATCACGCCCGCGCGCACGGCCGTCCTCCACGTGAAGTAGCCGCGCAGCTGGCGGTCGCTCATGGCCTGGTAGGTGGGGAAGTACTGCTCGAAGTAGCCGTGGTAGGGGACGTCGTCCGTGTAGTCCTCCATGAGGCGCGCCTGGTGGTAGAAGACGCAGGCCTCGGGCTTGGTGCGAAGCTCTGGCGAGGTTGCGAGGGCGCGCATCTCCTGGCAGCGCTTGGGGAGGTAGCCCGCCATCTGCGAGCCGCGCCTGATGATGGGCTCGTCGGCGAAGGTGCGGCCGGCAAACGCGCTGTTTGCCCGCGCGCGGGGGCTTGCGAGGATGCGGTCGATGATCTGCTGAACTGCCTGCGGGCTCAGGGCGTCCGTTCGTCCCGCTCTTGGATCCACATCGCACCTCCCGGATCGCCGCTGACAGTATTTGGACTATACCATAGGGCGAACAGACGTTTGAGCTCGTATTGTGAGGCATTTTTGTATTCCTACCAACCCAGTAGGATGGTAGTATTGGAAACCAAACGTGGCGGCGACGGGGCACGCGTCCCGAGCGGCCTGGCACCACGCAAACGAGGAAGCGAGACCATGACGTCCACGCCATCGGCTGACCCCAAGAAGATGCACCTCGCGACCGCCTTGCTCCACGCGGGCGGCCCGGACGGCGGCGTGACCCCCGCGGCCACGATGGTCCCCGTCTACCAGACGAGCGCCTTCCAGCAGGAGAGCGCCGAGCGTCTCGAGGGCATCTTCCACAACACGCAGCCGGGCTACTGCTATACGCGCGTGGGCAACCCCACCGTCTCGAGCTTCGAGCACCGCATGGCCGCGATCGAGGGCGGCGTGGGGGCCCTGGCCTGCGCCTCCGGCATGGCGGCCACCTTCAACACCATCATGGGCCTCTGCCAGGCGGGCGACGAGCTCGTTGCCAGCAGCTGCCTGTACGGCGGCACCATCGAGCTGTTCGAGGACCTCGAGCGCATGGGCGTCACGGTGCGCCGCGTGAACGAGGTCACCCCGGCCGAGCTCGAGGGCGCCGTCACCGACCGCACGCGCCTCGTGTTTGCCGAGACCATCTCCAACCCGCGCCTCGGCGTGCTCGACGTGCCGGCCATCGCCGCCTGGTGCCACGAGCGAAGGCTGCCGCTCGTGGTGGACAACACCGTGGCCTCGCCCTACCTGTGCCGCCCGCTCGAGCTGGGTGCCGACATCGTGGTGGAGTCCACCTCCAAGTACGTGAACGGCGGGGGCAACGCCATCAGCGGCATCATCGTCGACTCCGGGCGCTTCTCGTGGGACGCCGAGCGCTACCCCGCGCTTGCCAAGTGGCGCAAGATGGGGCCGTTTGCCCTGCTCGCGCGCCTGCGCAACGGGCTTTGGCGCGACACGGGCGCTTGCCTCGCCCCCTGGACGGCGTTTCTCAACTGCGTGGGCCTCGAGACGCTCGACGTGCGCATGGAGCGCGCGTGCGACAACGCCCTCAAGCTCGCCACGTGGCTTCGCGACAGCGGCCTCGTGAGCGAGGTCGGCTATCCTGGCCTTCCCGATGCGCCCGACCACGAGCTGGCGGCTCGTCAGTTCGGTGGCAGGTACGGCGCGCTCATGACCTTCCGTGCCGGCTCGCGCGAGCGCGCGTTCAAGTTCGTCAACAGCGTGCGCTTCGCCTACCGGGCCAGCAACATCGGCGACGTCAAGACGCTCGTGCTGCACCCCGACTCGACGATCTTCGCCGACAACACGCTCGACGAGCGAATGCTCGCCGGCGTCTTCGAGGACTCCATCCGCGTGAGCGTGGGCATCGAGGACGCCGGGGACCTGATCGAGGACTTTTGGCAGGCGCTTTCCTAGTGCGACCGCCTCGGGGGCGGCTCTTCCCCGGGCCATGGCTCGCATGGCTCGGGGAAGAGCCGTCCCCAAGAGGATCGGGGAGGCGCCAAATGGGGCGTGGGGACGCCCCAGGAGAGGTGGTTGACATGGCAACTGCAACCGAGGACACGGCGGCGGCAACCGCCGCGCCCAAGAAGCCGACGAACAAGCTCAGCAGCGCCGCGCTCAAGAAGGGCGGCTTCATGGCGCAGAAGCAGAAGGGCTTCTACGCGCTGCGCATCCGCGTGGTGGGCGGCGACCTCACCACGCAGCAGTTCGAGGCGGTGGCCCGTGTCGCAAAGAAGTACGGCCGCGGCTACGCGCACCTGACGAGCCGCCAGGCCATCGAGATCCCGTTCATCAACATCGCCGACGCCGACGAGGTCAAGGCCGAGCTCGCCAAGGGCGGCGTGGAGCCGGGGTGCTGCGGCCCGCGCGTGCGCACCGTCACGGCCTGCCAGGGCTGCCGCATCTGCCCGTCGGGCAACATCGACACCTACGACATCGCCAAGAAGCTTGACGAGCGCTACTACGGCCGCGACCTGCCGGGCAAGTTCAAGTTTGGCGTCACGGGTTGCCAGAACAACTGCCTCAAGGCGGAGGAGAACGACTTGGGCATCAAGGGTGGTCGCAAGGTCAAGTGGCTGCCGGATTCGTGCATCCACTGCGGCATCTGCACCAAGGTGTGCCGCTTCGACGCCTGCCACGACGTGGACGGCAAGATCGTGGTGGACTACGACAAGTGCGTGAGCTGCGGCAAGTGCGCCCAGAAGTGCCCCGTGGACTCCTGGGAGAGCAGGCCGGTCTACAACCTGCTGTTCGGCGGCCTCTTTGGCAACCACATCACCAAGGGCAAGGCAATCCTTCCGCCGTGCGAGACGGAGGAGCAGCTCTTCCGCGTGGCCGATGCCACCATCCAGTGGTTCGACGACCACGCCAAGCCCGGTGACCGCTTCAAGTTCACGCTTGACCGCGAGGGCTGGGACTCGATGGTCGAGGCCGTGACCAAGGCCTACAACGAGCCCGACACCGGTAAGGGCGAGGTTGCCGAGGTGCGCTTCGTGCCCAACCAGGACGAGCCCATCCCGATGGACTCGCCCGAGTGGCAGTAGGGCGCCTTTCGGTAGCTTGGCTCATCTCTGCCCGACATGAAGGCCCCGGGCCGGTGCGCTGCGCCGGCCCGGGGTCTTTTGCTGGAGAGTGATGCCGCATTTTTGCAGTTTCGGGAGGCTTGTCATGGAAGGCCTCCGAAGGGATGAGAAAACCCGCAGGTAAGCGACCTGCGGGTTTTGGGTGTAGACGGGATACCGACTAAGAAGTGCAAAAAAACGGCACCAGATCGCGATGGGTGCCCGCTCTTGTGGGCGAGAACCCGCCTCGCGGATCCATCGGAGCCGCCCCGGGCGGCTGGATGCGGCTCGACTGTTCCTAGAGCGCCTTCTCCACGAGCTTGGCGAGGTCTCCCTTGGCCATGGTCCCCTGGTTTCTGGCAACCTCCTGGCCGCCCTTGATGAGCACGAACGTGGGGCTGGCCATCACGGCGTAGCGCTGGGCCAGGTTGAGGTCGAAGTTAACGTTGACCTTCACGAACTTGGCGCGCCCCTCGAACTCGGGCTCGAGCTTGCTGATGATGGGGTTCATGCGCTT
>OIXX01000616.1_pt1 | contig 18977 bp, 10 predicted proteins | sample 1588161 | NCBI WGS metagenome assembly OIXX01 (sample SAMN03283274) | human gut metagenome | biome: human-associated habitat; material: feces | host: Homo sapiens | place: Peru | collected 2012
AGACATACAAATAATGCGAACTTTACCATTGCCCAATTGCTTTGTCTGCAATTGATGATTACCACATCGTCCAGTCAACCTTGTTTTGCTTAAATCCAGAGACAATCCATTCGGCAACACTACATCCATCTGAAAAGCAGTCATCTCACTCTCGTTGGACAATTCCAAAGAGAAAGCTTTACTAACTTCTGGCGAAATCTCACCACCCTTGACAGATACATCATTCTGTTCTTTTGTCCCCACAAAGAGTTGTGAATTATCCAATTTCACATCTCGATTATTTACATCTGAAAAAATAGAATTCTTCAGCTTAATATAGCCACCCGAAAAATCACTGGAAGCTCGCACTGAAATACGTACTAAAGCACCCTGATTCCCTTTTATAGACTCACCTTGAGTAGAATAACCCAAGATTCTAACAGAGCCATCCGACATCAAGTTAGAACTCACAGAGAAAGAAGATGATCCCCTATCTGTAAGAGAGATTTCAAAATTGCCATTCGACTTCGAAGCAATTTTTAAACCTTCAGGCAGTTCGATATCAGTCTGAAAGCCACGAAACACCTGACTATTATCCAAATTTAGGGTAATCGTCTTCGAATCACCAGGAGCTACGTTCACTGGCGCTATATAAAAGGTATCCTTTGCTCTTGATGCAAGCGGCAATGCCAACAGCATCAAGAACAAAAGTACCATTGTTTTATTTAGTCTTATCATACCTTAACCATTATTTTACAGTAATCTTGACTACCTGTCCGTTCATCTTCACAAGATAAACACCAGCTTGCAAAGCTATCTTAGATGTCTCAGAAGCAAGACAGAATGTCTTCACAAGGATACCTGAAGTGGTATATATATAAATAGGTGTACCCTTCAAGCCTGTAAACATCAGACCATCTGCAACTACCTTGACAGAAGTGCCGTCCACGCCAATACCATCAATAGAAGTTACTTCATTATTACGAGAGGTCAAACGATAGCCCTTAGCCTCAACATCAGAGCCGATAGCATTGGTTACACCTATACTCTTTGCATCCAAATTCTTCTTTGAAGACAAACAGAAGATAGGCTGTCCATCCATGAAAGTACTATTGCTAAGTGAATAAACGACAACACGCAAAGTATGAACATTCAACTTAGAGTAACTCAACTGATGGGTTGTAGCCATCACTCCACTCAACTTCACTTCCACATCATTTACATTTACCGGCAAAGTAATATCAGCCTGCAAAGCAGCAAAGTTACTATTATTGTCTAATGCTATATCAATATTAGACTTGTCTTGTTGAGACAATACTAAGCAATCCAAAGAACGGTCTGAAAAAGAAGCATCATCCATTGCAGAAACACCATAGCCCTTAGCCATTGCAACCTGCTCTTTCACCTGCAAAACCTGTTGCATAATCAAGTCTGTTGTACCCGTTACATCGGAAATTGAAATATGGTCATCACTATTCACGTCGGCAGCCTCAAAAGCGAATGTTCCTGTCACCTTATTAAATATATAATTGACGGTATTAACAGCATCCACGACATTGATCTCATCATCATCATTAGAGTCACCTTTCAATACAGGCAAAACCTTCACCTGACAAGATGCCTCCACCTGACTTCCATCCTGTGAAGTAGCCTTAATGACTGCATCACCAGGAGCTATTGCAGAAATCACTCCATCCTCGGACACCTTAGCCACATCCTCATTGGTAGATGACCAGATAAAACTTGCATTGGTAGCATTAGTTGGAGCAACAATAGCAGAGAGTTGCGCCGTATGATTCTTTCTGATTGCCAAGTTTTCTTGGCTCAAAGAGATAGAGGAAACCATTGTAGGGTCAACAGTTATAGTACAAGTTGCCTTGGCACCACCGCCATCATTTGCAATAGCATGAATAGACGTTTGACCTACCTTATGAGCTGTTACTACACCATCGGCAGATACCGATGCCACAGTCTCATCATCCGACTTCCAATCTACCTTCTTATTGGTAGCTTCATCAGGACCTACGGTTGCTGCAAGGCTTAAAGTTTCACCGGACTTTAAATGAGCGTCAGATTGGTTCAGGGTAAGAGAAGACAAGAGAGTATTCTCTGTGATTCTCTTGAATGTTCCCCAATTCTCCCACGTAGGAGAATATTGATAATCTCCCAAGACATCAGGATACTCGTCATTATCCTTAGGGACAAACAAAGTACCATTAGTTTCAACATCTGAAGGGAAATTAACCAAGCCCTCTGGGGGAGTCATGGCGTATGACTTCACATACTTGATGCCGGTACATCCCTCAAAAGCATTTTCACCTAAAGATGTAATATTCTCGCTCAAAGAAATCCATTCTATACCATTACACCCCTTAAATGACTCCTTACTTACCGTAGTGAGGTCACCCTTTGGAATCTTCACATAAGGAAGACTGACGCAACTTTTGAAAGCTCCCACACCAAGACCATACACGGTCTCTGGTATATTAACCCCACTAAGAATTGAATCATTTTCGAAAGCCGAAGGACCTATTACCAACAAGTTTTTACCCAAGTCAAGATTTCTCAAAGAACTACAATTTGAGAAACTGTTGTCTGAGGTACTTGTCATGCTTGCTGGGAAAGTCACATTATCAAGGGAAGCACATTCCGAGAAGCCATAATCACCAATTTGACTAAGGTTTTCACTGAATCTTACAGACTTCAAAGCAGAGCAGCCACGGAATCCCCACATATTGATAGAAGTGATATTATCAGGTACATACACATTCTCCAAGCCAGTACAATAAGAGAACATATATTTATCCACCACTTTCAAGTACTTGCCCAAAGTCAAGTTCTTCAATTCTGCAATTGAATAGAATGGAGAACGAGAAGGAACTTCCGTATTATAAGATAACCAACGTCCCAAATAAAGGGTTTCGACAGGGCAATCCCTGAACAATCCATTGTTGGCATCAGAAGAACCATACGCCATCTCTATCAAATCTTTATCATCGTCAAATGTCACAGAAGCCAAGGATGTGCAGTTGGTAAACATCTGGGTATCCATCTTATTCACTCCCATTGGGATTGTGATAGCTTGCAATTTTCCACACTCAGAGAATAAACCTTCTTTGAGCCAAGGGCATGAAGTGGATAACTTGGCACTTTCCAGTGCTATGTCATCCGCAAAGGCGTATGTTCCGATTGTAGTCACAGCGTTAGGAATCACGATACCCCCAAGTTTACTCATACCACGGAAAGTCCAGTTACCTATGGTAGTCAAGCTTTCTGGCAAGATAAGAGACTCACAATTATTCACCTTATAGAGCAAGTAGTCCTTACAATAAGTCACAGTACCAGCTTGTGAAAAGCGAACATCGGTCAAGAATTGTTGGTTATAAAAAGGAGAATAACTGTAATCTTTATCCGCAAAATAATCGACATTTCTTCCCATATAGAGAGAAGTCAAATTGCTATTACCAAACAAAGGCAGCATATATCTTCTGTCGGTTTCGCCAGTTGCACCGCTTCCCAATGTTACAGCCTCATTAGAATCTTCAAAAGTCAAATTTGTAAGATATGTACAATCTGAAAATGTATAATTGCCAATAGATGTCAATCTACCTGGGAACGACAGAGTATTTATCAAAGAACACTGAGCAAAAGTATAATTACCAATCGTCAATGTTGGCTGGTATTGGTCGTTCTTGTTGAATACAACATCCTTCAATGCCGTACATCCTTGGTATGTATTATTTCCTAAAAGAGAAAGTTGACCAGGAAAATTGACCTCAGGCAAGGCTACACAATCTTTGAATGAGGCATTGTTAATTTTCAGTTCATGATCAGATGCCTCTTGAAAAGATGTTGAAGCAAGTACTTGACAATTAGCAAAAGCATAATTGTCTATAGTTGCAAGTGAAGCTGGAAAAGAGATATTTGGCAATTTGACACAATTAGCAAATGCATAATCATTGATATCTTGGAGCGCATTACCTAATACGACATTAGTCAAATTGCTACATCCATCACAAAGATGATTATACACGAATGTTACCTTTGGCCCAACTGTTACTCTTGCAAGAGTCGTACTATTGACAAATGGAGCGGACGCTCTCGTTTCGCTATTCCAAGTTCTATCTCCTACTTTCTTATATATACTAACTGAACCTGAATAATCATATTTCAAGTTTCGTCCTAAGTACAATGTCTTAATAGGACAGTCGTAGAAATAATCATATTTTCGATCCTCATATCGCTCACGATCATAAGAACTTGAGATATTAGAAAGCATATCGTCAATCTTGCGACTTCGAGTTTTTTTTGTATCAATCGTCAAGATGCCATCTCCATCCTTGAATCTCAAAGTTGAAGTATTAGTACAACCATAGAAACTATTGGTTCCGATAGTCTGTACGGTTCCTGGGATAACGAAACTTCTTACACCAGAGTTATTCCAGAACACCTCGTTGCCGATGGTTTCCAATCCTTCCCTCATCGTAACGACTGCTATAGTGGAATCGTTGTAGAACGCTTGGTCACCAATAGATTTCACCGTCGCAGGAAGATTCATCTCAGAAAGAGCTATACAATTTTTGAAAGCACGTTCTGGCACAGAAGTCAAAGACTGACCTAACTTTGCATTAGTCAACTTTCGACATCCTTCAAAAGCACTTCCACCCATGGTCGTAAATTTATCAGGCAGAACTAATGCTGTAAAAGACCCACAATCAACGAAAGAATAATCTCCTACAGATTTCAATCCTTGACCTACTGTAATTTCCGTAACACTTGAACAATAAGCAAACGCACGACTTCCAATCTCTGTCGTTGCATCAGGAAAAGTCAATTTTGTTACATTCGTGCAATTTTGGAAAGCACAATCACCTACGGTCTCCAAAGCTTGACCTAAGTTCAGAGTTGTCAACTTCGAGCATTCTTCGAAAGCAGAACGTCCAATCTCCTTTACTTTCGGTAAATCTGTCAGCGTAATAGCAGCATTTTTATAGAATAAGTAAGGAGCTATCTTTGTTACAGATGGAGAAATCGTAATCTTTGCCAACTTAGGCTGGTTATAGAAAGCGGAATAACCATAATATTGAGGATTAGCCTCGAAAGAATAATTAGTATTTTCTACATAGTTTATATCACGACCGATATAAATAGTCTCTAAAGGACATGTTGAAAACAAGCCATAACTATTGTTAGTGTCATAAGAATAATAATAACGACAATAAGATCCTAAATATATAGGCTCTTTACCATCTTCAAATCGTACTTCTTTCAGAGAAGAACATCCATAAAAAGGCAACGTAGAAGGATCTGTAGAAGACTCTTTTCTATAATCTCCCACTTGCACCACCGTAGCAGGAATACTTATCGACTCCATTACCGTACAATTAGCGAACGCCTTGTCAGCAATCTTCGTCACAGTAAAGGTCACGCCATTATACACAACGCTCTCTGGAATCTTGACATTAGCCGACAAAGAGGCATAATTGCCCGTTCCATCTACTTCATAAGTCACCGTTGCCGTACGATTGGACGTATCCAAATCATAGTACAACCCATCAATCAATGTACTCGCTTGCAAAAGAGCACATTGCACGATAAGTCCAATTATTAAGACTAATCGCATGAATAAGCATTTTCCTTTGTACATAGTTTTATATTTTAGTTTACGATTTTCCGACAAAGGTAAGGAGAATATTTGAAACTATCAAGTTCATAATGGTTCATAAGGTAAAAAAAATGCCTTGCGCTGGTTCCTGCTATTTTCCGCAGCCATCATTTCGGAAAATAAGCAATATGAGAACGCATAACAAAGCATAAAAATAATGCTAAGAGTGGGCAACTAAAAACGGTAAACCACAAACTAAAATCGTTAAACCACAATGAATTTGTTTCCGCATCCTTATCATTTCTCCGTTCAAAGACGTTGAACCGACATTCAAAGTCGTTGAACCGCCGTTCAAAGACGTTGAACCGACATTCAAAGACTATGAACGAAGATTACACATAAGGACATACTAACTTTCACAAGGGTGTATCAACTCTCTTATTAGGATGCAGAAACCCTTCCATGTGGTTTATTACCCTTTTGATTGCAGTTTTTCAACTCATAAAGCAGTATTATAACACAAAAAAATAAGGAAAACACACAAATGAACCAACGTGAACTTGCATAATTCCAATATTCTTTCTACCTTTGCACTAAATTAATTGCACGCTAACTGCATAAGCATAATACATATAACAATAAATCATAAAAGTAAATGGTAAACTTCAAATACACATTTCTATGCATTTGCACCCTACTAACAATGGGTGCATGCTCTTCAGAGGGCGGAAGCGGGACAGACCCTTTACAGCCTTCTCCTACAACTAAAGAGAAACTGCCCATCAGTATCAATACGTCTGTTGCGACTCGCGCAACGGACGAAACTTTTGAGGTTGGTGATCAAATAGGATTGTTTGTTGTCAATCGAGAGGCAAATGGTACTGCCAACAGTTTGAAAACCCTCGGCAATTATATAGACAATATGCAGTTCACCTACGATGGAATTTGGAAAGCAGCCTCATCTATTTATTGGAAAGACGAGACTACCCATGCCGACTTCTATCTGTATTACCCTTACCAGAAATACATAAACAATGTGACTGCCGTGCCTTTACAAGTAAAAGCCGACCAAAGCGACCTTGCCGATTATAAGAGCAGCGACATGCTGATTGGCAAGACATTAAATGTCGCTCCTACAGATCAAGCTGTGAAGATAGAAGCCAAACACATGATGAGCCAAGCCATCATCACGCTGAAAGCTGGCAATGGCTTTACCGACGCATCGCTTGCATCATCCCTTGTGAATGTCAGAATCAATGGACTCAAAAGTACAGCCTTGGTCAACCTCGCCACCGGCGTGGTCACCGCAACAGGAAATGATACAGACATCATTCCATTAAAGGAAGATTGTATCTACAAGGCTATCATCGTACCTCAAGACGTAAAAGAAGGGAATTTCATTACCATCAACGTAGATGGCAGCAACTATTACCTTACAAGAAATTCCAAATTCCACGCTTTCGAGAAGGGGAAAAAATATAATTTCACCGTCACGCTCAGCAAAACGAGCAGTGGAATCAATGTCAACATCTCCCAATGGGAAGATGATGGTATAGACTACGGCGGAACTGCCAACTAAAAAGGAAATATCAATGAAATTATCAAAATACACCTTATTATATATATTACTCGTCGGAATCGTGATACTGACAGGATGCAGCGACCACCTTTTCGATGATGAAAAGCAGCCAGATAGCAATCGCATCTTGTTGTCAGGAGACATTGAGCAACTTGCCGTTACCCGAGTAAACGACAATGGGTTCTGTGATGGCGACAAGATGGGAGTCTATATCGTAGATTATGAGGGTGACTACCCTGGCACATTGAAAGTGAGCGGCAACCGTGCCGACAATGTACAGCACACCTTCGATGAATCCCAGAACAAGTGGAATTCTGCCTACGACATCTACTGGAAAGACAAGCATACCCACGTAGATATCTACGGATACTACCCTATTGCCAATCCAGAGAGCATAGAAGACTGCTCATTCGAGGTACAGAAAGACCAAAGCAAAGAGTCGAAAGATGGGGAAATGGGTGGATATGAAAGTAGTGACTTTCTCTGGGGAAAAGTTGCTGATGTCACTCCTACCGCCAACACGATTCGTTTGCCTTTGACTCACCGTATGTCGAATGCCAAGGTGACCTTGGTGAAAGGTTCCGGTTTCACCGACGAGGAGTGGGCAAACACCGAGAAGACGGTTCTGACTGCCAATGTAGCTCGTAAAGCAAGCATCAACCTTTCCACAGGAGAAGTAAAAGTAGCAGGCAGCGTGGAGAACACAGCCACCATTCCTTCCAAACACAACAATGAATGGCGCACTATCGTCATTCCACAGACTATACCTGCAGGAACTACCCTCTTCAGTATAACCATAGGAGGAGAGCCATACAAGTTTACTAAATCCGGCGACTTCACTTACCAAGCAGGAAAGATGATGAACTTCGGCATCAAGGTGGATAAACTATCTACAAGCGGAGATTACAAGTTGACATTGATCAGCGAGAGCATCACCCCTTGGGAGAGCGACCTCGTGAGTCATAATGCCACTGCCAAAGAATACATTATCATCAACTCTACTCCTGGAGGATTGAAAGATGCCATCGTGGCAGCCAAAAAGGACTATACCCAAGTAAAAAACCTCAAGATTACGGGAGAAATCAATGCCAAAGACTTCTACTTCATGCGTGATTCCATGCCTCGCCTTTCTGCCTTAAACCTAAAGGAAGTTCGCATCAAGGCTTATGGAAGAAATGAAGAATACGAAGAAAATCAGGACGATCAAATCCCTAACAGTGCCTTTTACTTCATCCAAACCACAGGAGGAAGCAACAGCCTCAACAGGCTTATACTGCCAGACCACCTCAAGTCTATAGGCTCAAATGCCTTTTATGGTTGCAAATACCTCACGGGGTCTTTGGTCATTCCGGAAGGAGTAACTGAGATACGTCGTGGAGCTTTCAAAGGATGTACTGGTCTCAATGGCACCTTGACCCTTCCTTCTACTCTCAAGAAATTAGGAAATCGAGGCGAGGATGACATGCAAGACGAAGGAACAGATTACTACGGAGGAGTTTTCCAAGGTTGTAATAATCTCACAGGAAATCTTAGGTTACCAGACAATCTGGAACTTATCAGAGGATATTGCTTTGCAGGTTGTTCGGGATTCTATGGTGAACTAAAGTTGCCTTCACATCTTAAGAGAATAGCGAACTGTGTTTTCCAAGGATGCTCAGGACTCACAGGTTCTCTGACTATCCCACAAAATATTACCACCATACCTTCCGAGGCCTTTCACGGATGCGGTTTCAATGGAACTCTCTCTCTGCATGACGGCATCATCAACATTGCCAATGACGCTTTTGCCGACTGTCATTTCAGAGGAGAGCTACACTTGCCAAAAAGCCTGAAAGTCATCTCTGACAATGCTTTCGGCAACAATGATTTTTCCGGCGAATTGAAGTTACCTTCAAGCATCGGTCATATAGGCAGCAGAGCCTTCGCCAACAACTGGAGATTAATGGGCACTTTAGAATTTCCGGAAGATATGCAAAGCATTGGGGATTTTGCTTTTGCCAACTGTAATATGATAGAAGGTATCATCTTTCCAGAATCCATGGAAACCATACGGCAAAATGCTTTCAGTGGATGTTACGGCATCAACTCCATAATTTGTCGTGGAGACATGCCCGCCTATATAGAGGAGAATGCTTTCGAGGGAATTGCCAAGGACAATTTCACGGTCGAAGTACCAGAATCTGCCATCGCCCAATACCAGACTGCCAACGGATGGCGTGACTTCAAGCGCATCGCTGCCCACCATGAGTTGGTTTGTCGCCCATCCGTAGCTTGTGCCCTCAGTACAGAACACAAGCAGACCTTGACTATCAATGCCGAGGGAGAATGGGAGGTAGCGAGCAAACCAGACTGGTGCGAAGTCTCTCCTTCCAACGGAAACAAGAAGACGGAAGTAACATTGACCATCAAGTCGATGGCTAAAGGAGCTGGCAACCGTAATGGAAAAGTCGTATTTCAACTGAAAGACAAGGAATACACTCACGAGTGCAATGTATCACAATATGGATATGAATATGGTGAGGACGAATGGGTTACCTTACAAAAGGCAACAAAGGGCAAAAACGGTGGCATCAATATCGTATTGATTGGTGATGGATACAATGCCAAGGACATTGCCGGTGGTGATTATCTGAAGAATATCCAGCAAGAAGTGGAATATTTCTTTGGTATCGAACCTTACAAGACATATCGTGAATATTTCAACATCTACACAGCCATGCCGCTATCTACAGAAAGTGGCATCGGAACAGTGAACACGATCCGTTACAATCGCTTCAATACGACCTTTACTGCGGGCGTAGGTCTGAAAGCTGATTACGATGAGATCTTCTCATACGTATTAGGTGCGCCTACCGTCAACAAGGACAACTTGAACCAGACGCTTATCATCATCATACCGAATTCTACCGATTATGGTGGTATCACCCAGATGTGGGCAGATGGCTCAGCCATCGCTTTTTGTCCTCTTAGCACGTATGACTATCCACTCGACACTCGTGGAGTCATCCAGCATGAGGCAGGCGGTCATGGATTTGGCAAGCTCGGCGATGAATACATTTACCATAATGCTTTCATTGATGCCTGTGGATGTTCTTGCTGTGGGCACGTGGATGAATTCAACTGGGCTAAGAGTCTCGGATGGTACGACAACCTTTCGCTTACGGGCAAAATGCACGAAGTGGATTGGAGTCACCTCATCTACGACGACCGCTATAGCGATATTGTGGATATTTACGAGGGTGGATTCATGCACACCAGAGGCGTTTTCCGTTCGGAACCGAACTCTTGCATGAACAACGACATTCCTTACTATAGCACCATCAGCCGTGAGAGCATCGTGAAGCGTATCAAGCAGTACGCTGGAGAGACTTTCACTTTCGAGGATTTCGTAAAGAATGACAAGCGAGACGCTGGTGTGGTGGAGAGTCGTGCCTTCGGAATGAATGGAGATGAACGAATAGCAGGAACCTACCAGCACGCTCCTGTTTTCCACAAGGAAAGTCCTCTGAAAATGCAAAAAGTAAGAAGACGCAGATAACTTCTTCTTATTCATAAGAAAAAAATATAAAAAGAAGAAACATGAGACGAAACCATATCATCAAACATACGTGCATAGCATGGAGCCTCATCTTAGGTTTAGCATCTTGCGGAGACGAAAATCTTCAAGATGCTCATTCCCTGGATGCCAAATCGACTCCGATGACCTTCACGGTAAGTCACCCAGGAAAGAAACTTACCCCCAAGAATACACGTGCTACGGAAACTGATTTTGAGAAAAATGACAAGATAGGACTTTTCGTAGCAAAAGCCGACTCACCTCTCGAAATCGGCGGAAACCTCGTGAACAATGCTGCCCTTACCTACGATGGCGGCAAGTGGATCCCTGCACATACTCTGTATTGGGACGAAGGCACTTACAATGCCTATGCTTACTACCCTTATATCAATAAATTGAGTAGTATCGAGGACCAACCGTTCAATGTGAGTACAGACCAAAGCACCCATAAATCAGGGACATCACTCGGCGGATACGAAGCAAGCGATTTGCTCTTTGCTACAACCAAAGGAATAGCTGCTTCAACGGCACCAGTACCTCTCAATTTCAAACATATCATGAGCAAACTGACCATCAGACTCATCAAGGGTGAGGACTTCGAAGGAGAGATGCCTACAACTGCTGCTGTGTATGTTCATAATACAGTACCTTCAGCTACGCTCGACCTACAGGCTGGTGTGGCAACGCGCTATATGAAAGGTTATCGCCAGTCCATCATTGCCCACCAAGATGACAACTACATATATTCCGCTATCATCGTTCCGCAACGAATTGAGAATCGCATGCCGCTCATCGAAGTCGTAATGAAGGGCGTAAGCTATCTCTTTGAAAGCAAGTTCCAGTTCAAACCGGGAACAGAGCACCTCGTCAACCTTATCATTTCGGACAACCCTGACCAAGTGAAGATTGAAATTGGTGGAGAAATCCAGAACTGGCAATAGTTTCATCTATACAAAGATTATCATAGAAATAGGAAATAACTGACTATCATAACGAATGAGAAAAACGATATATGTTTTGTCTTTACTAATTCTCACTCTCGGAACATGGCTTGTAGTTTTGTGGCTTCCGTCATTCACTTCCCAGGAAGATGACAGACAAGAAACAAGGTATGGCTTGAACGAAGGACTGGAATTGGTGGAACAAGACAACGGAAAGGATGGCAAGCGATATGTCGTGGAGGATGCCGATGGTAAGGAGCTGTTCGTCATCCCCCTACGCAACTGTCTGCTCGACACTCGCTTTCGGAACGGACTGTTACGATTTCGGGAACAAGTCTCGCATCGAGAGGGTTTCATTGACCGACAAGGTATGGTGACTTTCACTCATGAGGGTTTTGTTTCCGTTCATGAGAACAATAAGAACTTGAAGACAAGTTCCGCCAACACATCATCAGAAGATCCATCTAACACAAGTGCAACCTACCAAGGAACAACCGTACACGAAGGAACATCTATGGTGCCATCAACCGAACAGTCCAATAGGAGGAAGGTGCTCTCGCAAGTGGATCTCCACGCAATGGCACAAAACAACCCCTTCTACAAGGAAGCAGCCAAGATTATGCAAGGCAAGTTGAACGAAACCGACGCCAACCGTCGCCACACCATCCTCAACTACTGCGAACATTTCCGCACCGCCTACACCACCAAAGACATTGATTTCCTAAGACAGGTGTTTAGCGACAAGGCACTTATCATCGTGGGCAATGTAATAAAGACTGCAGCAAATGACAATAAGATACAAGCTGAGAATAAGGTGACATACGCCATCCATTCCAAGCACGAATACATCAACCGTCTCAACAAGGTGTTTGCGACAAACCAAAAGATAGAGGTCAAATTCTCCGGTTTTCGTATCATGCGACATCCTACCTTGGACGGCATTTATGGTGTAACTCTGAGACAACAATACAAGAGCGACCGATACAGTGATGACGGTTATCTCTTTCTGTTGTGGGATTTCAGAAACAAATCGATGCCACTCATCCATGTCAGAACATGGCAACCTGCCTCTACGGTAGGAAGGAGTGGAGACATCATCAACATACAAGACTTCAATTTACAATAGACTTACATATAATATAATTAAGGTATGAAGTTTGAAAAGACCATCAAAAGAGTAAAGGAAAGGAAAGCGGGAGTCATGATTACCATCATGTTCTTACTACTCATGCCCTTCTATAGTTCAGCCCAAGACTTCTCGGTAGCAAGCTTCCGCTTGTTACCCAACGACGTAAGCGCCTTCATTGACAATGTACGCGACCTCAATGACGAGGCTTGTGCACTCATGAAGATAGAGGCACCATCAGACTTTGCTTTCTCCACTCCATTAGGAATTGTGAAACGCAAGGACGAAGTGGGCGAAATATGGCTTTATCTACCCAAAGGTACCAAGATGCTAACCTTGAAACACCCGGAATGGGGCGTGATCAGAGACTACAAGTTGGACAAGCCATTGGAGAGTCGTATGACCTACGAGTTGAAACTCAACCTTCCCAAACCAACAATCACAGAAGTTCACGACACCATCGTAGAAGTAAAGACCGTGACCGACACGATAACAATACCACGAACTAAGCCCAAGATGCCACTCTCCATCTACACCTTAGCTACCGTGGCACTCCACCAAGACGGTCCATCATACGGAATTTTCTTTGCCATGATGAAACGCCATGGTTTCTTCCTCCATGCGAGCAGCGACTTACGAACCATCGGGAATACAGACGGCAATTGCCAAAAAGACGGAAGCATCGATACCAATGGCACTAAGCCCTACTTCACAGGCGAGACACGACATAGCAATTACACGCTGACCCTTGGAGCCATCCACCATATAAGTCGTAACATACGATTTTTTGAAGGCATAGGATACGGACGATGCGCAACTGCCTGGCAAAGGAGTGAAAGCGAAGGTGGCGGATATCTCCTCAACGAAGGATTGACCCATAAGGGCGTATCAGCCGAAGCAGGTGTACTTGCTTCCTTCAACAGGTTTACTATGACAGCCTCCACTATGACCATTGCAGGAAAACAATGGGAAGGTTGTATCGGATTAGGAATCAAAATATTTTAAAGAAATGAAACATCTTGTCATCAATCTTGCGATTATCATACTCATGGCTTCATGCAGCAGCGACAAGCCATCTTACCTGGAGCCGCACCTATCGACTTTGGCTGCTACCGACATCACTCGAAATGAAGCGACCCTGAACGGTATTGCCGAAATAGAAGGAGATGCTGACATGCCTCAACTCTATTTCAGATATGGAACAACGGAGAATATGGACCAGACTGTCCCTATCACAACAGAAAGTGAAAAGATATCAAAGCAAAACAGCGTCTCCGTTCGTCTGAAAAATCTCATTGCAAGCAACACCTATTATTATATGTTGCAAGGCAGCAATGGACGAACCATCACATCTGGAAACATGATGAACTTTACGACACTACCCAACGAGAAGCCAAAGGTAGGAAATACAACCTTGTTAAGTCATGGCCCAACAAGTGCCTTCGTCAGTTACGACATCTTGGAAGATGGTGGAGAGAACATTACCGAAACAGGATGCTACTACGAATTGGCATCCCAAAGCGCTACAGAAACCCAGTCTGAAAAAGAGAATATGGAGAAAGAAATTCCAAGTAAAAATGCCACGAAAGAAATTCTTACCAACTACTCTGGAGGCTTGGGACAACAGAAGCTCCTTATAGGAAAACTTACTCTCAATACGACCTATAAGATTTGGCCGTATGCCAAAAGCCGCATGGGAGAAACGATCGGTGACTGTATCACCTATACAACAACAAACGATGCCATCATGCTTAAAGAAGCAGGTGAATTGCAGTCCCTTTTGAGCAACAATCTATATGATTACACATCACTCACCTTGGCGGGTCCAATGAATGGTGACGACCTGAATTGCCTCAGAAAGATGATGGGAAGAAACTTAGACGAGACCGATACTCCAGGCAAATTAGCCTCCATAGATATGACAGATGTAAAAATTGTGGCTGGAGGCGGACCATACGGGGCTAACAGATATGTCCAAGACCACATTATCGGACAAGGACTTTTTGCCAATTGCGATTATCTCACAAATGTTATCCTACCTACAGATGTCACAACCATCGAAAAGGATGCCTTTATGAATTGCAAGTCACTCGCCAAGATAGAAATACCTGCTTCGGTAAGCAATCTGCTGCCATCCAGCGGTTGTACGGCGCTGAGAGACATAGAAGTTTCAGAAGCCAACTCCAACTACAGCAGCGTCAATGGAGTGTTACTCAATGCACAACAAACCAACATCTTATGGTTTCCAATGGGCAAGCAAGGAGAATATTCCTTGCCAAGCACCATCACTTCTATCGGTAACTATGCCTTCAAGGAATGCAGCATCGAGACTTTCATTCTTCCTGACAACATGAACGAAATAGGTCAAGGAGCTTTTATGGACAGCAAGGTAAAAGAAGTAAAGTTACCTGCCAACCTGAAACGAATCCCGACAAGCACTTTCCAAGGTTGCAAACAGTTGAAAGTAGTAAGGATAGGCAGTAAGACAGAGGCTATTTCTGACTATGCCTTCGACCTCTGCCCTCTTACCGACATCTATGTGGAGGCAAAACTTCCACCAGTATGCAGTTCACATGCCTTCACCACAAGAGGCACCAGTTTTCTCAATACCTGCATCGTTCATGTGCCAACAGGAAAAGCTGCATTTTACAAAGGAGATGTTATTTGGAAACAATTCAAGAACATCAAAAGTGACTTTTCCAAGTGATAAACAACAGATAAAAAAGGACTATAAAAACGACAGATTATGACAACTCCAGAAATAGAAGAATTGAAATCGCTCATCGAGCAAAAATACGGAAAGATGCTCTGTACTACTACAGACTTCGAGGAGTTTTCTATCTACCTCAAACAAAAATGGGGCAAGAGCATATCCTCTTCCACCCTCAAACGCCTATACGGTTACGTAAACGACGACCACAAGCCAAGAAACATAACACTCGATGCCCTGGCTCAATATATAGGTTACACCAGCTACACAGAGTTTACAAGATGGCTAAAGGACAGCACGAAGTATAACTCATCCTTTTTCATGGCACAACAAGTGATAAGCAACGACTTGCAAAAAGGAAAGGAAATATCCATCGGCTGGAGTCCCAACCGAATACTGCGACTTCGCTATTTGGGTGAAAGCACCTATGAAGTCCTGAAGTCAGAAAACAGTAAGTTGCAGATAGGCGACAAGTTTGTCACAGGCTGCTTTATCAAGGAACAGCCTCTGTATCTGCCTTATATAGAAAGAAAAGGCAAACGAACAGCAGCCTTTGTAGCAGGAAGGAATGGCGGTCTCACACTTATCAACGTCATGAAGTAATAATCACGCTAAATCAACTTTTTAGAATATGCCAGACAAGCAAGATAAAGTAACAGGAAGGAACAATGATCCCGAGTCAAACTCTGGATATACAGAAGATCTCGACAAGGATACGAACGGGTCTGAATCCACTCCTATAGAAAATACCTATAGTAATCTACAGGAATACTACGTGTCTCAATCCGGTCACACTCGACTCTTCACTGCCACCAAATACGGCAAACGCTACGTCTTAAAATGCCTCAAGAAGGACTTTCTTTACACACCAGTCTATCAACAAGCCCTCACCAAGGAATTTGAGATTGGATTGGAGTTGGAACACCCCAACATCTGTAGAACCCTCAGCCTTGAGCAACTTCCAGAATTAGGAACCACCATCGTGATGGAACACATAGACGGCGAGACGCTCAAAAGCCTCATCAATAGGAAAGCACTGACCCATGAACTTGGTCGTAAAATCATCCTTCAGTTGATGAATGCCTTGGAGTATATGCACAGCAAACAGATTATACATCGGGACCTCAAGCCATCCAACATCATGATTACCCATACTGGACAGAATGTAAAAATCATCGACTTCGGACTATCTGACAGCGATGCATTCTTCATTCTCAAGCACCCTGCTGGTACTACAGGATTTATCGCCCCTGAACAGTTCATGCCTGATGCAAAGGCAGAACCGAGGACGGATATCTTTTCCTTGGGAATGGTCATCGCAGAAATAGCCACAGCCATCGGAGATAAAAAACTGGAGAGAATTGCTAAAATATGCACTACCCACAATCCCTTGCTGCGTCCAAGCAGCATTGAGATTCTGCGCAAAAGACTATTAGAAAAGCCTCAGAACCGAAATGTCATCATACTTTTTAGCTGCATAGTCTTTCTCTTGGCTGTAGCCATTGGCATATCCTACTATCATCGGCACCAAGTGACCAAACAAAAAGAAGCCACTATGGAGCAACACCTCGAAGGAGATAGCGCTAACCATAGTGGCAACAAAGTTATGGATGTTCAACTCTGGAACCCATATTAACTAATCATAAAATCCCGGCTGTTTGTACTCAATACCGAGTTCATCATCCACAGTGGCGATGACGCCCTGAATCTGACCCATGGCAAACATACGACCCAGAAGCGTGTAACCCGCATTGTGTCCGTGGTTACTCTCATCGAATACGCCGCCAGGCTCATCGGTGAAGGTCATACCATGGTCCACTCTCATAGGGAGACGACGACCAGAATTGCACTTGCCCTCCTGCTCTGCCTTCTCGAAGATGCGGCAAAGTTCAATGAGATGGCCACGACCACCTAAGTGAGAAGCCTCTGTAAAGTTGCCGTTAGGGAAGATATAGCAAGAACGCAGATGAACGAAGTGAGTGCGATCGGCAAACTGCTTAGCCATAGCTACACAATCATTGTGTTCACCGGCAGAGAAAGAACCAGCACAGAATGTCAAACCATTGTGCTTATTTGGTACAGCATCCAACATCCACTGAATATCCTCTGCACGACCAATGATTCTTGGCAATCCGAATACTGGATAAGGAGGATCATCTGGGTGAACACACATATTGATATCGTACTCATCGCAGATAGGCATGATTGCCTCCAGCCAGTATTTCATATTCTCCTGCAACTTCTTCTTGTCAATGCCATCATAAAGTTTCAAGAGGTCGCGGAACTTCTGTACAGGAGCAGCATCACCCTCGCTGAAATTACCGGATACAAAACCCTGGGTCTTGATGATGATGTTCTCTACCAAAGCATGATCCTGCTCTGGTGTAGAAGTCTTCTTGATTTCATCAGCCTCAGCCACGAGGTCTCTACCCCACTTGTGTTCCTTAGAGAACTCAGCCCAATCTTCACGAGCGCCTTCACGCTGCAGGATATAGATATCGAAGTAGGCAAACTCGCCCCAGTTCATATAGAGGTTGTTGGCTCCGTTAGGATTGTCATGAGACAAATCAGTACGTGCCCAGTCTAAAACCGGCATGAAGTTGTAACAGATGCACTTGATGCCTTCCTCACCTAAGTTGCGGAGACTCTCCTTATAAACCTCAATCTGATGATCACGGTCAGGACCGCCATATTTCAAGGTTTCAACCACAGGCAAAGACTCTACCACGCTCCATTTCATACCGTAAGATTCAATGTACTCCTTGAGTTCATGAATCTTCTCACGCGTCCAAACCTCGCCCAGAGGAACATCGTGCAATGCGGTAACGATGCCCTCAACACCTATCTGTTTCAACTGTGCAAGCGTAATCTTATCTTTCTTGCCAAACCAGCGCCATGTTCTTTCCATATATTATATAATGTATAAGTTTGAAAATGAATTATCTCGCAGAAACATACTTATGCAATGTCTTTCTTACAGCACCCTTGCCGGCAAAGAGTTCCTTCACCATGCCTTCTATCTGCTCTCCGAAACCTGCTTCGTAGAGATCGAGACCAAATACATCCTTACGGGTATAGAGATTCTTGAGACAAGAATAGTCCTGATCTGCCTTGCCTACTTCCAGAGGAGCTACAATAGCCTGAAGTTCAGCCAACAATGGGTCGGAAGATGGCTCGAATGGTTTCAGATTGTCATCCAAAGCCTTGAGATAACGGGCATAACCAGCTAATACCAATGGAATCAATACGAGATTACTCTTGTCGAGACCGCGGGCGATATACTTTTTGATAGTTTCACCGAAGCGGATAGAAAGTTTCTGACTGGTATCAGTAGCGATACGCTGAGGAGCATCTGGCATGAATGGGTTTGGCAGACGCTTATTGATCACGGTACCGATAAACTCGTATGGATTCAAGACTCCTGGGTCTGTTACCACAGGCATAGCCTCGATATACCCCATCTTCTGGATGAAGGCACGCA
>OIXX01000617.1_pt1 | contig 18961 bp, 16 predicted proteins | sample 1588161 | NCBI WGS metagenome assembly OIXX01 (sample SAMN03283274) | human gut metagenome | biome: human-associated habitat; material: feces | host: Homo sapiens | place: Peru | collected 2012
GCCGGTCGGGCCTCGGGGCCGCGAGCGTCACCGCGCCGACGTGTGACGCCTCGTGAGCCTTAGCCCAGCTCCGCTCGCTAACGATAGCCTCTGGCATATGCCTCCTCACATGCGAAAACGGACGCCCGGCCATGGCCGTCTGCGCCCGTTCCTTCACATCGTGTGCAGTATTGCACAATGTGAGTAGCATTATGCAGCCGTTCGCAGAATTACACGATTGCTGGCGTATGGCGCATATGACTTCTGATAGAAGCCCACAGGCGCAGCGCATACGCCGCACAGAGCATGCCTGAACGAGCACCGGAAACCTTCGGAAACGCGCGAGCTTCTCGGAAACGCACGGCAACGGAGCGAGCCGGGCAGAAACTCCCGGAAAAGGAGCGAGCTTCTCGGAAGAAAAGAGGCGTTTTTCTTTCTGAGGAGCTCGCGCATTTGCGCCGAGAGACAAGCGGCAATATGCCACCGAGCTCCTCGCATTTCTCTCGCAAAACATGGCAGACTGTTCACGGACCGGCCACTCGCCGCCCACTAACAGAAACAATTCCCCGGAAGGGATACGCATGAATTCCAAGAAGACCGCGCAGGAGATCCTTGACGCCGTGGGCGGCAGGGACAACGTCAAGGACGTGACCCACTGCTTCACCCGTCTTCGCCTCGTGCTCAGGGACGACGCGAGGGCCGACAAGGACGTGGTGAGCCGCATCGAGGGCGTCATCCAGGCCGTCGAGGCGGGAGGCCAGCTCCAGGTGGTGCTCGGCGCCAAGGTCGAGGGCGTTTACGACGAGTTCGTGCCGCTCCTGGAGGGCGCCGGGGCGGACGCTCCCACGGCAGTCGGTGCGGCCACATCAAACGGCACGTCGGAGCAGACCGTCGCGACCCTGGAGGCCGAACCCCTCGGCACCAAGGTCCTGCAGACCATCTCCAAGATGTTCACGCCGCTCATCCCGGCCATCGCCGCCGGCGGCCTCATCAAGGGCCTGCTCACGGCCGCCAACCTCATCGCCAAGCAGAACGGCGCGGACATCTCCACGTCGGACACCTACGTGCTGCTCTTCGCTGCGAGCCAGGTCATCTTCTACTTCATGCCGATCTTCCTCGGCTACACCGCCGCGAAGGCCCTCAGATGTAACGAGATCATCGCCATGGTGATCGGCGGCTTCCTCTGCTACCCGCAGGTAGACGCCCTCATCCAGAACGTGGGCCAGCCAACCACCATCTACGGCCTGCCGGTGGTGAAGATGGCCTGGACCATCGGCGAGGCAACCCGCGTGTTCAGCTATACCGAGTCGGTCATCCCCATCCTGCTGGCCGTCCTCGCCCTGAGCCTCCTCGAGCGCGGCCTCAAGCGCGTCGTCCCCGAGGTGCTCCAGATCATCCTCGTGCCGGGTCTCTCCCTCGTCGTCATGCTGCCGCTCACGCTCTGCGCGCTGGGGCCCGTGGGCATCGTCGTGGGCAACGGCATCCAGATGGTCTACAACGCGCTCATCGGCCTCAACGCGATGCTGGGCGGCGCGGTCATCGGCGGGCTCTGGGGCGTCCTCGTCATCTTCGGCGCACACCGGGCCCTGCTGCCCGTGGGTCTCAACGACGTCGCCACCACCGGCCGCCAGAACCTGCTCGCCTTCGCCGGCGCGGCCAACTTCGCCCAGGGCGGGGCGGCGCTGGGCGTCATGCTCAGAACCAAGAGCGAGGAGCTCAGGGGCGCCGCCGCGGCGGCGGTGGTCTCTGCCGCGCTCGTGGGTATCACCGAGCCCGCCATCTACGGCTGCAACCTGCGCCTCAAGCGCCCGATGGCGTGCGCCATTGCGACCGGTGCCGTCGGCGGCGCCATCATGGGGCTCGGCGGCGTCTACGGCGATGCCTTCGCCAACAACGGCGTGCTCACCGTCTTCACCTACGCCTCGTTTGGCATGACCCCGTTCCTCTTTTATCTCGCAGGATGTGCCGTCGCCTTCTTCGGCGCCGCCGTGGCGACGTACCTCGCTGGGTTCGAGGACATCGATGCCGAGGCGGAGGCGGCGCGCGGCGGAACGGCGCTTCTCTAGCAATGTCCGCGTCCCGGCACCGCCCCGCTCCGGGACAGGCCTTGGCCAGAACTAACATCCCTCCCAGACAGGAGCCCCCATGAACACCACGCCAGCGCAGGTCGCGTCGCACGCCGCACCGCAGGTCTCCCCCTTCCCCCACGACTTCCTCTGGGGCGCTTCCTCCTCCGCATTCCAGGTTGAGGGCGGCTGGGACGAGGGCGGCAAGGGCCTCTCCGTCGCCGACGTCAATTCCTTCAGGCGTTCCGACAGACAGGCCGACACCAAGGTGGCAAGCGACTTCTACCACCACTGGCGCGAGGACATCGAGCTCATGGCGGCGCTCGGCCTCAAGGCCTACCGCTTCTCGATCGCGTGGTCGCGCGTCATCCCCGACGGCGACGGAGCCGTCAACGAGGAGGGGCTCGCCTTCTACGACCAGGTCATCGACTGTCTGCTTGCCCACGGCATCCAGCCGCTCGTAACGCTCTACCACTTCGACCTGCCCTATGCCCTCGTTGAGAAGTACAACGGCTGGGCAAACCGACGCTGTGCCCTGGCCTTCGAGCGCTTCGCCCGCGTCTGCTTCGAGCGCTTCGGGGACCGCGTCCGTTACTGGCAGACCATCAACGAGCAGAACCTCATGATTCGCGTCAACGAGCGCATGAACATCGACGCGACCGACGAGCTCGAGGCAGACCGGCTTCGCGCCCAGATGGACTACCACATGTTCCTTGGCAACGCGCTGGTCACGGCCGCCTGCCACGAGCTCGTGCGCGGCGGCAAGGTAGGCCCGGCCATCTCGTCCAGCTGCACCTACCCGCTCACCAACCGGCCCGAGGACGCGTGGGCAGCGCGCATGAACGACTACCTCAAGGCCGTCTACGCCCTCGACATGTACTACTGGGGCGAGTACGGGGGCCTCTACCGTCGCTACCTCGACGAGCGCGGCATCACGCCGACGACGTTCCGAGGGGACGAGGACGTCCTGGCACAGGGCCGCTTCGACTACCTCGCCGTGAACTACTACCGCACGCTCTGCGCGAGCGCCCTGCCGGCAGACGCCGAGCACCCGGCCGGTTCGCGCGTCTTTCGCGGCAACGAGGTGGACTTCGACCAGTACGGCTGGTGCCGAGACGAGCGCAACGAGAACCTTCCCGCAAGCGAGTACGGCGCGCAGATCGACCCGACGGGCCTGCGCATCGTGCTCAACGACTACTGGTCGCGCTATCACGTGCCGATGATCATCACCGAGAACGGCCTGGGCGCCCCCGACGAGCTCGCGGTCGACGAGCGGGTTCACGACCCCTACCGCATCGACTACCTGCGCACGCACGTGCGGGCCTGCGCCGAGGCGATCGAAGACGGCGTGGAGCTCTTCGGCTACTGCCCGTGGTCGTTCACCGACCTCCTGAGCTCTCATCAGGGCTTCCGCAAGCGCTACGGCTTCGTCTACGTTGATCGGGACGAGTTTGACACGCGCGACCTGCACCGCGTCCCCAAGGACAGCTACCGCTGGTACCAGCGAGTCATAGCCACGAACGGGGCAGAGCTGGGGTAGCGGCAGGCGCAAGGTGGGGAGCAACGCGAGACGAGGGGCCGTCGCGCGCCTAGGGGCGGCCCACCGCAACTCACCGCAAACCGTGACGCGTGGCCGCTCCGCAGGCCGCAACGGCCGTGACGCAACCCCGCGCAGGCCCCTACGCCCGCTCGATCACGCAGCTGTGCCGTTTCGTCTTCGGGTCGTACGCGATGCCGCAGAGCAGCACGTCGCCACTCGCCGCCAGCCCGTCCAGAGCGCGGTCGTAGCCACGCTCGCGAATCTGCGCAAGTGCCTCGACCGCGGTCGCTCCGTACTTGAGCTCGATGACCACGCCGGGCGTGCCCGCCGGCGAGCTCGCGAGCGGCACGAGCGTGAAGTCGGCGAACCCCTTGCCGGCCGGGGCCTCCCGGACGAGCCGCCAACGGTTCACCGCCGAGAAGAACGCCAGGCGCAGCGTGCAGGCCAGCGAGCTCTCGTCGTTATAGGCGATGATGGACGCCGCGTCCTCGTGCGCACGCTCCACGCCCGCGGCCACGGCCTCCGCGTCCCCCGCCACAAGCGCGTCGAGCAACCTCTCGGACGCATCCACGGAGCGGGCGACCTCGCCCCACCCGCCCGAGGCGCGGATGGAGTTCGCGAACTCCCCCATCACCTCGCGGTTGGGGACGAACACCTCGCGCGTCCGCGAGTCATAGCCGAGGTAGCCCAGGTGAACCAGCAGCGTGAGCACGTCGTCAGCCGTGGAGAACGTGGTCATGTCGTTGACGTAGGAGCCCACGCTCACCTCGACGCGACCGCCCGCGACGAGCTCGACCACGCGCTCGTGCAGCCCGTCCATGTTCATGTCGATGTAACGGCGCAGCGCCTCGTACGTCTCCGTCTTGTTCCAGTAGCTGTCGAAGCGCCCCGACGTCATGGCCGACACCACCGAGCGCGGCGCGTACGCCTCGACCAGCTCGTCGTCGATGCCCCGCAGCTTGTAGCCGTCGTACCACGCACGGCACTCGTCGAAGTCGCGGCCCCACGTGGCGCAGAGCTCGCGCACCTCGGTGTCCGTGAAGCCCATGTACGGCGCCATGGCATCGGGCGTGATCATGCTGAGCTCGCTGAACATGTTGAGCGCCGAGTGGGTGCCGTACTTCTTGATGGGCAGGATGCCCGTCATGTAGGCCAGCGCCACGTACGACTGGTCCTTGAGCCACGCGCGAAGGAAGTCGAGATAGGCGCGCTGGGCGTCGTGGTCGGCCTGCATCTCACGCATGACGCAGTCCCACTCGTCGATGACGATGACGAACTGGGTTCCCGTCTGGGCGTATACGTCGGCCATAGTCGCAGGGAGCCCCAGGCCGACAAACAGTTCGAGGGCTGAATACGCCCTCTTTAGTTCAAAACAAACGTCATCTCTAAGCTTGGAAAACAGCTTTCCCACGTCGTGCGTGGCCGAGAGGAACTGCTGCATGTTGATGTGGAGCACGTCGTAGCGGTTGCGGTGCTCGTCGAAGGAGGGGTCGCTCGCGATCTTGAGCCCCGCGAACTCCTTGGTGCCGTCCACCGTGCGGTCGTAGTAGGCGCACACCATGTTGGCGGCCATCGTTTTGCCGAAGCGGCGCGGGCGGCTCACGCAGACGAAGCGCTGCTCCGTGTCCAGGACGATGTTGAGGTACGAAAGCATCTCACTCTTGTCCACGTAGATCTGGGACTTGCGTCCCTGCTGCAGGGCCTTCGCCCCTGGGTTGAGATAGATGCCCATGCAGTGGCCCCTTTCGCCCGACCTCATTGAGCTCCGGAATTGATAGTAGCAATTCTCAAACGGCGGCCGCGACCCACCCCCTCGCGCAAGCACGAGTCCTCTTCTCAGCCACGGAAGATCGAGACCTGCATGCTTACGTGCCCTCTTTGCCGTTTGTGTTCACTTTGTGTAGGCAGTCTCCGCAAATGCTTATTAATATACGACTACTTAATTTTTTTATTCATCTAGCACTGCTAGCAATTCACACTTATCACCAAACTCGCCGCTTCATATAACAAGTCTTCATAACTCGCTCACCGGCGAACGGTAGTTATAGTAGTTTCTTTACCTGGAGTTTTATAAAGGTCTTACCGTTCACGGTATTTCTCTTGCACCACCCTATGCCGCTGCAGATTATGTGGATGAACCTTGAAGCGGAGATAACGAATATCCGTACGCAAGGAGCGCCTCCAAGATATGCAAATCGTCCGCAGACGGAGCCCAAAGGAGGGCACCCGCGCGAGACGGAAAGGAGCTGCCCGCATGTTCGACAAGTCCGCAGACTTCCCCAAGGTGACCGTGATCCTTCGCGGCTACACCTACGAGCAGTGCCGCTGCGTGGTTCAGCAGCTCGTCGGCACCAAGCTCGCCGCCGTCGAGGTCGCCATGAACACCCCCGGCGCGGCCGAGACCATCGGCAAGCTCGTCAAGGAGTTCGGCGACGAGGTGCGCGTCGGCGCCGGCACCGTCATCAACCCCGAGCGCGCCCACGCGGCCGCCGAGGCGGGCGCCCGCTTCATGCTCTCCCCCATCTGCTTCACGCAGGAGATCTTCGACATCGCCCGCGAGGCCGGCGCCGTCACCGTGCCCGCGGCCTTCTCCCCCACCGAGATCCACACCATGTTCGAGATGGGCGCCGACATCGTGAAGGTGTTCCCGGCCGCCCGCCTCGGGGCCAAGTACCTCTCCGACGTCCAGGCCCCGCTCGACTGGATGCCCCTCATGGTCGTCGGCGGCGTCAATGCCGGCAACGTGCAGGAGTTCTTCGACGCCGGCGCCACCTATGCCGGCATCGGCTCCGGAATCTTCAACAAGGACGACATCCGCGACATGAACGCGGACGCCCTCGCAAGCCAGGTCCGTACCTTCGAGCAGAGCGTTAGGTGGTAGCCCGTATGGCAAACCTTCAGTTCGACGAGTCCCTTGTTCTCATCCTCGACGAGCCGGAAAGCTATTCACAGGTTGAGGAGAAACTAGCTGAGCATCTTCTTGAGCTTGGATACGTGAATGAAACTTACCCGAAGGCCATCGCCACGCGCGAGGCATCGTTCCCTACCGGCCTATTCGTAGACGGAGTCAATGTTGCGATGCCCCACTGCGACGTTGAGCATGTCAAAAAGGGCGCGATTTGTGTTGGCGTACTCAAGAAACCGGTCGCTTGGCGTCGAATGGATTCTTTCGAAGAAACGTGCCCCGTTAGCCTCGTCATCATGCTCGCCCTCAACGAGGCGCACGCCCATCTTGAAATGCTCCAAAAGGTCGTTGCACTCGTCCAAAACCAGGATCTAGTCGAGCGGATTGTGTCGTCTGATGACGCTCAATCAGCATATGAACTTCTACGCGAAAGTCTCTCTTAAGAAAAAAACACCCCAAGCAAACAGGGAGGCATGGAAATGAAGGATTACTCGAACGAGCACTGGAAAGTCGCGGGCTCGGCCGTCACGTTTGGAAAGTTCTACCACGGTAGCATCGAAAGGCTTGAAGCCGCCGGCTGTGAGGTAAAGCTCAATCCTTACGGCCGTCCTCTCACCAACGAGGAAATGATTGAGTTTGCCGGTGATTGCGACGCGCTCATCGTTGGAAACGACAAGGTGCCCGCAGACGTCATCAAGCACTTCAAAAACATGAAGATCATCGCCAAGCACGGGGTCGGCGTCGATGCAATCGATAAAGACCAGGCGCATAAGCAGGGCATCGTGGTTACCAACGCCCCCGGAACCAACAAGGACGAGGTTGCCGATGCCGCCATGTGCCTTGCCCTTATGATTGCCCGTGACTTTCACACCATGAACACCCACACGAAGAACCATGAATGGATCAAGTATCCCGGTGTTGACGTCGTTGGGAAGACGATCGGCGTTATTGGCGCCGGTAACATTGGGACCTCTTTCGTGCGACGTTGTACGGGTTTCACTGACAAGATTCTCGTCAATGACCTTGTCGAACGTGACGCAGTACGTGCCATGGGTGCAACCTACGTGTCCAAGGATGAGATATACGCGAACTGCGACATCATCTCTCTCCACGTGCCTCTCGACGAAAGCACCTTCCATCTCGTCGGGGCTGAAGCCTTCGCAAAGATGAAGCCAGGGACCATCCTCGTCAACACGGCGCGCTCAAAGTGTGTGGAAGTCGATCCCCTCACTACGGCCCTTAAAGACGGAACGCTCCGAGGTTACGGAGTGGATGTCTATGACTTCGAACCCCCGGCCTGGCAAGAATTCTTCGACCTGCCCAACGTCATCATGACCCCCCACGTCGCAGGCACTACCTATGAGTCAAACCAGCGTATGGGGGACACGGCAGTAACCAACGTTATTGCAGTTAAGCAGGGACAGGTACCACCCAATCTGATTACCTTCGGAGGTGCATCAGCATAATGAAAGTAACGGGTTTCAAGATTTATCGAGTTAAGCCTCGTTGGGTATTCCTGAAGATTACGACCGATGAAGGCATTGACGGATGGGGAGAGTGCATTTCGGGCACTCGGACCGAGGCAGTTGTCTCCTGCATCACCGAGGCCATGAATACACATGTCGTCGGTAAGGACCCCGCAAATATCGAGGACCTTTGGCAGTGTCTTTACCGTTACTTCTTCCGTGGCGGTCCCGTTCACATGACAACCGTCTCCGGTATTGAGATGGCCCTCTGGGATATTAAGGGCAAGAGTCTCGGCGTACCCGTATGGCAACTCCTTGGTGGAGCGGCCCGCGACCGCATCCGCGTCTACTCGTGGATTGGCGGAGATCGACCCAGCGACGCAGCAGAGGCTGCCGTCCAGCGACGGGATGCCGGGTTCACCGCCGTCAAACTCAACAGCTGCTCAGAGATGCACTACATCGATTCTTTCGCAAAAGTTCAGGAAGTCACCGAACGGGTCGCCTCGATTCGCGACGCCGTTGGCTATGACCTCGATATCGCCATCGACTTCCATGGTCGCGTGCACAAGCCCATGGCCAAGCAGCTCCTACGCGAACTTGAGCAGTTCCACCCCATGTTTGTCGAGGAGCCCGTACTGCCCGAAAACACAGAGCTCATGGCCGATTTGGCCCGCTTCACTTCTATTCCCATCGCAACTGGAGAGAGGCTGCTTACCCGCTGGGGCTATAAGCAAGTATTCGCAAACGACGCCGTATCCGTAGTCCAGCCAGACATTGCTCTCACCGGAGGCATTCTCGAAACCAAGAAGATCTGTGCGACCGCCGAAGCGCACGACATGGCTGCCGCACCGCACGCTCCATACGGCCCCATCGCCCTTGCAGCAACTTTGCAGCTGGATACCTGCACTCCCAATGTCTTTATCCAAGAGCAGAGTCTCGGAATTCACTACAACCAGGGGTTTGACCTCCTTGATTTCGTCAAGAACAAGGAAATCTTCCACTACGAAAACGGCTATGTCGCAGTTCCCCAGGGGCCTGGGCTTGGCCTCGAAATGGACGAAGAAAAGGTTCGCCAGGTAAGTCTCGAAGGCCTTCAGTGGACGAACCCCCGCTGGCGTAACTATGACGGCACTATCGCCGAGTGGTAGCAGCAATAGGACCAATTGGACGAACAGGCAAAGTGGTCATACCGCGAGAGGAGAGAGCAACGTTGAGCGAGATGATGAACGCAGGCGTCTTTCATGGAATTGAGGACATACGTTATGAACGTGTCCCCAAGCCCGAGATAACTGATGATGAGTTCCTGCTCAAAGTTCGCGCCGTAGCAATTTGTGGCAGTGATTTGCGCACGTATCTTCACGGCCATGCCAAGGTAAAGTGCCCCCAGATTCTCGGCCATGAGTTTGCCGGTGACATTGTCAAGGTTGGCTCAAACGTCCATGGCGTCGAGGTTGGCGATCATGTGAGCGTCCACCCGGGCATCCCTTGTGGTCACTGCTATTACTGCCAGCGCGGACTTCAGAACCTCTGCATTGACCGCCCGGGGATTGGAACGGTACTCCCGGGTGCCTTTGCTGAGTACGTCAAGATTCCCAAGAAGACCCTCGAGGCGGGTACGGTGTTTCACATTCCTGAGGGGAAGAGCTACGAGCTCGCAGCCCTTGGTGATCCCACGGTCTCGGCCCTTCATGGTGAAGAGGAGCTCGATGTCCGCCTCGGGGACACCCTCTGCATTCTCGGTGCCGGCTCTATTGGCATTTTGCACGCCATGATTGCCCGGCTCAAGGGAGCTTCCCAGATTATCCTGGTGAACCGCTCCCCCGAGCGCCTTGAAAAGGCCCGCAAGATGAGGGTTGCAGATCACTACTTCTGCTTAAAGACGGACGGTGACCTTGTCGAGTTCGTAAAGTCCCTCACTGACGGCATGGGGGCAAACAAGGTCTGCGTTGCAAATACCGCAAAGGCCTCTGCTGTTCAGGCAATGTCAATCGTTGCCAAGGGCGGCAAGGTGGAGCTCTTTGCAGGCTTCCCCAAGGACGACCCGTCACTGGGCATCGACGGCAACATCATTCACTACGGAGAGGTCAGCGTTATTGGTTCCATGGGCTCGACGCCAAGGCAATTCCAGCAGGCAGAACACCTGCTCGTCAACGAGACCATTCCGGCAGAGCGCCTCATCACCCACCGACTTCCTCTCTCGCAAATCAATGAGGGGTTCGGGCTCATGCGTCGCGGAGAGTGCTTCAAGGTCATCCTCGACCCCACGCGCGAATAAGGCACGGCACCACACGAAATGTGTAACGAGTATTTCGCGTGGCCAAGCATAGGGAGGGCGGGCACTCAGCCCGTCGAAAGGAAATGGAGAGAGCTGTCATGAAGAAGATTTATGCGGTATGCGGATCCGGCGTAGCAACCTCGACCATGATTGCTTCCAAGGTCAGGGATTATCTCGAGTCCAGGGGCGTTGACTGTGACGTCGAAACCACGACGTTTGGCATCGTTGCCGGAGGAGGACTCACGGCCGACTGCCTGGTGTCAACGAACCCCAATATCACCTGTGGCGACATTCCCGTTGTTCCCGGCGTCGCGCTGCTGACGGGAATGGGCGAAGAGGCCGTACTTGAAAAGGTCTACGAAATCGTCAAGGACTAACCGTCAGGGAACTAAATCTAAAGTGCGCCCTCATTTAGCCCAATAACCATAAGAAAGGAGTGCCCCCCATGGAGACACTCTCTGCGGTCGTCAACTGGGTGGTCGGACTCGGAGCCTCAGTCTTCCTTCCCTTCGTGATGTTCATCATCGGCATCGTCTTCGGCATGAAGCCAGGAAAGGCATTTAAGGCTGGCGTGATGCTCGGAATTGCCTTTACGGCAATTAACGCCATCAACAGTGCTCTGCTTACGGGCACCATTGCCCCCGTGGCCCAGACGGCCATGGAGAACTCCGGCACGAGCCTTGAGTTCATCGACGTGGGCTGGACCCCAGCATCCATGATTGCCTGGGCCTGGCCCCTCGCTGCGACGGTTTTCCCGCTCCAGATTGTCATTAACCTCATTATGCTGGCCCTCAATTGGACCGACACGCTGAACGTCGACCTTTGGAACGTCTGGACGAAGATCTTCCTGGCGGCAATCGCCTACATGGCGACTGGCAACCTTCTCATCGCCTACGTTGTCGCCTCCATTTTCGTCGTCGCGGAGCTCAAGCTTGGCGACCTGTTCGCCAAGGATGTCCAGGACTCAACGGGCATCCCCGACGTCACGTGCACGCACTCCGGTCTCGCCAACGTTCTCCCCGTTATGCCCATCGCTCTGCTCGTTGATCGCCTGCCCTTCCTCAAGGACAAGACGTACGATGCTGCCGCCATCCAGAAGAAGATTGGTTTCCTCGGCGACCCCGCCGTCATCGGAATCGTCATGGGCGTGCTTATCGGTCTCGTGGCGGGCAAGGATGTCGCAGGCTGCCTGAAGCTCGCCATCGCTGTGGCGTCTTACGTCATCGTTCTGCCTCGCATTGCGGCCATGTTCTCTGAGGCACTCATGCCCATCTCTAACGCTGCAACGACGTTCATGAAGAAGCGCTTCCCGGGCCGCAAGTTCCAGATTGGCCTCGACTGGCCCATCCTCACCGCCAACCCGGCCGTCGTTACCACCTCCGTTCTTCTTATCCCGGTCACAATTCTTCTTGCCATCGTCCTCCCCGGCAACAAGACTCTGCCCTTCGGTGACGTTGCCAACCTCTGCGCATTCATCATCGGCGCTGCCGTGCTGTTCCGCGGCGATATCGTGAAGACGTTCCTGACTGGTATCCCCATCCTCGTCGTCGGCCTGTACTCCTCCACCACCATTGGGCCCCTGTTCACCCAGCTTGCTGCCAGCGTCGGCTACGAGTTCCCCGCCGGCTCCGCCGCCATTACCTACTTCAAGGCCGGCCCGTTCATCTGGGATGTTGTCATGGCCGTTGAGGGCAATTGGGCTATCGCCGTGCCTCTGACTATCCTGTTCGGCGTCGGTTTCTGGATGATCTACAAGTTCTACTACAAGCCCCGTACCGAGGCTTCCAAGCAGGCCTAGCGCATTAGACCGCGCCACCGCCGCCTCGGCCTCCGGCAATCCCGGAGGCCGAGGCCTGCCCAGTGACGAGCCAGACACCGACTTGCCCATACATCCGATTCGGCGTCTTGCCCCCCACTGTCAATTAGCTTTAACAACTGCCACCCGGGCTTGCACCGGGAGGAAGGAGTACTTATGCTTCGCGCCATCGACAAGCTCGAGCCGTTCCAGCGCGCAATATCTAAAGCGCACCTTGCCTCTGCTGGCATTTCAATTGACTCTCTGGAAGACGAAACGAAGCCCCTCATTGCAATCGCCAACAGTTGGAATGAAATATGCCCGGGCCATGAGCCACTCCGCAAACTGGCCGAAGAAGTCAAAAAAGGCGTTTTGGAAGCAGGAGGCGAGCCCATCGAGTTCAATACCATCGCCATGTGTGATGGAATAGCTCAGGGTCATGCCGGCATGCGCTACTGTCTGCCTCACCGTGAGCTCATCGCTGACTCCTGCGAGGCCATGCTCATCGGAGAGGGCGTCTTCGATGGCGTCGTCTATCTCGGGAGCTGCGACAAAATCATTCCTGCAATGCTGATGGCCGCCGCCCGGGTCAATCTTCCGGCGGCACTTGTCACGGCAGGGCCTTGCTACGACGAAATCCGCCCAAGCGAATCAAAGAAACTCCGAGCGCGTTTTCTTGCAGGAGAGGCAACCGAGCGAGAGGTTATCGAGGGCACTCTGCGTTATTACACCGGGCCGGGAATCTGCCCGTTCCTCGGGACAGCCAACACGATGGGATGCCTATCCGAAGGGCTTGGCATGATGCTCCCGTACGGCGCTCTTTGGCCGTCGTCAACGAGTCAGCGTCGATTCTCGGCAAGAAAGACCGGTTCCGCTGTTGTTAATCTTGTTCGTAAGGGCATTCGCCCCCGAGACATCATGACCCAAGACGCCCTCGACAACGCCGTCACCTTACTCGCGTCAATTGGGGGATCTCTCAACGCGCTCGTGCACCTCCCGGCGCTCGCCCATGAGCTCGGCCTAGAGATGACCTGGACGCAGGTCGCATCCACCACTTCGACAACTCCAGTTATCTGTAACGTTGTGCCCAATGGCGACATTTCATGCGTGAACCTCTACAAAGCAGGTGGCATCCCGGCTGTTCTCAAAACTATCGAGGACAACCTCAGCAGGGATGTTTTGACCGTCACCGGAAGGACTCTTGGCGAAAACCTTGATTTTGATGTTCCTTGCGACCGTTCCGTCATCCGGACGCCAGGTGATCCAAAGAATACCGTCAACGGGATACAAGTGCTTTACGGCAACCTCGCTCCTGAAGGTGCCCTCGTTAAGACAAGCGCGGTGCCCGTGGACCAGCACACTTTCGTTGGCCCAGCCCAATGCTTCGAAAGCGAGGACTCCTGCTTCGCTGCTTACAACAGGCATGAAATCAAGCCTGGAACAGCGGTGGTCATACGCTACGAGGGACCCAAGGGAGGCCCCGGCATGAAAGAGCTCCACCGAGTTACAGAAATCATGAAGGGCATCCCCGGCTGTGCCGTCATCACCGACGGCCGCTTCTCCGGTGCGTCTGGCGGGCTTTCCGTCGGCTATCTTTGCCCCGAAGCGGCAGACGGAGCTCCAATTGCACTTGTTGAAGATGGGGATAGTATCCGCATCGATCTGGCTAATAATTCAATCACACTCGATGTCGATGAGGACGAGCTCGAGACACGTAAGGCGCACTGGACGCCGGTAATCCATGAGGATGGCGGACATCTACTGAGAAGGTATGCCAAGCAAGTCCAGTCCGCCAAGGTTGGAGCCATACTCAAATAGTAATCACACCCATTAACTGCCGGCGGTCTACCGAAACTATATGCCGATAGACTGCCGGCTTACACTCCACAGGTTGAGGTTGGCAAAAACGGTAGGTACCATTATTCGTGCTCAGGCAGCACGCACACAAAGGTTGCCTCTATGACAGACACGCATGCCACATTTTCCGTCGCTTCATGCGCCGCCACATTCGGGGTTTTCACCCACGAACCAATCGAACGACTTGAATCTGCTGGTTGCTCGGTTCGGATTAACCCTCATGGGCGAGTCATGACAAAAAAGGAAATCCTCGACTTTGCCTATGGGGCCGATGCCGTCGTCGTCGGTAACGATGTGTTCTCCGACGACATCATCCGCCAGCTACCCGATTTAAAGCTAATCGCACGCCACGGAGCCGGCGTCGACAACATAGGCTACCAAGAAGCACGGCGACGCGGGATAATCGTCACTAATACGCCGGGCGCAAACGCCGAAGAGACTGCCGATCTCACCTTTGGGCTCATTCTTGATCTCGAGCGTCATATAACTCAAATGAACAATGAGCTCAAGCACGGAACATGGAAGAAATGCGCCGGGCACAGCCTTTATGGCAAGACAATAGGCATCATCGGGGTAGGCACTATTGGGACGGCAGTTGCAAGGCGCGCCATGGGCTTCGGCATGGACATTCTTGGTAACGACATCCGAGATAGACCTGATGCGGCACGAACCGGCTTGATATTTACCAGCCTTAATGATCTTCTTAAGCGAAGCGATATCGTCACCCTTCATACCCCGCTCACCGATGTGACGAAGAATCTCATTGGCGCCAAAGAGCTGCGCATGATGAAGGACGACGCCATTCTCGTGAACACTGCTCGCGATGGCATCGTGCGACATAGCGCTCTTGAAAAGGCTTTAGCCGAAGGCCGACTACACGGCTACGCAACTGATGTTCACCCTAGCGAGCCCCCCAAGCACCTCGCTATGTATGACCTCCCCAACGTCATCGTGACGCCGCACGCGGGGTCGGCGACGTACGAGTCCAACCTCCGCATGGGCATGGCCGTGGCCGACAACATCATCGCCGTGAAGAACGGCGTAGAGCCGCCCAACCTCGTGACGCCGCTCACGCAGCTGTACGGGTAGGATGCGGCGATTTCGTCGGATGTGGGGTGCTCGGGCTCCCCTCCGCTAGGATGGTTGCCTACGTGATTCGGCAGAGGCAAGCACGGCGCAAGGAGGCGGCGAGATGGCCTACGACGACGACATGTCCGGACGCACCGTTCCCCAGCAGCCCCTCGCCAGCGGCCCCGCGCCCTCGCGCACGCCCGTTCCCTCGCCTCCGCAACAGGAGCCCTATATCCCCCATCGAAGGGGCAGGCATGCAGCCGGTTCGCGCTACTCGCGCACAGAAGGTTCTGGCGCTGCAGGCTGCTCTCCCTACGCCGCAGCAGATGCGCCGTACGCGACGCCCGGCGAGGCCTACGCGCCCGCCGGCCAGCCTGTCGCCGGCAATCCGGCTGCCGAGCCCGCTCGTGCCGGCTCGCGCCCCGGCGCCGTCGGCCCGCACGCGCCGCGTCTCCCCCGCCGCGCGCGTCACGGCTTCCTGTCATTTCTCCTCTGGCTCGCCATGGTGCCCGTGGCGGGACTAATCGCGCTGCGTCTGCTTCCGCTCGAGAACGCCAGCGGCCGCATGGTGCCCGAGCTTGTGTCCTTCGTGCCGCTCGCCCTCGCGCCCACGCTTGTCGTGGTCGTGCTGGCCGCCCTCTGGCGCAGGCGCGTGCTGCTCGTGGTGTCGGCCCTCGCGCTCGTCGTCAACGGCTGGTGGCACGCGGGGTACTTCATGCCCACCGCACGCGTCTCGTCCGCCGCAACCGCCGCCGTCGCCGCGCAGGCAACCACGGACGACTCCTACGCCCGCGTCATGACGCTCAACTGCCTCGCCGGACACGCAAGCGCCGCCGACATCGTGCGCGTGGTGCGCGAGCAGCACGTCGAGGTCCTCTGCCTGCAGGAGATCAACGACTCAATGGTGAGCGACCTCGAGAACGCCGGCATCGGCGAGCTGCTCCCCTATCACGTGATCTCTACCGGCGCCACGAGCGTGAGCAACGGCGGCCGCAACGGCATCTGGACGCTCGCGCCGCAGGACAACGTGTCGCGCAACCTCCTGCCCATCGAGACGAGCTCCATGCCCGCCGTGAACGTGCAGATCGGCTCGCGCACCGTCCGCGTCGTGAGCGTGCACCCCAACTCGCCCACGCGCGGCGCGCAAGATCTCTGGAACGAGGGCCTCTCCGTCATCGGCTCGCTCTCGAGCTACGACCACGCCTATCTCATCATGGGCGACTTCAACTCAACCTGGGACCACGCCCGCTTCCGCGACCTGCTCGGCGACGCCTTCGTGGACGCCTCGCAGCAGTCCGGCCAGGGCTTCCACATGACGTATCCCTCCAACAGCAAGATCCCGTCGCTCATCGAGATCGACCACATCGTGTACGCAAAGAGCTCCGGCATCACGGTGAGTTCGCTCGAGGCCGTGGAGATCAGCGGCAGCGACCACCGCGCCCTGCTCGGCACCCTTGAGGCGAGCTAGAGGCAAGGACTCCACTTTGCGAGTCGCCTATAGCCGCGGCTCAGAAGCCCGTCGCACCTGGCCACACGCATGAACCCGCCCGCAGGCGTCACACGAGGCTGTCGCGCTTCTCCGCCCGTGCTATCGCACTTCTCAGTAGGTCGTTCTCGAACTGGAGATCCCTGATGACCTGCTTGAGGCGGCGTGCGTCGTCGGGCATACTCCCGACATCGGCATGACTATGAAGGTGGGCGCTCCGCTCGGCGTGAGTCACGAGCTGCACGGTGCCCGACGCGGGGTCAAGCCCGTAGTACGCGCGCGGGCACTCCTCCGCAGAGAAGCCCCCTGCCGTTAATTCCTCGCTTATGTCGCCACCGCCCGTCCTAGGAGGCGCGGGCGTGCCGCCAAGCCCCATGCGTGTGTAAAGACATTGTAAAGACTAGCTAGAGCTGCGGTTTCAGTGGTCTGAAAACGAGCGCGCGCCATGCGGTGGTAACAATTCACCACCTATAGGTGCTGCCTAGGAGCAACGGGCCACGAAGGCGTGTGGCTCGCCGAGCTATCCCCGCAGGCGACGAAGTTCCTCGGCCCGAGCATCCATGATGGCCTGCCGAAGCTCCGGCACCCGGCCGGCGGGCATGGCGGGCACGCTCTCGAGCGAATAGGGGATGCCCAGCCGCTCGTACTTGGCCCGCCCCATCGTGTGGTAGGGCAGCACGTCAAGGCCCACGACGTTGGGCCAGTGCGCGATGATACGCCCTACGCCCGCGAGCTCCTCGGGTGTGTCCGTGATACCCGGCACGACGACGTGGCGCACGAGCGTGCGGATGCCGCGTCGGGCAAGCTCGTCGCCAAACGCGAGGACATGCTCTTGCCGCTGGCCCGTGAGCTTGCGGTGACCCGCGGGGTCGGCGTGCTTGATGTCGAGCAGCACGAGGTCGCATTCGTCGAGCACGGGGGCGATGCGCTCGGGGCATTTCGGGTCAAACGTGATGCCCGAGGTATCGAGGCAGGTGTGAATGCGCCCGCGCGGGTCGGCGTGCGCAGCGGCGAACAGGGCTGCGACGAAACGTGGCTGCACGAGCGGCTCGCCGCCGGTGACGGTGATGCCGCCGTTGCGGTAGAAGGGGCGGTTGCGGTCGAAGGCCTCGAGGACCTCGGCGACGCTCACGGCATGGCCCGGGCGGGCGTGCGCCTCGTCGCCCGCCGGCGTGGGCCCGCTGCCCGCCTCCGGCGCGTCCGCGGGCACGACCTCCCAGGTGTCGGGGTTGTGGCAGTACGCGCAGCGCATGGGGCAGCCCTGGCAGAACACCACGAGCCGCGTGCCCGGCCCGTCGACCGTCCCGAAGGTCTCGATGGAATGGACCCGCCCGCGCACGGCGGACGGGTCCTGCGCGGCGGGGCACGTCTCCCCTGCCGACACGTTACGGCCGCCGGCCCCCACGGAGTCAGCGGCCGCATTCACGTTGTCAGGCGCAGGCGCCAAACCCTACATCGCCTCGTGGAAGGTGCGGGAGATGACGTCGTCCTGCTGCTCCTTGGTGAGCTTGTTGAAGTTCACTGCGTAGCCGGAGACGCGCACCGTAAGCTGCGGGTACTTCTCGGGGTGGGCCTGGGCGTCAAGCAGCGTGTCGCGGTTGAACACGTTAACGTTGAGGTGGTGGCCGCCCTTCTCGGCGTAGGCGTCAAGCATGTCCACGAGGTTGTCGACCTGCTCGTTGGAAACCTGCATGTGAAGCTCCTTTCGTCGGGCGCTGACGCGCCTAGCGAACTGTTACCGATTCTTTTGGTCACGAAACGCGGTAGTGAACGATTATGGATGCCCCATGTTGGCACCGGGACGGCAAACACCGGGATAGCTACTCGGCATGCCGCAACAATGCCGTCGAAAATCGTTCACAATCGCGATTGCCGCGCACGATTCCCAGCCCCGCCCGCGTAGATGCGTTGCGGGCAAAGCGGGGCATGCCGCGCGGGCTGCGCCACACAAGAGGGCTCGCGCAGCCCAGCCCGCCTCCCGCGCGCTACCCGCAGGTCACGCAGTCGTCGAACATGACCTGCGTGTCCTTGCCAAGCGCGCCCGGCACGATGGAGAACGTGTTGGAGATGCCGTCCTGCGCGTCCTTGAACGGCAGCTTGGCCACGCTCGCGAGGCTCGCGATGGCGCCGTGGGTGTCGCGTCGGTGCATCGGGTTGGCGCCCGGCGCGAAGGGCTCGCCGGCACGACGGCCGTCGGGCGTGTTGCCGGTCTTCTTGCCGTACACCACGTTGGACGTGATGGTAAGCACCGAGGTGGTAGCCACCGAGCCACGGTAGGTGTCGTTCATGCGGATGTAGCGCATGAACTCCTCCACCACGTCGTGGGCGATCTCGTCGACGCGGTCGTCGTCGTTGCCGTACTTGGGGAAGTCGCCCTCGACGGCGTAGTCGACCACGAGGCCCGTCTCGTCGCGCACGGGGTGCACGGTGGCGTACTTGATCGCGGAGAGCGAGTCGGCCACGACGGAGAGGCCGGCGATGCCCGTGGCGAACCAGCGGTGGACGTGCTCGTCGTGCAAGG
>OIXX01000619.1_pt1 | contig 18923 bp, 11 predicted proteins | sample 1588161 | NCBI WGS metagenome assembly OIXX01 (sample SAMN03283274) | human gut metagenome | biome: human-associated habitat; material: feces | host: Homo sapiens | place: Peru | collected 2012
CACAAGGTTGTTGAGTTGATCAAGATCATGAAGAAGCACAACGGTTAATTCGTTGTCTCTTAACGATTTTAAGTATATGGCCGTCCAGCATTTTTTCAATGCTGGACGGCTTTTTGTTTTTATAAGTGAGAATTTCTTTTCATTTTATTTTGTTTTCTCAATAATTTCATTTAACTTTGCGGCATGAAATATTCGATGATAACCATATTGGGACCTACGGCGAGTGGTAAGACGAGTCTTGCTGCCGCTCTTGCAGCCAGGATCAATAGCCTGGGTGCCCATTTGTCTGGTACCCCTGCCAAGGGCGCTGAAATCATTAGTGCTGACAGCCGGCAGGTATATCGCGGCATGGATATAGGTACGGGTAAGGATCTGGCTGACTATACCATCCATGGCAAGCAGATACCTTATCACCTCATTGACATCTGTGAGCCTGGTACGAAATATAATCTCTTTGAATATCAGCAGGACTTTTATGATGCCTATCAGGATATTCAGAAGAGAGGGGCTTTTCCGATATTATGTGGAGGTACAGGACTCTATATTGAGTCGGTGCTGAAAGGTTATCATCTCTCACCTGTTCCGCAGAACCCGGAACTCCGTGAGTCATTGGCTCATAAGAGTTTAGAGGAACTTACGCTGATACTGAAAGAGTTGAAGGCGAAAACTGGTTCTAATATGCACAATCGCACAGACGTGGATACAGCACAGCGAGCTATCCGGGCGATAGAGATTGAAAGCTATAATCTGGAGCATCCGATGCCCGAACGTGAACTCCCTGCGGTTGATTCGCTGATTATCGGTGTCAGCATAGACCGGGACGCAAGAAGGGAAAAAATTTCACGGAGACTGAAACAGCGATTGGATGAGGGAATGGTAGATGAAATCAAGGGACTGCTAGATCGTGGTATTCCTGCCGAAAATCTCATCTATTATGGTTTGGAATATAAGTTTATTACAGAATATGTGATCGGTAAGACTTCATACGATGAGATGTATCGCGGTCTGGAAATAGCAATCCATCAGTTTGCCAAAAGGCAGATGACGTGGTTCAGAGGTATGGAGCGCAGAGGCTTTACTATCCATTGGGTAGATGCATTGCAGCCAATGGAGAAAAAGGTGGAGATGGTTTTGGAGCTGATGAGGAGCTAGGATGCGGTCTGGAATCTGGCTAGGGCGCTGGCATCCGATGGAATCGGATGCAACGGTGGCTGGGCGGAAGTGATATTTTATACAACTTTCAAATTACAAAGAAGAGACAATGGTAAACGAGAATAAATGGGGGCTGCTTTATTGCCCTAGAGGAGGCTGGCGAAGTAACAAGCGCTGGGAAAAAATAGAGAAGGTGCTCAAGCAGCAGGGCGTGGATTACGACTTTGTGCAGAGCGAGAATCAGAAGAGCGTAGAACGGCTCATCAGAATGTTTATCAACAATGGTTATAAGACCATTGTCATCGTTGGTGGAGATTCTGCGCTCAATGATGCCGTAAACTGTCTGATGCAGATAGATCCGAAAGAAAGAGAAGATGTGGCACTGGGTGTTATTCCTAACGGACTGATGAACGACTTTGCCCACTTCTGGGGATTCAGCGATAGCGATATCGAGAAGACGGTGACGTCGCTGAAAAAACGTCGTATCAGAAAGATTGACCTCGGTTGTATCCGCTATGTGAACAAGAAGGGGGAGAAATGCCGTCGCTATTTCCTCAACTGTATCAATATCGGACTCATCGCCGCCATCATGAACCTGAGACGAAAAACCCATCATATCTTCGGTTCACGTACCCTGTCGTTTCTCTGTTCCTTCATCCTGATGATATTCCAGCGTCTGGACTATAAGATGCATGTGAAAATCAATTCGGATGTTATCAAGCGTAGAGTGATGACGATGTGTATAGGCAATGGAACAGGATATGGACAGACTCCGAATGCTGTGCCATATAACGGACTGCTCGATGTGTCGGTGGTATCTCATCCTAAGACAACCCAGCTCTTCGAGGGAATCTATCTTTTTGTGAAAGGTAAGTTCCTCAACCATAAGAGTGTGCATCCTTACCGTACCCGAGAGGTAGAGGTGCTCGATGCCCAGCATGCCCTGATAGGTATTGATGGCAGATTGATGAATACACCGGTAGGCCCATTCCAGATTACTGTAATTCAGGAGGTTATCAACTTCCTGATACCCGTATAACCAGTATGCCCGTAATAAGTGAAATGTATCAAGAAAAACGTATAATGTAAAACATATAAATAAAAAATAGCAGAACTTTATCCGAGTTCTGCTATTTTTATGATTTCTTCTTCCTGTAAGATTTTGATTTTCCTTCCTTCAGTATTGATGAGTTTTTCTGCCGTAAAGGCTGAGAGCGTACGGATGGCATTGCTCGTTGTCATATTACAGAGATTTGCCAGATCTTCACGACTCAATCGGATGTCAAGAGTTTTCCCGTCTTTTTCTAACCCATAAGAGTCTTTCAGAAATATCAGTCCCTCTGCAAGTCGGGCACGGATATGTTTCTGGGTGAGGTTCACGGTACGGTCGTCCGATTTACCTATTTCCACACTGAGATATTTGATAAAGAAGAAGCCGATGTTGAAACTCTTGGAGAGCAGTTTCATGAGAACTGCCAGCGGGAACTGGGCAACGACGCAGTTTTCCAGCGACATGGCTGCCGTCTTGTATATCTCATCCGCAAAATAGGCTCTGAAACCAAAAAATTCAATCGGTTTGATAACACGGATAATCTGGCTCTTGCCACCGATACCTTCTTTGTATATCTTCACTTTTCCCGCTATGAGACATAGTGCATATTCGGGAGTACCCTCGTTCTTGTAGATGATTTCGTTCTTCTTATACTTCTTGATTTCCAGATGTTCTTTCAGTAAATCGAACTGGTCATCAGTGATGCCTCCCCATAGCTTAGCAATCAGCATTGCTATATTTTCTTTATCGTATTTTCCTCTAGCTGCCATGTGTACAAATCTTTTAAACTGAAAACTGAGTGCAAAAGTAATGCTTTTTCTCGAAATAATCAAGCATTTTTGTCTAAAAATATGTTTTAAAACATAAAAAGGCAATTTTTTCTAAAAATGGCATACAAAAAGCTTTGTTATACCACAAAAAAGTGTTACCTTTGAAAGCAATTAATTTAGTCAACAAAAATATAGAACCTTAATATAGATCTATGAGTTATCTAAAATTCGAAAAGGCCCTTATGACGAATCTTCAAGAGTCGTTGCCTAAGGAGTTGTTGAGGACTAATCGCTCGGGTGCATATTCGTGCTCAACGATTGTAGACTGTAATACCCGCAAGTATCACGGATTACTTGTCGTGCCGGTTCCAGAACTGGACGATGAGAATCATGTGCTCTTGAGTTCGCTGGATGTTACGGTGATTCAGCATGGAGCTGAGTTTAACCTCGGCTTGCACAAGTACCAGGGCAACAACTACAGTCCGATGGGCCACAAGTACATTCGTGAGTTTGATTGTGATAAAGTGCCAACTACCCTTTATCGCGTAGGTGGTGTTATCCTGAAAAAGGAAGTTGTATTCCAGCATTATGAGAATCGCATTCTGATTCGCTATACCCTGGTAGACGGCCATTCGGCTACAACCCTTCGTTTCCGTCCTTTTCTGGCTTTCCGCAGTGTCCGTCAGTTTACTCATGAGAATGCTACCGCATCTCGTGATTATGCTGAGGTAGATCATGGCATCAAGACCTGTATGTATGCAGGTTATCCTGATCTCTATATGCAGTTCTCCAAGAAGAACGAGTTTAAATTCTGTCCAGATTGGTATCGTGGCGTGGAATATCCAAAGGAGCAGGAGAGAGGTTATGCTTCTAACGAAGACCTCTATGTTCCTGGCTATTTTGAAATGGATATCAAGAAAGGCGAAACCATCGTCTTTGCTGCTTCTACATCAGAAATCAAGGCGGTCAGCCTGAAGAAGCTCTTCGACAAGGAAGTGGATGAGCGTTCGCCTCGTGACAATTTCTTCCACTGTCTGGTCAATGCGGCTCATCAGTTCCATCGTCGTGAAAAGAACGATGACCGTTATATCCTGGCAGGTTACCCTTGGTTCAAGTGCAGAGCCCGCGATACATTCATCGCTCTTCCGGGTCTCACCCTCTCTATCGAGGAAGATGACTACTTCGAACTGGTGATGAAGACTGCCATGAAGGGATACTACGAGTTTATGGAAGGCAAGCCGGTCAGCGTTCATATTGCTGAGATAGAGCAGCCTGACGTGCCATTGTGGGCTGTCTGGGCTTTGCAGCAGTATGCCAAGGAAACCAGCAAGGAAGAATGCTTCAAGAAGTATGGACAGTTTATCAAGGATGTTATCAGCTTTATCCAGGATAACAAGCATCCGAACCTGAAGCTCGAAGAGAACGGATTGCTCTATACCGATGGTAAGGACAAGGCTGTTACCTGGATGAACTCTACTGCCAACGGCAGACCAGTGGTTCCACGTACCGGATATATCGTAGAGTTTAATGCTTTGTGGTATAACGCCTTGTGTTTCTGTGCTTCTCTCGCTGCAACAGTAGGTGAAGAAGACAGCCAGCAGAAACTCCTGGCTCAGGCTGAGCAGACCAAGCAGGCGTTCCTCGATACCTTCCTCAATGAATATGGCTATCTCTACGATTATGTTGATGGAAATATGATGGACTGGAGCGTTCGCCCGAACATGATATTTGCAGTGGCTTTCGACTATTCTCCATTGTCGCAAGACCAGAAGAAGCAGGTTCTTGATATCTGTACACGCGAACTCCTTACTCCTAAGGGATTGCGTTCACTCTCGCCAAAGAGCGGTGGATATAATCCTGTTTATGTAGGTCCGCAGACCCAGCGCGACTATGCTTACCATCAGGGTACGGCATGGCCATGGCTCGGTGGCTTCTATATGGAGGCAAGTCTGAAACTCTATAAGCGTACCCGTTTGAGCTTTATCGAACGCCAGATGGTAGGTTATGAGGACGAAATGTCTTCCCACTGTCTCGGTACCATCAGCGAACTCTTCGATGGAAACCCTCCATTCGCAGGTCGTGGTGCCATCTCTTTCGCCATGAATGTGGCTGAGATTCTGCGTGCGCTCGAGTTACTTGAAAAATATCAATATTAATAATAGGAGGACTGCTATATGAAAGTTTTAATGTTTGGATGGGAGTATCCTCCTCACGTATTTGGTGGTTTGGCAACTGCCAACTTTGGTATCTCCCAGGGACTTCATGCCCAGGGCGATGTTGATATCACATTGTGTCTGCCTCATCCTTTCGGTGATGAGGACCGCAGTGCCTGCAAGATTGTGGCAATGAACAGTGTGCCTATCGCCTGGCGAGATGTAAATCACGACTATGTGCAGCAGCGCGTAGGCAATATCATGAATCCGGACGATTATTTCCGCTACCGTGACCACATCTATGCCGATTTTAACTATATGCATGTAAATGACCTCGGCTGTATGGAATTTGCCGGTGGTTATCCGTCAAATCTTCATGACGAGATCAACAACTATAGCATCATTGCCGGAGTTGTAGCCCGTTCAGAAGAATTTGATATTATCCATGCTCACGACTGGCTTACATTCCCTGCCGGAATTCATGCCAAGCGCGTGAGTGGCAAACCATTGTGCATCCACGTTCATGCTACAGATTTCGACCGTAGCCGTGGAAAGGTGAACCCTACCGTTTACGCTATCGAGAAAGACGGTATGGATAATGCCGACTGCATCATGTGTGTATCCGAACTGACCCGCCAGACGGTGATTCACCAGTATCACCAAGATCCACGCAAGTGTTTCGCCATGCACAATGCCGTATATCCATTGAAGCAGGAGTGGCAGGATATTCCACGCCCAAATCATAAGGGCAAGGAGAAGGTAGTAACCTTCCTGGGACGTCTTACCATGCAGAAGGGACCTGAATATTTCGTAGAGGCTGCCAACATGGTATTGCACCGTACCCGCAATGTGCGTTTCTGTATGGCAGGTTCGGGCGATATGATGGATCAGATGATTTATCTCGCTGCCGAAAGAGGCATTGCCGACCGGTTCCACTTCCCTGGCTTTATGCGCGGCAAACAGGTTTATGAATGTCTGAAAGACAGTGATGTCTACGTGATGCCATCTGTGAGCGAGCCGTTCGGTATCTCACCTTTGGAAGCTATGCAGTGCGGCACACCTACCATTATCTCCAAGCAGAGTGGATGTGGAGAAATCCTGTCAAACTGTATCAAGGTAGATTACTGGGATATCCATGCCCTTGCCGATGCCATCTACAGCATCTGTCACAACGAGAGTCTTTTCGATTATCTCTCAGAGGAAGGCAAGAAAGAAGTAGACCAGATTACCTGGGAGAAAGTGGGAGCCCGCATCAAAGACCTGTACCTCAAGACCTTAGGGTGGAAGTAGGTTAAGTGAAGAGTGAAGAACGAAGAATGAATAATTTTGAGGCTTTACTCATCTTACAAGTTAAACGTTCAAATTTCAAATTTTTATGAAAACAATTTGTTTATATTTCGAGATACATCAGATTACCCATCTGAAACGCTACCGCTTCTTCGACATCGGTACCGACCATTATTACTATGATGACTACGAGAACGACCGTAGCATCAACGAGATTGCTGAGCGCTCTTATATGCCAGCCTTGAATGCCCTTCAGGAGATGATTGAAAAGAACGGCAAGTATTTCAAGGTAGCTTTCTCGCTTTCGGGTGTGGGTATGGAGCAGTTGGAACTTCATGCTCCTCAGGTACTGGAGAAGCTTCAGCAGCTCAACAATACGGGTTGTGTAGAGTTCCTGGCTGAGCCTTACTCTCACGGACTTGCTTCTCTGGTTAATGAGGCAAGTTTCAAGGATGAGGTGAAGCGCCAGTGTACTAAGATTGAGGAATATTTCGGAAAGAAACCTACCGTATTGCGCAACTCTTCGCTCATCTACAGTGATGATATCGGTAACGATGTTGCCAACATGGGATTCATTGGTATGCTCACCGAGGGTGCCAAGCACGTGCTCGGCTGGAAGTCTCCTCACTATGTTTACCATTGCGCCCTGAACCCTAAGTTGAAGCTCCTTTTGCGCGATGTGAACCTGAGCGATGATATCTCTCTGCGCTTCAGCAACAGCGATTGGGACGGTTATCCACTCTTTGCCGACAACTATATGAACCGGATTGCTGCCTTCCCAGAGGAGGAGCAGGTTATCAATATCTTCATGGAGCTTTCTGCTCTTGGTATTGCCCAGCCTCTGTCAAGCAACATCCTCGAGTTTATGAAGGCTTTGCCTCAGTGTGCCAAGGACCGTGGCATCACCTTCTCTACACCTAGTGAAATCTGCAAGAAGATCAAGTCGGTAGGCGAGGTGAATGTGCCTGATACCTTGAGTTGGGTAGACGAGGAGCGTGATGTAAGTTCATGGTTGGGTAACCCGATGCAGCGTGAGGCTTTCAACAAGCTTTACAGTGTGGCAGACCGTGTACGTATCGCCAACGATCCACGTATCAATCAGGACTGGGATTACCTGCAGGCAAGTAACAACTTTCGCTTCATGACTACCAAGCCAAGCAATGTGGGTCTTGACAGAGGTATCTATTCAAGTCCTTTCGATGCTTTCACTAACTATATGAACATTCTTGGCGACTTCATCACCCGAGTAAACGACCTCTATCCTGCTGATGTTGATAACGATCAGCTTGAGGGTCTGCTTACTACCATCAAGAATCAGGATGAAGAGCTTGAGATGAAGGACAAGGAGATTGTACGTCTTCAGGCTAAGATTGAAAAGATAGAGAAGGAGGCAGAGAAGCAACATGGCGAGAAGCCTGCTAAGGCTGCTCCTGCCAAGAAGGCCGCAGCTAAGCCTGCAGCCAAGAAGGCTCCTGCCAAGAAAACAACAAAGGCAGAGCCTAAAGAAGAAAAGAAAGATTAGAATTTTTAGATTACTCATAATGATTAATCCCCCTCGTTGCATTGATTTGCAATGAGGGGGATTTTTTTGTTTCCCAAAATATTCTCTGAAATAACGCGTTAGCTGGAAAGCGTTATTTTTCGAAATGAATCCAGTCTACATCGAAGAAGGCTGCATCGTTCTTCTTGGCTGTGCGGGTGTTGAAGAAACCGAGCTTGGCACCTATCCACTTGCCTTCACGCACAGTGAAAGGATTGCCTATCTTGGTGAATTTCTTACCATCCAGACTGTAGCTCCATTCAGCGATAGCCTGTATCTGGTTGGCGATGCCTTTGCTATGAACCTTCACGCGAAGCCATACATCCTGGGTGGCGATGCGGGAAGAAGGAATATCATCTACGGCATACTTCACGGTGTAAGGTTGAGGCTGCTTGCTGGTCTTGATAGCCACTTGCTTTACCACCTTCTCAGCCTTTCCCTTCTCAGCCTTCTCGCAGGTTACATATTGCAAAACAACACCCTCTTCCTTGGTATCAACAAACTTGAGTGCCGCATAGTCCATGCCTTGCATAATCATGCCGGCGCTTTCGCCCAATACCTTATCATTTTCCTTGTAAGCCTCGGTGCGGTTAGGTATGAACTTCACCTTGGCAGTAGCTGTAAAGTTCTCGGTAGGGAGTTTCTGGAGCAGGAGGTTTGGCAAATCATAAAGGTTCTTTACATCTTCAGCCTGCTGCACACCATAGAGACGCAACTTGGAGTTCTTGGCATCACAGAAGTACCAGTACTGACTGTAAGGACCGTTCCACTGCCATTGCAGACCTAAATCTACGCTGTTGAAATCATCAGATTCCTTAGGCTGGAAGTTACCGCTTGATGGCAGGTTTGGCTTTTTCCAACGCTGAACAGGGTCACCGCAGCCATCACCATCCTTGTCGTCTCCGATGACAAGCCAGTCGTTCACCCATTTGGCTGGTTGCAGATGAACCACACGACCATAAGCGTGCTTGTCCTGGAAGTGGAGGAACCAGTCTTCGCCGTTCTGGGTATCTACCCATGCACCTTGGTGAGGGCCGTTTACCTTCTTGTTCTTTCCCTGTGCCATACCTACATATTCCTCGTAAGGACCAAATGGATTCTTGGAACGCAGTTCTACCTGCCAGCCATACTTCACTCCGCCCGCAGGACTCATGATATAATAATATCCGTTGCGCTTGTAGAACTTGGTGCCTTCGATGGTAGGCTGGTCTTCGTGACCATCATATACGATGCGTGAAGGACCGATAACCTTGGTTCCGTCTGGTGACATTGGAGCTACGAAGAGCACTGACTTGATGCCGGCTCTGGAACCGGCGCATCCATGCGAAAGATAAGCCTTGCCGTCTTCATCCCAGAGAGGGCAGCAGTCGATAAGACCTTTTCCCTTCATCACCCAAGTGATAGGTTCCCATGGACCACGAGGATCTTGTGTCTTGGTCATGAAGAGACCCTGGTCAGGGTCACCGCAATAGATGTAGAACCATCCGTCGTGATAGCGGATAGAGGGTGCCCACACATAGTTACCATGCTGAACTTTCTTGCGCCAATCCAGTTCGGTGCCCTGGTATTCAGGTAAAACAGGATAGTCATCAAGTAGGGCAGCGCCTGTAATCTCCCAGTTTACCAGGTCGGTACTGTGCAGAATCTGCAGGCCAGGGAAACACTGGAAGGAAGAGGAGGTCATATAGTAGTCATTGCCCACACGGCATACGTCTGGGTCTGAGTAGTCGGCGTCAATAACCGGGTTGCGGTACATTCCGTTCTTCAGGTTCGGATTCCATGTCTTGGATACCGCCTTCTGAGCATTCACGCTCAGTGCAGAGAGCGGAGAACTCAATGCGATGGTGGCGAGAATGCACAGGAGTGAATGTGATTTTATTTTCATTGTTACCGATGTTTAAATGAATTATTTAGCTACGTATTTCTTGTTGTTGTAGATATAGATCCCTTTTTTGAGACCTTGCAGGTCTTCTGCCTTGGCATTGAGCTTTACCATGCGACCGCTGAGGTCGTAAATGTTGTTATTGTTTACCTTGGCGGTTAAAACAACATTGTTGATACCTGAACTTGTTACCTTTACACCTTTCAGTGTGATAACCCAAGCGGCTTGTGCATTTTGTGGTGTGAAGGTAAGAACGCCAGTAGCAGGAGTGTCAAGTGTAATATCAAACTTTGTGCTCGTATCCGTTTGGGTTGTACGGCTAGGGTACACGTATTTGTCGCTGGCAAAGGTTGTTCCGTTCAGTTCGCCGAGATAGCAAGTCTTGTTGTCTTCATTGGCATATCCTGCAAATGTAGCCGATGTAATGGTAATATTCTCAGGCAGGTTGATGGTAAACTGTACGCCCTTGCTATACTTGATGGTATTGCTTTTAGCTGTAGCGTAACCTTTGCTGCTCTCTATGCTGCAACCATTGTTGAACGTCCATGGAGATGGATCTGTGCTTGAAGAAGTGCCGGTTGATGCATCCAGAATATAGCTTACTTCTGTTGTCTCACCTGGATTGGGAGTGGGATTTGGATTTGTACCTGCCCCTGTAGCATCACACTGGTCCTCTACTATAGAATCGTACTGGCGAATCCAGAGTTTGCCAGACTGGCATGTAATCTTAGAGTTGTTCTTGAATACGAGATTATCTACGAAGCGGATATCGATGCCCTTCTTGGCAGAAATCTGCACATTGTCGAGTGTCACGTTCTTGATGTGGCTTTCTGGACGACCTATCAAGAAGATGGCATTTCCCTCACACACATCAGTGGTCTTTACATTCTGTAGTATGATATCATTGTAGGTTGGGGTAGTGCTATCCAAAGCTCTTGCATTTGCCTTATCTACGGCAGGGTCGCTGTTGTAGTTCTTGTCGTAGAAGCAATCGATAGAGAATGGGTTCTTTACTTTAGTCATGGTGAAGTTGGTGAACTTCCAGTCTTCCTCACCACCGCCACGAAGTGAAGTAATCTTGCCGGATTTATCCGTGTCCTGTCCTGTCTTCATGCGGATACCTGCTGTTGTTCCGTTCATGTTGATATTGTCGAACCATACATGTTTGATGTTCTTGGTGAAGCTACCGATAGAAGCACCATGTCCTGTACCGAACTTGCATTTCCAGACATGGATGTACTGGGCATCATTGTCGCAAACCACGTTGTCATCACCAGTACTGATATTACAGTCATAGATATTTACATAAGGTCCCCAGATAGAAATACCGTCTGTGTTATGAGAAGGCTGTTCTGTCTTGGTTTCTGAAGAAGGGTTATAGATGGCTACATCATGGATGGTAGCATGGCTTGCCTTACCACTATTGCTGATTGTAAGATTTACACCTGGGGTATTCTGAATCTTGATATTACGAATCATGAATCGGCTACCCTGTTCGAAGCGGATCATGGCTCCCGGATTGAATGTCTCCTTGTTGTCGCGAGCTTGCCACCAGCGGGTTCCCTGTCCATCGATGATGGAAGTCTCACCTTCACCCTCTATGACAATGTCGCTTTGGTTCTTATTCTTGCAACCAATGAATACTGTCTTATCATTTGGAGCCTTGCCGTATTCTACGAGCTTCAAGGTGGCTCCAGCGCAGAGGTGGAGTACAGTCTTAGACTTGATGCTGAGCACCTCGGTCGTGCTGGTCATCTGGTCTTTGCTACCAAACATCCAGGTACCCGCAGGTATTACGACCATACCGCCAGTTGAAGGAACTGCATCAAGAGCTCTCTGGATAGCCTTGGTATTATCTTTTGCAGATGTAGAGGCACCATAATCCTTGATGTAAAACGTATTTGCCGAAGTGATAGCAGGCAACTGAGGCAGAGCAACAGCAGTCCATCTCGTAGGGGTGTTCTGTGCATTCTGCTCGGCTGTGATACCTGCGAAAGTTTGTGCTTTAGCGAACATTGGCAGAGCCATGAGAGCCGCAAGCACGACTGTCTTAATGATTGATTTCTTCATTTTTTCTTAGGTTTATTTATTTTATTATTTTCTTTTTCTATAAGATTTTGTGCAAAGTTACGACATTTTTGCTTACCGCATGCAGATAGTGAGCGAAAAACTACGAAAACGATTACGTATACCTTGCCTATAGAACAAAAAGAAAGACCGCATCCGTAGGGAAACATCTCCCTAGGATACGGTCTTAAACCTAATGATTAACGTATGTCCTGATAGGTTTTCTTATCAACATAATGATTTTGATTAGTAACCAGGATTCTGGTCTGCCGATGTCAGCTGATCGTTGGCATCAATTGCAGCCTGTGGGATAGGGCGAAGAAGTTTCTTGCCGATATACTGGGCAGCCTTGTCTCCCATCTCATGGTTATACTTGGTGCAACGTGTTATCAGGGTCTGGGTTCTGCGCAGATCCATCCAACGAGCCTCATTACCGAAGTTCTCGCAGGCATTCTCATCAAGGATGTCATCAATAGTGACTGTTCCTGTAAGTGCAGGAAGTCCAGCACGCTGGTGAACCTCATTGAGTCGTGCCAATGCCTTATCATTAGCTCCAGCCTTCAGATAAGCCTCTGCTGCTACGAGATACATTTCTGGCAATGTGATGATATGGATGTCACGATAGCAGGTGTTGCCTTGATTCGATGCAGTCTGACTGTCATCAAATTTCTTGCAAGGACTTGAACCATATACTAGCGCCTGGTTGTCATAGTAGTCTATATCGGAGCCATCCATATTCTGTGCTTCCTTGGTTCGTGAATCCATAGGAATGCGGTAGGTATTCGCTCTGTTTGTTGGGTCTTTAGCCTTCCATGACTCAAAGTCGGCATCGGTCTCATACCATGCAGAATAGTAACGAACCACAGGGTAACCCTTTAGGCTCTCACCATTCTTATACCATGTCCAGTAGCCAGTATTCGTAGCATTTCCTTTGTTTATATTAGGCAATTCCTTCATAAAGGTAGCATCGTAACGCTGGTCGCCCTTCTGAAAGCAATGCAAAGCATAGATTGTTGGCACATAGCTAGAGGTTGTTGCCTTGATAGGATCTTCGGCTCCACCTAAGTAGTTGCAGTAGTAAGTGCTCCATGCTGTACCACCCGATGTTGTGTTGTTGGCTGTGGCCAAATCGTATTCTACGTCCCAAAGAAACTCTGCGTTATCATCGCCAGAACCATCTGCCTTCCAAAGGTTGGCAAATGGTGTGGTCAACTTTCTGCCTGCAATTACCTCATCGGCAAGAGAAGCTGCCTTGGCAAAGTATTCCTGCTTGCCGAGGTCCCATGCTGCTGAGAGATAGGTCTTGGCAAGGATAGCCTTGGCTGTTTCCTGACTGATGCGGCCGCCACCCTTGGTAGCTGTAGATGCCTCGAGCACGTTCTTGCCGATTACATCTTCTAGTTCGCTGATGATGTAGTCATATACATCTTCTGCAGAAGACTTAGGATATCCGGTTTTTGCCGAAGTGAGGAAATCCTTCATTATAGGTACACCTCCAAAGTTGTTCACTAGGAGATAGTATTCATATGCAGCAAGCACGCGTGCCTCGCCCACGAGCTTGTTCTTCAGGGCATCATCTATCTTAGCGCTCTGTGCATAGTAGGATACAGAATTAGCTGCACGGATACCTGCATAGAGATAAGTATAGAGATTCTTGATATCCGTATTTTCTGGAGTCAGAGTCTCGTAAGTGTTCAATGCCTCATTCATCTTGTTTCGAGCATCGGCATACATATCTGTACCTGCAGAAAAGCAGCTGGTGAACAGAGGTGCTGCATAGATGTTTTGCAGACGTTGATAGGCATCATTTACCAAAGTGTTGAAGCCATCTTTGGTAGCGAAAGTTTGTTTGTCGCTCACATTCGACTTGTCTTCTGCGTCCAGAAAGTCGCTACAGCTGGTCATGGTGCCCATGCAGCAAGCAGCGAGAGCTACGCTATATAATATCTTTTTCATAATTGTTTCCTTTTTTATATGAAGTTTAGAACTTAATTGGGATGAAGCTTAGAACTTCAAGTTGACACCAAACTGATAGATTACAGATGATGGACCACCGTTCTGCAAGCTCTGTGAAGCCCACTCAGGGTCGAAGCCCTTATAGTTGGTGAAGCAGAATGGGTTCAGGATATTCATGTAAACACGAAGGTTTCTGATTCCAGCCTTGCTTACTACGTTCTTTGGCAAGGTGTAACCCAGGGTGATGTTCTTAACCTTGGTGAATGAAGTCTTCTGATACTGGAAGCCTTCTCCCTTGGCTGAACCCTTGTCGCCGAAGTAACCACCCATAGATGTATCGCTGTTGTTTGGATAAGGATACTTTCCGTAGTGGGTCTCTGTGGCGGTTGTAATCTCACCTGTCTCATGATTGATGATTGGTGCTCCTGCAGGGATGTAGTAATCCAACTTCATGTGGGCATTACCACGGTCGCTATACTTCATATACTTCTCGTGGAAATAGCTGCGTGACCAGAATCCGCTCTTTGTATAGAACATGATGGAGAAGTCGAAGCCCTTGAAATAGATATTGGTAGAGAGGCTTCCTGTCCAGCGTGGATCGGTGCAACCATAAATTTGCTTATCACTGTCATCAATCTTACCGTCATCGTTCCAGTCATTTACGGCTACCTGGCCCTCATACCACTTGTATTTCTGTCCATACTTGTCGTAGAATTCCTTTAGGGTATAGTGCTTGTCACCATTCATGGTGTGCATGGTTACACCCTTATCGGTGATGACTTCGGTATGGGTATAGTCACGGAGAACATTCAAAGGCTCACCGATAAACCAGTTGTTGGCAACCTCATCAACCTTACCATTACTCAACTCCTTAATCTTGTTCCAGTTGCGGGCAAAGTTTACGTTCGCACTCCAAGAGAAGTCTTTCTTGTTGATGATATTAAAGTTCAAACCGAGTTCAATACCTCTGTTCTGAACAGAACCAACATTGAAGGTTGAAGTTTTCTCACCGGTTTCGATAGGCACTGAACGTGACATGATCTGACCATCAGAAAGACGGTTGTAGAAGTCGGCTGTTACATTGATGCGGTTCTTCAGGAAACTCAGGTCGAGACCGAGATCGAACTCCTTCACCTTCTCCCAAATGAGGGCTGTGTTCACCAATCCGTTAGGATGATAGCCCTGCACTTCATTACCATCGATGGTTACGTAGGTAGGACCTGTAGCAGAAGCGATGGTTACATAGTCGCCCACATTGTTGTTGCCTGTAACACCGTAAGATACACGGAGTTTGGTATTGTCAAGCCAAGAACTGAACTGCTTCATCCATGCCTCATCAGAGATGCGCCATGCAGCGGCTACAGATGGGAACCATCCCCAGCGGTTGCCATCGGCAAAACGGGAGCTGCCATCGGTACGGAGTGTAGCTGTGGCCATATATCTTCCCTTGTAAGAGTAGTTGGCACGGAAGGCAAATGACTCCAGTGATGACTCATTGTATTTGCTGGAGAGATTCTTATCACCGCTAGCTGAACCCAGATTGTGGAATGTAGTATGATCGCTGGCGATACCCTTAGCCTCTTCGTATTGATACTCTGTATTGCTCTTGTAGAGTGAGAAGAGGGCCATGGCACCAATGTTGTGGTCACCAAAAGTCTCGTTATAGTCTATTTGGTTATCCCAGGTCCAATCCATCCGGCTGGTGTTTGCAACAGATGCAAAGTTGGTCTTGTTCTTCTGATAATAGGTAGAACCTACATCGTTACCTTCGTTGATACCTGTAGCATAGAAGATGCCCTGGCGCTTGTGAGAATAGTTTGGAGAGAAGGTTGTAGTAAACTTCAATCCCTTCATAATATTGGCACGCAGATACAAGTTACCCATCATGGTGTATTTCTTGGTCTCATTGGTATAATTACCATCATAGAGGTCAATCAATGGGTTGTATGTCGAGGTAAACTGAGCATCTGAACCAAAGGCAGCCTTGGCGCCCGGGTTAGGAGTCAGATTGCCATCTGCATCTGTAGGAGATACGAATGGGTTGAAATAGAATGCATTCACGTATGGTGAATAAGTTCCATCCGTGCAAACATCTTCAGTCTTACTCATAGACAAGTTGACAGAGAAACCAGCATCAAAGATTTTGTTGAGCTTGGCATCCATGGCACCCTTCAGGTTGAAACGCTCATAGTCGTTGCCTTTGAATACGTTCTCCTCGCCCTGGTAACCCATACCTACACGGTAGTTTACCTTATCTGTAGCGCCGGCAGCGCTGATGAAGTGGTTCTGCTGAGCTGCAGTGCGGGTCACCATCTTCTTCCAGTCGTAACCGTCAAAACTTGGATCCATCATCAGTTCGTAAAGCTTTGAATCCTTGTAGCTGGTTCCTCCCTTGCGGGTCAGGAAGGCTGAATTCAAGTCGGTATCCTTGATGATGTAGTGTGGATGTCCTTCGGCATCAACACCCTTGCGGCTTGAACCATCGTAGCTCTTTCCGTCGAGCATGGTGTATCTGGCAAAACGGTAATCCATGAATTCATTGGCACCCATCATTTCTGGCATGCGTGCCAACTTCTTGATACCGTAATATCCGTCATAAGAGATGGTAGCCTTCTGTGCCTTGTCTGCACCCTTGCTTCCCTTGGTGGTAATCATGATGACACCAGCAGAAGCACGGGAACCATAGATGGCGGTAGAAGAAGCATCTTTCAATACGTCGATGCGGTCGATATCGTCAGGGTTGAGGAAGTCCATGTTGTCGCAAACCACACCATCAATAACATACAATGGCTGTGCCTGCTTGTTGATGGAAGCCTGTCCACGAACCTGGATATTGAAGCCTGCACCTGCGCGGCTACCAGACTGGGTGATGTTGACACCAGGAACAGAACCCTGCAGAGACTCTGCAAGATTGGTAGTACCACGAGCGGCAATCTTTTCTGAGTTGACAGATGCGATAGAACCAGTTACGTCGCGTTTACGCATAGTACCATAACCAACGACAACGACCTCGTCAAGGGCTGCGTTGTCCTCTTCAAGTACGATGTTCCATGTTTTCTGACTTCCTACTTTAACTTTCTTAGGCTTGCAGCCGATGTAGCTGAAAGTCAAGACCGCATTAGGGTCTGCGTTCTGGATGGTAAACTTACCGTCAAGGTCGGTGATGCCACCTGCCTTACCATTCTGGTCAGTAATGGTTACACCAATCATTGGGTCGCCATTAGCATCCTTAACGGTACCTTGGATTGTTTTCTGCGCAAAGGCGAGGAAACAAACCGAACTCAAGGTCAGTGCCATGCTGGCACGTTTCAGTTGTTGATACATAACGATGTTTGTTTTGTAGGTTATTATTAATCTTGTTAAGTTTCTCTGGTCTAATTGAACTTACTAGCGATTAGTTGTTGTCGTGTTTGATTCTCAATAGATCATAAGGAATCTTCGATTTTTGGTTATAATCTTAGATTTCTGCTACAAAGGTAATTAAAATTTTTAAATGTTGAATAAAATAAACGAAAAATCTAACGTAAACGTTTTCGGAAGTGTTGTTTCTACAATATAGCCTTTAATGGTGTTGATTCTGGCATGCAAGTGAGGCTTATTTGATGGGGCAGGAGGTAGCCGGAATTACGTCACGACGTATCTGTTGCTGCGTCGTGACGTAATTTCAGCAGCCCATGGTAAGCGGAGCCGCTTACCATGGGGCGTGGCAATAGGTGACAATAGGTGATAATAAAAATACCGCTTATTTCCACCCGTTATTCATTTATAATCAGAGAGTTATAGCATGAGTGGCAGATGTGACAACAGAATCGAAGAAAAAACGGTTCAATAAATTCGGGCTTTGAAGTAAGCTGATGAAACCATGCACTTCATAGCATGAGTTCTTACGTTTCATAGAGTCGCTACATACCGCTGTGCTGGCACCCAAATATGGCTGCGCTGGCTTGTAGATTCGACTGCGTTGGCTTGAAGAGGTGTATTCGTAGCTCGAATGAGGCACTTTATTTGATAGAATGTAGCGGCTGAGTTGGCTGAATGAAACGTCTCTTTGGGTTCAAGGAGACGTCTCTTTTAGTTTAAAGAGATAGTTTCTTAGGTTGAAGGAGACAGCTTCTCGAAGGTTGCCACTAGGCTCAGCAGCTCTGCCGAGCCTAGTCAGCAGCTCTGCCGACTGCAGTCAGCAGGTCTGCCGAGCCTAGTGACAACACCTTTTAATCGTACAACTACAACCCTTATAGTCGTACAACCATACACCCTTTAGTTGTACGACCATACACCCTATAGTTGTACGACCATAACCCATTTAGTTGTACGACTATAACCCATTTAGTTGTACGACTATAACCCATTTAGTTGTACAACCATAAACGCAAGCCCGTCAGGCGTTCCTTTTTACGTCTAGCGGGCTTGCGTTTTTTTACTTTCTGAACTTTTTGCAAGTGGTTTAAGAACGGGCTGAAGGCCCAAAAGCTCCTAGCCCAGGGCGTGTGGGGCAGAATTTGCGAAAGTTTTGTTAATTATGTTGTTCCAATTTCTTAATCTCTTCAATAGATAAGTCAGTGGATTTTGCAATGATGTCTATTGGAGTATTGTATGCCAACAACTTCAAAGCAACCTTTTTACTTACCTTTTTCCTCTCTTCTTCGTATCCTTTTTTATAGGCTTTCTCCACAGCATGCTTATATACTGCATAATTGTCCCACATGACCATCATGCTGTTGTCATATTTCTCCTGTTCCTCTTTGGTTAGGGTTTTGGAGTCAGCGTATTCAGCCAATTTCTTGAATATCTTATCAAGAGCTTCGCAAGGGAATTGTTCTACTATCTCCATATATTTCAATTTATAAATCCAACAATCTGAAAACGTAGTACACGTTTAGAATACCTTAATTATTTTGTTTCAATTTCTTGATTTCATCAATAGATAGGCCAGTGAGATCGGCAATATCATCTAATGGATAATTGCGCGCCAACAACTTCAAAGCAATCTTTTTAATTCCTTTCTCTTCTGCATGCTTATATACCGCATAATTGTCCCACATGACCATCATGCTGTTATCGTATT
>OIXX01000621.1_pt1 | contig 18906 bp, 12 predicted proteins | sample 1588161 | NCBI WGS metagenome assembly OIXX01 (sample SAMN03283274) | human gut metagenome | biome: human-associated habitat; material: feces | host: Homo sapiens | place: Peru | collected 2012
TTCAAGCTCTTTACTGCAATTGAGATTGCCATTGAGATTGCTTGCGGATTTTAGGACAATAATAATTTATACTCAATTTTTAAATTTATTTTTATGAAAAAAGGTATGTTTTTTGCGCTTGCAGCAAGCAGTTTGTTGTTCGGCGCATGTAGCAGTGATGACGCTGTGGTTAACACTACTGCGCAGAACGAGGCAGTACAGCAGATTGTATTGCAGGTAGCAAGTAGCGGTGATGGCTTGACAACACGTGCAGGCCGCCCATTGTATTCTTCACAGGCTTTGCAGACTATCGAGAATGTTCGCGTGTTGATTTACAAGAACGACACCAAAGAAGGTAGCGATAAGACTATTGTCTTTGACAAGAACTACGACTGGACATCAAGTGTTACTTACACCACAAATGGTCATGGTCGCCAGCTTACGATTTCCTTGAAGGGTAAAGACAAGTTGGAAAAGGGTAAGTATACTATTATGGCTGTAGGTTACAGCAAGAACAGTGACTATGACTATAAATTGGACGCAACAGTCGTAACAGATGCACCTAGCCTTAAAGATAAGGCATACAAAGACATCACAGCAACTTTGAAGTCTGGCAAGAATGCTGCAGAGGAAGTATTCGCAGGTGACGCTGCTATCGATATCGACGATAATAAGGAGATTGTAACGAAAACAACAGGCGAGAATGGCGTAGCAGTAACTTTGCACCGTCAGGTAGCAGGTGCTTTTGGTTATTTCAAGAATATCCCAGCAAGCGTTGATGGTAAGGTGGCAAAAACTCTTCGACTTGTAACAAGAAGCAAGAACAACACTTTGACTTTCAACGGATTTAACAGTTCATTCACTGCTGCTAATACAGCAGGCAGTACTATCAAGTACTATATTAATGGTTCTACAACTGGCCCTGCATTCATTTCTGATGCTACGTTCCTTGGTGGAGATCCGGCTTACGTGCTTTACTCTATCAATTTGGATGACTGGTATAAAAATGGTGACAAAGATCACGACGGCTTATTGACTGAAAAAGATGGTTGGACCCATGCTGACATTTTTAAGAATACTACCCTTGTTCAGGGTTCAGTTTTCGGAAGCAACTTCATCATTCCATTTGGATTGACACAAGGCGAGAACACTATGGAGCTTCAGCTCCTGGATGGGAATGGCACTATCATTAAGACATGGAATGTTTCTATCCCTAGCGCAGATGTTAACAAAAACCAGCAGTTGGGAGCAATAGACGAAAGCACCTCTATCTTCAACGTAGTTCGTAACCACATGTACAACTTGGGTGTGAAGCTATATAATGGCGGAACAGTAGATCCAGAACCAGGAAAGCCAAATCCAGATCCAAAGCCAGACCCAAAGCCAGACCCAACAAATCCAGACAAACCAGAAGACTTGTCTAAGGGACAGAACCTTATCTTGAAGGTGAACGACAACTGGGAAGCTATCCATCAGATGGAGTTGGATTAATTTCCAATTCATTCATTTTTGAAAGATAGAATTTTACAGATATACGAACGGGGATGCGCAGATTCCGCTATAGGTTCTCGCATCCCTTACCATCAAGCATAACAAACTTATTATTATCATTCATTTTTATACCCAATCTCACATTCTAAAAAATATAGACGAATATGACGAGAATATCTATAAAAAACAGTTTAAATATAATCCTCGCCGCCAGTCTCCTAATGAGCTGCAGCGCAAGCAATGATGCGCCTGACACCCTCGCCGATGGCTCGCATGCCGTGAAGTTGAACATGAGAGTGGGTGTAAGCGCAGGTGTCGTTACCGGCTCACGAGAACTTGATACATGGGATGGAGCACAGCAGGTGAATGATATGAGAATCTACGTCTTCAGATGCCCCGAAGCCAAGAAGGGCACCTCAGAAGAAGCATATACCTATTGCATCCCTATTGAAACGGAAGCAGCCAAGAATGGTTACTATTCCGTTGACGCATTCAACAATAGAGAACCCTACTATTCTGCCGAGCACCAGAACATGCCCGAGCAGCATCTATACACCATCGAACCCTATCTGCAGAACGGCTACTACTACCAGTTTCTAGCCATAGGCAGAGATGATAAATACGCAACGAAGAAAGTACTTACAGAACCCAAATTCACTGAAAACGTAACGAAACTGGAGGACGCAAGAATCGCCCTCACCGAGCAGGCAAAAAACAGCGCCAAACTTGGTATCCTCAATACTACAGAGCTGTTTAGCGGCATTCTGCAAGACGAGAATACCCAAGAGGAAGCCCCCGTGCTCGTAACGGAAGAGACAAAATACTTCCACCGCACGCTGACCGCCAGCCGTAACGTGGCTGGTCTGATGATTTACGTAGAAAACATCCCGGCACAGGTGGAGTCGAATGCAGCAGGCGACGTGAGCACCGTTACCTTCACGCCCACCTCTCTATCCATCGTAGCCACCGGCATCACCACCGAAACGCTGATTAGGCAGAAGCAGGCACCAGCAGATGTAGAATCGTTGACTTATCAGACGTTGGGCACCATCGACCTCACCCCCTCAAACGGATGGACCGTAGATGCTACAAAGAACATATTCAAGCGAGCTGCAGACTCCCAGAAAGGATGGAAGGAAAACAGCTACATGATAAGCAACTTCATGATGCCTACACCAGAGGGAAAAATGCAGAAAAGCAAGAACTCGGCAGAGAACGAGACCACCTTCTATCTGCATTACACGGATGGCACGCACCACAGGTACGACAACATCAGGAAATCTACAACCACTGGCGACAAGTTCAAGTTCCCTATCGAGGCAAACCACCTGTATTGCCTGGGAGCCAAGAGCAAGACTGTGAACCAGCCATACGACCTGAAAGAGTATTACGAGCCGGTGATGACCGACGTGAAGGTTGAGATAGAACCAGCCTTCGAAAAAAAACATGAATTTGAAACAGAATAAACGTTACAAAACAGCATAAAAACGGAAATAGAATATGCAGAAATCAAGATTTAGCATCTGTAAGATAAGCTCCATCAAGATGAACGCCATCAGGACAGGCATGGCGGCAGGTTTTTGCTTCCTCCTCGCACTAGCCGCGGGATGCAGCAGCGATGCCGATCAGCCACCCTATCCAGATGGCAGCAATGGAGATGCAGGCATGAATCAGCCTTCGGAAAACGAAGATGAGATTACGACTGTTCCCTTCACCATCACTCTGGGCGGATTAAGCGGCAGCGATGGCAATGCCAAGCAAGATGGCAGAAACACCCGTGTAGCCCCTCCTGGTGCAGGATCCTCTTCCTCGTCGGGCACAACAGGCGAGGACAACGGATATGCCGAGACCGAAAACGTCAATGCCGTAAGGCTGATAGCTTTTCGCCGAAGAGTTCAGAACAATGGAGAAAATACTGCAACCTATGATGCCGCAGTCAACGATATTCAGGGCTTCGAGTACGACCCTACCAACGACAGGGTGATTAACGGAAAGCCCACGGTAGAAGACGGCAAGAAAGACGATTATCTTTCGGGAAAGCCCCACAAGCACTATGTGGTAAAGGGCACCTTCGGCCTCAGCAAGGGCTACGAATATCGCATCATTGCTCTCGCTTACGATAGCCAGGGGAAATCGCCCTATCCGCAGTATCAGGCAAATAAAGTGATAACCAATGATATGCTCAATATCAAGAGAGGCACAACATTTCAGGAGTTCAAGGCCACGTTTGCGAGTTACCTGGTTAATGATAAGGACAGAACCGACACCCCCAACAACTGGCTTGGCTATCTAAAAAAAATAAGTCCTCTAGGTGTCCTACCACAACCGCATAATGTAAAGTGCTTGAGCCGCCAGCTCATCACGGTGCCGCAGCTTTTCTATGGCACCCTCTACCAGCAGGGAGATGCCACCAAAAATCCAATCATCTCTTCGGCTGATTACCAGAAGGAAACTCTGGGAAACAACACCCCTACGCCGCTTGTAGGAACACTCTATAGAGGCATGGCAGAAGTGGAGGTTCATATCACTTCTGCCGCCCATTACAGCAATAGAGTGGAGACGCAATGGTATTGCCTACTTGCCGACAACGTACTTACCCAGATGCCTCTTACCAGCTACGACGGTTTTAAGCAGGGTAGTGAACCTATCAATAAATATTCAACAGAGGGAGGCACCTATACAGCCATCGCCTATGCCCCCTTCCCGGGTGAAGGCAACGAAGTGGTGCTCAAGGCATTTGTGCTGCCAGGCAAGACCCATCTTGCCGTGAGAATGGGCTACAGTAACAAACCTTACGCCTGCAACTATCAGATAAAGGCAAAGGATATGATGTCTTCTGAAGCAGCCACGGGCGTTATCGTGGTAGATGGAGTCAGCAACCTCTTCTATCTGAGGCGAAACCATAAATATGTCTTCACATACGCTGATCAAAGCAAACTTACAAACTCCGAACGTTTGCTCAATTAAGATCAAGAGAATTATCAAGACGTTATGCTATGTTTTAAAATCAAACAGACAATGAAACTGCATTTTATATACAAAACTTTCATATCATTTTTGTTGGCATTCCTGATGGTTGTGCCCGCCTCTATCCAGGCGGCACAACCCAAGGATGACAACACCAGTCCCTATTTCGAGAGTGCTGCCGTTAGAGACTCGTTCATGAACTGCAAGAAACCCATCTGGACCAACAACTGGGATGATCTGCCAGCCGACACGCTGCAGAAACATTTTGTGGAGTTCAACAATGACCCCAAATATGGCAACATGACATTCCGTGAACTGCGCAACCGCCGTGCCCTTACAGGCGAATCGTGCACCATTAACAAATTGATTGGTGTGGTAGGCGTAGGCAGCTGGACAAAGAATCTGGATGCCCTTACCGACGAAGATCTCGACAACTATGCCGAGATAAAATCCTTAGTTAAGGCGGGCGTAACCGTAAACCCTATCGTGAGTGTCAGAGACATGGATAATTATTACAGCAAGGGCACTGTGGCAGGATATGCAGTTGTGGCAGGTTCGGGTAGCAGTTTGCTTACTCTTGATGTCATCAAGACTTACTCTATCGGTTTCTATCGTGATGGCGTATTGCAGGGTGTGAAAGCGGTAAGGGAAGGTCAGGATGGTTCGGGTGTTACCCTGAAACTGCTTCAGATTCCTGGAACCAACAATGTCAGTATCATGCTTACAGCTCAGAGTGATTGGCTCTTCGATGAAATCACTCTCGACTGCTCGGGCGGTGTTCAGGCTGATGTTGCCAACCTGATGGAAATAAGGTATGCCTTCGTGGGAGAGCCTACTGAGTTTACGATTACTGATGGAGGTATAAAGAATTTCAACAACTATAGTCAGGGTCAGACCGATATCGCACTCAGCACGATGCAGGGATGGAACCCGGCAATCCTATTTCCTTTTCCGTTCGTACAATCGGAAGTAAACAAGATGACCAATGACGATTTGGACGACTATGCCACCATCACCCCGATTCTGGACGTAGCCTACCAGGGTGGTGCCAAGTTCATGATGAAGAATAATAAAAATCCCAATGCCGAAGCTTTCGAGGCAGGTATGGAGACAGGCTTTAAATATAAAGCGTTAGATGTGGTGAATCTGACGGTTGGACCGTGGATAGAATTGATACTCTTCGACCATAATGGAAATCAGGTCCAGAAAGAAACCATTTCGGCTCAGATTCTCAATCTCTCGTTGGGTAAGTTAGCTGACGGTACTGTAAGCGTCAAGGCAAAGGTCCCTTTCTCGGGTTGTGAAATCAGGTTCCTTACTGTGGTTGGTTTAAAAGTTGGGGGTGGTATGGGTATTCACTATGGATTTGTGAAGCTGCCGCCGGATGTATCCCACCGCTGCCAGATCAATCCTACCATCAGCAGCAACATCTGCGGGTCGCAGACTTCGTTTACTCTCCGTTCTAATCCGGAAGTAAGCGTAACATGGAGTCTGGTGAATGCATGGGATTTGGAAAATAACGATATTCTTGCCACCACACCTGTAAAGGTTACCTCTGCTGGTCAAGTTACCAATCTGGAACCTGGTAAATATACCTTCAGGGCCACGGCTCAGGACGGATGTTATGATGAAACCACCATTACGGTAGGTGGTTTTAATGATGGAAATACAACTTGCGGCAAACCACTTGTCAACAAACTGGGTGAAGATTTCTACGAGGTATCGCCTAAGATTCACGAATCATCCGGCTCGTTGCTTTCTATCTCTGAACTTAAGGGTAGAGACAATATTATCAAGGGGGAATATGATCAATATGCCGAATATATAGGTGGCTTGAGTCTTGCCGATAACCTCTGCATCATCGGAATTCACCGTAAGGATGGTCAACTGATATACGATGCTACCGACCGACACGAAGGGGAATCAGAGGCGGATGCCGTCAAGAGAGCTCAACCTAAGCGCATTGGTTTTGTGGTAGAGGCTGATGCTACAGTAATCAATTTGCATGCCCTGCAATTCCTGCAGATACGCTGCTATAACCAAGGCAAGGAAGTATATCGCCATCTGATAGATGAAAACAATGCGATTAGTGCAGATATCGCAGGTTCAGACAAGCTGCAAAAGATAAGATATTCTATCGAAGTTCCAGCCTACGACAGCAAAGGCCACCAGATTCAGATGGATGAGTTCCAACTATGGAATTCGGGTGTACTCAATCTGGGCGGTTCTAAACTCCGTATCTACTATGCTTTCATCGAGGAGGCTGCCGATGACTGTTCTTCGCCACTTGCATGTAGCAGTATGGTGATGTCGCATAATCATTCACATACTACCATCAATGCTAATGAAACCAAATTTGGCGGAGTGGTGAGTGTGGCTACTGTAGATGATAACTTAGGTTATCTGGTAGATGATGACTTGAATACCTATATGGCGGTTGCCAATACGGTAAGTGTGGGAGTTGGTCAAACATTCGCCGTAAAGATGGGTAGAACACTCGACTATCATCATCAGTTGGGAATTGTCATTGACAACAAGACTTTCCTGGCAGCCGTAAAAGTAGGAAACTGGCTAACGTTAGAAACCTTCAAAGACGGTAATTCTACGGGAGATAAATTTACCGACTGGAAGGTGATTTCCGCTAATGTAGCGGGTTATGGCGATAAGAATATCCTCTTCTTTCAGCCAAAGAAAGCGTATGACGAGGTGCGATTAACTTTAGCCAATATTGTAGGCGCATTGGATGTGCAGAAATTCTACGGACTCGTGACACGTGGTGATATTGATAACGACGGCATACCTGACTGTAAGGACGACAACTCGTGCGTAAATGGTGTAAAAGATATCGTTGTCAACAATGTATGCGTAGGAGATACGATTGTCGTAACTGCTACCGGATTGACCGGAACGAATTATTATCTTTCCTTCGACGACAAGAATGCAGGCAATAACGGACAGATGATTCTGGTGGAGTCAACATCAGACACCAAGAACAACATTAAATATTCTTATAAAACCAAGAAGCCGGGCGAATATCAGCTCACCTTCTTCGACGGCAGCAAGACGCCACTCACATCGGTGGTATATCAGGTTCATCCGCTGCAGACACGCTGGCTTGCCACTGCCACCACCAATGAATGGAACAAATGGGACAACTGGAGCGACGGTTCGCCTTACTGCTGCACCAACGCCATCATCTCGTCGGATGCTGATAACTTCCCAGTGCTGGGCACGGCAGTGAAGCCAGCCGACTACTGCTGTAAGGACATCTTCTTCGAACCCCGTTCGGCGGTGGATAACGTGCCTTCGCTCAACTATCGCAAGGCATGGGTAGAACTGGAGCAGAAGCCGAACCATTACTATCTGCTGAGTGCGCCGCTCAAGCAGATGTACACGGGCGATATGTTCATGCCTGCCGACACCACGAAGGCGAAATACTTCGAGGAGCTGAACGAAGAAAACTGGAAGGAACAGCGCTTCAATCCGAGCATCTACCAGCGCCTCTGGGCGGCTGCGCATCCGGGTAAGATTTATTCGCTAGACAGCAATGGAAATCCGGTTTTGAAGGATGATAAAACGCTCGCCGTGGAAGAGGTCACCTGGTCGCACAACTTCAATGCCGTGGCTAAGCCTTACGGCATGGGTGAAGGCTTCTCTATGTGGATAGACAACGGCAATCTGCCGACTACCAATAAGTTCAGTATCCGCCTGCCTAAGGCGCATAAAAAATATAGTTACTTCGTGGATTACGATCAGGAGAAAGTGGCTAGTGAAACAGTGACGAAAGATGCAAATAAGATAAACCGCTTCATCTACGAACCGGATTCTCCGCAGGAGGGCAACTTGACGATGGAATATAAGTATCTGTCGGAAGGCAAGGAAGTGACGGAGAACCGCACGGTGTTCGTGGGGCATAGCGAGTATCCGATTACGCTGAAATCGGATATTCCTACGCAGACCTTCGTGCTGGGCAACCCATTCATGAGCCGCCTGAATATCAAGAAGTTCCTGGAGGTGAATGAGAACGTGAGCAGTGTGAAGGTGGAAGTAGAGAATGAATCGGGAGGCATGGAAGAGCAAACTGTAAGCAAGGTAGCTTCTACGGGCAACGCCACCACCATCGCCCCAATGCAGGCATTCTATGTTACCACAAATGATAAGCCGAGTACGCAAATCACCCTGCTGCTCACCCCAGAAATGATTGGTGGAAGCAAGAAGGCTACTGAGGAAAGTAAACCTGCTGAAGCCAAGGGACTGAAAGTGTGTGTGGAAAGCCTGAAGACGCGAAGCAAATCAGCAGCTATGCTGGTGATGGAGAATTCAGAAACTGCTTATGATGTTTCTGACGGTTCTTCTTTCAAGAACTCTGTATTGATTCCAACTCTTCTGGATAGTGAAGTGAAGTCACCTTTGAAGGTATTTGGTATTCAGCAGAGTCAGGCTTACGATATCCTTCCGATGACTGGCGCTACATCTTTAGGAATCTATCTGTCGCAAAAGGATAGCATCCGTATCGAGGTAAAACCTATTCAGGGTGTTGATATGAGCGGATATGTTCTCCATGATATGCTTTCGGGTGCCGATTATTCACTCGATTCTCCACTCATTATTGCGGATGCCGAGACCTCGTTAGGCAGATTTGTTATCAGAAGCCGTTATGGAAGTACAGATGTGACATCTGTCGATACTGATCAGCGCATCAGTATTGTTCAGGAAGGTTCTTCTGTCCTCGTGCAATCTGCCGGCGGTCTGCTCAAGAGTGTCAAGGTCATAGACCTGAATGGCAGAATCATCAGCAGGGTACAGGGAAATGGTTCAAGGTGTTTAAAGACGAGTATAGCCACAGGCATTCAAATCATACACATAGAATTGACAGATGGTAGCAGTAAGGACTATAAGATGATTTTCTAAGTGAAATCAGAATAGCGAATAGCTGCACAAAAGATATTTGATGGATTAGAGCCTATTGATAGCAGGTATATGTGAATATGCCTCCTTCATATTACATCTTTTACTTATAATTATCCCTGCCAGCTTGTGAAAGCCGGCAGGGCTTTTATAATAGTCTTTCCCGAAAGAATAACAACATAACAATAAGGAACGCAAGCCCCGCCTAGCAGAGTACAACGCTCTCGCTAGGCGGGGCTTTTGCATATACTTAAAAACCATAATAATATGAATAAAGAAGAACAAAAACCAAAAAGCAATCACTGGGCTCCTGATGATGAGGAAGCCAAGAACTTTGTCAACCAGCCAGGCTATCAAAAAGGAGCCATGGGTATGGTTAACCTGATCGTTGATGTAATGAATGATACCCATGAATACAAAGAGGCGATGTTCTGCAAACATTTACTGATGGAATGCAGTCGCAAGCATCATCTTGATTTAGAAGAGCAGATAGAACGTGTGGTGGCACATGCTCAGGACATAGATGAGTTTGGTAAGTATATGAAAGCCAAGAAAGGCGAATTGAACCCCAAGCGTATATCTGAGCAGAAGTTTGCTTATGCCATCGACCAGCTGATGGAGTCTGTTGATGAATCTGGCGAGTACATATTCAAGATTCAGCGCCACTGGATTGCCGTGTTCAGAGTAGCCGTAGATTTGCATTTAATAGGAGAGAATGACTACAAGGGTTTCTGTAACTGGATAGATACGATTCACCCGGGAGCATTTAAATATTCTTCGTTCCATATTTCTTTTCTGTATTTTGGCGCAAAAAGATACAAAATATCTGAAAATGAGAGTGATAAATGAAGAATATCCGATTTCCCCCGAATTTTTTTAGGGGTGAAATATCCGATTCCCCCGAAATTTGATGTGCGTTGGGAGGTGTCTTTAATAAGAAAAGTCCGTGGAAATTTGTTTCCCCACGGACTTTCTTATTATATTGTTATTGAAGCTTCTGCCTTAACGTTCTGGATAATAGCTATAAATCAAGTAACCATTTCCATACAGGTATCACTTCTATTTTCTTGTCTTTTACAACAATCTCTTCTTCCAACTCGTAAGTTAGGATTATGAGACGCTTGTAATCCAATACCTTGGAAAGTTTGATAAGAGCTGTAGATTCTCTTTCCCAAGTTTCTGTAGATTTTTTGGGATTGTAGCTTACTTGTATAGCCATTGCTGCATCAGGTATATAAAAATCTACTTCTATATTTTTATTATAGAAGAAAACTTGTTCGTCTAACCCATATCTTCGTAATAGTTCCATTGCAACCATATTCTCTAATAATGATGTGTCTATATCCATGGCAAGGATACTGATAATACCGTTATCTACAAAATAGTATTTAGGGTTGGTCTCACGTTGTGTGAGATTGTCTGCGATATTCTTGATAGGATAAATTAAGAAAGCATCTTTAGAATATTCAATATAATTGATGAGAGTTGGTTTGCTGAGTTTAGCACCAGTAGATGCTATTATATTGGTGAGTCGTGTGAAAGAAATTGGTTGCTTCACGCTCTCAGCAAGTTTTCGGAAAAGTATGCGAAGTGAGAACTGGTTCTCTATTTTGTTGCGAGAGGCTATGTCGCCGAGATAAATCTTTTGATATACACTATTGATATAATCTCTTTTTGATGCCAGTTTTGCACCTTCAGGAAAACCTCCAAAATGGAAATAGCTTTCAAAATATCTTTGTACTTTTGCTCTTCCTGATGTGGTTGCGATGGTATCTGTGTCATAAGAAATCTCATTGGCATTCAGAAATTCAGAGAAACTATATGGCATAATGTGTTTAGTGATATAGCGACCTCCCAAGGTCGTTGCCACATCACTGCTAAGCATTTTAGCGTTGCTGCCTGTTATATAGACTCTCCCTGATAACTTCTTTTTGTATCATAATCTCTTATTGTTAAATTGATTTTGCAAAAATACGATTATTTTGTTAAACCAACTAAACAATATGCATAATTTAACATAAAAAGTATCTATATATCCTAGTTAATGTCGTTTTAAGATATCGGATAGCTTATGTTCATTTCGATGCATGGATGATTGGGGAGAGCCAGGCTCTATGCTTCGCAATCCAAGAATCAGTGAGATTTAAGAAAAAATAAAATGAAAAAGTCCGTGGGAAAGCAAATTCCCACGGACTTTTTATATAATATTTGTAATGATAATCTTATGCCTTGAAGCTCTCCAAGTCTTCTGCCTTGAAGTTCTGGATGTATGCTGAATGGCCGAGAACTTCCTCCTCTGCCATGCGAACATATACGTTGGCACTCTTGGCAAACATCTCTGGTGCCTTGGTAGCATCATCGAGGATGAGGAGAGACATTACGATGTCGCCAGTCATATTGTAGAGACGGCGAGCCAGGAAGTCGTGAACTGCCTGATCGTTTGCCTCCTTCACCTTGTTGATGGCTGCCTCGTAAAGATCTACGAGCTTAGCTACACGCTCCTTCAATGCCTTCAGATCATCTGATACCTCATTCTCCAACATCTCCTTGATGATGCTGAGATAAGTACCGTTGGTGATGTAGCGGATGGCTGCAACAACCTGCAACTGAGTAGTACCCTCGTAGATAGAGAAGATGCGGGCATCACGGAACAAGCGCTGGCACTTGTACTCCATGATGAAACCAGAACCACCGTGGATGCTGATTGCATCGTATGCATTCTGGTTAGCATACTCTGAGTTCATACCCTTTGCCAATGGAGTGAATGCATCAGCCAAGCGGGTGTATTTCTTCATCTCCTGACGCTCCTCTGGAGTGAGCTTAGTGTCGCGGGCGATGTCTTCCAAAGCCTTGTAGATATCTACGTAGCGAGCGCAGCAGTAGAGGAGTGAACGGCCTGCATCCAACTTAGCCTTCATTCTTGAAAGCATGTCGTAAACGGCTGGGAAGTTGATGATCTTCTCACCAAACTGAGCACGCTCCTTGGCATAAGCCAATCCCTCGTTGTAAGCCTCCTGCTCAACACCTACACTCTGAGCTGCAATACCCAGACGGGCACCGTTCATCAGAGCCATCACGTACTTAATCAAACCGAGACGGGTGTTACCGCAAAGCTCTGCCTTGGCATTCTTGTAAACCAACTCGCAGGTTGGAGAACCGTGGATACCCAACTTGTGCTCGATGTGACGGACTGTTACGCCGCCATCACGCTTGTCGTAGATGAACATAGAAAGACCACGACCGTCCTTGGTGCCTTCCTCTGAACGGGCCAGAACCAGGTGGATGTCTGAGTCACCATTGGTGATGAAACGCTTCACACCATTCAGACGCCATGTGCCGTCCTCATCCTGTGTAGCCTTCAGCATTACGCGCTGCAAGTCAGAACCTGCATCAGGCTCAGTCAAGTCCATACTCATGGTTTCGCCTGCGCAGATACGAGGAATGTACTTCTGGCGCTGCTCTTCAGAACCGAACTCATAGAGTGTATCGATACAGCTCTGGAGCGACCAGATGTTCTGGAAACCGGCATCGGCAGCAGCGATGATCTCAGAAGCCATAGAGAAGATGGCGTTAGGCAGGTTCAAGCCGCCGTAACGACGAGGCATTGATAAGCCCCAGAGGCCAGCCTTGCGGGTAGCATAGAGGTTCTCGAATGTCTTGCTGGCATAAATCATGCGGCCGTTCTCCAGGTGTGGACCTTCGAGGTCAACATCCTCAGAGTTTGGTTCGATGATGTTAGCAGCTACATCGCCGGTAATATCCAGCAATCGCTTGTAGTTCTCGATGGCATCCTCGTAGTTGACAGGAGCATCTTCAAACTGGTCTTTTTCTGCGTAATTTCTTTCCTTCAAGTCCACAACACGCTTCATGAGCGGATGATTCAAGTGGAACTCTATTTCAGGATGGTCTGTATAATAATTAGCCATTTTGCTTTTCTTATTTAAATAATGTGTAATGCAGATTACTTAGAATTCTGCTTGTAGTACTTGATGAGCTTAGGAACCACATCCTCTACATTACCGTTGATAACGTAGTCGGCAATCTTGTTGATTGGAGCATCAGGATCGTTGTTCACGGAGATGATGATACCTGAATCCTGCATACCGGCGATGTGCTGAATCTGACCAGAGATTCCGCAGGCGATATAAACCTTAGGATGAACAGTAACACCAGTCTGACCAATCTGACGGTCGTGATCTACCCAACCTGCATCTACGGCAGCACGGGAAGCACCTACCTCACCATGGAGGAGATGAGCCAACTCGAAGAGCTGGTCGAAACCTTCCTTGCTTCCTACGCCATAACCGCCGGCTACAACGATGGCAGAACCCTTCAGGTTGTGCTTGGCAGCCTCTACGTGGTGGTCGAGTACCTTCACTACGAAGTCCTCAGCAGGAACATACTTGCTTACCTCAGGGTAAACTACTTCCTTCTTGCACTCACCCTCGTAGATGCTCTTCTGCATCACGCCAGAGCGAACGGTAGCCATCTGAGGACGGTGCTCTGGGTTTACGATGGTAGCCACGATGTTACCACCGAAGGCTGGACGAATTTGATAGAGCAGACCCTCGTAGTGCTTGCCGCTCTTCTTGTCGTCGTAATCACCGATTTCAAGTTCTGTACAGTCGGCGGTAAGACCGCTGGTCAATGAAGAAGAAACACGAGGACCGAGGTCGCGACCGATAACGGTAGCACCCATCAGCGCAATCTGAGGCTTCTCCTCCTTGAAGAGGTTGACGAGAATGTCGGTATGTGGAGCTGAAGTGTATGGGAACAATCCCTCAGCATCGAAAACAAATAATTTATCAACACCATAAGGGAGAATCTGATCCTCTACCTGACCCTTGATGCCAGTACCAGCCACGATGGCATGGAGCTCCACGCCCTGCTGGTTAGCGAGCTTACGACCCTTGGTGAGCAATTCCTGAGATACTTCGGCAACGGTTGTGCCTTCTACCTCGCAATATACAAATACGTTGTTCATTGTCTTTTCTAATAAAGCATTTTTAAATGAATCGGAATCTGAATCATCCTTCGATGATTATCCGATAATACTTTCGTCCAACAATTCCTTCATCAGTCCGTCGATGTCCTCATCGCTGCTGGTCAAGGTCTTGCTCTCCTTTGCCTGGAACACGATGTTCTTCACGGCCTTCACCTTGGTAGGTGAACCGCTCAAACCACACTGTGCAGGGTCGCCATCCACATCGGCAACGCTCCACTGGTTCAGGGTGAGGTAAGGGCGCTCCTCATAGAGGTTGGCCCAAGGCTCATCACCCTTGCGCTCCATAGGGCAGGTAGCGTATTTATATTTCATCACGAGCTTCACGTTGCATGGGCGACATGGAGTAGCACTTCCGTTTACGGTGATAACCAGTGGCAATGGAGCCTCTACGGTCTCAACACCACCATCGATGAGGCGGCGGATAGTAGCCTTGCCGTCTTCTACCTTGAGGATTTCCTCGGCATAGGTAACCTGGTTCAATCCCAGCTTCTGAGCCACCTGAGGACCTACCTGCGCAGTATCACCATCGATAGCCTGGCGACCGCCGATCACGATATCCACGTCACCGATCTTCTGGATTCCGGTAGCAAGGGCATAGGAAGTAGCCAGTGTATCAGCACCGGCAAAGAGGCGGTCGGTGAGCAACCAACCGGTGTCTGCACCACGATAAAGACCCTGACGGATGATTTCTCCCGCACGAGGAGGACCCATTGTCAAGATTCCAACTGTAGAACCTGGATTCTGCTCCTTCAGACGGAGAGCCTGCTCCAGCGCGTTCAAATCTTCTGGATTGAAGATAGCAGGAAGGGCTGCACGGTTTACGGTACCCTCGGCTGTCATCGCATCCTTACCCACATTTCTTGTGTCAGGTACTTGCTTGGCAAGTACAACGATTTTCAAACTCATATTTAAAAATGGTTATTGTTATAATTCTCTTAAGTTGTTAGTGTTCGGAGCTCAAATCCTTGATTTGGGAGCAAACACGTCGGCAAAAGTACCATTTTTTTGTCTTTTACCCAAATATTTCGAAGAAAAAATGCACAAATTACTATATATTGTACGCAAAACGTAATATTTGTGCAGTTTTTTCTTGCTAGTTTTGAATATTTATTGTAGTTTTGCAAACAAATACGGCAAATCTATCTTTTATCTGATAATTTGTCCTAAATAAGAAAAGTAGCTTAAAATTATGAAAAAAGTTTTTGTAAGTGGTTGTTATGACCTGTTGCATAGCGGCCACGTTGAGTTTTTCCGCCAGGCGTCTCAGTACGGCGACCTCTACGTAGGTATCGGATCTGACCAGACGATTCTCGGCTACAAGCATCATAAGACGTTCTATCCCGAGCAGGAGCGCCTCTTTATGGTGAAGTCTATTAAATATGTAAAGGATGCCTATATCAATGCTGGTGATGGCATTATGGACTTTGTTCCTACCATCGACATCGTGAAGCCCGACATCTTTGTGGTGAATGCGGACGGCAGCAGCGAAGCCAAACGCCAGTTCTGCCAGGAGCGGGGCATCGAGTATGTGGTGCTGCAGCGCACTCCGGCTGATGGCCTCACCGCCCGTTCGAGCACGGATATCAAGGATTCTACCTGTCAGCTTCCTACCCGTCTCGACCTGGCAGGTACCTGGATAGACCAGCCATACGTAAGCTGCCATGCGCCGGGCTGGGCTATCACCATGTCGCTCCTCCCTACCTTCGAGGTGCGTGAGCGCTGCGGTCTTTCTACTTCAACCCGCAATATGATCAAGAAGATATGGCCGGTGAAGTTACCTGACATGAATCCTGAGATTCTTGCCAAGCTGGTGTTCTGTTTCGAGAACGATCCTGAGCGCAGCGACGGTATCGTGAGTGGTGCGCAGGATGCCATCGGTATCTGCATGCCGGGACTGGTGAGACATTATTATGATAATCGTTTCTGGCCGGATAAGTTTGAAACCTGTCTGGATGAGAAGGTTCTCTCGTGGGTGGAGAGCCATGTCTGCATGATTCCGATGGATCCACGCCGTCCGGGCTGTTCTGTGGTAGAGGGCAAGGACATTACCGAGCCAAAGGTGAAGAACCTTGCCAAGGCAGCCGATGACTGCTGGAATGCTATCCTCGCAATGGATTTTGCTGCCTTTGCATCTGCCTTCCAGGCATCCTTCGATGCCCAGGTTGCCATGTTCCCTGCCATGATTCAGGGCTGCGTACAGGGCTTCATTGATGAGTATTCCGTCCTTCCTGAGGTTCATGCCTGGAAGATGCCGGGAGCTGGTGGCGGCGGCTATCTCGTGCTGGTGGTTGATGATGTGAAGTCGTTTGCACAGCAGCATCCGGAGGCTATCGAACTGACAATCAGAAGAAAGTAAACTGCCATATAAACAAGAAATGCCGCAGCGAATATGCTGTGGCATTTTTTGTTTTATTAGAAAATCTTTATTCGATTTATTCGAAGCTCTTCAGTCTTGCGATATACTTACCGAGAATATCGAATTCGATATTCACCACGGTTCCTACTTCGATGTTGCAGAAGTTGGTGTTCTCTCGGGTGTAAGGGATGATGGCTACGGTGAAGGTGTTGTCGGTTGGCTCGCAGACGGTGAGTGAAACGCCGTTCACGGTTACGCTGCCCTTATCTACGGTGAAGTAGCCTTTGCGCGCCATCTCCTTGTTCAGTTCATATTCGAAGGTGAAGTAGGTAGAACCGTCTGCATCCTTCATGTTGATGCACTTGGCGGTTTCATCCACGTGTCCCTGCACGATATGGCCGTCCAGTCGGCCGTTCATGATCATCGAGCGCTCCACGTTCACCTTGTCGCCCACCTTCAGCAGACCGAGGTTGCTTCTATCCAGGGTTTCCTTCATGGCAGTAACGGTATAAGTACCGTCCTTGATTTCCACCACGGTGAGGCAGACGCCATTGTGCGCCACGCTCTGGTCGATGCCGAGTTCATCTACGAACGAACATTTCAGGGTAAAGTCGATGTTCTCCTTATCCTGCTTAATCGCCACTACGGTGGCCATTTCTTCTACGATTCCACTAAACATATATTCTATTTTTATTTGGTTTCATGATTATTTAAAATGCAAAGATATTGCATTAGCTTGAAGCAACCAAATTATTTAAGTTCTTTTGATAAAATAATCGAGATATATTTGTTTAATTGCCATATTTTTTATATTTTTGCACATTATAATATGTGCACATGATAAATGTGATATACATGTCTTTCCAAAACTCTACCGAATATGAAGAAGAATGAAATCCCAGTGGCGCAAAACAATGACTTCGATGGTCTTGTAGCCCATATTCAGCAAACGCAAGATGTATTGCAGAACAATGCTCGCTTAGTGATTAATCGCCACGTCACAGCCAAGGCTTGGTTGACGGGCTATTATATTGTGGAGTATGAGCAGAAGGGAGCTGATAGAGCTAAGTATGGTGAGCAACTTTTGAAGAAGTTGGCAGAGAAGTTGAAAGACAAGAAGACTTTCAGCTATAGAAGCCTAAATATTTATCGAAAGTTTTATTTGACCTATCCTGCGTTGAATGACCAAATAAAGCATTTTGTTTTGTCTTTGCCGTCAATTGTGCAGACAGTGTCTGCACAATTCCAACTGTCTGTTAGTCAGAATGTAGGAAAAATGCAGACGGTGTCTGCCAAATTGCCAATAGCGACGTTGGTTGATAAAGAAATACAGACAAAGCCTGAATTGTTATTCAATAAAATGTCCTTTTCGCATCTGTCGCTATTGCTTTCTATTACTGACCCTCTGGAGCGTGCTTTCTACGAGACGATGGCAATTCGTGGTACTTGGAGTGTCAGAGAATTGCAACGCCAGATTGATTCCAACTATTATTTCCGCAGTGGATGGAGTCAAAAGCCTGAGGCGTTGGCGAAGTTGGTGGAAGGCAAGGCTGAGACAGATACGCTCGCCCTTGACATCAAGTCGCCATTTACCTTTGAATTTTTGGGTTTACAAGCCAAGGATGTAGTGGAAGAGTCTGACTTGGAGACAGCCCTCATCACCCATCTTCAAGACTTTATCTTGGAGCTTGGTATGGGCTTCTGCTTTGAGGAGCGTCAGAAGAAAATGTTGATTGACGACCGCTATTTCAAGGCAGACCTTGTCTTCTATCATAGGATATTGAAACGCCATGTCATCATCGAATTGAAAGCGAATCGTTTGAACTATGCCGATGCCGCCCAACTCCACCTGTATCTTGCTTACTATCGAAAGAATATCATGCTGCCAGATGATAACCCACCAATCGGTATTCTCCTTTGCTCGGAAGTAGGACAGGAAATGGCAGAGTATTCTTTGCTTGATTTGGATGAGAGTGTGTTTATCTCCAAGTATCAACTCAATGTGCCTTCAAAGGAGCGAATGACAGAGTTCTTGCGTAAGGAAAATGAGGGATTATATAATAAGGTATAGGAGCAACAAAATTAGATAACACAGTTTAGACCTCAGTTCGGGATAACGAACTCTATCTAAAGGCTTTATAATGTTTTTATATAAGGGACACAGAGGCTTGGCAACCATCTATATATCTTGGATGGTTGC